>Ga0209060_10000056_pt1 | contig 310520 bp, 262 predicted proteins | sample Coa_R1_8_FD_187155 | JGI IMG/M metagenome (GOLD analysis project Ga0209060, IMG submission 187155) | Surface soil microbial communities from Centralia Pennsylvania, which are recovering from an underground coalmine fire - Coalmine... | ecosystem: Environmental > Terrestrial > Soil >... | reverse complement strand
ATCACCAGTTTCAGGGCATCAAACAGGTGTTCATGCTCATCGCCAGTCATTGGCCGCTGCTGTTCATAATGCTTGAGCAGTGTGCGGGATTGTTGCAAGTCAAGCTCACCATTGTCGGGCCATGCCCACCAATACAATAGTTGCCCTACATCATAGAGCAGCCAGGTATAACTGGCCTGGTCAAAATCCAGCACTCCGCTGAGTTTGCCCTGTTGATAGAGGAAGTTGGACGGATTGAGGTCGCTGTGGCAGACGCCGCGTGGAAGCTGCTCAGGCAGCACGAGTTGCGCTAGCTCTCCTTGCATCCACGCCAACCGGCGCTTCGCCTCTACCTCAGACCCAATGCGCCCAGCACTTTGTGCTGCCCATGACCAGCAGTAGGCTTGGTCATACGTGGGACGGGTGCCGCCAGTAGGAGGTTGGTAGCGTATGGTAAGCGTGTGCAGTTTACCGATCACTTCGGCCACTTGTAAGGCGTTCTGTGGGTTATCTGCATGCTCGCCCGGCAGAAGCTCGAAGAGCGCAAGGGGCTTCTCTTTGTATAAGCTGAGGTAGCAGCCCGCTTGATCGGCAATTGGCGCAGCGCACGGATAGGTGTGGCGCGTAAGGTACTGAAGGAGGGCAATTTCAAACGCAGCGTAGTCGAGGGTTCGCTTTTCGTAGTAGCGTAGGACAACTGCTCGCTGTGTAGTCGTCAGGAGCAAATTGGTTTGATCGGTTCCCTGTGCAAACGGCGCATAGTCCACCAATGTGCCGAGGTTGTAGCGCACAAGTATCTGGCGGAAATCATCCGCTGTAAAGCTGGTTTTTACTGCCATGCCCAGAATATCCTTCTTTGACATGCCGCAACATGTCATCCGCTGCATGTCTTTATGCGCCGGTGCGGTCGGTTGTTGCTGCTACCGCTGTTTTCGCCTCTTTAGCAGAGTGGCCGGCTGCTTCGCGCTGGCGTAGTTCGCGCTCATGGCGGCGCTGGTCGCGGGCGCGCTTCACCGCCAATATCCGCTGATACGCCCAGTAGAGCGGCGCATTGTAGGGCAGATCGTGCGTCTCCAATGAGAGCGTCGAGTAGCCACCGAATCCTTGCTTGTAGGTGTAGAGACTGTAGAGGTCTTCTTTTGGGTCCAGCACCTCGGCAATGGCACGGAAATCGTAGAGCGTGCAGCCGCGCGCCTTTGCCCAGCGAATTGCCGTCCATTGCAGGAGATGGTTGGGCATACGGTTGCGTTCGTTGTTGGAGGACGCGCCGAACATATAAGTCGTCACCGGCCCACAACGCACGGCGATCAGACCAGCGATGGGCGTGCCTTCGTACTCTGCCAGCAGCAGCACCGCTGCGTCGCGCTCACCATACAGGCGCAGAATCGTCGCGTAGTGTTCTTTGGGGTGGATGAAGAAGCCGTCGCGTTTGGCCGTCTCCTCATAGAGCCGGTAAAACGTGTCTACATCCGCCGGTTGCATCGCCTCGCGCACCTGCACCTTCTTGCGCCCCGCCAACCGGATGTTGTAGCGCCACTTCTCTTTCATCCCCGCTAGCAATTCCTCCTCGTCGGGACGGATGTCCAGCACCCAGGAGCGGCGCGGATGCGTGGCAAAGCGATTCTTGCGGAATCCCAGCGCATGCAGCGCATCGAGCCAGGCGGGGTCGCCATCTGGCACGTTTGGTTCCACCTTGAGCATGAAGGCGCCGCGCTTCTTCGCCTCTCGTCCGGCGGCGGCGCAGAGGGCCGCCAGCGCCGGACCGGCGGGGTCAGCGACAACCGGGCCACGCGGCACATAGAGATAGGGGCGATGCAGCAGCGGCGCCTGCCCGACGATCACCAGCATCGCGCCGTGCAGTTCGCCGCTTTCCAGCGCGCCCAGCCGCAGCGCGTCGCCGCCGAGCGAATCGCGTAGCTCGCCCCACTCATACGTCTGCGTGACATTGCCGGTGGGCTGCGCCTCGACAAAGCTATTCCACTGCTCGCGGTTAGTGATGACCTCTACCTGCATGGCTCTTTTTCTCGTTTACTTGGCGACTTCTACCGGCTCTTCTTTGGCCTGTTCTTGTTTGCGCTTCTGCTCGAAGGCGCGGCGTTGCTGGCGCTGGCGATTGCGTCGTAGCGCCACCGCCGCATGATACGGCCAGTAGACCAGCGGATTCAGCACGAGGTCTTGCGTGGGCAGCACCCGCCGCTCGAAGCCACCAAAGCCGCGCTTGAACTCATAGACGCCGTAAAGTTCCTGCCCCGGCTCCAGGATATCCGGGATGGTGCGCCAATCGTAATAGTCTGCGCCATGCGCTTTGGCCCAGCGCATACATTCCCATTGCAGCAGATAGTTCGGGCGCAGTTTGCGGTGTTCCGGCTGGCCTGATGAGCCGCTGTGCAGGTTCCATGACCACTTGCCCAGCACCGCCACCGTCGCCGCCGCAATCGGCGTGCCTTCGTGTTCAGCGATCAGCAGCGCCATCTCTGCCGTGCCGTCGCGCTCAGCGGCCTCTGCCGAATAATGGTCCAGCATATCGCGAAACAGGTCTTTGGGGTAGACATAGAAACGGTCGCGCTCGCCGGTTTCTTTGAGCAGGCGATAAAAAGCGTCGAGGTCAGCCTCGCCGGAGCCAACGCGCACGGTGACGCCTTTGCGCCCGCCTGCGCGAATATTCTGCCGCCAGGTGGTCATCATATTGGCGAGAAGCTTATCTTCATCCGGTCGCAGGTCTGTCACCCAGGCGCCGCGCAGATAGATGGTATGCGTCGTGGGATGGAAGCCCAGCGCACGCAGCGCATCCGCCCAAAGCTTATCATCCTGTGGCACGTTCGGCTCAGCGCGGATGAAAAAGCCGCCATGCTTGCGCGCCTCGCGTTTGGCGCGGGCAATCAGCAGGTCGAGCGCAGGCGAACGGGGATCGGCGCAGACAGGACCACGTGGCGCATAGAAGAACGGCAGCGGCACGCCAGCCGCTTTGCTGCGCACCAGCAGCATCGCCGCCAGCAGTTCGCCGTCTTCCACCACGCCCACGCGCAGCGAGCCGGCGCTGGCGGCCTCACCTGAGTGTTCCGGCCACTCATACGTCTGGCAGAGGTGGCCGGTGGGCGTGGTGGCGATAAAGCGATTCCAGAGGAGCCGGTCCTCGATCAGCTTGGCTTCCATAAGACCACATATCGGGGCGCAATCTGAAAGCAGCGCATGCGATATGCTCGTTCCCCTTTCGCCTGTCTATGTCAATCGTGCGGTATAGCAGACATCACTTGTGGTAGGGTGGACATGCTTGTCTGCCCGCGCTCCCCTTTGCAGGGGGCTGGCATGCTGGTCTGCCACGACCCATACCCAACAGTGCCGCAGTATAGCAGAGCGCCATCAGCCCGGCAATGCTCTCTGCCAGAAAGGGCTAGCGTTTGCCAAATACCAACCCGCAGACATCATACGACCGGCCTGGATGCGTCGCATCCGGCGAAGAGACCAGCCATTGCCAGCGCCGCACCGCGCCATGAACAGTGAATCGCGTGGCGAAGTCAGCGGGAATCGCCAGCACGTCGGGTGGCAGCACCGGCAGCGACTCGCGTTCCGCCTGCGCATGCGGTCCGCTTTTGGGCGGCAGCAGATAGCCGGTCACGTCGCTGGCAAAGTAACCCACGCCCTGCGGCGCGAGCAGCAGATCGAGCAATGCCAGATGCGCTAGCGCCACCCGCCGCCGGAACGCCAGCGCCGCTGTGTGATAGCGTGGATGCGCCTCGCGCATGTCTGCCACCCCAGCCGCGTGGTAGACCAGCGTATCCAGCAGATCGAGCAGTGGTAGACTGAAGAGTTGCGTCAGCACGAGGCTGCTGATGACGATACCATAGCCGCCCGGCGCCAATTCCGGAATACGCGGTGGGTTGGGCACAGCGCACCGTTCCAGACAACCGGCGGCGGCATCCAGCGGCGCATTGCCATCCGGCCCGGCCAGTGATGCCAGGTCTGCCCACGGCTGATGATGCAATTCATTGGCCAGCGTCGCGCTGACTCCGCCAGTAATATCTGCGCCCAGCACATTGACCCGCTCGCGCAGCGTAGAGGGCAGTTCATCGCGCGCCCGTAGCAACCCTGGCACATCCACATCCACGAGCAACACGCTGTCACAGAAGCGCGCCAGCCGTTCCAACGGCAGTTCAGTGCAGGCTCCTGCGCCCAGCACCACAGCCTGCTTTGGCGCTCCCAGGTGATAGGCCGCCAGCGTTTGATCGAGCAACGCCGCCACCGCCTGAAGATGCGCCACGCTATGGCGGCGATACCATGCGCGCCGTTCCGCTCCCTGCGTCCGCTGATTCTCCGCCGCCAATCGCTCGATGCGCGCCATATATGTCTGTCACCTTCGCTCGCCAGTCATCGGTCAATATCCCAACTACCGATGATAGAGCGGCTTCAAGGCTGGATACAAGGCCCGATATACCTCGTAGTTCTCGGCATAGACGCCTGAGGTCTCTGTCTGTGGAGCGGTATAATCGGCTATGCGCACCGTTGCCTCGCACGCCTGCGCTATAGAGGGATAGACGCCACTGGCGACGCCGGCCAGCAGCGCAGCGCCAAACGCTGGCCCCTCCTCGTTATCCGTCGTCACCAGCTCGACGCCGAGAACATCAGCGATGATCTGCCGCCAGAGTGGACTCTTCGCGCCGCCGCCGGTCGCGCGTACCTGCTCAATGCTCAGCCCCTGCTCTCGCATAATGGAAAAGCAATCTTTGAGACTGAAAGCCACCCCTTCCAGGACCGAACGGATGAGATGCCGCCGCGTGTGGCTGGCGGTGAGGCCGAACCAGCCGCCGCGCGCAGAAGCGTCCAGATGCGGCGTGCGTTCGCCCTGCAAATACGGCAGGAACAGCAGCCCATCGCTTCCCGCTGGCGCGGCGGCAGCCTCTTGCGCCAGCAAATCGTAGGCGTCTACGGCGTCGCTCCCTGCCCACCGCTCCACTGCCATCTCCGGCAGGCCGATGTTATCGCGGACCCAGCGCAACGAGAGACCCGCGCCTTGCGTTACGCCCATCAGATACCAGGCATCGGGTACGGCGTGGTTGAAGGTATGGATGCGCGGCACCGGACCGGAGACATCCACCTGCGGTGTATTCGTATGCGCCAGCACCACGCCGCTGGTGCCGATTGAGACCAATGCCAGGCCGGGCCTGACCACGCCGTTGCCGACCGCGCCACAGGCGTTGTCCGCCCCACCGCCCGCTACCGGCGTCCCGGCGATGAGGCCGGTGAGCGCCGCCACGTCGTCGCTGATCGTGCCTGCGACGGCATCGGCGGGAATCACCGGCGGCAACAACGACGGGTCGAGATCAAGCACCGCCAGCAGTTCGCTTGACCACCTGCCATGCTGCACATCCAGCAGACACGTCCCGGCGGCATCGGAAATCTCCATGCCGAAAACACCCGTCAAACGCCAGCGCAGATAATCTTTCGGCAGGAGCATGGTGACAGCGCGGCTGAATAGTTCCGGTTCGTTGTCGCGTATCCAGAGCAGCTTGGGCAGCGAGAATCCTGTCAGCGCCGGATTGCTCACCAGTTCGATCAGGCGGGCCGCGCCCACGCGCTCGGTTATTTCGCGGCACTGCGCCTCGCTGCGCTGATCCGCCCATATGATGCATGGACGCACCACCTGCTGCGCCGTGTCCAGCAAGACGACGCCGTGCATCTGGCCGGAAAGCCCGACGCCACGCACCTCTTGCGCGGTAATGCCGATCTCGTGTGCGCGGGCCAGGCAGGCGCAGATGGCGTTCACCGTCGCCTCCCACCAATCGCTGGGGCGCTGCTCTGCCCAGCCCGGCTGGGGATGCAGCAGCGGATAGTCAAAGAACGCCGAGGCAAGCGCCTGTCCATCGTCCGCACGAAAGAGCGCCGCCTTGACGCCGCTGGTGCCGAGGTCAATGCCGAGCAGCGTATCCATTTATTTGGCTCCCGCGCGCCGTTGCAGCAGGTTGTTGATGAAATCCTGGTCGAGTCCCAACACCTGATACACCAGTTGGTATCCCGCTACGGCATCGGCGCGTGCGCGCACCTCAGCGAGCGCCGCACGATCAATCTTGCGGGCGAGGCCGTCTATGAAGGCCCACTGGATTACCGACTGGCGCACCGCCGCTACCTGGTCCTCAGTGTAGGGATAGAGGTCGTAGCCGATACGCTCGCCATGCGAGCCGTAGCCGACATCTTGCAGCGTCATCGCAAGTTCTAGCGTCTGGAAGAAGAACGACGCGCCGACCATGTTGTCATCATCGAAGGTTCCCCAGCCGGAGTTGCCATGCTGATGGCCCAGCTTCCCCTCGCTGGCGAGTAGCGCGGCGTATTCAGCGAGATTTTCGCCGTTCATGATGAGGTGTTGCCAGTCCATGTTCACCAGCAGATGGCTGGTATCCACCCCCAGGCGGCGCACGCGGTCAATCGTGTAGAGCGTGGCGGAGATGTTGCGCATCAGAATGTTCATCGCTGGCTCACTGTTTTTGTGTTCCAGGAAGACGGTGACACCCTTCTCCGCCGCATGCGCCACCACTTCACCGACTCCCTCAACGAAGCGGTCCCAGGTCTGGATGTAGTCGCGCTGAAAGTTGTAGTTGTAGCCTTCTGCACCAGGCCAGATGATGAAACGTGCGCCCAGTTGCGCCGCCAGATCAACGCCGCGTTTCAGCGTTTCGATGCCCTGCTTGCGCAGCGCCGCGTCGGGATTGATGAATGCGCCCATCTTGTAGGTCGGATCGGTATGCAGTCCGGCGGCAAGGCAATAGATGTCCATCGGTCCCAGCGCTGACGTGATGGCGTCAACGGTATCTTCGTTGATCTCGCCAGGATAGTGATATTCCAGCCCGTCTACCACATCGGCCAGCCCTGCGACAACGCGCTTGGTGCGTGTGACCATATCCTCGTTGACGCTCTCCGGGTGATAGCCAGCGGGCAGGAAACGGGTGGCATTGGGACCAAACGCCCAGATGCCCACGCTATTTTTCAGTTCAGTTGTATTGGTCGTATCAGGCATGATGGGTGCGCGCTCCTCTCAGGACAACTCAGGACGGTTCAGGACAGCGTTAGGTTGTCGAGTCACTGCTTACAGGCGAACTGCGGGACGGGATACAGGATAGCTGCTCTCTGAGAACAGCGCCTCCATCACCAGACTCATCGAGCCGATGAGCGCGGCATCGTCGCCCAGGTTGGAAAAAACGATCTCAGCTACCTCGCGCGGGCGCTTGAGGGTACGCTCGCGCACAGTCTGGCGAACGACCTGCAAAAAGGGCTGACCACCCGCCACCGATTCGCCCTGCAAGATGATCTTCTTGGGGTTTAGCACGTTGATGAGGTTAGCCACGCCGACCCCAAAGTGGCGGCCATGCGCCTCCACCAATTCCAGCGCCAGCGCATCGCCAGCCAGCGCGGCGGCATAGACTGCCTCCGCCTGCGCCTTCACCTCCCCTTGCAATCGGATGCTGCTGGGGCGACCGCTCTGCAACGCCTGCGTGGCCTGGTTCGCCAGCCAGGTGGTTGAGGCGTAGAGTTCCCAGCAACCATGATTGCCACAGTCGCAGCGCGGGCCATTCTCCTGAATCGTCATGTGCCCGATCTCGCCTGCCGTATTGCTGGCGCCGCGATAGAGCCGCCCATTGAGGAGAAACGCGGCGGAGAGACCGATGCCCGTCTCGATGCAGACAAGCGAATCGCAGCCCGCACCCTGACCATAATAGCGTTCCGCCAGCGCCTGCACATGGCTCTCGTTATCCAGCAACACCGGAACTTTGAAAGCCTCCGCCAGCCAGTGACCCAGCGGGACATCCTGCCAGCCCGGCAGATGGGGCGCAAAGCTGACGATGCCCCTTGCGCTATCCGTCAGGCCGGGGATGCCAACACCGATCCCCATGAGCCGCGATGGCGCCAGTGATAGCTCGCCCAGTAGGTCATTGAGCAGCGACGTAATGGTCGCCGCGACTTGCCTGGGAGCGCGCTCTGCACCGAACGACTGAAACGCTTTGAGCAGCAGATGTCCTTCGCCATCGCAGATCGCCGCCAATACGCCATCTACCGAGAGCAGGACGGCGCCGATTCGCACTGCGCTGCTGTGAAAGCGATAGAGTGTGGCTGGCTTTCCGCCAGCGGCTGAGGGTGTGGTGGTGCCGACGACCTCGGCAAGATTGTTGGCGTAGAGGTCGTCAATCACTTTAGAAACGGTGGGCGGGCTGATGGCGCTCAGTTTGGCAAGCTCAGCTTTGGAGATTGGCCCTCTGGTCCGCAGCAATTGCAGAATTGCCAGGCGGTTCAATCGTCGCAGGCTGCCAGGGACGGCAGGAATGGTGCGAGGCGTAGGATGTCCTGGTGCGTTCAGTGTGTTCGGTGTGTTCATAACAAGCCACCAATCACCACATTGTTGAGTAAGTGAAGAAACTTTACAAACCTGGCATGAGAGCAAGTATAATCAGACGGTAACTCTCTGTCAAGTGGCGGCGCGAGATGCCGTGCAGTTTCCACCGTGGCTCAAGTAGTGATGACGCAACGCTCCTGCTCTGGCCGTGGTAGCATAAGGGCACGTCGTGTTATACAAATTACTGGCTGATAGGTATGAGATCGGCGCACTGGCGCGCCGGATACCCAGAAACACAAGCGGAGATGAGCATGGCGAAAGCGCTCGATACCAAAGACGCTAGAGAGGCAAAGCCGCCGCGTGGCAGCGCCGATAGTTCAAACAATTCAGGTGACTCCATCGCAGCGATGCTCGATGCAAACGGCGTGCTGACGGCGGAGGCCGAACGCGCCGCCAATATCAGTGATGAGGAGCTACGCACCCTCTACCGGCTGATGGTGGTTAGCAGGCGGCTGGACCAGGAGGGGCTGAACCTGCAACGCCAGGGCGAACTGGGGTTGTGGGGGCCATACGCCGGACACGAGGCGGCGCAGGTGGGCGCGGCAATGGCGATGGCGCCGACCGACTGGATATTCCCCTATTACCGCGACTTTGCAATGGCCGTCTGTCGCGGCATTGACCCCGGCGCGATAATGACGATCTTTCGCGGCCTGACGCATGGCGCGTGGAACCCCAACGAGTACCGCTTTGCGCCATTCATCATCCCGGTTGGTACACAGGTGCCGCATGCCGTCGGTTTCGCGCTCGGCTGCAAGCTGGACCACGACGACACCGCTGTGCTGGTGGGCTTCGGTGAAGGCGCTACCTCGACTGGCGACTGGCATGAGGCAATGAACTTCGCCGCCGTCTTCAATGTGCCGCTGGTCTTTCTCTGTGAGAACAACCAATGGGCCATCTCTGTGCCGATGCGCCAGCAGGTCTCCGGGCGAATTGCGGACCGCGCCGCTGGCTACGGTTTCCCCGGCGTGCGGGTGGATGGCACCGACGTGCTGACGGTCTATGCTGTGGTACGCGCCGCAGCGGACCGTGCGCGCCGTGGCGAGGGACCGTATCTGGTGGAGGCGCTGACGTATCGCACCCAGGCGCACACTACTTCAGACGATCCCACGCGCTACCGCACTGAGGCAGATGTCGAGCCGTGGAAGTCCAAAGACCCCATCCGCCGCTGCGCCGAACGCCTTCAGGCGCGCAACGCCTTTGACGATGCCTTCGCGCAGGCGGTGAGTGAGGAGGCGGAGCAGCGTGCGCTCGCCATGCGCCAGCACCTCCTCAGTGCGCAGACGCCGCATCCAGCCAGCGCGTTCGATCTGGTCTTTGCCAATCCGCCGGAGTCGTTGCTACGCGAGAAGGCGGAATTCATAGAGGCGCTGGAGCCGGAGAGAGGTGAGTAAGATGGCAAAGACAATGGAAACCACCACAGGCGCTACCAACGTCAGCACTGTGACGATGGGCAAGGCGCTGAATCTGGCGCTGCATGACGCCCTGCAAAACGATAGTCGTGTGCTGATCTTTGGGGAAGATGTGGGCAAGCTGGGCGGCGTCTTTCGCGTTACCGACGGCCTGCAAGATGAATTCGGCGCGGAGCGTGTCTTCGATACGCCGCTGGCCGAGGCGACCATCGCAGCGACGGCGCTCGGCCTGGCGATGAAGGGCTTTCGTCCGGTTGCCGAGATGCAGTTCGACGCCTTCTCCTATCCGTCGTTCCAGCAAGTGACAAGCAACATCGCCAAGTATCACACCCGCACCGGCGGCGCCTGCAACATGCAGTTGGTGATTCGTATCCCTTACGGCGGCAACATCGGCGCCATCGAACAGCACTCCGAAAGCCCCGAAACGTACTACATCCACACCGCCGGCCTGAAAGTCGTCACGCCATCCACGCCAGCAGACGCTTACGCGCTGCTCACCGCCGCCATTGCCGACCCCGACCCGGTGATCTTCCTGGAGCCGAAGTCGCGCTACTGGATGCGCCAGGAGATTGCGCTACCCATGCCGCCCGCCGCCCTCGATAAAGCGCGCATTGCCCGCGAAGGCAGCGACGCCACGGTGATTGCCTATGGTCCCACCGTGCAGACGGCGCTGGCGGCAGCAGAGCAGGCGGCAGCGGAAGGTACATCGCTCGAAGTGATTGATCTGCGCAGCCTCTCGCCGCTGGATATGGAGACGATCAGCGCATCTGTGCGCAAGACACGGCGCGCCGTCGTCGTGCATGAGGCGCCGGTCTTTATGGGGCTGGGCGCGGAGATTGCTGCCCGCGTGATGCACGACCTCTTCGATGTGCTGGCCGCTCCCGTCGAGCGCATTGGCAATGCCACGATTCCCTATCCACCGGCGCGTGTAGAGAAACTGTTTCTGCCAGACGCCGACCGCATCCTCGAAGCAGTGGACCGGACGCGCGAATATTAGGGTGCCGTAGGGAAAGTAGTCGGAGTGAACGATAGATGAGTCAATTTCTCCTGCCGGACCTGGGCGAAGGGCTGGAAGAAGCCCAACTCGTGCAATGGCTGGTACAGGTCGGCGAGAGCGTCACGCTCAACCAACCGCTCTGCCAGGTGGAGACGGCGAAGGCGCTGGTAGATATACCCTCGCCCTTCGCCGGCACCGTCGAGAAGCTGCATGCTGCCCCTGGCGATACCATCGAGGTCGGCAAGCCGCTCATTACGATAGCCGAGGCGGGAGCGACAGCCGCATCCGCCAGCGCCACGTCAGCCAGCGCAAACGAAGACGGTCACGGCCCGGTTCTCGTCGGCTATGGCACCGAGGGACCGGCGCAGACCTTCACGCGCCGCCGCCGGACCAGTAGCGCAACCAGTAGCGCCACTCCGCCCCAGGCCAGCGCTGCTGCTACGGATGCGCTTTCTGCGCCCCCCTCTCCCGCGCACGGGGGAGGGGCCGGGGGTGGGGGCGCGTCAGCCAGCCCACTCGTGCGCAAGATGGCGCAGGAACGTGGCATAGACCTCACCACCATCAAGGGCACCGGCCCCGGCGGGCGCATCCGTGTCGAAGACCTCGAACTGGCGCTGAAAGCCGCAACTTCTGCGCTCCCCTCTTCCGCGCACGGGGACAGCCGACGCGCCCTCACAGAGGGCGAAGCAAGCCATAGGCTTGCGGAGGAGGCGGAGAAGCGCAGCGAAGGAGCTGGGGGTGGGGGTCTCGCACCCGACGAAGAGCGCATCAGCACGGTGGGGCTGCGCAAGGCCATCGCCGCGCGCATGATGAAAGCCGCAACGACCATCCCGCACTTCACTGAGTACAGCCTCTTCGACGCTTCGGCGCTGGTGGCGCTCCGCGAGCGGTTGCGCGGCTCATCCGGGTTTGGGGAGCAGAAGTTGACCTATCTACCGTTCTTCGTGCGGGCGCTGGTGGAGGCGGTGCGCGCCTATCCGGTGATGAACTCGCGCTGGGATGAGGAAGGCAACGCTATCGTCATCAAGCATAGCATCCACGTGGGCATCGCCACCGATACGGCACGTGGACTGCTGGTGCCTGTCATCCGTGATGCGCATACGCTAACGCTGGCGCAGATTGCGGCGGAGGCCAACCGGCTGATTACCCTGGCGCGCGAGGGGAAGATCGAGGCGAAATCGCTCACCGGCAGCACGATTACCATTACCAATGTTGGCGCGGCTGGTCCGGTGGATACCGGCGCGCCGCTCATCAATCCGCCGGAAGCCTGCGTCGTCGGCTTCGGCGCGCTCAAACCGCGCCCCACCGTCGTTGGCGAAAGCGTACAGGTGCGTCCCGGCGCCTGGATCTCCATCTCCTGCGACCATCGCATCGTGGATGGGGCAACTGCTGCACAGTTCATGGGCGCGCTGGTGCAACACCTGGAGCAGCCGGAAGGATTGGCGTAAGAGATAGGTCCGGCGAATGAATTCGCGCCTGGATGGCCGTTGGCCCCCAAGTCCGCCTGCGCGGACTAGAGACAGGCAGAGAGGCGCAGACATCTACCTGCTCCGAACCTGCGAAGGCAGGTTTTGCGGCTGAAAGCCAGCCAGGCGCGAATTCGTTCGCCTGCTGTGGTCCAGCGCCTACACCGGCGAGAGGCTACACGTCGCCTTGTGGCAGAAGTAGCTGGTGCCGCCGGTGACGAACGCCACCTGCGCCCGCGCGACCTGCCCATCTGCCAGCGCCGTCGAGAATGGGATGAATTGCAGGATGCCCACGGAACGGCCTGGTCCCTTATCCACACCGGGCAGGTCTCCGTTGAGATTGCCGGAGAGATCGTAGGAAATCGCGCCACTGATTCCGATGAATGGGTGATTCGGATCGAACAGCCCCAGTTCATTGCGCACGAGCAGCGGCGTTGGGTACACGATCTGTCCGTGGGTACCGTTTCCTCCCATAGCAATGGACTCAGAACTGGCGGAGACGAGCATCCGCAGCGCGTCATACGTCAGGATAACCGTCGAGTTCGGTCCTACTAGCCCATCCGGCGAAAGATTGGTGCCGTACTGGTTCTCGAAATTATTGTTGAACGTATCCGGCACCGATGAGGTCAGGTTCAGCGCCGTCCATTCGTTCTGGTCGGCCAGCGTCTCAACATAGAGATCAGAAAGCGCCGCGAGATTACTCCTATCTTGCACGAGGCTTGCCGCAGGGCTGGACCCCAATCCCAGCAGCGCAGGCGTATAGGCGCGGCTATCCGTCAGAATGCGCGGCGCCGTGATGCCCGCGCTCTGGCTGACGGAGACGACCGCCCTGGCAAGGTCAATGGCGTCCAGGTCACTGCCTTGCTGGCCAGTGGAGAGATAGATCAAGTTCGCGCCATCACGGAAGATGGCATTGCGCGCAATGGCGGTAAAGTCCGTGTTGGCATTTGAGGTATAGGTGGCCGTATGCACGACAATCGGAATCGGCACACTGGCGCTGGTCTGCTGGTTCTGTAGCTCAGTAGCGAAACTTGCGGCCATCGCGGCGCTCACCGGGTCTTTCGGGTCCGACAGCACCAGCACGTTTGTCGCGTTCATCTGCTGGACTGCCGTATCCGCCATATTTTGCGCCTGCACACTATTGAGTGGCACCATCCGGAAAAGCGACTCCTCGAAGTTCTTCATGCTATCGTCGCTGGCGGTCGGTGCGATAAACAGCAATCCGGTCGCCTTGAGTTCGGAGCGCGCCAGTTGGGTCTGCTGTATCTCCGGCCAGCCGATGATGCCGACGAGATGCTGCGCATTACCGCGCTGGATCTGTTTCAAGAGCACGTCGGCGGCAGTCGTCGCGCCATCAACCGTTGCGCCGGAGTTGAGGACCAACACACGCACTTTTAAGCCATCCGGCAGCAGATCGGCGCTGTTGATATGATGCTGCGCCAGATAGATGCCCTGTAGCTCTGCACGCGAGGCCGCAATATCTGATGGTTGCGCATTCGGGTCCAGAACCGTACCAACCACGATGGTAAAGTAGGGGGCGTTCGAGAGCGTTATCTGCAAATCTTCGGCGTAGATAGCCGCTTCGGCATCGGCGGGATCATCACTCATCGCCTTGAGGTATGCCTGGTGCGCGTCGGCAACGTCGCCGGAGGCCAGATAGCCAGTGCCGTGCGTTTTGTCATTGCCATCGGGTCGCTGCGTATCAAACGCAAATTCGCCACCGCTCAACCCAATATTCTGCTGCTGGACGAGTTGCGCCAGATCATTGGGGGTTGGCACAGGCGGGGCACTGCTACCGTGCGGCGAAACGGCAAACAGCACGCCGCCGCCAATCACAACGATCAAGGTAAGGATGATGCCGAAGAGGAAGAGTGGATTCTGGAGCCGGCGTTGCTTTTTTGGCAGCACAAGCCGCCCGCGCGCATCGCGCACCGGCGCCAGCCCCATCGCGCGCGCATCTTCGTCGCGCAGTTCATCCGGCACATGCGTCACGTGGCCCGCCGCCAGCGGCTCCAGCGCCTCGCGCAACTCCGCAGTACTCTGGTAGCGTTGCGTGGAAGAAGGGCGCATGCCATGACTCAGCACGTCTTCCAGTTCCAGTGAGACATCAGGATTCTGGTGGCGCGCCGATGGGCGTGGCGCGTTGCCGCGTGTCGCGGGCGCGATGCCTGTCACCGCGTATTGCAGGATGGCGCAGAGCGCATAGAGATCAGAGCGCGGCGTCGCCTGCCCGCGCGCCTGCTCCGGCGCCGCATAGCCAGGGAAACCGCCCGCAGGCGGATGATCCACTGTGCCGTTGGGATAGAGCAGCAGGTGCGGCGAGCAGCCCACCAGAACCACCTGCCCGCTCGGACGCAGAATAATATTCGCGGGCGAGAGGTTGCCGTGAATGAATGGCGGATATTGTTGCTCGAACACATGCAGCGCATCGAGGATTTGCAGCGCCAGACGTATCGCCGCCGTCTCAGCCATCGGCCCATGTGCGCGCTGAAGACGATCTGCCAGCAAATCGCCAGAGGGTAACTCAAACACCAGGAAATGGCGGCGTCGCTCGCCAAAATGATCCACCAACCGGGGCATCGCAGGATAGGATGCCAGCATGAGGAGACGTTGCGCGATCAGCCGCCGTGCGTTTTCGCTATCTTCTGGCCGGACGCTATTCAGCAACACCTCTTGCACCAGGACACGCCCGTTTGGCAATTCAGTATCGGTGGCGACCATCAGCGGCGGTTCGTTATTCGGTGGCTGCGCAGAACCACCGCCATAAAATCGCTGTATCAGACGGTAGCGCCCGCCCTTGAGGACACTGCCAGGGCCAAGCAGTTCGTTCAGCCCGGCAAAACCGGATGCCGCCGCTGGCATGCCGATCTGCCCGCTGGGAACCATCGCCTGTGCCGGTGGCGCAAAGCGATTTTCCATGCCAGCCATCGGGTTCACCGGGTTCATGGGAGCCATCTGGCGCTGATCGAGGCCGCCGGAGCTAGGGGCGATGTCCTGCAAGGGCATCGGTCCCAGTGGTCCACTGCCAAAGCCACCAACGCCTGGCGCAGAGGTTTGCGGTTCGCCGTTGGCGCCGTAGAGCGGAGGAAACGGTGGGAATGATGGCGGGCGTCCGCCAGATGCGCCGGGCTGCTCGCGGGTGAAGGCGGGCGGCGCGGCAAAGCCACGCGGCGGCACATTGGGCTGCGACGACAATGGCGTGGAGGCGCTGCCAGCATGGGGTGGCATCCCCTGATTACCCTGGTTGCTCTGGTTACCAGCATTTGCGTCGCGTAAGGCGCGCAGCAACCAGGACGGCGGCCCGTCGTCTGTCGCTGGACCACCTGGGCCACCCATTTGTTCGTCGTCAAGTTCGCGCCAGACGCCATCAATGGCCTGGTTTCCTCCCAGAGCGGGGTCCGTTTGGGCACGACGCACTGGCCGTGAAGCCAACGGTAAGGCCAAACCACAGCGCGGACAGGTCTGTGTCATGCCATCGGTCAGGAATCCACAACGTGGGCATTGCATCAGTGCGACCCCCAGGGCCAGCGAACGCGCCAGGCGCTTTCAACTTCCAACGGGCGGGGGGACGGTTCCTCTTTCCCGCGCCAAAGCCGACAATCGTTACGGCCATTGTATCGCAACGGTCAACGTTTGTATCCCTCTGGCACCCCAATATACTAGAAAGTTGACCACAAGATAGGCAGTCAAGCACGTTTTTGCGATAGAATAGGCGCTATTATCAACAACACAGCCCTGCGCTATGTGCGAGATGTGCGAGACCCGCTAGAGAGGATAGTTTCCCTTGTACGAAGATGCGCTTCCAGAACTTCCTGAGCCTGATACGCCTGACAATTTATCTGCTTCCCATTCCCCACAGATAACGCCGATAACGCCACTAGCGCCAGTTCCATCCCCCGAACCGGCCTCATACTATAGCGCACGTAGCCGCAGGATTCCGCGCAACACCGTGCAAGACACCTGGCGCTGGCTCTGGAAGGATACGCTTGGGCGCATCGTGCCATTCGTGGCGGCGACGGCCATCTATGCACGCGCCAGTGGCGTTGGCGCGCGTGGCGTCGGCTGCACACGCGACGGCTGGGCGCGCGACCTCGTGATTGGCGCCGCCGCTGGTATCCCGCTCGCCGGTATCGCCGCTGCTTATCGCGGTATGATCGCTCCCGGCTACCGGCTGCCCACACCATCCGATCAGGCGCTTCAGACGGCGTTTTATCTGGCGGTGAATGCGCCTGCCGAAGAACTCTTCTGGCGCGGCATGGTCCAGACAGTGGCGATTGCTGGCCTGCGACGGTTGCCAATTTCCCCGAAAGGCGCCACAGTGCTGGGCTGGACGCTGGCGACCGCTGCATTCGGAGCCTATCACCGGCTGGGCAATTGGAGCTGGCGCGCAATTGCCGGTGTGACGGCGGCTGGCGGGCTGTTCGGCGCGCTCTATCTTGCATCTGGCAAGCGGCGCTCGCTGCTGCTGCCGGCGATCTTGCATGGCTTCATGACGGCAGGATTCTTGAGTTGGGGCGATGCGCTGCTCCACCGGCGCGCACAGCGCCGCAACGCTTGATTATCAGGAGAAGAGCCGCATGAGATGCTCCGCCATCGTCTGCTGCGTCGCCAGCAGGCCGAGCGCCAGCGCGCCCGCCAGCCCAACATAGAGCAGCGTGACATAGGCGCGTGCCCAGAATGAGATGCGATAGTAGGAGGCATTGGGGCCGGACTCGCGGAAGCGGCTGCGCAATTGCGTGAAGCCGAGCCAGCCGAGAATCAGCAAGATGATGCGGTCGGTCGGATTGCCAATATAGACGAAGGCCACGGCGACCAACACCAGACCGGCCACCCAAATCCAGCGCGAGATAGCGCCGACGATGCGGCCACCATCCAGCGGCGCCACCGGCACGAGGTTGAGCAGATTGAGGAAGAAGGCAAACCACGCCAGCGGCAGCAGAATCGGCACCTGCGTCCACAGGAAGAGCAGATAGCAGGCGATGCCGGAGAGAGCGCCCGCCGCTGGCCCCGCCAGCGCGATTTCCGCTTCGTCGCGCACGGAGACGGGCATACGGCGCATCGCCACATACGCGCCAATCAGTGGAATGAAGACCGGCAGGCTGGCGGGCAACCCTTTGGCGCGAATGATGATATAGTGGCCGATCTCATGGATGAAGAGCAGCACGATGATGCCAATGCCAAACTGCCAACCGAAGAGCCAGGCGTAAGTGATGAAACTCACTGCGAGGCTCAGCAGCGGCAGCACTGCTTTAGTAAAGATAGCAACCTGTACCGAACCGGCGGCAACACTGGCGAGACGCTGCTGCGCGTTCGGATCACCGGCTGGCGCGGCATTCCCCGTGGCCGGTGGCTGGTATGGCGTATAGGGTGGGTAACCCGTGTATCCCATGTGTCCCGGATAGCCCTGAATCCCTTGATATCCCGGATAGCCATATGGCGGGTATGGCGGAGTAGGCGGCATCTGCGCATATGGCGGAGGCGGCGGATAGCTGCCATCAGGCGGGTACGTCGGCCAGTAGGGCGGCGCTGGCGGATAATAGGGTGGGTATCCAGGATACTGCGGCATGGCCTGTTCGGTCGGTCCGGTCTGCCCATTGCCTGCCTGTCCCTGCTGGTTTGCCTCACCCGCCTGGCTCTGTTGCTCCGCTGGCGGATTGGCGGCGGGCGGCCAGTGGGGTGGATATGCCAGATACGATGGCGGATAGGTCAGCGGATACGCTGGCTTTGGTGAAACGGTAGAGTTTGACGGGTCGGTTGGATACGCAGCGTTGGCCGTGCTCGCGCTCTCGGCGTCATAGGGTGCTGGTGTCTGTTCGGGAGGGCGCTCCATACCATCTGACCTTCTTTCGCTGCGAAACCTGTTACGAGCGAGATATCTCACTCTCCCATAGAATACGTTACCAGGGACACGCACGTTTCGGCATCGCCCATCCTCGTTATGACGCCATACAACGCCGCACAACACCATATGACGCTATACGAGGCCATGCGTGCTACAATAATTCTCGCGCAATGTCGCGCCATCCATAGTATTCATAGCAAGGCGATAGAGATAGAAAGAAGGATGCAAAAAATTATGCGCGAGCCAACATCGCTGCCATCGGACACTCCAGCTCAGGTGGTATTTATTCTGGACTGTGACAATACGCTGCTAGACAACGACGCCCTGAAAGTTGATCTCGATACGCAATTGCATGCGCTGCTGGGCGAGGCGCTGACCGCGCGCTTCTGGCAGGTCTACGAGGAGGTGCGCGCGCTCACCGGCACCGTAGATTTCCCGCTGACCTTCGAGCGATTTCGCCCCTTTGCGCCGGATACGCAGACGCAAGAGCGGCTACGCGCCATCATCATGGACTATCCTTTTGCCGCGCGGCTCTATCCCGAATCGCTCGCTACACTGGACTATCTCAAGACGCTCGGCCTGCCAGCGATTGTCTCAGATGGCGATAGCATGTATCAGCCGCTCAAGATTGAGCAGAGCGGGCTGGCGTCGGCAGTGGATTGGCGCGTGCTGATCTACGTCCACAAGGAAGACCATCTCGAAGAAGTGTTCATGCGCTGGCCGGCGCTCTTCTATGTCATGGTGGACGACAAGCGGCGCATCCTCTCCGCCACCAAAGAACGCTTCCCCGACCGCTTCGTGACAGTGCAGGTGCGCCAGGGCCACTATGGCGTCGCCGACGATCCCAGCATGCCGCCGCCCGATATCACCATTGACGCTATCGGCGACCTGCGCAGCTATCGCCTGCAAGACTTCGCGCCCCATCTCAGGGTGAGTTGAGGCACCGCTACCGGAGCGCGCCGACGACCTCGACCTCCCACTGGTCGTTGACCCACAGCCCAACGATTTCGACGGGCAACAGCCAGGAGGCAATTACCTGCATCGCGGCGTTGATATGGGCGATGTGCTCTTCCTTCGAGACGGGATTCCCTGCGCAGCCGTGATGGCCGGCAATCACTACGAAATGCGACTGGTGCGCGTTCACTGAGACAAGAACACGCTGTTTGATCGCGTCTATCTGCGCGATTGTGCCCTGCGCCATGATGCCATCAGGGCCGGCCTCGGTAATCATATCCACATATTGCACCTGTTGGTTGGTCTTTATCCAGTCCGCCACTGGCGACTGAACACGACCATCCATACAGTTGATAGCCGTTGCGAATGTGCCGTCTGCCATATCGAAACATCCCTTCTACACGATTCACTATTGGTGTGGGCGCCGGACCAACGCCACCTTGAATGAATAGGAGCCGGTCTGGTACTGGTCTAGCGCGTCGCCATATGTGCGCTTTGCCCAATCGGTGAGCAGGCGCGCGGATTCCGCGAAGAGATCGTCGGGCACGCGCCACGTCTTCGACCATTCGCGTTTGGTGATGCTTTCCAGCACAGAGCGTGGCGGAAAACTGGCGAGCCACGTGGCGATGACCGTTTCCTCCACCGGCAACCCGCGCCCGCGTAGCTCACGCACGACCGCGGTATAGCCGGAGGCGCCAACATTGCGGGCATCCAGGCCGAGCGATGCGATGATCGCTTCCCACTGCTCATAGATATGGTTGAGCGACTCGACATCGCGCATATCCTGGCCGATCAGCAGCGCGCCGCCGGGTGTGAGGACCCGCAGGGCTTCGTCCAGCGCGCGCCGCCATTTGGATACGAGGTGGAAGATATGCACGCCGATGACGGCGGCGAACGCGCCATCGGCAAACGGCAGATCTGTCATATCGGCCAGCCGTGTGGTAAGCGCGCCCCAGGGTCGCTGCGGCTCGGCGGCCTGGAGCGCGGCCAGTTTCGCCTGCATGCGCTCCATCATGCCGGCGGAGATGTCCACGCCGGTGACATTGAGGCCACGCTCCAGCAGCGGCAGCGCGATTCGCCCGGTGCCGACGCCAATCTCCAGCGCATGGTCGCCTGCCGTGAGCCGCCCTAGCCGCATCAAGCCATCGGCAATTTGCGCCGCCACATCGGGGGCATAGCTGCGCGTGTTGTCATACTGCGCGGCGATGGGGTCAAATGAGATAGAATCGGGCATGCTCTGTTGCTCCTGCCAGGGTTTAGATGGGCATCGTACTGAAGCGATTGCCAGACGCTCATTCGCTCTCTGCCTCGCTGGCCGGACCAGTACGCCGCTTGGCGAGCCGCACCTGATAGGCGGTATAGCCTCGGCTGCGATAGAGGCGGAGCGCGGCCTCGTTATCCGGCGAGGTGGCGAGGTAGATTTGCGAGAACCGCTGCTCCTCCAGGAAGAAGCGTTCGGCGGCGTCTAGCAGGTGCATGGCAACGCCCAGCCGCCGGTACGCCGGGTGCACCAGCAACTCCTGGATGTAGCCGACCGGCTCCTCGGAGTCCGGGTCTATCTGCACCGTCGCCAGCAACAGCCCAACCAGCTTCTCGCCCTCCGCCTGGCGTTCATGCGCCACCCAGAGCAACCCCTGCCCCGCGCGCAGCAGTACCAGGCTGGCGCGGCCACGCGGTGACGTGGGGGCGATAAGTTCGCGCGCGGAGATGCGGTCGGCATCGGTGGCGACACGCACGGAAATCGCCGGTTCATGGGATGTCGCCATCGTTTGCCGCCCTCTTGCTCAAGAAGATATCGCCGGTCAATGCTGCTGATGTAACCGTAGTATATCGCGTCTGCATCGCCACTGCTGAGGCATAATAACGTATAGATTACGGCACAGTCGGCGCTGGCTTGCGGGCGCTGACTGCGAAGTCCATGCCAGCGGAGAAATATTCAGGATGGCGGGGAATCGCTTCCAGGCGGGCGATAAGTGCATCGAGCGTGGCGTCATCGGCCACGCCAGAGCTACGCAGCAGCGAGCGCCCCTGTTCCAACAGGCGCGCTGGGCCGGTGCTGGGCTGTTCCTCATCCTCAGATATCGCTGGGCGGTCGGCGGCAGTTTCGCAGAAAGCGGTCGCCCGCACGCGCATATCAGCAAAGCCGACGGCGCGAAGCAGCGCATAGAGTTTGCGGCCAAGCAGCAAATCAGGAAAGCCATAGGGGTGCGCACGGCTGGCGAGATCGAGCAGGGCAAGCTGCGCCTCGCCATCGGGATAGAGCGCGCGTGCGCCCCAATCTGGCTCGATGGCCAACGCGACACCGCCAATGGCAGCCACCCGGAACATCTCCCCAACGACGATTAGCGGGTCTGCCTGGTGCATCAGCAGAAAGCGGCAGGCCACCAGATCAAAGCTGCGCGCAGGATAAGGCAGGCGCGTGGCGTCGGCACGGGCAAACGTTATGCGACCGGCGCTGGTCGCCTGTGCGAGGCGAACGCGCGCATCAGCCAGCAGGCGCTCATCGGTGTCAATGGCTGTGATGGTGGCATCCGGCAGCGCCGTAAGCAACGCCTGCGTGAAGACGCCGTTGCCACAGCCAAGCTCTAGCACGCGCGCCTGCTCCGGTGGCAGGTGAAGCGCCAGCGCGGCGCGTAGCTCATCCTGCGCGCCGCTCTCCTGCGCCACCAATCGTTCCGCCTCGCCTGCATCCTCCGCGCCAATATAGTGTTGCTGTGCCCCTTCATCCTTCATGTGTTACTGCCCGTCAGGAGTGGGATGGAATGTCCGATTGGCTATTGATGATCTGGCAATAGAAGATGTCGAGGCTCGGCGTGGTGAGCGGCGACACGTTCTGATTCAGCGGCGTGACGGCCAGCACATCAACTCCTGGCTGTGACGGGAAGAACGCTGCATTGTACGTCACGTGCTGCTGGTCGAGCAGTTGCAGCAGATACGGATGCGCGTCGCCATGCTTGACGAAGACCAATAGAGTCGGGCGGTCCGCCTGCGCCACGGCATCGGTGTAGGACGGAATACGATTGATGGCGTCTCGTGGGTGAATCACCGCCAGGGGGTCCGCCACGATGATGCGATTGTTGGTCTCAAACGAGATTGGATAGGCGAGCAAGTTGGTAGCCCAGACATACTGCACATGCTGCTGTTCCAGATACGCAATGATAGGGCCATAATTCGCCGGAGCTATCGTGCAATACGCGGATTGGAAAGCTTCATCCGCATTGGTCAAGCCATAGGTTGCAGTCTGCCCGCCGAAATAGACGATCAGCAGCGCGAAGAGTCCGATCAGCGCCACCGCATATCGTCGCTTGCTCAGCGGTTTTGCCGTGCGTGGGATGGATGGGGTCACGGCAACACTTGCAGCCGTTCGCCCTGGCGCGCGTTCGGTGACGTACATGCTGATGAGTGTGAATGCCGTAGCGAAGAAGAACGGCAGTGCCATCACCAGCGGCGAGGCGTAGCGCCCACCGAGATCGTTTCTGCATCCCAGCAGAATGGAGGTCGAAGCCGAACTCGTGCAGAAGAGAACCGCCGAGCAAACGCCAAAGACTGCGGGCAGGAAGGCCAGACGACGCGCCCGCACCAGCGCCGGATGCGGCCACCGGAAGGAACAGACGATGGCGATGAGCGAGAAGAAGATCGCGCCAACGCCAAGCAGCAGCAACGGCGAATGGATGACAGTCAGCAGCGGACTTTCGACCGGCGTGGCGCCGCTGATCACGCGCGGCGCGACACACGCCCCATAGCGCGAGGCAACGCGCGACACCGTGATCGCGCGCTGCACCGTCCAGCCGCCGCCCAGCGAGAAAAGATACCTGATGTTTGCCCATTGATGGGACGCGCCATAAATGATGCCCGGCGTGAAGCCCAGCACACAGGCAGGGATGGCAGCCACCGCCAGCAGCAACTCCTTGAGCGACGGCCAGATGGCTTGCATGAGAGGCGTTGAGGCTCTCCATCGCCTGATAGCGGCGACCAGGCTATCCACCACAATCCACAGCGCCGCCGCCGAGATAGCCACCGTCACCAGCGGATAAATCCACATGCCGAAGCCGACAACGAAGCCGATGCCAGCCCAGCGTAGCGCCAGTTCGCCGGTAGACGCGCCCTCGTGCCAGCGTGTCGTCAGGCGGAAAGCCAGGATCAGCAGCAGCAGCATGATGCAGAATGATTCGATCCAGCCACCGCCGGTGCGTAGCTCGATGATGCCATCATAGACCGGCGGAATCGCCGCCACCAACGCCGCGCACACGGTAAAGCGTTTCCGCGCATAGAGCGGCAGGTGCGCCGCCTGCGCCAGCAGCGAGGCAAACCACCACGTCAGCGCAATCAACACCAGGCCAAAGGCAGTGGTGACGGCGCGCAATACCGCGACCGAGGGACCGAAGACAGCGGAGACACCAGCCACGATATAGGCTTCCAGGCTGCCAAAGTAGTTCAAGCCGTAGAAGTAGATCGGGCGTTCGCCGTGCAGGATATGCTCCGCCTGAATCCCCAGCAGCGCCTCATCGCCGTCCAGCGTGCCGTGGGTGCGCACGCTCAGCCAGATCCGTATGAGGAGTCCCGCCAGCAGGCAGAGCCAGAGTGGTGAACGGAAGAGCGCATACCAGGGTTTCCGCTCCGCGCGCTCAGCATCCGTCGAGACCGAGGTATCGGTGCGGCTCGCCGTGGAGGCCGTGGAGATGGTAGACATCGCATCAGCCGGAATACGGAGAACCAACTCACCCGTCGTTGCGGATGACGCCAGCGTATCGCGTTCGTCCATCTCTTCACCCACGCTTATCTATCAGTCTATGTGTCTATCTGTCTATCACTCGCCTCTTGGCCCTCGCGGGCGCACGTTGCGATTACCCAGGCGACCGGCGTCGAACGGCTAAAATAGTGGCCATAGCCTTTCTTGTTTCATGAATTGGAACGGATGGAAGAAAAGCGCCCAAAGCGCATAGGACAAATGGCGCAAGAAAATGCAAGTAACGGGCCAGGGCTGATTTCTCTTGGAATCGTCGTTTCATTGGCGCGCGGCTCTACTGTTGTTTATGCTGCTGTCATGTCGTCGTCATGCTGTTGCCAGGAGCGTGTCTATATCTGCGGCGGTGGGTAGCGACGGCTCCGCGCCCAGCTTTATCGTGGCGAGCGCACCCGCTGCGCTGGCGCGGCGTAGCGCCTCCTGGTCGGACAATCCCGCTGCCAGACCCGCCGCCAGCGCGCCACAGAACGCATCCCCCGCAGCCGTGGCGTCCACCTGTTGCACCGCAAATGGCGGCAGCACCACGCCCTCTGCGCCTGCGCCGGGCAGCCAGTACGCGCCACGGCTCCCCAGCGTGATGACCACCGAGCGGCAGCCACGTTCGATGAGCCGCTGCCCGGCCTGCTCCACGCCACCGAGGTCGTGCGTCGCGATGCCAGTCAGCGTCTCGGCCTCGCGCTCATTCGGCAGAAGGATATCAATCTGCCGCCAGAACGCCTCCGGGAAGTCTGGCGTGGGGTCGGGCACCGGGGCGGGATTGAAGAGGACGCGCACGCCGTGTTTCTGCGCCAGCTCAGCGGCCTGATAGATGGCTGGCAGCGTCACCTCCATCTGCACCAGCAGCGCCGCCGCGCCAGCGAAAGCCTCCTCTGCTGCGAGAACGTCATCAGGCGTGGTGCGTAGGTTGGCGCGTGGCACCACAACGATGCTGTTCTGCCCGTCCGGTTCGATCAGCGGAAACGCCAGGCCGGTGCCTTCCGTCTCATCCAGCATCACCCAGCGATCTGCGATGCCCTCGCGCGCCAGCAGTGCCTGAAATATCGGTGCGAAGGTGTCGGCGCCGAGCCGCCCGATCACGCGCACATCGGCGCCAGAGCGCGCAGCGGCGATAGCCTGATTGCAGCCCTTGCCGCCCGCGAACATGCCAAAGTCCGTGCCAATCAGCGACTCGCCGGTCAGCGGACGGCGCGGCACATGGGCCACCATGTCCAGGATAAAGCTGGCCAGCACAACGACTCCACGACGAGCGTTTGGCATAGAGTGGCCCTTTCTCGTCTCAGCGCAAGTAAACAGCGGCTTCTTTTGCCATATGCCTCATTGTCATGCTGTCATGCTAGCATGGTGTGCGGTAGCCGTCAAACGCTCATTTCAAGCGGACTGGCGACGCATTGGCCAGGGCATGCGTCGTTTGACAGAGCAGTGGGAGAGATGTACACTTAAGCGCAAGCAACGAAGAGAACGAACAAGGTCTCATACCCGGCGCACGGAGGCTTTTGGGTTGTTCCCCCGTGTGCGCAGCGTTATGGCGGCCATTGCCAGAGAACTGCCATGGCCAGCAACGATGCCCCGGAGGAAACGAAGCAGAGGTGACACCAATGTCGGATTTGCAAACTATTGGCCGCGCGGCGCAGGACTATCTGGCCGCCAAACATAGCGCACGTGAGCGGGCGCTGCCGAAATCTCGCGCAGCCATTCGTCTCTGCGCCAACACGATTCGCGCCGCCCATCGCGACGAATTCGAGACCGCCGGACAGCTCTTGAAAGATGCTGGCGCGCTGCTGCGCGAGATGGCGGCAGACCTGCGTGAGCATCTCGACATCTTTCACGCCGGATTCGTCGCCGACGCCCAGAAAGAGTATGCGGAGGCGGCGCTGACCTGCGCCCTCATCAAGCGAGAGACGCTGCCCATGCCAGAAGACCTCGGCATCGAATGGGCGCCCTACCTGAACGGTCTTGGCGAGGCGGTTGGTGAACTGCGCCGCTACACGCTTGACCGCATGCGGCTGGGCAAGCTGGACACCTGCGAGGTGCTGCTGGCCGATATGGATGAAATCTATGCGCTGCTGATTACGCTCGATTATCCAGACGCCATCACCGGCAATCTGCGCCGCACGACCGACGCAGCGCGCGGCATCCTGGAGAAGACGCGCGGCGATCTGACGCTCGTCGCCAGCCAGGCGCATCTGATTACGGCAATGGAGCGCGTGCAGCAACGCCTCGAGCGCCTGACCGATTTCTAACCTTTCTCATCCCATCTCTACAATTTCGTTCTAACACCTGTATGGCTTGTTTTGCAGCATTTTATGGGGGAATTCGCGTATGGATCAGGTGGATCAGCAATCGTCGGGCGTTCGCATTGAGCACGCTGAGCATGTTCAACGTGCTGAGAACGCCAGTGATATGAACGGTTCGTTCCACCTGCCTGCCCCCTCCGCGCCGCTGGCGCTACCTGTGGCGGCAAACGTATCACATGAGCGTTCCTCCGGCAAACTGGCTGCCTGGGTGCGGCTCTGCCGCCCGCCAACGCTGCTGCTGGGCCTGGCGCCTGCTGGCGCGACGCTGGCGCTGCTCTGGGCAACCGGACGGCGCGTATCGCTGCTGCCAGCAATCTGCCTGTTGCTTTCGGTGCTGCTGGTGATGTCCGGCGCAAGTATGCTGGATGAATACCTCGAATTCGAGCGCAACGTTCACCGGCGTTGGGATCCGAACGCGGGCGGCAGCTATTACGCGGCGAATGTGCTGGAAGGCACCGGCATCGAGCCGATGACCACCCTGCGCGCCAGCATCCTGCTGCTGGCGCTGGGCCTTGTGGTGGGGTTGCCGTTGCTGCTCACCGGCGGCGCATTCCTGCTGGGGTTGGGGCTGCTCGGCCTCATCATCGCCTTTCTCTACTCCTCCACCAATTACGCGCTCAAACGCCTTCCGGCGGGCGAGTTTGTGATTCTGCTGGCGCTCGGCCCTGGATTGGTGACGGCAACGGCGCTTTCGCAAGCGGTTTTGCCCACCATGCAAGAGCTATTGCTCGGCCTGGCATTCGGCCTGTTCGCGTTTTCGCTGGTGCTGGCGGCGCACCTACGCGACCGCGATGCGGACCGCGCCATCGCCCGCAAAACGCTGGTGCAGCTCAACGGCGAGCGTGGTAGCCTCTTGCTCTATAGCGTTGGTCTCATCGCTGCCTATGCGCTGGTGAGCCTGGCGGCACTGCCTAAAGGCGGCTCACACGGCGCGTTGCTAGCAATCTTCTCGCTGCCAGCAACGCTGGTCGCCTGGACCGGCGTGATGCGCGCAACAGCACGCACCACGCGCCACCTGGCTGTGCGCGCGATGTTACGCGCCTATGCCTCGTTCGCCCTCTGGACGCTCATCGGGCTGCTCGCCGCCGGTGTGATTGTGCGGCTCGTGCCATTCCTCCAGCAGCACCTCTAGCAACTGCGCCTCTAGCGCATCAAAGCCGCCCGAATGCCCGCAAGAACAGCAGGTTTTGCATCGTGATGGGTCCGCGCCAGTGATCGGCGTAGGGGCTGGGCCAGCCGCCGTCTTCCATCTGCTCCGCCGCCAGCCGGTCCAGCCGCTCCTCGATCAGCGCCGCTGGTAACATCCTGGCAACCTGCGTCTCCGGCGAGCGCACATACTGGAAGAAATGGTTGCCATCCAGGCTATCGTTGGCCTGCTGGCGAATCAGCCACCAGACGACGCCCGACAGATACAGGTCACGCTGTGGATGCGCCCACTCCGGCAGGAAGTAGTAGACATACGGGCGGACGGCGTAGAACTCGTCGCTGAGCAGGTCCTTGACGTTTGCCAGCCGCGCAAACAACTGCTCCACCTTTGCCTGCAACGCCGCTGAGCCAAGCCCCAGTTCGCGGAGCAGCCCGGAGAGCGTGCAGGAAGGATTGAGGTTCGGCCACTCCCAGCCCTGAAACCACGGCGCAAGCTCATGTTCGTAGATGGCGGGGGTGAAACGCCAGCCGCCGTCTTCGTCCTGCGTGCGTTCGAGATGCGCCACCGCCCGTTGCAGCAGCGGCGTATCCTGCGGCGCATGCGCCTGCGCACAGATGGCAAGGGCAAGCTCTGTGGCGAAGGGATTGCTCTCCGGCGCTGCGATGTCCGGCTCTAGCCCGGCAAATCCACCATCGGCGTTCTGGTACGTTTCCAGGACGCGCAGCAATTCATCCAGCGGCGCGCCCTCGAAATGATAGGCTAGCTGCGCCTGCTCGATGTCGCGTCCATGCGCCGCCAGGAAGTGTTTGACCTGTTCTACCGTCGTTGTCGCTTTCACGCAGGTTACTCCTGTTGTTCTTCAAATTTCATGGCGAAAACTCATGACTCATGTCGCCATCTGAAAAGTAGTGTATAGTGCATTGTGGTTTGATCCGGTCCTATATGAACATGAAGATTTCCAGCAAGGGATATCGCCCATGTATGCGCCGTATTCGCCAGCTACGCGCCTGCTAGCCACGCTCGATCTGCTGCAATCACGCCCAAGCATCACCGCCGAGCAGTTGGCCGAGCGGCTCGAAGTGGAACCGCGCAGTGTGCGACGCTATATCATGATGCTGCAACAGATGGGCATTCCCATCGAGGCCGAACGCGGGCGCTATGGTGGCTATCATCTGCGCCCTGGATTCAAGTTGCCGCCGCTGATGTTCTCGGACGACGAGGCGGTCGCGGTGACGCTGGGGCTGATGGCGGCGCAGCAGTCCGGGCTGGCGGGAACCGTGCCAGCGGTAGAGGGCGCGCTGAAGAAGATTGAACGGGTGCTACCGGCGGCGCTGCGTGCCCAGGCGCAGGCCATCCAGGCGACTGTGGCGCTGGACCTCGCGGCGACTGAGGTGCCGCTCTCCACACACCTGCTCACCTTCAGCTCGGCGGCGCACACGCAACGCACACTTCACATGCGATATCATTCACGCGAGGCAGAACCGGTCTGGCGCGACTTCGATTGCTACGGCCTCGTCCACTATGAGCGCCGCTGGTATGCCGTCGGCTATTGTCATCTACGTAGCGATATCCGCGTCTTCCGGCTGGACCGCGTGCTGGCGGCCATGCCCGGCAGCGCAGCCTTTACGCGCCCCAACGACTTCGATTGCCTGGCGTTCGCCATCGCCCGCTTCAGAGACATGCCGGATACCTGGCTGATCGAAGTGCTACTGGAAGCGCCGCTTATCGCCGTGCAGGGCATGGTGCCGCCAGCCTTTGCAACATTAGAAGAGACGGCTGACGGCGCATGTACGCTGTTGCGCGCCTATGACCGCAGCCTGGACCACAGCGCGCGTTTCCTCGCCAGCCTCGGCGTGCGCTTCCAGGTGCGTAGCCCCGCCGAACTACGCGCGGCACTACGACGACTGGCCGATGAGCTACACATGATCGCTGACGCATAAAAAATAAAACAGTACCCTTGAAACGTTATATTTTCTGTGCTACCATCTGCGCGCCGGCACTCCTATACAACCTGGGTTGGATTCCTGTCATTGGTGGGGCAGACATGCTTGTCTGCCGGAAGAGCCATCCTAGAGCGGCAGACATTTCTGTCTGCGCTACCGGAAGGCAAGAGCCACCAGTAGTGGAGGAAACTCGCAATGAATACCTTGCCATCTGATGCCAGCGCACACAGCCGCGTCCGCTATGCGCTGGCGCAGGAATTGGCCGCGCAGTGCCCGTCGGACCTGGGAGACGCCATCGCTGTCATGGGTTCGGTGTCGCGTGGCATTGCTGACCGGTTCTCCGACATCGAACTCTTTTTCTGGGTAGAGGAGTTGCAGCCGGTTGAGGTCTATCAGGCGTGGCTGCGTCGCGTTGGCGCGGATGTGAAAGATGCGCCTGCCAAACTCCATCCCGGGACACTCAGCACCAAGAGCTGGTATCACGGCATCTTCATCGAGGCCAGTTGGAGGCGCTGGGACAGCACCGAACGTACGCTGCATCGTGTGCTGGCGGCGAAAACCACCGATCACTGGCAATTGACCGACGCCTGGCATGTTGCCGATGCGCTGCCGCTACGCCCGCACGAGCGGCTGACGCAGTGGCAGGAGCAACTGACCACTTATCCGGAGGCGCTGCAACGCAAGCTGATCGCCAGCGCGACCGGCCATTGGGCGGAGCCGCACTGGTGGCCGCTCTCCATCGTCAATACCTGGCCGCCCGCCTATCGCAATGCGCGCCTGGAACTGGCGGAACGCCTGTGCTGGCGGCTGGAAGAGACGCTGCGGCTGCTCTTCGCCATCAACCGGCGCTGGGAACCGGACTGGAAATGGCTGGAGCCGGAGAGCCGACGGCTAACCATCGCGCCGGAACGGCTGGTTGAGCGCGTCAACAAACTCTTCATGCTGGCCGACGCACAGCAAAGCGTCACCGAGTGCTTACGCCTGATGCTCGATACGCTGGCGCTGGTCCCGCCAACCTATGATCTCCACCGCGAGCAGGAGCAGATACGCGCGGCGCTGCACCCGGAGCAACTGCTGACGCGCGAACAGCAAGCAATATGAGTGGCATGCGCTCAAGTTTAACGCACGCTTAACCTGGGGATAATGTTTCGCGGGTAGGTTATTCATGTGCGCGGGTCAACAACGCGCACACGCCTGGACTACCTGGTCACGGATGACGCCTTTCCGGCAAGGATGTCTTTTTTTACACCCTGTATCCCCTTCTGTGCTTCCAAACCCATCATTGTGCCATTCAGCCGATTCCGCTATACTGGATGGGCGCAGCAAACGACTACCCATACACTGCGCTGTTTGCCAGGAGGTATTTGGAATGACGTGGAAAGAGGCTGGCCAGAATTTCTTGACAGGTATGGCAGCGTGTATTGTGGTGATACCTGTACTACCTTTGGTCATCTTTATTCACTCGAATTATCCAGAGATAGAGCTACCGCTGCTCTTCGGCTCTCTTGCCATGAGCATCATACTGTTCTGGGCCTGGTATAAGGCAAAGCGGCGATATGTGCGATGGGTATGTGCTTTAAGCAGTTTTCTATGTCTTGGGCTAGCAGTAGGTACTGCCGCTTTCCACGGTTGGATGTTCCAGACGCAGATTGTTTATGCCGTATGTGCCATCGCTTTTGCAGGAGCTTTCTTTGTCTTCGCGCGACGTGTCAATCGCAAGCTTGTCAGAGCTATAGACACTGCTGGCGCAGAACTGGATGGCGAAACATTCTTCTATGACGGGGAAACGATTAGCATAGAGTTGGATAGAATCAATGTCCTCGCCCATGTCTTTGCCATTGCGTTAGTCGTCATTGGCGTCGTGTTGTTGCTACGCCTTACGTCAGTTTCCTCTGACGTGAGAGTTGCTGGCGTATTAGCCGGACTCTTTTTGGGACTTATTGTTCTCCTTCTTCTCCGGCGCCTCCTCAGCCATGCGCCAGCAATACTCATCACTCATGATGGGATCGTTGATAATGCCACGTTTTATGGCATGGGTATGGGACTCATTCCCTGGCAGGATATCGTTGGAACGACATGTACCGGCCCAAAGTCAAGAGATCGCACATTCTCGCGCCGCCTTCTTATCATCTGGGTCCGCCATGCTGCTGCCCTCAAACAACGACAACCACTCCTCAAACGCCTTCTACTGCCGCTCATGTGGGGTGGAGCGCCATCGCCAGTGCGTATTCCAGAATATATGCTATCCAAACGACTCGAAGATGTGCAGGCGGAGATTCTGCGCTACCGCGAAGCGCATACTGCACACAAACATGTCAGCCACGAAGCGCGTGAAGAAACTGAAGGATAGGAGCGATTGCATATGTCTAAATCTTCTTTGAGGAACAGCATCATATCCGCTCTATGCGTTCTGCTTATTGCCATTGTTTTGTTCGTTCTCATCATGGCCATCTATATCGCTGCTCCTCAATTAGAGATGCCGGTATTGATAGGCTCGTTAGCTTGCGGAATCGGCTCATTCTTCATTTGGCGAACAGCGCGGCAGAGATACAAAAAGTTCGTTGAATGGCTTAGTATCGCCTGGTTTACCCTAGCTCTGTTTCTGGCTATACTGCATGGCTGGGGCGCTGCCGTCCAGATAACGTTTCTCGTCTTGGGGATCGGGCTGACGATGACAACAATCGTTCTACTCTGGAGAATCAGGCGTGTGTTTACTGTTGCAATGGAGGCGTTAGAAGAGACAAACGAGGAGACCGGGAAAAAATGAAAGCAAAGAAATGCTAGAAACTGCATTATGCACGACTGTTGGGCTAGAGTACGGGATGCGCGAGCAAGGTTTAGCGTGTGGCGTATTATTTGATAAAGGGGACTATTCCCAAATTGAGGCGCTTCACCCATCGTGTATATGAGTAGAGAGGCGCAAACGAGAAGGGTGCTGGACGTTGAGGGCCGTTTCTGGTCCGCCGCAAGAGGCGGCACAGCCCGCTACCAATGGGCTGCGGGAACCACAATTTGACGGAGAAAAGAGAGGCAACGGCTGGCGCGACCGCCTGCGACGCCTTGAACAGAGCGCATTTTTCCACTCTATCAGGGACTTCCGGCAGCGGTTGGCGCTGTTCTGGCGGCGCTGGCGCAGACGCATTCTACAGGGGACGGCGCTGCTCCTGATCGTGCTGGCGGCGCTCTTCACCTGGGCCTGGAACGCGACACCCTCCACCGCCGACCTCCCTGCGCGGCTGCGGACCGAGATGGCGGCGCGGCACGAGCCATATACGCCCTATGCCGCCATTTCACCCTGGGCGCCGAAGGCGCTCATTGCCATCGAGGACGAACGTTTCTATCAGCACCACGGCATAGATATCATCGGCATCCTGCGCGCAGTGTGGGATGACCTGCAAGCGCGGAGCTTCGTGGAGGGCGGCAGCACGCTGACGGCGCAGCTTGCCAAGAATGTCTATCTCAACGACTACGACCACACAATACCGCTCAAAGCCGAAGATTTGCTGCTCGCCGTCAAGATTGAACGCACCTATACGAAACAGCAGATTCTCGAAATGTATCTCAATGTGGTCTACTTCGGTGAGGGCGCGTATGGCATCGGTGAAGCGTCCGAACGCTTCTTTGGCGTGCCGCCCGCGCATCTCGACGCCGCGCAGTCCGCGTTGCTCGCCGGGCTGGTGCAGGCGCCGGGGGCATATGATCCCTGGTGCAATCCCGCCGCTTCGCGCGCACGCCAGGTGCAGGTGTTGAATCGCATGCTGGCGGATAGTGATCTTTCGCAGCGCCAGTACAACGCGGCGCTGGCAGAAAAATTTGCCTTCTGGCAGCCGGGATTCAAGCCGCCCGCCGATTCGTTCTGCGCCGCCTGAGCAGGAGTCATTGCCATGAGTTCAGTTTCTTCTCATGCCTCCCAGGGCATCGTCACGAAAGCCAGCCCGTATACGGTCGCGGAGACGCTGGAGCGGCTGGAGGCGGCCATCCAGGCGAAAAACCTGATTGTGTTCGCGCTGATTGACCACAGCGGCGAGGCGGCGCGCATCGGCCTCGCCATGAACGACACCAAGCTGCTGCTTTTCGGCGCGCCCAAAGGCGGGACGCCGCTGATGATCGCTTCACCGCTGCTTGCGCTCGACTTGCCGCTCAAGGCGCTGGTCTGGCAGGACGATGACGGCAAGGTTTGGGCCAGCTACAACAGCACCACCTATCTCGCAGAGCGGCATCATATCCCGCCCGATCTGGTCAAGAACATCGCCTGGATAGACCTGCTGATAGATGGCGCACTTGCGCAATAAAGGGAGATAAGCGTGGCGGAACGCGAAGCAATACAACAGGGGCAGCCCGGTCAACTCACGCTCATGCCCTATGTAGTGAAGACCGATCTCTTCGGCGCAGAGACCGAACGTTACCGCTATGCGGCGGAACTGGGGCGGCTGCTGGTGCCGGAGAACCGGCGCAATCCAGCGAGCGCGCTGATCGAACTGGCCTTCATCCGCATCAAGAGTACGGCGGAGCGACCCGGACCGCCGCTGGTGGTGCTTGCTGGCGGGCCGGGTGTTCCCGGCAGCGAGTGGGCGCGGTTTGGCGCGTTCATGCCCTGGTTCGAGGAACTGCGCGCCGCCGGTGATATCATTCTGCTGGATCAGCGCGGCACCGGCCTCAGCAATCCCCGGCTGGATTGCCTGGAACGCCTCGATCTGCCGCTCGATCAGCCAGGCGACCGCGAGACGTTTCTGCGCAACATGAATGAGCGTTGCCAGCAGGCGGCGGACTTCTGGCGGCGGCAGGGCGTGGACCTGGCGGGCTACACCACCGAGGAGAGCGCCGACGACGTTGACGCGCTGCGTCAGGCGCTCGGCCTCGACCAGATCTGTCTCTATGGCGCCAGCTACGGCTCGCATCTGGCGCTGGCGACGATTCGCCGCCACGGCGCGCATATCGCCCGCGCTGTCATCGCGCTGGTGGAGGGGCCAGACCACACGATCAAGCTGCCCTCCAACACACAGCGCCAATTGGAACAACTGGCGACGCTGGTGCGGGCGGACCCGCATCTCAGCCAGCGGATACCCGATCTGCTCGGCCTGATGCGCAGTGTGCTAGAGCGGTTGGAGCGGCAGCCGGTCGAGGTCAGTGTGACGGATAAGGCCAGCGGCGAACAGGTGAGGGTGGCGCTCGGCAAGTTCGATGCGCAACGCGCCACTGCCAGCGATCTTGGCGACCGGAAGGCGCTGCAACGCCTGCCCGCACGCTACTATGCCATGTCGCGGGGCGACTTCTCCTGGCTGGCGGAGGCCACGCTGAACGCGCGGCGCGACTGGCTGGGCAACGCCATGTCCTATGTGATGGATTGCGCGTCAGGGGCCTCGCCGGAGCGCATGGAACGCATCCAGCGCGAGGCGGCGCAGGCGTTGCTTGGCGATGTCATGGACCTGCCGTTCCCGTATGTCTCCGCCGCCTGGGGCAGCCCGGACCTGGGCGCGGCGTTCCGTTCACCCATCACCAGCGATGTGCCAACGCTCTTCATCAGTGGTTCGCTGGATGGTCGCACACCACCGGGCAATGTCGAGGAGATTCTGCCGGGGTTCGCCAACAGCCAGCATGTCATCGTGGAGGGCGGCACGCACAGCACCGCCAAGCTGGTCGCCGTGCCCGCCGTCCGCGCGCTGATGGCGGCGTTCCTGCGCGGCGAAACCGTGACAGACCCGCATGCCAGCATCCCCTTCGCCTTCGCGCCTATCGGATAACCCCCACACCTCCCCCGTGCGCGGGAGAGGGGTGCCGGAGACCTGCGCCACCGGCGCGAACGGTTGCCCAGCGGAGCGGGGAGGCAGAGCGTGTCTTGAACGCAGCTACGCCCGCGTGCTACACTGCCGGAGCAGGCGGTCTTACCAGGAGACCTCACCCCCTACCCCCTCTCCCGCGAGGAGAGGGGACGCTGGGCGAGACTGGGCGCCCAAGTGCAAACGTTGCTACACCGCCACAACGCGCCGCATACGGTCCCCTCTCCTATGGGAGAGGGGTGCCCGCAGGGCGGGGTGAGGTCCAGGAGGTCATTCGCTCATGTTGCAGGTATTCCAGGTCTCGTCGTCGCACAAAGCCATCAAACGCTACTATGAGCAACTCGCTGGCTATCAGGCGCAGGGCATCACCAATGAACAGGCGCTGCGTCCGGCGTTTCAGGCGCTGTTGGAGGCGCTGGCGCGGGAACTGAAGTGGACGCTGGTGCTGGAGCTACGCATGGAGAACGGCGCGATTCCCGATGGCACACTCTGGGATGGCAACGGCATCACACGCGGCTATTGGGAGGCCAAAGACCCCGGCGACGACCTGGAAGCCGAAATTAAGAAGAAAATCGCCAGAGGCTACCCGCTGCGCAACATCATCTTTGAGGATACACGCCGCGCTATCCTCTATCAGAATGGCAAGCGCGACACCAACGAGTATGACCTGACGCAGCCGGCGCACCTGGCGAGCCTGCTCACCACCTTCTTCTCCTATCTCCAGCCGGAGACTGCCAACTTCAATCAGGCGGTCGAACGCTTCAAGGAGCAGGTGCCGGAGCTGGCGCGCGGACTGAAGGCGCGGATTCAAGAAGAACACACAGCGTATAATCCCGCCTTCGCCAGCGCCTTCAGCAACTTCTATACGCTCTGCCAGACGGCGCTGGACCCCAACATCAGCCGCGACGCCGTGGATGATATGCTGGTGCAACACCTGCTGACGGAGCGCCTCTTCCGCACCGTCTTCGATAACGATGAATTTACCAGCCGCAATGTCATCGCCGCCGAGATCGAGAAGGTGATCCAGGCGTTGACCAGCCGCCAGTTCAACCGCCATGCCTTCCTCAAATCGCTGGACCATTTCTACCTCAGCATCGAGGCGGAGGCGCGCAGCCAGGACGATTGGAGCCAGAAGCAGCGCTTCCTCAACATGGTCTATGAACGCTTCTTCCAGGGCTATTCGGTGAAGGAGGCGGATACACGCGGCATCGTCTACACGCCGCAGGAGATCGTAGACTTCATGTGCGCCAGCGTGGAGGAAGTGCTGCGCCGCGAGTTCAATAGCTCCATCGCCACCCCTGGCGTGCAAATCCTGGACCCCTGCACCGGCACCGGCAACTTCATCGTCAACCTCTTGCGCCGCATCGGCCAGCAGGCGCCGCAACACCTCGCCCACAAATACCAGCAGGACCTCTTCGCCAATGAGATTATGCTGCTGCCCTATTACATCGCCTCAATGAACATTGAACACGAATATTTCACGCAAAAGGGCAGCTATGCAGCATTTGATGGCCTCTGCTTCGCGGATACGCTGGGGCTGGAAGGCGCACAGATCGCCTTATTTTCTGAGGCCAATGCTGCGCGCGTAGAGATTGAAAAAGCAGCGGAAATCAAAGTTATCATTGGCAATCCCCCGTATAATGTCGGCCAGGAGAACGAGAACGACAACAACAAGAATCGGAAATATCCAGGGGTAGATGGGCGTATCAAAGAAACCTATGCTAAAGCCTCAAAAGCAACCTTAAATACCAAACTCTATGATGCCTACGTGAAGTTTTTCCGTTGGGCGACGGACCGGCTTCAAGGTCGGGACGGCATTGTCTGCTTTGTCTCGAACAATGGGTTTCTTGATGGTATTGCCTTCGATGGGTTTAGGAAGCATCTGCAAGAGGATTTTACTGCCATTTATCACCTTGATTTAGGTGGCGATGCCCGGAAACAGGGTGGTGGGAATGTATTTGGTATTCGTGTAGGAGTGGGGATAACAATCGCCGTGCGATTAGCAGCACATAGCGACAGGAAAATCTACTATTACCAAGTGCCAGAAGACTGGCACAAAGAGCAAAAACTGGAGTATCTGCGCAACCAACAACATATAGGCGTAATTGAATGGCAAGAATTGGTGCCAGATCAACGTTTTACTTGGCTCACCGAAGGAATGCAACCCGAATTCGCCTCATTTTTGCCTATGGGTAGCCGTGAAGCCAAAGCGATGCGCCTCGCCGAGCTTGGTACACTGTTCAAGACCTATTCGCTTGGCGTTTCCACCAATCGAGATGATATCGCCTATGACTTCAACTCTCATGGCCTCGTGGCCAAAGTACAGCGGTTCATAGAGGAGTACAATGCTGAAGTGTCGCGTTGGGCGCGCACTGGAAAGCCACAAGACATTGATAGCTTCGTGCGGTATGAGAAAATTAAATGGAGCCGCAATCTCAAAAGAGATTTGCGCAACGAACGATATATCACTTTCAACGAAAGCAATATCAGGAAGTCGCTTTACCGCCCGTTCACAAGCGAATGGTTATATCATGCTGATGGCGTGGTAGATGAACGTGGCTCTTGTGGCTCATTCTTCCCTACGCCTGCCACCGAAGCGGAGAATGCTATCATAGTTGTAGGCGGATACGGTAGAAAAGAGTTCGCTGTCTTTTTATCCAATCTCATTCCTAACCTCAACTTCTATGCCGACCCAGCACAGTGTTTCCCCTACTACACGTATGCGGAGGATGGCAGCAACCGGCGCGAGAACATCACCGATTGGGCGCTGGCGCAGTTCCGCGCCGCCTATGGCGAGGGCGTCACGAAGCGCGACATCTTTGACTATGTGTATGGGCTGCTCCACCATCCCCTCTACCGCGAACGCTACGCCGAAAACCTCAAACGCGAGTTGCCGCGCATTCCGCTGGTGGCGGGGCGCGCAGCCTTCGAGACGCTACGCGACGTGGGTGCGCGGCTGGCGGCGCTGCATCTGGGCTATGAGCAGGCGCCGGAGTATCCGCTGCTCTGGCGCACCACCCCCAACATGGCGCAAGACTGGCGAGTCAAGAAGATGCGCCTGACGCCCGACAAGACGGCGCTCGTCTACAACGACTGGCTGACGCTGGAAGGTATTCCAGCGGAGGCGTTCGCCTACCGGCTGGGCAATCGCTCCGCGCTGGAGTGGGTGCTAGACTAGTATCAGGTCAGCACCGATAAGCGCAGTGGCATCACCAGCGACCCCAACCGGCAGGGTCCAGGGCCGGAGGGCGAAGAATATATCGTGCGGCTGATCGGGCGTGTTCTCAGCGTCAGCGTGGAGACGGTGCGGCTGGTGGAGGGGCTGCGCGGGGTGGAGACCTCACCCCGCCCTTCGGGCACCCCTCTCCCATAGGAGAGGGGACCGTGAGCGAGGCGATACGATGAAGGGAAACCGTTGCCTGTAACGAAAGTGAGCATCAGCAAAGCGGCCAATAAGGGCAAGATGTTCATGAAAGGGCAAGATGTTCATCCCAGGTGAATGACCACCTTGACCTACGATGAGCATCTTGCTCCTGGTGGAGACCTCACCCCGGCCTGCGGCCACCCCTCTCCCGCGAGGAGAGGGGACCGTGGGGCAGGTGTCGTGGTGAATGGGGGCTGGTAGCTATGCGGAGAAGTGGGGACCGTGGGGTGAGGTCTCTCCATATGCTACTATTGAACCACTTTGGCTAGCGGCCCCTCTCCTATGGGAGAGGGGGTAGGGGGTGAGGTCTATGCGCCGCAAAGAACCAGAGCCGGAGTTTCATCCCGTCAAGGGGCAGGCGGTCTCATCCCGTCAAGGGGCAGGCGGTCTCATCCATCAAAGTGCAGCGGGCGCGTGAACTGCGCCAAGAGATGACGCCAGCGGAGCGCAAACTCTGGGATGCGCTCCGGCACCTGCGCCGTCGAGGACTCATCTTTCGCCGTCAACAAATTATTGCTGGCTTCATCGTAGATTTCTATTGCCACTCTGCCCGGCTCGTCATTGAAGTAGACGGAAGTATTCACGCGCAGCAGCCGGAGTATGACCAGGAGCGTGATGCGGTGCTTGCCGCGCATGGGCTGACTATCCTGCGTGTCTCCAATGACGAGGTGCTTCACCACCTGCCCGCCGTCCTCACACGCATCATCCAGGTGTGTGGGTGAGACCCCACCCCCTACCCCCTCTCCCGCGAGGAGAGGGGCCGTGTGCCAACGTATTGCGCTGGTGGCGTGCGTCTCATGGCGCGCGTTCCCCACAATGAGAGATGAAGCGTGGCCAAACGGCGCTTCAGTCTCGCCCACGGTCCCCTCTCCTCGCGGGAGAGGAGCGCTCGCAGGCCGGGGGTGAGGTCTACTCCGCCAGCGGCTCCAATTCTTCCAGCGTCCGCTCGACCAATTCGACCGCCATGCGCAGGGTGTCGGCGTCGAATGCGAACTTCGCATTGGCGGCGGCATAAAGTTCTGGCAGCGTCGCCGTGCCGCCGAGGGCCAGCGCCCGCCGGTAGGCCGCCACCGCGCCCTGCTGGTCGCGCAACGCATTGGCCCAGACCTGCACGGCGCCAAGCTGCGCCATGCCATACTCGATGTAATAGAACGGATCCTGAAAAACGTGCGATTGCTGATGCCAGAAGGACCGCCGCTCAGCTTCCAGTCCGCTCCAATCGAGATGCGGCTGGAAACGCTGCGATAGCTCCAACCAATGCTCATCGCAGCGCGCCAGGTCCGCCGCCTCTGCTGGATGCTCATAGATCCAATGCTGCAAGCCGTCTATCATCGCCATATACGGCCAGAAGGTGATGATGCCTTGCAGATGGTCACGTCTGGCGCGCGCCGCCTCCGCCTCCGTGTAAAACGCGCCGTAGTGCGTGGTGAGGTAGGGCGACCCCAGCAGTTCCATGCCCATCGAGGCCACCTCTGCGAACTCCATTGGCACCATCTGCTCCAATCGCTGTTGCAGGTAGGGCAGGCGCGCCACCTCGAAGGTGTGAAAGGCATGGCCGCCCTCATGCAGGAGCGTTTGCACATCCTCATGCGTGCCGATGGCGTTGGTGAAGATGAACGGGCGTCGAGTCACACTGAAGCCGAGTGAGTAGCCGCCGCTCGCCTTGTTCTTGCGCGTCTCCAGGTCCAGCAGATGCTCGCGGCGCATCGTCTCGAAATAATCGCCAAGTTGCGGATCAACCGCATGGAAGACTGCCGAGGTTTTCGTCTCCAACTCCTCGATGGTTGTGTAGGGATGCAACGGCGGGCGTCCGGAAGGGTCTACATACACATCCCATACGCGCAAGGTTTCCACGCCGAGCTTCTGGCGGCGTTTTGCATAGAGGCGCTGCGCCGCAGGCACCACCACTTCTTCGATGGCGGCGTTGAATTGCTTCGCATCGTCTGGCGTGTAGTCGAAACGATAGAGTTGCTGCCAGCGATAGGCGCGATAATCCGCATAACCGGCGTTCTGGGCGATCTGGCTGCGTGTTGCCATCATCCGGCGCCAGAGGTCAGTCAACGGCTCCGTATCCTGCAAAACGCGGGCGCTCAGCAGGCGCCAGGCGCGTTCGCGGCGCTCGCGGTCGGGGTCTTCCAGCACAGACCAGAGTTGCACCCAGGGAATCTCCTCTCCCTCCCAGGTGACGGTGCGCGCGCCGGAGATTTTGTCGTATTCGAGTGATTGTTTGCGCGCCTCCGCCAGCAACGGCAGGTTGACCTCGCGGTAGAGCGCAGCATCGGTGCGCAGCTTGCGCAGCGGCACCGCAAAGCCCTCCGGCTCCAATCCGCTGGCGATCAGCTTCTGCTTAACCTCCTGCTCGGCTTCGGTTGCTTTGGGCACAATCTCATCGAGGTAGACACGATAGCGCCGTTCACTCTCCTCATCGGCGGTGTTGACGGTGGTGGCGATGCTAAAGCGGGTGTTCACCTCGTCAATCAGCGCGCCGAGTTGGGTCCAGTCCGCCAGCCAGTCCGCGACGTTGGCGGCGGTCAGCGGCCTGGCGGTGAGGTCGGCGTAATAGGGGGCGATCTGCTCCCAGGTCCATGTGCTGAAGGTGGCAGCGTCGGCGGGTAACGGCGGTAAGGTGTCAAACATGGCGGGTTCCTCGTGTTTCTACTGATTTTTCCGGAAAGCGACTGAAAGGCACTCCCATCATAGTCCTATGACTGAGTGACGGATGTTCTGTTTTCTGCTCGAACTATTCTGGAAGAAAAATGGGGAATACCGCTCTATGAGAAAAGAAACAAGGAGAAAACAAACATGCCGCCTGACATCAGGCGGCATGAGTGTGGTGGACCTGAGGGGACTCGAACCCCTGACCTTCTGCATGCCATGCAGACGCGCTCCCAGCTGCGCCACAGGCCCATACGAGTTGCACCTATCCGGCCATCCCGCTCGCGCGGAAATCACCGGCCTGGATAGTGTAACACATGCGTGCGTCTGGCGCAAGGGGGAGCCGGGAACTCGCCTGGCCACCGCCACCGCTCACTCCGTCAATATGCGTACCTGGCTGAAAGCACGTACTATTGCTTAGCTTCTGGCTCCTAATTTTCGTGGCTGATAACGGCTGAGATCGTCTTGCATACAACGCATACAAAGATGCAGCAGAAAAATTTGGGTGGAGAATGTGGCTGTGGCGGGGAAATGGTTGTTGTTACGGCGTCGCCTGCGCGTGCGCGCCGGTTTGCTTCTGTTGATGAGTACGATTGTTTGCACTGCTGGTATCGTCGGAATTGCGACGTTTGCCAGCTCGTCGTTCAGCGCCAACGCCGCGACAGCCCCCTTCAGCAACGAGGGGATCAGCCCGCGTGATGGCGCGGCCACCAGCGCCAACTTCGACGGTGGAGGGTATAGCTACTCCGGCGCTGCGCTTCAGTCCGTTGGCTTTGCTCCCGGCGCGAATGTGACGGTGAATGGCGTCAGTTTCCAGTGGCCGACCGTCACCGCCGGCATTCCTGATAACTGGCTGGCGTCCGGGCAGGCGCTACCGGTGACGCTGGGCAGCGGTAGCACGCTGGGCTTCCTGGGCGCGGTCTCCGGCGGCGTTGCTTCCGGATCATCTGGCACGGCGACGCTGACCTATAGCGACGGCTCGACACAAAGCGTAACGCTCACCTTCAGCGATTGGACGCTGAACGCTGGCAAGAGCGGCCTCCTGCCCGGTGAAAGCGTTGCCGCCGTCACCAGCTATCGTGATTCGGCGAGCGGCGGACGCCAGACGGTCAAGACGTATGTGTTCTACACAGCGGTGACGACCACCGCTGGCAAGACGTTGATACGGGTCACATTGCCCAGCAGCGTCTCGCATGGCCAGTTACATATCTTTGCAGTGCAGGGGGTAGCCCTACCGGGCAACAATGAAGCCATCAGCCCGCGCGACGGCGCGGCCACCAGCGCCAACTTCGATGGCGGCATTTACAGCTATTCAAACTCTTTGCTACGCGCCGATGGCTTTGGCTCCGGCAGCCGGGTGACGGTGAATGGTATCAGTTTCCAATGGCCCAACGTCATCGCCGGTGTACCCGATAACTGGCAAGCGGCAGGTCAGATATTGTCAGCCGCTGTTGCAGGGAGTGGCGGAACGCTAGCGTTTCTGGGCGCGGCCTCTGGTGGAGACGCCTCCGGCACGGCAACACTAACCTATAGCGACGGCACCACGCAGACATTCATCCTGGCTTTTAGCGATTGGACGTTGGGCGCTGGTAAAGAGCATCTGCTGCCTGGCGAAAGCGTCGCCGCCGCAACGAAGTACCGCGATACGAAGAGCGGTGGAACCCAGACAGTGACGACCTATGTCTTCTATACGGCGGTGGCGCTGATGGCGGGCAAGACGCTGGCGCGCGTCACGCTGCCCACCAGCGCCGCGCCCGGGGCCTTGCACATCTTCTCGGTACAGGCGGTTGCTGCCTCGAATTCCACGCCGACGCCGACGCCATCGCCTACACCTCCCTCGAATTCGCCAAACTGGACAACCTATCTCGGCAACAATGCACGTACTGGCTTCAACGGCGCGGAGACGGCCCTCAACGCGACAACCTTCCCGAACCTGCATCTCAAATGGAAGACGCAGGCCAGCACGGCGAACGGCGTCACTGGGATAACGGTCCAGCCGGTTGAAGCCAATGGCATCATCTACTGGGGATCATGGGACGGCACATTCCATGCGACCAACCTCTCCGGCCAGGACATCTGGACGGCGCAAGTTGGGCAGACGCAAGACCCCAGTTGTACACCTTCGACGGTCGGCGTCGCCAGCACCGCCACCATCGGCAGCATCGGCGCGACGCCGGCAATCTTCGTTGCTGGCGGCAATAACACGCTCTATGCCTTCAATGCAACGACCGGCGCAACACTCTGGTCAACCTCGCTGGCCGCAAACAATCACCCCTCGACCGGCGATTTCATCTGGGGGTCGGCTGCGCTCTATAACGGCTCTATCTACATCGGCATGGCTTCTTTTGGTGATTGCCCGCTGGTGCAGGGGCAACTCATCCAGTTGAGCGCCAGCACCGGGCAGATTCAGAACACCTTCAATGTTGTGCCGAATGGCTGTACCGGCGGTGGTATCACCGGCTCACCCACCATTGATACGGCAACCGGCATCCTCTATATTGCCACCGGCAACCCGAACAACATCTGTAGAAACACCGAGCCATATACTGCTGCAATGGTGGCTCTGCACGCCTCAGATCTCTCGTTCATCAGCGCATGGCAGATTCCAGGCGCCTTCGATCATGACTATGATTTCGTCAACACGCCAACATTGTTTAGCGCAACCATCAACGGCGCAGCAAGGCAGCTCGTTGGCACGGCGAACAAGAACGGCGTCTATTATACCTTCGACCGGGCCAATATCAGTGCCGGACCCGTCTGGCAGCAGCAGATAAGCATCTCTGGCGACTGCCCGCAATGCGGTGGTGGCAGCATCTCGCCAAGCGCGTGGGATGGCGCAACGCTCTATGTCGCCGGTGGCGCTACGACTATCAACGGCGTCAACTGCCTCGGCAGCGTCAATGCCCTTGACCCAAATACTGGAAACTTTAAGTGGCGCCAATGCACCGCCAGCGGTCCCGTCCTGGGCGCGCTGACCGCTGTGACGGGCGTGGTGATTGACACCGAAGGCGCTACCGTCGAGGCGCGCAACGCCAGCACCGGCGTCGTGATATTCTCCTATACGGACACGACATCTGGCGCGCTCTTCTATGGCGCGGCCAGCGTCGCGGATGACCGGCTGTATGTTGGCGGTCTCGATGGAATACTCTTCTCGTTCGGCCTGTGATTGTCACAGATTCTTGCAGGGGGCACATCATGGCACAGGCAATCACGGCGAAACGGGCTGAACCGGCGGGACAAGCGCGGCATCTGCTATGGCGGTTTGGTGGCTGGGGCGGTTCGCTCCTGCTCATCGCGCTGCTGATGACGGCCTGCGCTGGTAGCACGAGTGGTCCGGGTGGCGCACACAGCGGCGACGGCGCCACAGCCACTCCGCCGCGCGCCACAGCGACGGGTATGGCAACGCAAACGGTGCCCGCAAGCGTCTGGGCGACGCTCGCCAGCAAGCCGCTTCAGCTTCCGGTGGTGGCGCCCGGCGCGACATGCCCCGTCACGGCAGCGCAACAGCATATCTCACCGGATTACGCCACGACAATCGGCGCCGGCCCCGTCTACATAGCCGCAGCGCAAGGGTCCGCGCAGGCGCTCGCATTTGTGGACGCCGCCTCGCTGGGAGACGCGAGCAGCGGCTGGGGCGGCGCAAAAGTCTACTGGCAAATCGCGCCAGCGTATACGGGTCCGGTCTTGATTCGCGGCAAGCAACTGGATGGGACGCACGCCGTGCGTTTCAATGGCGGTCTGGGCCAGGGACACAGCAACCCAGAGGGGACTGAACCCATTCTCGACGAGTTACATCTCACAGGCGGCGGCGCGACCGCACCTTCCTGGCCCACCTGGATTACCTTCACGCGCCTGCAAGCGCCCGGATGCTACGCCTATCAGGTGGATGGTCTCAGCTTCAGCGAAGTGATCGTCTTCCAGGCAGTCGCGCAATAACCGAACAGGAAACAAGGCCGGCATCCCTGGATATTTTAGGGATGCCGGCCCTTTGTTCTATCGTAATGACAGACGGCGGACGCTAGAAGGTGGCGCGGTAGACGACCCATTTGAGTTGGAGCGTGCTGCCATAGGAGACAACCTGCACTTTGCTGTAGTGTCCCGCCTGATCGTGAACAGCGAACACATCTCCCGTCACCAGCGCGTTGCTTGCGCCGCCCGCCAGTGGAAGGGTGCTGTAACGCAGGCTTTGCAACTGGCTCAGCGTGACGCTATCGAAGTTCGTCACACCGATGTTGACCAACGTAGCGGTCCCGGATGGCGAGATTTGGCCGCCGGACCAGGTGAGATCATTGCCGTTTTCCGGTTCCAGCGGCACCCCTGCGCCCTGGCTCACGCTCTGCGTTTGGCTATACGGCGTGATCGCCAGCCGCAGCGTGTAGACGGCGACGCTGCCAGCGGTGCTGGCGCCTTCCAGCGCGATATAGCGGAAGTCTTTGTGCCAGCAGTTGGCGTCATTACAGTTCGCGGCGGGATTGCCATGATAGGGATAGCCTGCGCTCTGCACCCAGCCATTGCCCAGCAAGTTATTGGCGATGGCGTTGGTCACGTCGCTGGCCTTCATTCCTGGCGTACAGATGGCGATGAGTTGAAAGAGATAGCTATGATCTTCGGGCGTCTGCATGGTGAAACCGATGGAATTGGCAGGGAAGATGATATCGGAGAACACCGTCCCCGCCGAGGCGGCCCCCGCGTTCGCAAACCCCGGCACTTGCGCACAGTTCGCGGCTGCTGCTGGCGGGGTGACGGTGGGCGGCCCGCCGGGGATGGCACTGGTGGGTGGTGTCGCGGGGGGCAACGTCGCCTGGGGCGTATTGCTGGCGGCGGCGCCACCGGCAGCGCCACAGGCGCTGAGGAGCAACGCCAGCAATAGCATGAGGATCAGGAGAGCAACGGACGGAGCAGGAAACAGGCCACCTCTGGAGCGCAGTGTTTGCTGTAGGAATTGCATCAAAATACACCCCTCCGCACAACATGCCAAACACGCCAAACACACTACAACTGCCAAATCGCTACATATGCCAAACACGCCAAACACACTCTACATGCTGAGCGCGCCACTATCGTTGGGCGCCACCCTTGCGCGCAAAACCGTTATAGGGGTCGGGATTCCGGCCTCAGACGCGCCACCGGATATGCGATGAAATGATGCCTCCTATCTTCCCACATCATCGCTGTTTTGGCTAGTCCTTTTTGCGGAATTTACAAATACACAGGGGCGGGCACACCGGCGTGGATGTGCTCGCCCCTTGCTGGCTCTCGCCGGAGAAGTAACTGCTTAGAAGACGGGATTGGGCGTCACGCAGAACGTCGCAGAAGAGATGTCGTGCGACGAAGATGAGTCGCGGTTGTAGGAATAGGCTATCCAGGTAGATGCGCTCGCAGGCGCGCTCATGTAATAGAAGACGTTCCCCTCGCTGCCCAGATTGTAGGTAAAACCGCCATCGGTCGCATACTCGTTCGCGTTGCAGGTAAGCACCTGGTTGTCATAGCCGCTTGGGCCAATCGCATGGATCGAGCTATATGCAATGCGCGATGAGACGGCATTGGCGCTGGCGCAGAGCAGGTAGGTCGTTTCGGTGAGCGCGCCGAACTTGGCCTGCACATTGACCGTCCAGGCATTGCTATCGAAATCAACTCCTGGCGTCGAGGTGACTGCCCAACCGGTGAGGCCGCTGGGGTCAGAGGTGCGGAATCCGCCGCCCACAGCCACGGTTGCCGACGCTGGGCACTCTGTATAGACCGGCGCCATCCCGCCAGCCGCCAGCGAGAGCGACTTGCTGAGAATCTGCACGTTGAGAGGGAAATTGGCCTGGACACATTCCACATACGTCCAGAGCTGCATCGTCTGCGGTGAGTTGTTCTGGATGGCGGAGGTCCAGGCGCTCGCGCTGGAGGGATAGCTCTCCCCAGGCTCATATATGACATTGCTGTCGGAAATCCAATAGCCGCCGCCGACCATCTGCTCGCCGTTGCCACAGCTTGCCGTCACCGTGACGGTTGTTCCCTGCGGCACATTCTGGCTGTTATAGCGATCCACCATATTGAAGGTCGGCGTGGGAGCCGTCGCCAGCCGCAACGAATAGACGGCCAGTGAGCCGGTGGAATTGACGTTTTCCAGCGAAACGTAGCGCACGACACCGTTCGCCTTGCGCCAGCAATACGGGTCGCCGCAATTGCTGGCAACGTTGCCGTGATAAGGATAGGTCGCGCTCTGCCCCCAGCCATATCCCGGCAGGTTGCTGGAAAAGAAGTTGCGCACGCTATTGGCGTCGCTGTTGTTGGTGCAAACATTGATGATCTGGAATGTATAGACATCGGTAAAGGTGCTGCCGGTGGTGCTGACGGAGCCGCTGGGGAACGATACGTCGCTGAACTCGCTGCCCGCGCTGGCCGCGCCCGCCCCGCTGAATCCTGGCACCTGCGAGCAATCGGTGGCTGAGGTGGGCGGCGGTGGGAGCGGCGTCGGCGTGGCATCGGCAGAAGAAACCGTGGGTGTGGGCGGCTGGCCGCTGGTGATGGGCGCGTTGGGATTGCCAGCATTGTGAGGATTATTCCCCACAGTTCCACTGGTGGTGGTGCAGGCGCTGAGCAGCAACACCGCCAGCAACGGCACCATGACGACTCCGGCGCGTGAGACCGAGATTGTGCGGCGTAGAGTGCGCACGGCGAAAATACCAGTAATAGGACGCATGAGACCGAATCCTCCTCGAACATGACGAACAAGAGATGGGTCGCTGGCGCAGACCGCAGTATCGTTGTCATCTAGTGTAGAGGAAGGAGGCGCGTGTTCCTATGCCCTGGCGCACAGGCGCAGTGTGAGTGTTGGCAATACAAAGATGTCGCTCACACCACTTCCTGCGTGTGAGCGACCGGCACTTGTTACGAGGGGCCGATCAGCGCATGGCGAATCAGCATCAGATTGGTCAGCGGGCCGAGTCCACCGGGAACCGGCGTGACATAGCTGGCGACCTTGCGCACAGAGGCGAACTCGACATCACCGACCAGCCGCCCATCCACTGAGTTCATGCCTGCGTCCAGTACCACCGCGCCCGGCTTGACCATCGCGCCGGTGATGCAGTGATAGCGTCCCACGCTGCTGAAGAGAATATCTGCCTGCCGTGTGATGCCAGCGAGGTCGGGCGTGCGCGAGTGGCAGAGGGTGACGGTGGCGTTCTCACGCAGGAAGAGCAGCGCGGCGGGCTTGCCGCCGGCGGTGCCGCGCCCAACGACCACGGCGTTCTGCCCCTGCAATGGGATGCCCGCGTGGCGCAGGAGTTCCAGCGCGGCGTCTGCGGTGCTGGGCACGAAGCTGGGAAAGCCGAGCATCAGATGCCCGGCGTTGCGCGGACCCAGGCCGTCAATATCCTTCTCCGGTGGCAATACTTCCGTGACAACGCGCTGGCGGATATGCGCGGGCAGCGGCAGCAGCAACACCACGCCGTCAACCTCGTCCTGCGCGCCCAGGTGTTCCACCGCCGCGCGTAGCTGCATCTCAGTGGTGCTGACGGGAAACGAGCGCAAGAGGCAATCCAGGCCGGTGCGCAGGCAGGAACGCGCCACCTGCCCGGCGTAGAGCGCCGCCGTCGGGTCGTCGCCCACCGCCACGAGCGCGATGCACACCGGACGCCCGCGTTCCTCGGCGCGGCGCGCGGCAGTGCGCAACAACTGCGCCCGCAATTCATCAGCCAGGCGACGGCCATCCAGCAATACAGCGCCCTGGGGCATCATCTTCCCTCCACACTCGGCAATCCGCCCAGGTACTATACCATGCGCCACCATGCGGCATGTTGCGCCCAGATCAGGACGTGCTACGGGAAGTGTGGATCGCGTTGCAGCGGGTCCGGCAAATAGCGGTGCGCCAGTTCTGCGACAGTATCGAGCGAGAATGGTTTGCTCAGATAGCCAGCCGCGCCGACACGTAGCGCAATCTCGTGCAGATAGTCCTGCCCGGAGCAGAGGACGATGGGGGTATCGTCCCAACCGGGCAGCAGCCGCAAGCGTGACGCGAGCGCATCGCTTTCTTCGCCCGGCAATGTCATATCAAGGAGGATCAGGCCCGGCGGCTCTGGCGGTGTCTGCGCCAAGACCTGCCCCACACTATGCGCGGTGCGCACCGGAAACCCTTCATCTTCATGCAGCAGCGCCACCAGGAGATCAACGATGCCCGGATCATCGTCAATCACCAGCACATAGTCGCGTCTGGCGCCCGCCGATGCTGAGACGGAGCGCGAACTACGACGTTCATTCCACCCATCATTGAATGCGTCCATACGTTTCTCCCCTCACCTGTAGCGCACAGCTATCGGACAATTCGCCTGACGAAACACGGTTCGCGGTCTATCTGGATACCTGCTGCCAGGAGACATTTACACGGCAGGTTTCATACCAGGGCGTCCGCGAACAGCGCAATCTGCCCTCCTCACAACTCCATTGTTTATGAGGACAGTGGCGTACAATAGTAGTGGGAAACCAAAGTATGCCTGAAAGTATGTCACTATGTCAACACCCCTACAGAAAAATGCTGATCTTCCGGTAGATGAGCGCTCGCCGCATACCGTGTTCGTGCGCGGCGCGAAGCGTATTGAAGGTCAGCAGCACGGGCCGGTCGCCATCGAGTTACCCGGCTCGAAGTACTATACCCTGCGCTACCTTTTGAATGCGCTACTGGCGGAGGGTGAAAGCATCGTGCGCTTCCCCGCGCTGAGCGACGATACCGCTGTGCTGGTGCGGGCGTTGCGGGCGCTGGGCGCGCAGGTCGCGTGGGAGCCAGCCGTACAAGAGACATCGGGCATACCTACATGGCAGGCGCGGGTACAGGGCACTGGCGGGCGGTTGATAGCTCCGCCGGATGGCACGCTCAACGTGGGGAATGCTGGCGCGGTGCTGCGGCTGCTGCTGGGCCTCGGCGCGCTGCTACCCGAAATATCCTTCGTCACCGATCATCCTGATTCGCTGGGCCGTCGCCCAAATGCCGATCTGCTGCATTCGCTGGCATCGCTTGGCGTCGAGTCAGAGTCAGGCGGTCCAGATGGCCAGTTGCCGATTACACTGTATGGCAGCCAGCGGCATGGAGGAGGCGTGGTCAAGGTCTCCGGCGCGCGCAGTTCACAGTACCTCAGCGCGTTGCTCTATCTTGCGCCGCTGCTGCCGCTGGGACTCGATATTCAGGTCGTGGATGGGTTGCGCTCGCAACCACTGATATATGCGACGTTGCGGGCGCTGGCGGCGGCTGGCATCCAGGCTGAAGCGTCACCCGATCTCCTGCGGTTTCGTGTGCCGGGTGGGCAGACGTTTCGCGCGGGCGTCTACGACGTGCCGGGCGACGGCCCAACGGCGGCTGCGCTGGTGGCGGCGGCGCTCACGTTGGGCAGGCCATTGCGGTTGGCGCGCCTGCCCACGGGCGAGGCAGATGTGCAGGGGCTACTGGCGGCGCTCCACGCAATGGGTGCGCCAATTCACGTCACACCGATCACATCAGAAGATGCGCCAGTAGGGATGACTCTGGCAACGCTCGAACTAGCAACGGGTGGGCGTTTGCGTGGCGCACGGATTGACGGCGACGCCTGCATTGATAGCGTTCCGGCGCTGGTGGCTGCCACCTGTTTTGCCGAAGGGGAAAGCAGCTTCGAGCAAGTGGCGACGCTGCGGCTGAAGGAGAGCGACCGCATTGGCGACCTCTGCGCCGAACTGCAACTGGCTGGCGCAGATGCACATCCTGGCGCTGAGAGCATCACGGTGCGTGGGCGACCGGCGGGAATCGCTGGTGGCGTCACTGTGCAGGGACATGACGATCACCGGCTGGTGCAGGCGCTGGCCATCGCCGCGCTGCGTAGCGCCAACGGGCTGACCATTACAGGCGCAGACGCCGTTGCCAAGAGCTATCCGGGATTCTTCACGACGCTCGGCGTGTTGGGCGCAGAGGTGCGCGTGATAGAAGCGTGATAGAAGCGTGATAGAAGCGTGATAGAAGCTTAAAACGGCAAAGAAAAGCCCCTCGCGGAGAAGGGGTTATGCTCTGCATCCGCAAGGGGGCTATGAAGGCGTGACCACAGCAAACCAGACACCAGACGACACTACCACCCAACAGCAACCACACCACATCGCTGGCCTGTGCCTCAACCACACCACCACCAGTACCGCGATCACGAAAGAAAGTATACCGTATATTGGCTGTCTTTCACATGAAAATCCCCCATTTTTCGCTGACAGTTTTGTCATAATTGGGAGGTTGGAGGCATCTTTCTGTCATCATTTGCTGACAGTTTTGTCATACAAACGCGCACACCTCAGCCTTAAACCCATTTCGCCAGTTTTTGCCGCCTCTGCCGGAAAGAGATAAGAGGAGATAAGAAGAGACCAGGAAGACAGAGGAAGATGAACTCCCACGCCTGCTACAATGGCTACCATGACCTGATCTGACAGATGAGGACGAAGAAGGGGTGTACCTGATGCGGGTTGAGCGGCTGCGTCTCACCGACTTTCGCAACTATGCCCATTTGGACCTGACGCTCCCCGGTGGCCTCATTGTCTTTACTGGGCGCAATGCGCAGGGCAAGTCAAATATCCTCGAAGCGGTGACGCTGGCGGCGACGAGCAGATCATTCCGCACCACCAACGAGCGCGAACTGGTGCGCTGGGGCGCGGAAGGTCATTTCGCCCGTGTGGAAGTGACGGCGGAGCGGCGGCGCGACCAGGTACAGGTAGAGGTTGTCGTCTCCGATAACGCGCCGCTGGTTGCTACTGGCGCGGGCGCGTTGCCACAGCCACCGGTGTCTCTGCCGCGCAAGCGTATCCGTGTCAATGGTGTGGCTCGCCGCTCGATGGACCTGATCGGCCAGATAACCGTCGTCATTTTCTCACCGTCTGATCTTGATCTGGTCATCGGCTCGCCTGGGGAACGCCGCCGCTTCCTGGACCTGACGCTCTGCCAGGTGCATCCCTCCTATTGCCGCACGCTCAGCCAGTATCAGAAAGTGCTGCTCCAGCGCGGCGCACTGCTGCGGCGCATCCGCGATGGCGAAGAGACTCCTCAAGCGCTCAACTTTTGGGATGAACAACTGACCACCCTGGCAGCACCAATCATGCGCGAACGGGCGATGTTTTTGGAGCAGGCCAGCGAAGCGGCGGCGCGCGTCTATGCTGCGCTGGCCCATGACGAGGGCGATGAAGATGAAGATGACGAGAACACTGAACGTGATGAAAATGACCAGGATGCCAGCGAAAACGACCAGGTGAGGAATAGTGGCGCTCAGACGGTTCCTGACCAGCAGCACCAACTGCAACTGGTATATCGTCCGTCGTATGATGGTGATATCAGTGGCGGTATGGCAGACGTGATTGCCGGTATGCGCGCGCGCCTGGGTGAGTTGCGGCGGCGCGAGATTGCCCAGGGGGCCAATGTCCTCGGTCCGCACCGGGATGATCTGGCGTTTCTGGCAGGCGGCATTGATCTCTCCATCTATGGTTCGCGCGGCCAGCAGCGCAGCGTCGCGCTGGCGCTCAAACTGGCTGAACTGGACTATATCGAACACGAGACCGGCGACCAGCCAATCTTATTATTGGATGATGTGTTGAGCGAGTTGGACACCCAGCGGCGAATAGATTTGTTGCAGGCCGTCCGTCCACTGGATCAGGTCTTGCTCACCACCACCGATGCCGCCAGCCTGCCGTCTGAGACACTGGCCTACGCGCATCGCTATCGCGTGCGCAACGGCGGCGTCATCGAGGCGCGTGCGTGAATTGTAATGTTTGTGACTCATGTGAGTGTCAGGGGGAGAGGGGCATGGGCGAGCAGCCGCGCCGGACAGATCAGGTGTGGTCCATCGAATTGCAGGGCATCGAACCTGTCGCGGATGCGGACCGGCATGGTCGGCCATTTGAGCTATTCTGGGTCTGGTTTGCCGCGAACATCGGCATTCTGGGCATCGTCTACGGCGCTATTCTGGTTGCCGCTGGCCTGAATCTCTGGCAGAGCGCGCTGGTGGCGCTGGTCGGCTCGGCAGGCTCATTTGCGCTGGTCGGCGCGCTGAGCGTCGCTGGCGTCTGGGGCGGCGCGCCCGCGCTGACGCTCTCACGTGCGCCGTTTGGCACGCGCGGCAACCTGGGGCCGACGTTGCTGAGTTGGGTCAGCCTGGTCGGCTGGGAAACCATCAGTGTCATCACGGCGGCGTATGCGTTGCTGGGTCTGTTCACTATTTTTGGTTTGCCTGCAAATATGCTCTGGACCATCGTAAGCCTTGTCATCGTAGCAGTGCTGGTAGTGGCCGCCGGACTGCTCGGCCACGCAACGCTCGTCTGGCTTCAGCGGGCTGCCACCTGGGTCTTCGGCCTGCTCACCCTCGTCATCGTCGTCTTTCTGGTTGCCAAAACTAACTGGATGGTCGTGTTCTCCGCGAAACCTGGTCCCTGGGATACTGGTGTACTGGCAATGCTCAGCATCATCGCCGCCGGTACTGGTATTGGCTGGATCAACGCTGGCGCTGATTACGCGCGTTACTTGCCGCGCTGTTGCCGGGCGCGTGGCGTCATCTTCTGGACGACGCTCGGCTCGACGATTCCACTCTTCATTCTCATCATGGCTGGTGTGCTGCTCTCTAGCAGCGTGGCCGGTTTGGCGTCGTCAGCCAATCCCGTGCAGGCGATTGGTGGCGCGCTACCTTCGTGGATGGCGATTCCCTATCTGCTCACAGCTATCGGCGGGCTGGTGGCTGCGGCTGATCTCTCGCTCTACTCCTCCGGCCTGAATCTGCTGGCGATGGGGCTGAAGATGCGCCGCTATAAGACGGTTCTCATAGATGCTGTGTTGATGATTGCCGGTTCGATAGTGGTGATGGTGGTCGCGCAAAACTTCTTTGCTCCATTCGAGAGTTTTCTGCAAGTACTGGCCGATGGTCTGGCTGCCTGGGGCGCTGTTTTCCTGGTGGATATGCTGCTGCGGCGTGGCTACGATACAGCGGGACTCACCGCTACCGAACGTGGTAGCGCCTATTATTATTGGGGCGGTGTCCACTGGCCGGCGCTCATCGCCTGGATCGCGGGCATCCTGGTGGGATTGGCGTTCACTACGTCGCCCTGGTTCACCGGCCCGTTCGCCAGAGGCCCTTTTGCCGCGAGCAGCCTGGGCTATTTCCTGGGTTTCATCGTCGCGGCGCTGGTTTATTGGCTACTTGTCATGCTCGCTGGCGCATTTCCTTATAGGCAGAAAGAAACGAACGCAGTGCCAGCGGAGAAGCAGGCGGAAATGCTGAGCAACGCCGGTAGCGAGGTGGTCAGATGATGATACGTCCACGACGGTTGGTGCTGGTTGGCAGCGTCCTGGTGGATATACTCCTCTACATTGACCATCTGCCGGAACGTGGTGGCGACCTTCTGGCGTCGCGCAGCATCATCACCAGCGGCGGCGGCATGAATGTCTTGATCGCGGCCACCCGTCTGGGCCTGCCAGCAGCCTATGCGGGGCGCGTCGGCAGTGGCGCGATGGGGATGCAGGTGATGGCGGACCTGGGGGCCAACGGGATTCCACTGCTATTGCCACGTGTTCGCGGCGAGGATACTGGCTTCGATGTCGGGCTGGTCGAATCTGACGCCGAGCGGACCTTCATTACGTCTCCTGGGACGGAATCACGCTTACAGCCCGATGATCTGGCTGGCATCCCATTGCAATTCCACGACGCCGTCTATGTCTCCGGCTACGAACTCTGTTATCCCATCTCCGGCGCTTCTTTGGAGCAATGGCTCCCCTCGCTCGACCCTGATATGCTGCTCATCCTTGATCCGGGGCCGCTGGCAGGTGAGATTCCCGCCGACCGCTTATCACATGTGCTGGCGCGTACCTCGCTCCTGACGCTGAATGCCCGCGAGGCGGAACTGCTCACTCGCACCGCCGATATCCCAACAGCGGCAACGCAGTTAGCGCAGCGCATCACGCCGGACGGCTGGGTGGTGGCGCGGACCGGCCAGTGCGGATGTTGGATAGCCAGCACAACTCAGCCGCCGCTGCACATCCCCGCCCGCAAGACACAGGCAGTGGATACAACGGGAGCAGGCGACGCTCATACCGCAGCATTGGTGGCGCGGCTGGCCGCCGGCGATGACCTACCAGCAGCGGCGCACATCGCCAATGTAGCGGCGTCGCTGGCGGTGGAGCGGCGCGGGCCAGCCACCGGGCCGACTGCCAGCGAACTGGCGGCGGCGCTCAATGAACTGGCCTGAGATGAAGCCGGCCCTGCATAAAAAGTGAGTTATCTGAGTAGCGAACCTGTTGCCAGCTAGAGACCCAGTGCCGCACGCACCTGCTCCAACGAACCGGCAGCGGCAGGAACCAGTGCGGCGCGCAGCTTGTCGCTATCGGCGGCGACAATAGCGCCCAGCACATCCGGCGGGATAGCGCCAACCTGTTGCTGAAGCACAAGGATGAGCGCCTCACGCTGCCCTTCGGTCTCTCCCTTCGCCTGGCCTTCAGCAAGGGCTTGAGAGCGCCAGAGTTGATACAGGCCAGATTTTTCGATGATTTCCGTGGACATAAGTATCCTCCGCATGAGGTCCAGAATCACCGGTTGGCGAGTGGCTCCAGTACGGCAAGCTGGCTTTCGATCAGGTCTACCGCCATGCGCAGGGTATTGGCGTCGAAGGCGAACTTCGCGTTGGCGGCGGCATACAACTCCGGCAGTGTCACGGTCGCGCCAAGCGCCAGCGCCCGCCGGTAGGCCGCCACCGCGCCTTGTTGGTCGCGCAGCGCGTTCGCCCAGACCTGCACGGCGCCAAGCTGCGCCATGCCATATTCGATGTAATAGAACGGCAACTGGAATACATGCAACTGGCGATGCCAGAGCGCGCGCTTTTCTTGCTCCAGGCCGCTCCAATCAAGATGCGGCTGGAAGCGGTCCATCAATTCTGCCCATTGGTTGTCGCACGCTTCGAGGTCCGCTGCCTCATCCTGATGCTCATACATCCAGTGCTGGAGCGCATCAATCATCGCCATATACGGCCAAAAGTTGAGGTCTCGCGTCAGTTTCTCCGTCCGGGCGCGCGCAGCCTCCGCCACGCTATAAAAGCCACCATACTGCGTGGTGAGATACGGTGAGGCTAGCAGTTCCATGCCCATCGAAGCGACTTCCGCGAACTCGATGGGAACCATCTCTTCCTGGCGCTGCTGTAGGTAGGGCAAATGCGCCATCTCAAATGAGTGGAAGGCATGCCCACCTTCGTGCAATAGCGTCTGCACGTCGTCGTGTGTGCCAACGGCATTGGTGAAGATAAATGGCTGCCGGCGCGTGTTCAATGTCAGCGAATAGCCACCGGGCGCCTTATTCGGACGGCTCTCCAGGTCAAGCAGATGCTCTGCGCGCATCGTCTCGAAATAGCTGGCAAATTGCGGGTCTACGTGCTGGAAGATATTGCTGGTCTTGCGTTCCAGTTCTTCAATGGTCTGATAGGGGCGTAGCGGCGCGCGTCCCAGCGGATCGGCCTCCATATCCCAGGGACGCAGCGCGGCAAGCCCCAACTGCTGGCGTCGCTTTTCGTTCAGCCGTTGCGCCGTTGGCACGACCACCTCTTCGATGGCGGCGTGAAAGCGTTTGGCGTCCTCTGGCGTGTAGTCAAAGCGGTACAACTGCTGCCAGCGATACGCGCGATAGCTGTCAAAGCCAGCGTTTTCTGCGATCTGCCGCCGGACGGCCATCATCTGCCGCCAGAGCGATTTGAGTTGTTCTGTATCCGCCAGGACGCGCGCCTGCATCGTGCGCCAGGCCAGCTCGCGCCGGCTGCGGTCCTGTTCTTCCAGCACCGGATAGAGCTGGAGCAGCGGGATTTCCTGCCCTTCCCAGGTGACGGTGCGCGCGCCGGAGAGTTTACTATACTCCAGTTCCAGCTTGCGTATCTCACCCAGCGGCGCCACATTCGCCTCGCAGAAGAGCGCGATATCTGTACGCAGTTTGCGGAGTGGCACAGCAAACCCCGCCGGTTCCAGGCCGCTCTCAACCAGCTTTTGTTTGACCTGCTGCTCAGCGGCCATCCAGTGCGGTTGAATGTCGTCGAGGAAGGCTTTGTAGCGCCGCTCGGTCTCTTCATCTGCTGTATTGACCGTCGTGGCGATGGAGAAGCTGACACTTACTTCATCTAGCAGCGCGCCAAGCCGGGTCCAGTCGGCCAACCAGTCTTCAACGTTGGCGTCGGTTAGCGGGCGCGCGTGCAGATCATCATAATAGGGGGCAATCTGTGCCTAGGTCCATATACTGAACGCCTGGGCAGTAGTGGGAAGCGTATCGAACATCTGGGGGTCTTTCCCTTCTGGTTCCGTCTTTTCTCGTATGTAGTAGGCATCTGCCCGTTCATTCTAGGCGGCAGATGGCCCAAAATTCAACAGCCAGCTTATGCGTCTGTGTTTGCGTAGACGCGCTGCAATGTGGCTCACTCTGGTGGGCGCGTTCGCTGAAGGCATCACTTCAGCAGACGGCAGGTACACACAAAACGACAATGTGAGACAAGTGAAAGGACCGACAGATGGCAGGCGGACCACCGCCGATCAACGGCACACCGATGGCAACACCGAGTGGATTGCAATATATCGAGATTGTTCAGGGGATGGGCGACGAGGCGCGCCCCGGCCAGCAGGTGACGGTTCACTATACGGGCTGGCTCACCAGCGGCGAAGTGTTTGACAGCTCACGGACACGCAATGATCCTTTCCAATTCGGTCTGGGGCGTGGGCAAGTCATCAAAGGCTGGGATGAAGGAGTTGCTGGCATGCGCGTTGGCGGTCAGCGCCGGCTCATCATCCCGCCAGACCTGGGCTACGGTGCGCGCGGCGCGGGCGGCGTGATTCCACCGAACGCTACGCTCATTTTTGATGTCGAGTTGCTGAAGGTGAGCTAAACACTAGCGCGCACGGCGGGCATTGCGGCGCATGGGAACGATGGTGCCTTTGAGGAACGCCTGCGCCCACGCCAGGCGTCCAGGCGTATCGAGCGTCGCCAGCAGCGTGGCCCAGATGCGCTCCCAGGTGCCGTCCGCCTCCCACTGCGCCAGCCGCCGCCAGCAGGTGACGCCGCTGCCATATTCAGCGGGGATATCCTGCCAGCGGCATCCCGTCCGTAATACATAGAGAATTCCTTCGAGCGTGCGGCGCTCATCGGCGCGCGGGCGTCCTTCGCGCCGGGGCGGCGGCAACAGTGGCCGGATATGCGCCCATTGCTCCTCGCTCACATGCACATGTTCCAGCGCCGCCGTTTCCCACTGTTCCATCAGATACGCGCCCATGCCGCGCGTTTCACCGACATGCTGAAACATCTCATCGTAATGGCTGACGGTTGCAGATTCAATCAACTCTGCCTCGCCAGGAACGATGATGATATCCTCCCAGTGTTCGCCAACGAACGCCTTGAGGCTGGGCAGATCGCGCCAGACTGAGATCAGCACGAACTCGTCGGGATGGTTTGCCAGGGGTTTTCCCACATGCAACGCCAGCATTCCTTGCGCCGCCCGCATCAGCGGAATGCTGGACTCCTGGCAAAGACGCTCGAATGCTTCACGGCTGTTGGGTTTCAGACGGGCGCGGAAGATACGCAGGATCATCAAGCATCCCTCAGCACAGCGGCCATACGAGAACGAATAACTCATCTGCCAGACATAAAACAGCGTCTATTCTACAAACCAGTATAAGCCATCAGCGCCAGTTATGAAACGCACATGAAATATCGCAGAAGTTCTCGAGCCTCTCTCGCCACATGCTACCGCAGGCATCTCTCCGGCATTCCGTTGGACGAGAGACGTATGGACTGTCTATGACAACAGACATCACTACCATCCCAATTATGGGAGTTTTGAAATAGCGACTTGAGAGCAGAATTGGTGGCAGGCTAGAATATGCGCCAGCGAACGCTGTGAATGCGTCCGGGAATCGCAGTTGAGGCCAGATTGCCGTACTACGGGGAACAATGAACCTATGGGTCAAATTTCAGCGGGTGGGCGACAGCACAACGTATTGTGCCAATTGGGCCAATCGGACCAAAACGCGCGCCGAAATAACACGTTCGAGGCACGCCTGGTTATTCGCGCACACACCTGCATCTACCTCATCTGTCTCCTCATTCTGGCTGCGCTGGCGCTTGTCGCTGGCTGCGCGTCTTCTCCACAGGTTACCGCTACCCATTCGCCTACTGCGACCGCAACAGCAACGTTGACACCGCTCCCGGCAGGAACGCCGACCACGCAGGATCGTTTCGCGGCGCTCGCGCAGCAGGCTATCGGCGGCATGACGCAGCAGCTTCAGACGACCTATGATGCGCAGGCGGAGACGGTGGTAGTGACGGCAACGCTCGGCGGCACGGTCGCCAATACGCCGGATACAATCAGCGCGCGGCAGGAACAGGTGAAGACGCTCTGCCTGCGTATGCAGGCGGCACTCTGGACAAGCGGATTGCCACTGCGAACGGCGACAGTCACCGTGCTGGGGCCGGTGCTGGACCAATACACAGAATTGACGACGCAACCCTATGGCACAGCAATGCTCAGTAAAGCCAAAGCCGCAACCCTCAACTGGAACAGCCTGACACCTGATGTCGCCTGGGGATTATTCGAGAACACCTGGCTGCGCCCGCAATACAACGACTCTGATTAGACCTCACTCCCAGCTCCTCTCCCACGAGGAGAGGGGAGCGCAGGCGCAGCCAACGGCGCAATCCAGATGTGGTTTCATTCGCTGGTCATCTGGCTTCAATAGAATCGAGATGATGGAGAGATGTGTGTACGTATGGTAGAGACGACCCAACGAGCCTGGCGTCATTCTTTGCGCCGTAGTATGGCCGCGCTGATACTCGCCCTGGTCGCGTTGCTGTCGGTTGGCTGCGTAGATGGCAGCCCAACCGCTCATCCATCCTCCACTCCAACGGCGCACGCCTCGCCTACGGCCAGCATCGCGCCGCTGGTTGGCATCACCCCTAACGCTGGAGTGGCCTCGCTCTGTGGCGCGGCGCATGGTTCGCCATTGGGCATCGCACAGGTGCAAGTTGGGCAGTACGATTCCTGGCAGGTATTGTCCAGCGACCTACCGCTCAAGCCGCAGCCGGTTTCTGTGGCAAAAGTGCTGGGCAATATCGCGCTCGATACGATCACCGTAGATATCGGCCTCGCCACGCCGAAAGCGCCCGCCACCGGCACAGTCTGCGCCATCACCGCGCGCATCGTCGCCTATCAACCATTGGCAGCGCCGATCCCCAATGTCACTCGCGCCTGTTCTGACCACGCGTACACTGATCCAGGTGGCGCAGACTACGGCGGCGACTGTGAACCGATAGCCGGGCCACCGGCAAGCGCCACCGTCGCGTTTGCATCGGATATCCCTGGCACGACGATCAATGTCCCTGTGCAGAACGACATCACGCCGGGAACGCCTGCTGTCTTCCCGGCGCCAAACGGCACAGCCGCGCACATCTGGGTATCGCTACATGTGCCAGCATCGGGAACGTATAGCGTTGTCTTCGGCCTCTGGCAGAATCAGTCTGGCCCAACGCTGCTCGCTGCCATCACCGAACCATTCAACCTGAACGCCACGCATGAGTGGAGTGGTATCGCCTGCACCACCGCCAGCATGCAGGCCCAACTGCCGCCGCCCACCAATCCGCCGACCAGCCTGCTCTGCCCCGGTGCGCCGCCCGCCGCGTAGCGCACTCACGGCTTTCTGTCGTATAGGATATTGCGGCTTTGAAAAGCCGGCGCACGGAAAAGACGAACTAACGTTTGATGGCACTATGACCATGCAGACCTATGGGCTTTAGCCTGCCGTGTGTGCGCCGGCAGTTGACTGCCGCGATCCGGCATCACACATAGTTCAACGAGGATGACGGCTGCACCGCATAAACGCGGAAATCGCTGAACGAGGTGGGTGTGCCGCCATCTGCTAGGAACAACCCAACCTGGCCGGTGGTAGGTGGCTTCTGGCTGTAGATATCATTGCTATCCGTTGCCTGCCCAACATACTGCCCATTGATATAGAAGAGGTAAATTGGCGCGCGCAGTATCACCAGCAACGTGTTCGTCGAATTCGGCCCTTGATGAATCGGCTCGTTTGATGGCAATACGTCGTTTTGGCTGAAAGGGATGTAGTTTTTGTACACGACATAGATGTCTCCCGCTGTGTATCGTGGCTCAGTTCCACTGTAGACAGTAGCAGACCAGTTACCATCCTGAGCATCCACTGTAAAGACGATCATGTCTGAGCTATTGACTGCATGAAACGCCAGCCCTGCGCCCCAATCCGAGCCATACCAATACCCCGCACGTTGCGCTGTGGTGCCAAGCGCGCGATTGCTCTGGCGCACCGTCACCTCTATCGCCGCGTCGGTATAGCTACGCGGGATGAGCGCGACGACCGGCTGGCCTTGCCGCCCGCTCATCTGATACGCGCCTCCGGTGAACATGAAATGCGGCTGAGTGGCGGGCAAGCCGGCTGCTGTGAGAGGCCAGAGGCCGTCATTGGCAGCTAGATTATTGCGATAGAGAACCGGCGCGGCCTGCACCTTCTGCGGCAGGCTCTTGAAATAGTCCACTTGCATGTCTTGCAGGCGCACTGCGCCTAGCTGTGACAGAGGAATGGTAAGGATGATGATGACAAGCATAAAAACCATGCCAGTGACAACTATCCGTTGAGCATCCCGTAGCTTGAAATAGGTCAGCAGGCTGGGGAGCAAAAAATGTGGAACATTGCTCTCACGCAGTTCATTGGAACGATGACGTGTATACGTGGCCCAAGCGAAGGGCAACATCCCATCGCGGAGCGGCTGGCCCGTTCGCGCAATGACAATCTGCAATAGCCGTTCGCATTCGTTCTGGGCTAACTCTCCATTTCCTGCTTGTTTCATCCGCCATGCTAGCAGGCCATCATCATTAAAGTACAAAGCGAAGATCAGGTCATCGCCACGAACGAAGCGATAGATGGCGCGCACCGATTGCCAGGAGGCGCGATGCTGTATGCCGCGTCTGCCCCATGTCCACGCCAGCCCTTCGCTATCGGTCGTGATGCGTAGCCGCCAGCGCGGTTCAATACTGAGATAGATGTACCAGATAATAAGGATTGCGAAAATGCAGAGACCAAGCGCGAAAGGCAAGACCAACCAGGGAAATATATCGCTCGAAGGATTGAGCGCATTGTGAAGCGATAGCCCTCCCATTAGGAGGGGATACGCGAATCCTGCTAACAAATAACTTATGGTGTTTGCAAAGATAGACAAGCCAGTAAACGGGCGCAACGATCTGAAATTAATAGATGTATCGTGTAATTGCTCCGGAGGCAATGGGTCAAGCGCAGGCACTACCGGCCCGATCTCAGCAACATGCGCATCCAATGCCGCACGCAGAGGTTGTGCATACTTCCAGACACGGGTGGGTTGATATAGCCAGGCGACCAGGGTGTAAAGAGCCAGATAACCCAGTATAGGTAACAAAAGGGCAGCAGAAGTCAAGCGATTCCAGTCACCGCTCTGCCATCCATAGAGACCGGCCTGCATACCGATCAAGATAGCGACAACGAAACTGGCGAAACAGAGAAGTCCCAGCATGGTGAAGGTTACACGCCACCAGCGCAGACCATGCGGCGGAGGACTTGCCAACGCGCTGACTGCCGCTTGCTCCATCGCACCGCCACGCGGCACATAAGACCACCCAAAGCGTCTGCGCCGCGTATGTGCGCGTTCTCCGGTCTGCGCTGGCGCATCTCCTACTGGCCTGCGCACCCGCAACACCATCTGATCGTCATCCATTACAGACACTGCTCCATTTCGCATGATGGCAGACAAGAATATCTACCCTACCAGCTTCGTGTGAGATGACATCCCCACCGCTATTGTGCTTGCTCCTTGCCAGCATGCCAGATGGAGTAGCGGTTGTCAATAGATGTCACTAATCTCCACGAGCGATGAAATACCACGGCTTGACGGACGCATCCGTCAGGTCGGCCATCACATGCTTGATCTGCGTGTAGTCCTCCAGCGCATAGAACGACATGTCTTTGCCGAAGCCGCTCTGCTTGTAGCCACCGTGCGGCATCTCCGAGGCGATGGCGATATGTTCGTTGATCCAGACCGTGCCGGACTGTATCTGCGCCGCGACGCGATTGGCGCGAAATACGTCGCGCGTCCAGACAGAGGCCGCCAGTCCATAATCGCAGTCGTTGGCGAGCCGTACACCCTCCGCCTCGTCGTCGAAGGGCAATACCGCCAGCACCGGCCCAAAGATTTCCTGCTGCACCACCTCATCGCGCTGGCTGGTGGGCAACACTACCGTCGGCTGATAGTAATAGCCGCCTGCGAGCCGCGTGTCATCTGGCCGCGCGCCGCCAGCGACGATCTCAGCACCCGCTGCCCGCGCCCGCTCCACGAAGCCCTCGACCCGCTCACGTTGCCGCGCCGAAATCAGCGGCCCCATCTCCGTCGCCGTATCTTCCGGCAGCCCAACCCGAACGCTATCCACCACTTTCAGCAGGCGTTGCATGAATGTATCGAAGGCCGCGCGCTGGCAATAGACGCGCGTGGCGGCGGTGCAATCCTGGCCGGCGTTGATATACGCGCCCATCACTGCGCCATGCGCCGCAGCATCGAGATTGGCGTCTGCGAAGAGGAGGAACGGCGCCTTGCCGCCCAATTCCAGATGCAGCTTCTTGACGGTGCCTGCGGCGACGCCCATGATTTGCTTACCCGTTGCTGTGTCGCCGGTCAGCGAGATCATACGTACCAGCGGATGCCCGCAGAGCGCGTTACCAATCTCCTCGCCGCGCCCAGTGATGACATTCAAGACGCCCGCTGGTAGCCCCGCGCGCTCACCGAGGTCCGCCAGCGCCAGCGCCGTCAGTGGCGTGAGTGTCGCCGGTTTGAGGACGACGGTGTTACCGGCAGCCAGCGCAGGCATAATCTTCCAGATTGCCATGTTCAGCGGATAGTTCCACGGCGCAATCGAGGCGACGACGCCCACCGGCTCGCGGCGAATCGAACTCTGATAGCCAGAAAGATACTCCGCCTGGCCGAGACCCTGCACGACCCGGCAGGCGCCAGCAAAGTAACGCGCGTTATCTATCGAGAAGGCGACATCGAAGTCGCGCGCCATCGTGATCGGCTTGCCGGTGTTGGCGCTTTCGAGCTGCGCCAGTTCCTCTGCCTCCGCTGCCATTAGTTCCGCCAGCTTGAAGAGGATATCGCTGCGCTGCCCGGGCGTCAGCCCGCTCCAGCGGCCATCGCTGAACGCCGTGTGCGCCGCCGTCACCGCCGCATCCACATCTTCCACGCCAGCAGCCGTAACCTCAGCGATCTGCTGGCCTGTCGCCGGATTCAGCACGGCCAGCCGTCCACCGCCGCGCGCATCGCGCCAGCCGCCGTCAATATAGAGTTGGTGTGCGCTCTGCCGCACTCTGATCTCCGCTACCGTCATACCGCTGCGTTCTCCTCTATAGAAGCTAGGGATTGCACTTGATGCGAGTATCTACTATCATTCGCGCGCCAACTGTTCGCGCAGCGCCGCCACGACTGTCAGCGCCTCCTGCTCGGTGCAGGCGTGGTCGGCGGCAAGGTAGGCAATGCCCTTGCTGAGAGCATCGGCGGGGCGCGGCACGAGCCACATGTGAAAGTGTTCCGCGCCGTCCATCATCGCCAACGCATAGATGCGCGGCGCGCCGGTCACTGTTTTCAGCGCGGCATAGAGGCGTCGCGCAAGGATACCGTAGCTGCTCGCCTCTTCGGGCGTCATCTCCGCGAAGTCCAGCACATGCCGTTGCGATTCGATCAGTAGCATCCCCGGCACGGCCATCTGCGGCGGCGCATGGCAGACACGCCAATACTCGTTCAGGTTGCCCAGATCGAAATAGCCGCCCGGAGGTTGCGCCTCCTGCCCGGCATGCTTGCGACAGATAAAACAATCCATGAGACCTCACCCCCTACCCCCTCTCCCATAGGAGAGGGGCCGCTTAGCAGGGTTTTTCGCATGTGGCATACTAATCTCTCTCATGAGAAGTGAGGTCGAAAGGCTAACGACGACAGTGCTAGCTGGCGAACATCATAGCCGCTTGCCAGAACATCACTATGGTCGCCTCACGATCCCCTCTCCTTATGGGAGAGGGGTGTCCGAAGGGCGGGGTGAGGTCTACCACCGCGAAGTAATCGCCTTGCGCTCGGTATAGAAGTTGATGCCATCCTCGCCGGTCGCGTGGAGGTCGCCATAGAACGACTGCTTCCAGCCAGCGAAGGGGAACCAGGCGATGGGCGATGGCACGCCAACGTTGATGCCCACCATGCCGGCCTCGATCTGCATCTGGAAGGTGCGGGCGACGGCCCCGCTGGTGGTGCAGAGAACCGCCGCGTTGCCGAAGCGCGAACGGTTGGCGATGGCGATGGCCTCTTCCAGCGTCTCTGCCTCTAGCACCGTCAGCACCGGACCAAAGATTTCTTCGCGGGCAATCGTCATCTCCGGCGTGACGTTGGTAAAGATGCTGGGACGCAGCCAGTAGCCGCCATCAGTTGAACGGCCCTCGCGCCCATCCAGCGCCAGCGTCGCGCCCTCCTGGACACCCTGTTCGATATACTGCTCGACGCGCGCGCAGTGTTCAGCGCGGATCACCGGCCCCATCTCCGCCGTCGGGTCGTCGCCCGGCCCCACGCGCATCGCCTTCGCTCCCTCGATCAAGCGCGGCAGCAGCTCTTTCGTCGCATCACCAATGCTAATGACCACGCTTCCCGCAAGGCAGCGCTCGCCCGCGTTGCCAAAGGCCGAGGAGAGAACGGTCGCCGTCGCGCGCTCCATATCGGCGTCCGGCGCAACGACCGTGAAGTTCTTGGCGCCAGCCAGCGCCTGCACCCGCTTGCCATGCGCCGCCGCCGTCGCATAGACATACGCCGCGACCGGCTGCGAGCCGACGAACGAGACGGCACGCACATCTGGATCGCTCAGCATCGCGTCCACCACTGCCTTCGCTCCATGCACGACGTTGAAGACGCCATTGGGTAGGCCAGCCTCCGCCCAGAGTTCCGCCAGCAGGTTGCCGGTGAGCGGCGTGCGTTCAGATGGCTTGTGGATGAAGGTGTTGCCGCAGACGATGGCCAGCGGCGCCATCCACAGCGGAATCATCGCCGGAAAGTTGAAGGGCGAGATGCCGGCGACGACGCCCAGTGGGAAGCGGTACATTACGGTATCGTAGCCGCGACTGACATCTTGCAGCGAGCGCCCCTGCATCAGCGTCGGCGCGGCGCAGGCGAACTCCACCACTTCGATGCCGCGCCGCACCTCGCCCCATGCCTCATCATGCAGCTTGCCGTTTTCGCGCGTGACGGAATGGGCGAGTTCGTCGTGATGCTTGTCCAGCAGCGCCTTCATGTGATACATCACCTGCGCGCGTTCGGTGACGGGCACATCACGCCAGGACTGAAACGCTTCGTGCGCATGGGCGGCGGCGGCGCGCACCTCTTCCGCCGTCGAAAGCGGCACATGGGTAATCGTCTTGCCGGTGGCGGGGTCTATGACGGGCAGCGTCTCACTGCTCGCGGAATCTATCCAGACTCCGTTGACGAAGTTCTGAATGGTCTGTCGTTCGGTTGCGATGCTCATATGGTTGTCCTTGTTTGGTGCTAGCCTCCACCCCCAGCCCCTCCCCCGTGCGCGGGAGAGGGGGACCAGAGCGCAAGCGCCCGGGCGAGTGTGAGAGCGGATAGAACCTCAGAATCCTGGTCTTAGCGTGCGCCAGCCGCCACGCCGGACAATTCAGCGACGCCAGCGGCCACCACGTCGAGCGCGACGTTCAGGTCGTCCTCAGCGATGACAAGCGGCGGCTGAAGGCGAATGACGTTGCCGTCAATACCGGCGACGCCCACCAGCACGCCATGCTCGCGGCAATAGGCGCGTAGGGCTTTGGCGAGCGCGGGAGCCGGCTCTTTCGTCGCGCGTGACTGCACCAGTTCAATGCCGATCATCAGACCGGCGCCGCGCACCTCGCCGATGCACTCGTGATCCGCCTGGATCGCGCGCAGCCGCGCCAGCGCCGCTTCACCCTTGCGCGCCGCCTGCCCCGGCAGGTCTTCTTCCAGCATCACATCGAGGTTGGCGAGCGCGGCGGCGCAGGCCACCGGATTGCCGCCGAAGGTGCTGAGGTGTTCACCGGGCTTGAACGAATCGGCAATCTCCTCGCGGGCGATGGTCGCCGCCAGCGGGAAGCCATCGGCAATGCCCTTCGCCATCACCATGATATCCGGCTCGACGCCCGCATGTTCGATGGCGAACAGCTTGCCAGTGCGCCCGAAGCCGCTCTGCACCTCGTCTGCGATGAAGAGGATGCCGTATTTGTCGAGAATCTCTTTGACACGCCGGATGTAGCTGGGCGGCGGCACGATCATGCCGCCCTCACCCATCACCGGCTCCATGATGAAGGCCGCCACGTCGCCGCTGCTGTGGAAGCGGATGACGTTTTCCAGCGCGCGGGCGGACTGCTCGGCCACCACCTCCGGGTCCTCGCCAAAGAGCGAGCGGTAGGTGTACGGCGCTGGCGCGAAGAAGAAGCCGCCAGCGTAGGGACCGCCGCGTGTCTTGCGTGCCATATTGCCGGTGAGGCTCAGCGTGCCGAAGGAGCGCCCATGAAAGCTGCGTTCCAGCGCAATGAACTCGCGTTTGCCAGTGTATACCTTCGCCAGCCGCAGCGCCGCCTCGATGCCCTCCGCGCCACTATTGGAGAAGAAGGACTTTTGCAGGCGTCTCGGTGTCACATCGGCCAGCCGTTCCGCCAGATCGGCCACCGGCTCAACATAGTAGGTATAGGAACTGCAATGCACCAGCCGGTCAATCTGCTGCTTGGCCGCCTCGCGCACCTTCGGATGGCCGTGTCCGGCGTTGGTGACGGCGATGCCGGAGTAGCAGTCAATATACTCGCGGCCCGCGTCGTCGCTGATGCGCACACCCTCGGCATGTGTAACGGTGATCGGCTCCAACCCCGCAGAAAAGCTGGTGGTGACATAGCGCGCGTATTTCTCGCGGGTATTCAGGTTAGTCTGGTTGGTCATAGACGGCTCCTTTGTGCGCCTCATCTGCTTCAGTGCCCCAATCGCCCCAATGTTAGCTCCATTGTAGTTCACTCACCTTCCCTGTGTATTCGGCGCGATGGCGAAAACTTTCCCATCCTTATGGGCCAGCCTGTCCGTTCAGAGCAACGGATGAGATGAGCAAATTTCTGATCCGCATACATGATAAGCAGCGAGAAGCATGTGAAAGCGCGTTCTGGAATCTGCTGTCCGGTTGACAGTTGCCCCAATTGGCTTTATGCTGGAATAGCTGGCATGCAATTCACGCCAGAAGGAATCTCAATTCAATAGAAGGCCGGAATAGAGAAGAACAGGGAATATATGGCCACCACCAAAGATGCGAATGCGGATGTCTGGCCGCCTTTTGAGAGTGTACTCAGTGTACCTGATGAAGATATTGAGTTTGAACTGCGTGGTCATGACGATATCCTCTGGTCCGAATTTGTGTTAAATCCTCGAAGGCTACGCGGAAGCGACTTTTTGATGCGCTGGTCACAAGGTGAATGGAGCGAGAAACGGTTTGTACAGGCCATCAATGAAACAGGCCACTATACTGCATTTCCCTATGGTCCAAGTGGTGTTGCGCCTGAAGGAGATGTGCGAGCTTTTGAGTTGTACTTCGAGCGACTCGAAGAGGCTGGATTGGGCAAACTCAAGCGTCCTGACTTGCTCATCTTTCGCAAGGAAGATGAGGCACAGGTCCAACAAATCATTGGTGAACTGGGTGGGGCACAGGAATTACCATTTATTCCAGAAGATCATCATTCCATGGTGAGAATTCTTTCTTTGGCTGTAATTGCTGTCGAATGTGAAAATAGTTTGTGGATAGCCAAACAGATGCCTGACTATGGGAAGCCTCTATCCCCTCAAAAGAGGCTTGGCGGTTTGCCAGGATTGCGAAAAAATGCGGTAATGCCAACGATCATTATCAAACAAGAAGATCGTTTACCGCTCTGGGAGTGGCAGACCGAGAGGAAAGTGCCTATCCATATTTGGCATGCCTTTTATGATCTTGCATTTGGAATTGCTCTGGATGAGGCAGAAAAATTGATTACAGAGGGAAAAATACTCCCTACGGCTCAAGTATTTCAGGCACCGGGAGGAGCAACACAATCAAAGGACATCTATAAGTTTTATTATCACTATGCGTATGCTCTTGGTTCTGCAACTGAAGAGCCAACACTTGTGCCGGCTCACATCGTTGACAAGAACGGCCATATACTTCCATACGTCAAGTTTGAGGGCGGCACGCTGCATATCAGTTCGGAAGCCATCCGCATACTCGATAAAGCATCCAGCACCAAGCGATGGTAGCTTAGGGAGGAGGAGATAACGCAATGGCAGTGAAAGCGGGCCACCAGCGATTGCCAAGCGCTGGACCAAAACGCGAGGCATTGCGCAAGAAGGGACAATTTTGGACGCCCGCCTGGATAGCGGAGGCGATGGTTGCCTATGTTCTGCAAGGAGATGCGGACCATGTGTTTGATCCAGCAGTAGGCGCAGGAGCTTTCTTCCATGCAGCTAAAGTGGTCGGGGCGCAGTTGGGTCGCCCCATCACACTACATGGCGCGGAAATTGACGGTGAGGCAATAGAGCAAGCTAGGAAAACGGGGCTTAGCACTGAAGACCTCGCCTTTGTCCAGATGCAGGATTTTGTGCTTCATCCTCCAACTCGCCAGTATGAGGCTATTGTAGCCAATCCGCCTTATATTCGCCATCATCGCCTGCCTCAAGTGGTAAAGGCCCAGCTACAAAAGTATGGCAGAGATGTAATGGGAAAAGCGTTGGACGGACGTGCAGGACTGCATGTCTATTTTTTGCTCCGCGCATTACAGATGCTTCCTTATGATGGACGTTTGGCTTTTATCATGCCAGCCGACACCTGTGAAGGCAAATTTGCTACACCTCTTTGGAACTGGATTACTTCGCACTATAAGTTAGAAGCTGTCGTTACGTTTGCAGCAGATGCAACCCCATTTCCAGGCATTGATACGAATCCCATTGTTTTCATGATTCGTCATTGTGCCCCGGAAAGCACCTTTCTATGGGCACAATGTACCGAGACACGCACACCAAATTATAAGGCATGGACCATTTCTGGGTTTCGAGATGTTCCAACCTCCGGCCTGGTTGTGTATGAAAGATACTTGCAAGAGGCATTGAATACAGGGCTGTCACGTCAGATTACGGTAGAAACGAACTACAGCGAGGCAAAATTAGGAGATTTTGTCACTGTTATGAGAGGCATAGCGACAGGAGCAAATGACTTCTTCTTCTTGACAAAAGAGCAGGCTCGACAAACAAGGATTCCCGAAACATTTTTCCGCATCGCTGTAGGGCGTACACGCGACATACCAGCAGCGGAGATAACAGATCAAGTGTTAGCACAACTCGATAGATCAGGGCGACCAACACAATTATTATACCTGGATAATCGCCCGGTTGATGCTTTCCCAGTTGCCATACGCGAATACATCAGGCAGGGTGAGCAAAGAGGTTTGCCCAAAAAGTCGCTGATTTCTCAGCGAAAGCCCTGGTACAAAATGGAAATTCGTGCAGTTCCACCCTTTTTATTCGCCTATTTGGGGCGGAACAATGTCCGCTTTATTCGCAATACTGCACGTGTCTTGCCACTGACGAGCTTCCTGTGCGTATATCCACGCAACGAAGATCCTGCGTATCTTGAAAAGATATGGAAACTCTTGCAACAACCTGAAATTATTGCCAACCTCTACCGTGTTGGCAAATCATACGGCGCAAATGCCATTAAAGTCGAGCCACGCGCACTAGAACGCTTGCCTATACCTGCCTCAGCCCTGCATGCTGCGGGGTTAGATGCTCCTGAGCAGACGAAACAATTGGTTCTGCTCTAACTGCAAACTCATAGCAGCGCCAGCACCGCATCGCATAGCGTCCCCACGCCATCCTCATGCGCGATGCGTTCGCTGAGTGAGCGCGCCGTTGCGCGATAGCTGGGTTCGTTCAGCAGCGCAGAGATGGCTTTCTGCGCGCGTGCGGGCGTATAGTCGCGCCAGAAGAGGAATTGTCCCGCGCCAATGGTAGTGATGCGCGCGGCGGTGTAGAGTTGATCGAAGCCCCACGGCACGATCAGCGAGGGTACGCCGAGACGGAGCGCCTGCGCCGTCGTGCCGATGCCGCCGTGGTGGATGATGGCGACGGCGCGCGGGAAGATGCGCGAATACGGCGCGAATGGCAGCGACAGCACGCCCTCGCCAGTGAACTGCGACGCCTCGGTCAGCCCAATTGCCAGCACCCGCGCGCCAGCGGCGGTGATCGCTTTGATGCTCGTCTCGAAGTAGCTGGCGAAGGCGCTCTGAAGGTCCGGCGCAATCGAACCGGCGGTCACAACTACATACGGGCGCTCATCTGCAAGGAAGGCCGTGAGCGTCTCCGGTGGCTCCCAGGTGGACGGCGCATCCCAGAAGCAGAAGCCCGTCATGCGCACGCAGTCTGGCCAGTCCGGCGGCGCAGGCTGAAAGGACGGCGAGCAGGCCACGCAGACCAGTTGCCGCGAGGCTGCGCCCAGCCAGAGCGATTCACGGATGGGTTTCAGATGGTAGCGCGCCCGCACCCGATTGATCGGGCGGTCTGCGATGCGCCCCAGCACGAGGCTACCGATGCCCCACTGCACACGATTGGAGAGCGATTGAAGGTTCGGCGGCAGGTCAATCGGTGGCGGTTGGCTGGTGATATAAGCCGAGGGGACGGTCGCAGGCGAGAGCGCCACCGTCGCCCAGGGAATTTGCGCCAGCTCCGCCGCGAAACATCCCGCCAGTTGCCCATAAGAGGTCACTAGCAGGTCAGCGCCCTGGCAGGCGTCGCGTAACTCCTGCGCCTGCGCGTCGAGCGTTGGCATGATGCCATAGCGCATCAGCGCACGCAGCGATGGGATGGGGTTGCTCGCGCCCCACTGTCGCTGAGTGGTGTGCTGCGCCAGCGCCGCGACGACATTCCCCGATACATGGCGCACGGCGAATCCCTGGCTCTCCACCGCCGGCGCGAAGAGGTCCTGCACGGCGAACGTGACCTCATGCCCGCGATCGCGTAGCGTCAGCCCCAGCGCGATGAACGGATTAAGATCGCCGGTTGAGCCAAACGTCGAAAGAACGATACGTGCCATTGCTACCTCACACATCCTGTTAGGAGAGTAACTTATTTTAAGGCACTGCGTTCTAAGTGCATAAGTGAGAGATCTGGCACACGAGTAAAGTCGCCATCAATGGTCACGAGTGTCAGACGGCGCTCTAAAGCTGTAGCGGCAATCAATGTATCTATGTCACCAATCAAGCCTGGTCCAAATGGAGGACGCATCGCACGCCGGAGAGTCGCATACCGTTCGAGTATTTTATAGGTTAGCGGGTATGGTGTTACCGAGCGCAATAATATACGCAACTCTGCTTGCCGTTGAGAATAATTTGGATCGCCTCTCAGATGTTCGATAGCTTCTCCATAGACGGGGACGCTCGTCGCTACTTCTTGGCGCAATATCCAGGGCCGAATAAGCCGAACCGCGCCAGAGCGCCCTTTGAGCAGAGCCACAAGTACACCAGTGTCAAGCAGGTAAGTTTTCATAAGTCATCCAATTCAATAGGAGGTGTCGGTGATACTTCGTGACGCATGCGGTCTATCGCCTCGAACTCGTCTTCGTCTTGCAGGTCGCTCCATGCGCCAATCACTGCGAGAGCATCGCGCACTGCCTGAGGAAGAGCTTCTGGAATATCACCAGTCGCTAGCGATGATGGCCTATCGAAAGGAAGGGTGAGATCTTCGATCTGCTCGGCAATTTCTTCCTGCGCTTCTGGCGGTAGTTCTTCGATGTGCGCAAGTGCGCGTTGTAATCGCTCAATCATGGAATGTGCCTTTGCTTTTTATCTCAACAGGATGAGCAACATCGTTGATGGCGCCGCTCATCCTGTTGCTATGCTGTCTATTGCCGCGAGATGGCAGACTTGCCTCCCCGCAGCACATACTTCTGAATCTTGCCGGTCGCCGTCTTGGGCAGTTCCTCTACGAAGACGACATGCGTGGGTACCTTGAAGTGCGCCATGTGGTCGCGGGCGAAGAGGCGCACATCCTCTTCGGTGGCATACGCGCCCGGCTTCAGCACGACGAAGGCATACGGCGTCTCGCCCCACTTCTCATCGGGCATGCCGACGACCGCCACCTCTTGAATGGCGGGATGGCGCAGCAGGATGCTCTCAACCTCGATGGATGAGATGTTTTCGCCGCCGCTGATAATCACGTCTTTGATGCGGTCACGAATCTCGGCGTAGCCATCCGGGTGAACCACCGCCGCGTCGCCGGTGTGGAACCAGCCACCAGCAAAGGCTTTGGCGGTGGCGTCGGGATCGTTGTAGTACCCTAGCATGATGACATTGCCACGTGCCACAATCTCGCCCATTGTCTGCCCGTCGTGCGGCACCTCGTTGCCCGCCTCATCCACCACCAGCAGTTCGCCGGAGGTAATCAGTTCCACGCCCTGCCGCGCTTTGATCGTTGCCTGTTCTTCCTGGGAGAGCGTGCGATGTTCCGGGCGTGGCTCGCAGATGGTGATGAAGGGCGCCGTCTCGGTCAGACCGTAGACTTGTGTGACATGCCATCCCAGGTCGCCCTCGATGCGTTCGATGGTCGCGGCAGCGGGCGGCGCGCCTGCCGTCAGCACGCGCACACCTGGCCGTGCCTGTCTGCGCAGCGATTCAGGACTGTTGGCGATGGCGATCAGCACGGTCGGGGCAGCGCAGAGCATTGTCACGCTCTCGTTGGCAATCGCGCTGAAGATGCTTTGCGGCTCCACTTTGCGCAGGCAGATATGTGTGCCGCCCACCGCCGTGACGATCCAGACGAAGGTCCAGCCATTGGCGTGGAACATCGGCAGCGTCCAGAGATAGCGGTCCGCCATCGTCATATGGACATGGACGAGCGTGCCGACGGCGTTCATGTAGGCATTGCGATGGGTAATCATTACGCCTTTGGGGCGCGAGGTGGTGCCGCTGGTGTAATTGATGGTAAGCAGGTCGCTCTCAGCGATATCCGGACGCTGAAATTCGCCAGGAGTATCAGCCAGCGTCTCTTCATAGTTGAGCCAGCCGGGGCGGCTACCCTCCAGCGCGACGAAGTGCCGCACGTTGGGGAGCGCCTCACGAATGCCATCCACCGCTTCCAGATAATCGGCGTGGGCGCAGACGACGGTAGCCCCCGAATGGTTGATGATGTAGGTGAAGTCGTCGGGGGTGAGGCGGTAGTTGATCGGCACGAGGACGGCGCCCAGTTGCGGCACAGCGTAGAACGATTCGAGCTGCGCATGGGTATTGGGCGCGATATAGGCCACGCGGTCGCCCTTCTCCACGCCCAGCCGTTGCAGCGCGGCGGACCAGCGATCACAGCGTTCACCGAACTGCCGGTAAGTGAGGCGCAAATCGCCGTCAACGACTGCCTCGTGATCGGGATAGAGGCGCCGGCTCCGGCGCATGAACTCCAGCGGTGTTAGCGGCGTTTCCATTGGGCATACCCTCCTGGCGCATGCGTGCGTCTGTGTCGTGGGCAATCACATCTACACAATACACAACTACACATCTTGAAAGGGCCGTTTCGCGCGTCCGTCCGCGTTCAATGGGGAGACCGCGTTGTATCTAAACTAACTCTACATGCAGCAAATAATGTCAAGTTCTACAGAATCTTAAAAGGAGTTCTCCTTTTCTTTGCGCCTCCACCCCCTCCATCCTCTTCATTGCTCAAATCAATGTTGCGTAATAGATTCTTCCGAACATGTGTTCGATTTTATGTGGATTGAAAAGTACAATGCCAGTCTGATATACTGTTTCTGCAAGTACAATCTACTCGATGGAGTACAACCGAGCAGAGGCTTGCAAAGTAAGACACTTGAGAGGAAGTTAGGAGTAAGGGTTTTATGTTTGTTCACACCTTTGAAGCACTCTCACCAACCTTACAGTTCCTTGCAGCTTTGTTAGCATTCTTCACGGTAGTTATTCCAATTACGGTAGGAGTTGTGCGCCATATCAGCAGGAAACGGCAAGTAAAAGGAAAGTCAGAGAATAATAAACAAACTTCAACTCGCAGAACGTCACGGAAGGTCGCCACAAAGCGGCAAGTAAAATCATCTTCCGCTCATGAACCTGTATTGCCAGTTCCGCAACAGGTACCGTCTCCCAGTAATACGAACACAAATACAAATACAAATACTAACACGAACATCAACAATATCACTCTCGACTTGTCCAACTTGTCTCCATTTCTTGTACCTTTTTCATCTTCTTCATTCCCTCCATATTTAGATACACCAGCGATGCCGAGCAGAGCACATAAATCTGGCGAGGTCAAAGTTGACCGCCACGCACAGCCTAAAGCCAACGCAAACACCTCGCCAAAATTAGGCAAGGTCATATCATCAGATATTTCACCTATGCAAGGCGGCACTATTGCACCTGATACGTTATCGACAGCACCATTGTCAACCGCCCCAACATTAGACAAATCTATAGGAATAGAAGATGTGATCGCCTCAACTTCATCGGATGCAATCATCCCAGCGCAATTGGAAGATTCGCCAACAACTCCAACCGAGCGTTATCCGTTGGATAACGCAAATGCACTTACTTCTTCACAAGTAGAAAAACCTCCCTCGTCTTCTCAGGTACCGCTTTCCACGGTTGTATCGGAAGATAATTCATCACTATCAGACCCTCTCATTGCACGAGATATATCATCCGAAAATGCAGATGCCTCAATGCCAATATCTGACACTGCGATGCAAACAGGCGATCTGTATGACGAGCAAACTCAGGAAAAAGATGCTGCACCTCCTGTAACGGCATCTACCATAGAATCAGTTCTACCTGGGTCTATCTCTGATGGTTCAGCACCTGAAACCATGCAGAATTCTAAGGATGATGGATCAGCCAATGCTATTTCATCCCTCGCAGTTGAATCTGCTGCGTCTCCATCAGGCCATCTCCTCACACCTGAAAAGTTCTTGGAGCGGCAACGTGAGCAACGTAAGCAGCGAACAAATATGAGGCAGGTTCTTCGCAATGCCTCGTTGATATACCAAGAACTGGGGGCAACCTTAAACATTTACAAGCAAACTTCAAAATCTCCCAATCCATATCAGAACGAGATTAGAGTTCAAGGAGTTTTTATCAATTACCTTACCAACGTTAATGACCTTATTAGTCCGCTAAACACAGCAATGAACAAGTTAGGTCTTGATTGGGATGGGCAAGATCCTAGGGATATCCTTCTCGGCTTTCCAGATATTTTTCATCCAGCTATGCTTCCCAAAACTGGACCCTGGACACCTGCCACACTCAGAAAAGCATTTTCTGAGGCATTAGATCATATCGTACACAAAGCGGAAGAGTTGAACTATGAGGTGAAGCGGAAGACTTACACGAGGCAACACGAACACCCTAATCGAGAGTGGGTCTATACTATCCCACGAATGAGGGATGATACCGATCCAGATGACCCGGCAATTGAAGAAAGCCTCGAAGGGATAGGAGAGGAAGATGCGCGCGACGAACAAGAAGATCAGCTTGCTTAGCTGGTACATATGCTAATCGCACAGGTTTGACGCACCCCGCGCCGCGTGCCTATCATGTACTGTTTGGGGATATTTCCCATCCCCGCGCCTTGCGCATCGGTGCGCCGGGCGCTCTGCGGGCAGTGATTCGCCAGATAGGGAACTGAGAAAACAATGAAAATTCACGAGTACCAGGCAAAGGAAATCCTACGCCGGTACGGCATTCCCGTGCAGCCAGGCAAGATCGCCACGACCCCCGAACAGGCCGAGGAGATTGCGCGCGAATTCGGCGTGCCGGTGGTCGTCAAGGCACAGGTCTATGTCGGCGGGCGTGGCAAAGCCGGCGGGGTCAAGTTCGGCAGCACGCCGGAGCAGACCCGCGAGGTGGCTGGGCAGATTCTCGGCATGGATATCAAAGGGCTGACCGTCGAGAAAGTGCTGGTCACGCCCGCGATTGACATTGCCGAGGAGTATTACGCTGGCATTATCATGGACCGCGCCTCGCAGGCGCCCGTCGTGATGGTCAGCCGCGCCGGTGGCATTGACATCGAGCAGGTGGCCGAAGAGACGCCTGAGAAGATTATCAAAGAGCCGATTGACGTGCGCTGGGGACTGCTGCCGTGGCAGGCGCGCGATATCCTCGAACGCGCCGGTATGCCGCATAACGTCATCGCCAAAGGCGGCGCCATCCTCGCCGCGCTGGCGAAAGCCTACGACGGCAGCGATGCCACTCTTGCGGAGATCAATCCGCTGGCGCTGACCAAAGACGGCCAGGTACTCGCCGCCGATGCCAAGATCCTGATTGACGACAACGCGCTCCCCCGCCAGAAAGAATACGCCGGTTGGGCTGAGCCGGAAGAAGCCAATCCACTGGAATTTGAGGCGAAAGCTGAGGGGCTAACCTATGTCAAGCTGGACGGCGACGTAGGCATCATCGGCAATGGCGCGGGCCTCGTGATGACGACGCTCGATATGGTCGCGCGCTCCGGCGGCAAGCCCGCCAATTTCCTCGATATCGGCGGCGGCGCTAAGGCTGAGGTGATGAAGAAGGCACTGCTCTTCGTCGCCAAAGATCCGCAGGTGAAGGGCATCCTCGTCAACATCTTCGGCGGCATCACACGCGGCGAAGAGGTGGCCCAGGGCATCATCATGGCGCAGAACGAACTGCCGCTTGGCCTGCCCATTGTCGCCCGCCTCTCCGGCACCGGCGAGGAACAGGGCCGCGCGCTGCTGGCGGACGCCGGGCTGACCTGGGGCCAGGACATGCGCGACGCTGCGCAGAAGATCGTCGCTGAAATCGCGGCCAGGGGCTAGCAGGGCTAGTTGGGCTGATATAGGGGAAGCAACGTGAGCATTCTATTTGACAAGAGTTCGCGCGTGATCGTCATTGGCATCACCGGGCGCGAGGGACTCTACCATACCAAAGGCATGCTGGCCGCCGGAACGCAAATCGTCGGCGGTGTCACGCCCGGCAAGGGCGGGCAGACCGTCGAGGATCGCCCGGTCTTCGATACGGTGCGCGAGGCCAAAGCGCAGACCGGCGCCACTGCCTCGTGCATCTTCGTGCCGCCAATGGGCGCAGCGGACGCCATCATGGAATCCGCCGCCGCAGGCATGGAATTGATCGTCTGCATTACCGAGGGCATTCCGGTCAGCGATATGACGCGCGTGGCGGCCTTCCTGAAAGAGCATCCTACGCGGCTGATCGGCCCGAACTGCCCAGGGCTGGCGACGCCGGGCGCGGGCAAAGTCGGCATCATGCCGTATCACATCTTCAAAGAGGGCAACGTCGGCTTCATTTCGCGCTCCGGCACGCTGACCTATGAAGTGGTCGCGTTGCTGACGCAGGCGGGCATCGGCCAGTCGTCCTGCATCGGCATTGGCGGCGACCCGATCATCGGCACGACCTTCATTGATTGCCTGCGTCTCTTCGAGGAAGACCCCGATACCGCCGCCGTGGTGATGTGCGGCGAAATTGGTGGCAGCGACGAAGAGGACGCCGCCGCCTACGCTGCGACGATGAAGAAGCCGGTGGTCGGTTTCATCTCTGGTCGCACCGCACCTCCAGGGAAACGCATGGGCCACGCCGGAGCCATCATCTCCGGCAAAACTGGCACGGCGCAGGGTAAGGTGGATGCGCTGCTGGCGGCTGGCGTGCCCGTCGCCGATACCATCTTCGACATTCCTGCGCTGACGGCTGAGGCGCTGAAGCGGTAGACCTCACCCCGCCCTTCGGGCACCCCTCTCCCGCGAGGAGAGGGGGGAGGGGGTGAGGTCTCCAGGGAGGTAAGTCATGACAGTTTCCGCCTGCCCCATTGCCACCGTCGCCGCACCATTGGAGCGTGTCTGGGCGATCCTGATGTCGCCGGAGTCCTATAGCACCTGGTGGGATGCCACAACGGAACATATCGAGCCACCGGGACGCGCCACGCCTGGGCAGGTGATCTCCGCTAGCAGCCGCGCGCTGGGCCGCCGCTGGCCGGTGACCACCACCGTCAACGCCATAGACCACGAGCGACACGCGCTCGACCTCACGACGACGCTGCCACTGGGCATCACTGTTCACAATCACATTCTCTGCCAGCCGCTCGACGGCATGAGTTGCCGTATCACCTTTGGCTGAGACTTCACGTTCCTCCCTGGATGGCGAGGTAGAGTGATCGAGCGCGTGATGGCGCGGCAGTGCCATCGCGGCGTTGCGGATGCGCTGGCGCGGCTCAAACGCGCGGCGGAAAGCCCCCACCCCTAACCCCTCCCCCGTGCGCGGGAGAGGGGAATCAGAGGTCGGCGGTTGAAACCGCGCCTGGCTGTCGTGCCGCCGCGAAACCCGCCTACGCGGGTTAAAGAGACCTCACCCCCGGCCCCTCTCCCACGAGGAGAGGGGAGAACGGGCGATGATTCCTGCTTGCGGAGGCAAGCATTGTCGTTCGTAGAACGCTTCGGCGCGGATTCATCCACCGGCTACCTGTGTGCTAACTGGCCATCCTTCGCTACTATCCCTTTTTCGCCGCTTCGAGGATTTTGGCAGTGGTATGGTAAAAGCGCGTGGTGGCGGCGCTGGCGAGCGTTTTTGCCAGGAAGCTGTCAGAGGCAGGCGGCCTGCCGTTGATGATGTACCAGATGATGAAGGCTTCGCGCGTTGTCATGCTGACGATTTCCATGTCGCGTTTCGGCGACCAGAGCGGCAAAGCTGGCGGGGTTGGAATGGGGTTGGCAGTGAAGGCGATGCAGAGCCGCATATCTGCTGTCACTTCCCTGTCTTTGAACGGATCGAGCGCAAATAGTTGCTCGATCTCCGGGATGGTGCGCAGAAACACCGGCACTGCATAGCCAAGCGCCGCCTGTAGATGCCGCTCGATGGTTTGTGTCAGCGTCTCGCGGTTCTCCTCGGCGCTCTCGAAGAACACATTGCCACTCTGGATATAGGTGCGGACGTTGGCGAGTCCCAATTCGGTGAACAATTCGCGCAGGCGCTCCATCTTCACCATGTGGCCGCCAACATTGATACCACGCAACAGGGCGATATATACCACTATGCTCTCCACTACCATACAAGGCCAACGAATATATGTGCGCAACCAGCGGGCCGACGAACACATGCGCGCAGATTCATCCCTCGGCCCGCCTTGCGGTGTCTGTCCTCCCCTCTCCCGCGCACGGGGGAGGGGCTGGGGGTGGGGACTAATCTTTTATCTGCGGCGTATGTATGGTGATAAAGGCCAGCATGCGTGTCCAGGCATCGTCGCAGGCGTCTTTGTACTCCTCGAACTTGCGGTCGAAGAAGCTGTGTGGCGCGCCAGGATAGATGATGATTTCATGCTCAACTTTGGCCTGCGTGAGCGCATCGTCAAACTGCTTGACATCCTCAACGGGGATGCCCTGATCCGCGCCGCCAAAGAGACCCAGCACCGGACACTCGAACTCGCTCACGCGCTCAATGGGTGTTGGGCCAGAGCGTGCGCGCTTCGGCGGACCATAGAAACCGATGACACCAGAGAGTCCGTGCTTGTTGGCCGCCTGCTGAAACGAGTTGCCGCCGCCAAAGCAGAAGCCGACCGTGAAGATGTTACGCGGCGCATCCTCTGGAAGCTGACGCAGATAGGCGACGGCGGCAGCAACATCCATTGCGATAGTTTCGGCGTGCGTCTGCTCGACATGTGGCATGTACTCGAAGTGTTCGTCGCGTGATCCGAGGCCAGCAGTACGCCCGAAATAATCAATCGCCAGCGCCTGGATGCCGGTGGAGGCGAAGCGATCCGCCAGCTCGCGATAGAAGCTGAAGAGGCCGCGCACATCCGGCAAGATGACAATGCCCGCGCCGTTGGATGTGCTGGGTCGCGCGATATAGGCGGAGAACTGAGCGCCATCCGCCGCCGTCAACACCAAATCCTGGCCGGAGGTTGCGCTGGCGAAGCGCAAGGGAAAGGTTGCTGGGAGATCGGGAGGAGTTGCGTCATACTCGAAACACATGGGATTCTGCTGCCTTTCTCGTCTGTCTCGTTTGACTCTTGCTGTTTTTTGCTGCCTCTTCTGGTCTCAATGTCTCTGTGTGTCCCTATCCCAAAGGAAGTTATATCACCAGACGGAAGCAAAGGGTGGTCTGCTCACTATGCCATCATCACTGGCGAGGCAGAAACGCGCGTATCAGTGAGGTGCCTTTTGCCGATGGGCTGGTGATCCAGACGAACGTGCCGGTTGGCGCATTTTCCCCGTTAGAGCCAGGCTCAGCGCCCCAACTGAGCGACGCATCCTCCGGTTGTACAGGCAGCGGCGCGGGCGCTGCCTCCCATTGCCACGTCTGGGAGTTCCAGACCCAGAGCCAGTCTGCCGCCGGGGTATCATGCACCTTGTCCGGTCCAAGCAGCGCCACACCCGTTCTGGGATCCGGCCCAAAGACCACCAGCGCGCCGCTATCCTGCATGGCGATATCGCTGGTCACACCGATGATCTGGGCGATGCCGTCGTGATAGGCGTCTGTGCCAGGCATCGGCAGCGGCGGCAGCGTCACCCACTGATGAATGCCACCGTTCTGGCTCTGGGCGACGTTATGCAGATTCGTGTTGACCGGCCCAATCAGTTCCCGGTAGAGTTCATCGCCAGCGATGGGAGACAATCCCGGCTCCAGCGAGATGTACGTGCGCGTGAGCGCCATATGCGCGAAATTAGTCCCAAAAGGCTGCCAGCTATTACCTGCGTCATAGCTGACCCAGAGCGCCGTATTCGGTGTGGCAGTGGCTGGTGCGCTCTGGGGAGAGTAAGCGGCAAGCAATGTCTGACCACCGTTATCATTAGTCCAGACAGGCGAGAAATCGCCGGTGGTGGCGAGGCCGGTGTCGGCATGCGCCCAGGTTTTGCCGCCATCTGTGCTACGTAGCAATTCGTTACAGGGCGTTGGTTGATTTGGCTGGCAGGCCACCGTTTCATACCAGAAGAGGTACGCGCCGGTTGCCCAGGCGTCGCAATCTTCTAGATTGGGAGAACTGTTACTCAGATGCGGCGGAGTGAGCGGCGTCCAGGTGTCGCCGCTATTTTCGCTGACGAAGAGCGCGGGCGATTGGCAGAGCGTAGGGTCGCCGGAGGTATAGGTGAGCAGCAGGACACGCTGCGGCGCATCTGCGGCGATACGCACGATGCAGGTGTCGGCGGTGAGCGCTGGCAAGGGCAACTGCTGCCAGTGCTGGCCAGCGTCACGCGTGCGCAGCAGCTTCACCGGACCCGCCAGCGGTCCCTGCCCCGGAATGTTGCGCGCGGCGGTGCAGCCAAAAATCGAAGCGGGATCGCTGGGAAACGGCGTGAAGGACATCTGCGAGCGCCCGGAGTCCGGCACTGGAATCGTTTGCCAGCCCGTCATCGTCAGCGTGCCACGGGGATAGGAGGGCAACTGTGGCGGAATCGGCCAGGAGACCGGCGTGATGGTCGGCGCAGGATCTTGCACCGCAGTTGCTCGTTGCGCCGCCGTTGCTCGCTGCCACGCCGCCTGCGGGATGCCGGTGGAGGCGAGCAGCACAGCCAGCGCTAGCGCCACCATTGCCACAATGACCAGCGCGCGGCGCAGCTTCGCCTCGCGCGTCAGCCGCCGCTCCCACACCGGCGTCTGCTCACCGGCTGGCGTGCTGTCTGTTTGACCACCGCTCACTAGCGGCTGCGCGGCGCCGTCGCGAGCATCTTTCGCATCATCGCTTGCATCGTTTATCTCGTCCGATGCGCTTGTCGCTGGCTCTCGCTCGGAATCCATGATGCGCTACGTCTCCCCATCGCGTCTTAGATTTGGCACATGTGCGGCGTAGATCTGTAGATCGCTTGCGGCTTTGCGACATAGTATAGCAGCAACACATTGCCCGCGTCGTATAGTGAAGAACGCCGAATATACGAAAAAAGTTGCCCATCAACGAGAGCGAGCGACAAGAGATGCCGGAGATACCAGGGATTCCAGAAACGCCAGCAGCAAGCGCACCATTCAAGCAACGCCTGCGCGAAGCCTTCAATGAGCTTCAGGTGGGGCAAACGTTTACTTACCGCCGCACCTTCACTGAGGGCGATGTGGCGCTCTTCTGCGGCGTCACCGGCGACCTCAACCCCTACCACCAGGATGACCTCTTTGCGCGCGAAAGCTGGTTTGGCCGTCGCATCATTCCCGGACTGCTGACGGGTAGCATGCTGACGCACATCGGCGGCATGATCGGTTTCCTCGCCACTGAGATGCACTTCGAGTATCTCGCGCCGGTCTATATCGGCGATACCATCACTTGCACCGTCACCTTCGTTGAGAAAGACGCCGAAAAGCGCCGTTTTGTGGGTGAGGGGCGCGCCGTCAACCAGCACGGCGCCGAAGTCTTGCGGGCACGGTTCAGCGGCTTCCCGTCGCAAATCCGGCTGGCGCGCTGAGGTGACTATGCAGTGTATCGCACTTGTGGTAGACGCGCATTCCATCACTGAACAGATTCGGTGATGCTATAATTCAGGGCGACTTGCCATTGATAATGATCTGGCTTACGAGGAGGTCTGATCTATGAATGTTCATCAAACAGACCTATCAACGTTATCGCTAGAGGCTATTCTTGATGAGGTAGTTCGGCACAGGGCTGACCTCCAGCGTCTGGGCGTGCGGACGCTGGGCTTGTTCGGTTCATTTCGCCGGGGAACACCGCATGCCGGGAGTGACCTCGATTTCCTGGTGACGCTGCAACGGCCCTCGTTTGATGCCTACATGGACATCAAGTTTTTCCTGCAAGAGTTGTTTGGTCGCCAGGTTGATCTGGTGCTTGAAAACAGTCTCAAACCGCGTCTGCGTCCTCGTATTCTGGCGGAGGTGGTCTATGCCGAGGGACTCGCGCCTTTATCTTGAAGACATGCAGCAAGCGCTGGAGCGCATCACTCGTTACCTTCAAAGGCAGACATTCGATACCTTTGAGCAGAATGAACTGCTTGTGGACGGCATAGTTCGGAACCTGGAACTCTTGGGCGAGGCAGCCAAACATGTTCCGCAGGATATCCGTAGTAACCACCCAAGCGTTCCCTGGACAAAGATTGCCGGATTGCGCGACATACTGACACATCAATACTTTGCGGTGGATTTGCAGATCATCTGGGATGTAGTGACAAATCAGGTGCCTACTCTGCGTAATGCGATACGTGTGATGTTAGAAGAAGAGCAGGACGACTAAAATAACTGAAGGTTGATGACCTCTTTTACCGAGTATGTTATACTCTGCCTGCAACCATTAGCTTCGTATGAAATATATGTGAACATACCCCAATATGTGGGAGGGTGCAGCCAATGGCAGATGCCCGTCTCTTTGTCAGCCATAGTCACCACGACAATGCCTTTGGATTACGCCTCATCGCTGACCTGCGCGCCCGCTTGGGCAACGAAGCTGTCTGGTTCGATGCTTCTGGTGGCTTGCAGGGCGGCGACGAATGGTGGCGCACCATCGTCAATGAGATTCTCGCCCGCGATTATTTTCTGGTGATTCTTTCGCCGGAGGCGCTGGCCTCGCCCTGGGTGCGCAAGGAGATGGACCTCGCCTATAACCAGCACGTCTCGCGCGGCAAACGGCTCTTGCCGCTGCTCTACCACCAGTGTGAGCCATCGGCGGACTGGCAACTCATTCAGACCATCGCCATTGGCGACCCACAGCAGGATACCGCCGTCTATGAGCGCGGCCTTCAGAATGTGCTGAACCTGATAGACCCTGGCCTCGGCTACGCCCCTGCCAGACCCACCTACACCGATGAGGAACTATACAACCTCTACAAGCAAGGGTTGCAAGCCAGGAACACACAGCAATGGGAAGCGTGCGCGGACTCCTGGCGCAAAGTGTTAGCTGCTGACCCCAAATACCTGGGTGGTTCGCTGGCCACCGATATGGTCGAGGTTGAGCGCAACGTGGCCGCACTCAATGTCGAGCGGCTGCGGCAATCGGTGCGTCAGGCCAAAGCCAGCGGTGATGTAGGGGAGTCTATGCAGGCGCTCTATGCGCTAACGCTGGCCGACCCAGGCGATGAAACCGCCAAGAAAGACCTCTGGGCCTCCGGCGTGGCAAAAGCCGATGCTGAACATCGAGATGGCGCCTGGGATGATGAAATCGCCACCTGGAATCTACTGCTCAATGTGCTGCCATCTGATACCTATGCGAGCCGGCGCAAGGCAAACGTCGAGCAGAACAAGCAGTATGTGCAGATGTATCGCCTTGCGCGCGAGCTTACCCGCGAAGGCAAGAAAACAGAGGCGAAAGAGCAACTTACGAAGCTCTGGCAGCATGCACCCTACTATGGCGACCCGTCTGGTATTGCGCCGTCATTGGGATTGGCTGTGCTGCCAACGTACGATGAAGTGTTGGAGGAGCAAAGAAAGGCTGAAGCAGCACGTAAGAAAGCCGAAGATGAAGCATTGGCAGCACGCAGGAAAATTGAAGCGAAAATATTGGAATACCGCAGAGAAGCCTCAACTGTTGACAGGAAAATAGCTGAGCTAGGCTATGATTCTTTGTCATTTAAAGAGAGGAATGCCCGGCTGGGGATATTTGTATCCCTTTGTGTACTAACCCTGGACATCGTACTGACCACTTCAGGCCACTTTAATTTGGCTGTTGCTATCAGTGCCTTAATAGCATTGCTATGCTTACTATTAGGGTTTGGCCTGCTAGAAATACTTATTGCTCATCAGAGACAGCAGAAACTCAAATACGATGCTCTAAATGAGGAAAGAATGAAATTACAACAAGAAATCGAAAGACTCCAGCAGATACGATAATCACAGTTCGATAGCTTGTAGGTTATGAAAAACAAAACGTTGGCTAGCGGGCTATTCTGCTAGCCCGATAGGCGGACTTCGTGGTGGCATGCCATCCAAGCGCAGGTTCAACCGCCCGCATGTTATATCATGTTATATCATGCTATAATTCGGGGCAAGATGTCTGGCGCGGGCGGGGTCGGCGCATGAATGCGCGTCTACTCATCCTTCGAATGACGAAGCCTGCCTGCGCAGGATGGAGACAGATAACATGCGTACAATTCAGATCACGTTGCCAGATGATCCACTACAGAGCATAGATGATGAACGATTGGCGTCGCTAGCCCGCGAGGCAACTTTGGTACGCCTGTACGACCAGGGCTTGATTTCGTCGGGTCAGGCTGCGAAGGCGCTTGGCATTACACGCTGGGATTTCCTCGATTTGCTCGGCAGTTACGGCGTGTCATTCTTCGACGACACTGCTGATCTGGCACAAGAGGTACGCGATGCTCGCCCCTAGCAGCAGTGGCCCGATAGTGTCGAATACGACACCCTTGATAGCCCTCACAGGGGTGGGCATGCTCGATCTGTTGCCTACGCTCTATGGTCAAATTATCATTCCAACAGTCGTTTATCAGGAATTTCAGGCTGGACGCACACGTCATCCTGGCACTCCTGATTTGGATACTCAGCAGTGGATTATCGTACAACAGGCACCTCCACATCCTGATGTTCCGCCAACTCTCGATGCTGGCGAGGCAGAAGCTATCGCTCTGGCTCTTACCCTACCCGCCCGGCTGATCTTACTCGATGAGCGGCGAGGAAGGCAGGTCGCGCAGAAACTCGGTCTCAAGGTTGCCGGTTCACTCACCGTTCTACTCGAAGCAAAAGGGCAGGGACTTATTCCTCTTATTGCCCCAGTCGTAGATCAGATGATTGCGCAAGGGCGCCGCATTAGCTCTGCTCTTCGCCAGCAGGTAGTAGTTCTGGCAAACGAGTAGATATAGCAACTGGAACAGAAAGCATTTTCAGTCTTTGGGCAGACTTTTCCTCACACACAGCCATAACGTTTCCGCAAATCCCCTCATCAGCGGTACTTGCATAGGTGGAGATGACGCGCTGTGGCGCGCATGGCAGCGGTATGGTAGAATAGAAAATGTGTTCGAGTGATGGTATTGGACATAACCGCCTTTGCGCTCCTCCAAAAGAATAGTCTGGTGTCAGAACGAGTATAACGCTTCTTTCAGGAAGCGTAAGAGGAGAGAACCGTGACAGAAGCTCAACAGTCATTCCCTGCGAATTGGCGGATCGGCCAGGATTTCGATCCGAATGACCATCTCATGCAGCTCAAAGGGCGGGATTATCTGAACGTGCAGAGCCGCCTGCTCTGGTTCATTCGTGACCAGCGCGCGCTGATCGTCGCCGGTCTCGCCAAAGTTCCGTATGCGGTGCAGAGCGAACTGGTGGAGATTGACCGCGAGGCCGGCTGGGCGCACTTCAAAACGTATGTCCGCGACGTGCTGGGCAACGAAGTAACCATGTACGGCTCAGAGGCCGCCAAAGATTTCGCTGATTACGCCGAGAAGGCCAGCACCAAATCATTGGGCCGCGCGCTGCTGGCGCTGGGCTATGGCACCGCCTTCGCGCCGGAGATGGATGAGGGTGAGCGCGTGGTAGACGCGCCGGTCGAGCGGCGCACGTCCGCTGCCGCGCGCCAGCGTCCCGCAGCCAGCATCCGTGAGACGCCCGCTGCCCGTGAGACCAGCGCCGCCGAACATGCCACGCCTGCCACCAGGAACGGCAACGACAGCAACACGACGCCCGCCACCGAGCAGCAGTTGACCAGCATCCGCAAACTCTGCGCGGCGCTGGGCAAAGCCGAGCCAACAGGCGAGTTGACCTATCCGCAGGCGCGTGAACTGCTCTCGCAACTCAGCGCGGAATATCAGCGCGCCCGCAAGGCAAGCTAAAGCAGGACATCCGCCAAAGGCCGCAATCCACGCGTGGATATGCGGCCTTTGTGTTGCTGTGTTATAAGTGGCGACCTACCAATAACGCTCCTCTTTCCAGGGATTCGCGCTGTTGCTATAGCCGCGAATCTCCCAGAAGCCAGGGCGGTCTTCCTTCATGAATTCCAGCCCGCTGAGCCACTTCGCGCTCTTGTAGGCGTAGAGTTTGGGCACGATCAGCCGGACGGGACCGCCATGCTCCGCCTCCAACTCCTCGCCATCGTGCCTGAAGGCGATCAACACATCATCATCGTCGAGGTCGCTCAGCGGCATATTGGTCGTATAATTGGTGAACGAATGCGCCATCACATAGTGCGCGTCCGCTGTGGGTTTGGCGCGCTGGAGGATCTCGCGGATGTGAACGCCCTCCCAGGCGTTGTCATAGCGGCTCCAGGTCGTCACACAGTGAAAGTCCGCCGTTAGCTGCACCCGTGGCAGATCCAGCAGTTCATCCCAGGTCAACTCAAAGGGATGCTCCACCTCTCCCCACACCTTGAAACGGTAGGTCGTCGGATCGAATTTCGGCGTGCGCTCATAGGTTAGAACCGGCCATTTTTTGGTATGATATTGGCCCGGCGGCAGACGGTCCAGCCCATCCGGGCGCTTCTCTACAGGCGCTTTTTCTTGCTTCTGCCCAAATAATCGAGAAAGGGTCATGGTATCGCTCCTCAATCGCTCCTTAGCGGTATGATGTGCGTTGGCTAAGCGTTGTGTGTCTGGTGCGCGAGAGATTGCTCTCATGTGCTCCCAGAGAAAAATAGCGCAACAAAATTGTCGTACTATACAAACATTGCAGAAATATTATAGGGCGGCGCGGCGTCTCTGCTCAACAGGCGGATGGCGCTCTCGTTTTCGCTCGTCACCGCAGGCGATGCTAGCGGAAGATGCCAGCGGAATTCAGACACATACCAACTCATGACAGGGGGTATCAGCTATGGAACTGGGATTGACGGGAAAAACCGCGCTCGTCACCGGCGCCAGCCAGGGCATCGGCCTGGCGATAGCGCGGGCGCTACACCATGAAGGCGTCTCGCTGGTGCTGGTCTCGCAGACCGAGGAGTCGCTGCAAAAGGCCGCGCGCAGTATCACCGGCGCGGGCAAGGCATCTCAATCGCATCAGCAGTCCGCCCCCGTCCACCCCATCGCGGCCAATCTTAGCGCACGTGAGGAGGTAGAGCGGGCGGCGAAACAGGCTATCGAACGGCTGGGGCATATAGACATCCTCGTCAACAACGCCGCCCGTGCCCGCACCGGCAGCTTCTTCAATGTTCATGAGCGGGCGATGGAAGAGGTTTGGATCGTGAAGGGGCTGGGCTACGTGCGCATGGTGCGCGCGATTGCGCCACATATGATGGAACGCGAAAGCGGCTGCATCATCAATATCGTCGGCAGCACCGCCCGCACGCCATCCGAAGACTTCATCATCGGCAGCATGGTCAATGCCGCACTCGTCAACTTCACCCGTGGCATCTCGCGCGAACTGGCACGGCACAACGTGCGCATCAATTCTATCAGCCCCGGCTGGACGTTGACGGAGCAGCAGCGGCGCGTCTTCGAAATGCAGGCCGCTGCGAAAGGTGTCTCCATCGAAGAGATCGAGCAGCGCGAGGCGCGGGGTATCCCAGCCCGGCGGCTGGTGCGCACTGAAGAAGTGGCAACGCTGGCGCTGCTGCTGGCTTCTAATGCATTGCCGGCGATGACCGGCGAAGACATCATCATTGATGGCGGCGCGAACCCTTCGATCTAGTAGCGTCTGGCATCATCTAGTACCAGGACAGTACCCAACGAGGCGCACCGGGAAGCGCCTTGTGAAATTGGTCAGGCGGCGGGATATGGGCGCTGACACCCTGCCTGGCCGGTTCGTCGCGCTGGACATGATGCAATACCCACTTGCGGTGTACCCAACCTGTTCCGTATAATGGCGCCGGTTGATGTCCTCGCGGCATCGTGGCCATTTCTATCCATTACCGTTCTAGGCATGTGCAAAAGCGATACTTTCCTGTATTGTCCTGGCGCATATGCGTATCTACGGCAGCGCCGTAGAAAGGATCAACACGACATCATGGAGATCAAGGGCACTCATACGTTTGCTGCCGCTCCGCAGGCAGTCTGGGATGCGCTGCATGATTCCAATGTCCTGCAGAATTGCCTGCCCGCCGGGAATACCGCGCAGTGGCAGGGGAGCGACGCCATCGCCGCCACCGTCGGTCTCGGCCCGATTAAGGGTTCGACCGTGGCGAAGGTGACAGAACAGACGCCTCCCAGCCACATGAAGATCGAGGCACGCGGCGGCGGTGTGACGGCGACACTGACGGTGGACCTGGCGGCGAACGGCTCTGGGACGCTGGCCAGCTATACCGCGACCGCCGAGGGTGGCCCGGCTTCCAGCGTGCTGCTGGCGGGCGCGAAGCCGATGATTGATTCTGGCGTTAATTCGTTCTTCAACAAGCTGGAGAGCCAGATCAAATAAGTTGGGTACGTTGGGCGAGTCGCCCATAGGGAGGGACGGTTCAATCCAGAGCCGTCCCTCCTTGCATATACTGCCTCTGAGCCGCTCATTGTAGGTCTACCGCACAAGCTCCATATATCGAAAATGAGGCCAGCCCATGTTACAGCGATTTCCCCGTGTGCGCGTAGAGTACGATGTGCCAGCGACCATGCGCGACGGAACGATTCTGCGCGCCAATATCTATCGCCCGGATGAGAGCAATGCCGGTGGCGGCGATACTACCTATCCGGTGTTGCTGACGCGCACCCCCTATGGCAAAGACTTGCTCCTCAGCAGCAGCGCACTTGACCCACAACAAGCGGCGCGTCGTGGTTATATCGTTGTGGTGCAGGATGTGCGCGGCACCTTCACCTCCGATGGTGACTGGTTCCCGATGCTCAACGAAGGACCGGATGGCGCGGATAGCGTTGCCTGGGCCGCTGCGCTGCCCGGCGCCAACGGCGCGGTCGGCATGTTCGGCGGCTCGTATGTCGGCTACACCCAATGGGCGGCGGCAAACCAGCATCCACCTGCCCTCAAAGCGATGGTGCCGCTGATTACCTGGGCCGACCCTGATGACCAGGGCACCAGTTCCGCCACCCGCCAGGGCGTGCTGGAACTCGGACTCGAAGCGGGCTGGCTCCTCGACCTGGGACTCGATCAGGTCAGCCGCAGGCATCGCGGCGACCCTCAGGCGCTCGGCGTGGCGCTCTATCAACTCGTGCGCGACCTGAACGCGCTGCCGGAGACTGGCTACCGCGAGCTACCGCTTGACCCCTTCGGTCCGCTGGCCCGGCAGGGGCTGGATGCGCCTTTCCACTCCTCCATCCATGAGCGCAACAACGAGGAGACGCTGGCGCGAGTCCGTATCGCGCACGCCTATAACCTGGACCTACCAGTGCTGCATGTCGGCGGCTGGTATGACATCTTCCTCGGTGGCACACTGCGCAACTTCCAGGAGATGCAGGCGCACGGGCATACGAACCAATGGCTGATTATCGGCCCGTGGACGCATGGCAACGTTGGGCGTGTGCAGGGTGAGCTAGATTTCGGCATCACTTCCACCGGCCTGCTGCTGGACATGCAGGCCGACCTCATGACACTGCAACTGGCTTTCTTCGACCACTGGCTGAAAGGCGTGGAGAACGGCTGGGATGCGCGCCCACATGTGAAGTATTTTGTCATGGGCGCAAACGTCTGGAAGCAGAGCGACACCTGGCCGCCAGCCAACATCACGTATCAGCCCTGGTATCTACATGGCGTGGGGCGCGCGTATGGGCTAGCCAGCGCTGAAACGCTTGTACCTGGTGTGCCCGCTGGTGAGCAGCCGGACCACTTCACCTATGACCCGGAAAATCCGGTGCCGACCGTTGGCGGCGCCACGATGATAGCTGGCGCTTACCGTCCCGGCCCCTATGACCAGCGCGTCGTCGAAGCGCGACCCGATGTACTCACTTATACCTCGAAGCCGTGTGAGCAACCGCTGGAAGTGACCGGCCCGATGCGGGTGACGCTTTACGTGGCGACCGACGCGCCGGATACTGATTTCGTCGCGCGGCTGGTGGATGTCTATCCCGACGGACGCGCCATCTCCGTCACCGATGGCATCGCTCGCCTCAGCGCAGCGATACACGCACACGCACAACCAGAACAATCCTATCGCCTGGATATTGACCTCTGGGTGACAAGCATCGTCTTTCTGCCAGGGCACCGCATCAGGCTGGATGTGACGAGCAGCAGCTTCCCGCGCTGGGAACGCAACCTCAACACCGGCGCCAACAGCGCGACGACCACCGCCACGCGCGTCGCCCGGCAAACCATCTTCCACGACGCGAACCATCCTTCGCACGTCACATTGCCGGTTGTAGGTTAAAGCAGCGATGCCTGCGACCTGGAATGTACCTGAGTCGCAGGCATCGCGTATGAACGCTTATGCTGGGAACGCCCACCGCAAACCGCTAGACAGTAGCGCGATTGCGGGTAAACAGACGCACGATGAACAGCAAGATTACCGCTCCGATGAACGCCAGCACAAAGGACCCAATCAAGCCGACGCTCCCGTTGAGGTTGAAAATGTGAGCGAGTAGCCCGCCCAGGAGGGCGCCAACAATACCGACAACGATATCACCGATGATACCAAAACCGCCGCCTTCCACAACGCGGCCTGCCAACGCGCCGGCGATACCCCCAATGATAATCCAACCGATAATGCCGACCGTTGAGACCACGTCTGCGACTACAGGTGCCATAAACATCTTGTTCCTCCCCATCTGGTTTCATACCATAGTTCCTATCGTTCAAGGAACTCTTACGAAGGGATCGTCCCTTCGCATGGAGAGAAGAGCAAGTGAAATGCCAAAAACAACAGGACGCTATTTAACATAAGATGATATGGCAGTCGCAACTTGAATTGCTCACCTCACATCTGCCCTTTTCCATTTGATAGATCAACCGTGGATGCTGTAATGGGCAAGGCGTGCAAAAGCGAGTTTGGCAACTAACTTGCGCCTTGATTGAGATGCTTCGATGGCAATCTTCATCGAGACTATGGCAAGAGTGCCACCCTAAATGAAACAGCAGATGGGGAGAACGGAAGGGGAGAAATATAATGGATGACGAGATGCGCAAAGAAGCTCTAGATAACATGGACTTGGAAGCTCAGCCTAAGCAAACAGAGCAAGCCAGGCAATCCGAACAAGCTGATGGTCTCCCCGATCCTCTGGAACAGCAGGATCAGCAGTGGCGTCCCACCGACCCCATGCCTGATCCACGGGAAGGTCTTCAGCAATCCGCAGAGACAAACGAGAGGGATGATAATACAAAGGAATCATCCGGCACGAGTGCTGAAGCAGAAAGCGAAATAGAACATCCGACGGATGTGGTGCTAGGCGGGTAGCCATTTCCTTCTTGTACGCGTTTTTGTCGTTGGGTTGGCTACCCGGACCTTCACCGTAAGCCCCACATAAGGCTAGCGCACCGTCACGCTGATGGCATGATAGCCAGAGGAGCCGTCCGGCAGCGGTGGCGCTATCGTTGGCTGCTGCACATAGCCCTGCCCATCCACTGCGCGCACGGCAATAATATACGTGCCGCTTGCCGGTGGCGTCCAGGAATATTCCCATAGCACCCAAGTGAGGTTGCCGAGCGGGCGGCGCAGCGTCGCCGTCTGCCAGGTCTGGCCGCTATCGGTGGAAACATCCACCCGCGCGATGCCACGGTCGGCGGCGAAGGCGACGCCAGCGATATACATCGGTTTCGCCAGCAGCAAATCATTGGCGTGGGGAATATCAATGCGCGACATGGTTTTGACGTGCGCCTCATTCGTCCAGCCGCGCTCCTCCCAGTAGCCGGTGTAGCTGCCAGAGCCGACTTCCAGCGAGGAAAGCCACTTGCCGTTCTTCATGCCATAGAGGCCGGGGATGAGCAGCCGCGCGGGGTAGCCATGTGGCTGTGGCAATGCCTCGCCGTTGATCTCATAGACGACGAGTGAGCGCGGGTCGAGCGCCTGGCTCATATGCAATGAATCGCTATACCCGTCCGCCGCGTGGAAGATCAGATCGCTGGCGCCGTTCTTGATGCCCGCGTGCTGAAGCATATCGGCGAGGCTCGCGCCAACGAAACGCGCATTGCTCATCAGGTTGCCGCCCACCTCGTTGCTGATACATTCGAGTGTGTGGTACCGCTCGATCTGCGGCAGCGCGCGCAATTCATCGTATGAAAGGCTATACGGCCTCTCGACGAGGCCGGTGATCTGAAGATTCCAACTGCTCGCGTCAATTTGTGGGTCGGCAGCCAGATTCTTTGAGACGTAATAAAAGTCATTGGTGTTGGTCACTTCCGGCGTCTGCCCGGGAACCGCCGTCCAGGGGCCATACGCGGGCGCCGGAGGCGGCACGATGCGGTCCGGCACCTGCCCCACCTGGAGCGGCGGCTCGTTGTTGCTGCCGATGCCCAGCAGTCCTGCGGCTCCCGTTGAAATGAAGTCCCAGGCGAGCGCGCCGCCTGCAATCACCAGCGCGCCGAAACCAATCTGCCGGAACAAGCGGCGGCGTGACAGCGCCATCTGCGCCGGAGTGGCGCGTTCGGGCAGTGTAGCGGCGCGGCGCAGGAAGATAACGAAGGCGATGGCGAAAGCGATATTCGGCGCCACCTGCGACGCCAGCGTGCCGGTCCAGCCGCCGATCAACGCCGCACCGAAAAAGCCACCACCCAGCAGCGACGCAATGATGCCTGCGGAAACCAGCCAGAAGACCACCGCAATGATCGGCACTTCATAGAAATCAGGCACATCTTGGGGAGCCAGCGCCCGCCCGATGCGCGGCGCGCGCGTGATGAGGGCGGCGCGCGCCCGCCAGTAGAGGATGCCCGCCAGCGCCGTCACCACCGCCTCCGCCAGCAGCAGACCGCCGAAATACAGATGCTTGGTACTCGTGCCAAAGAGATTAAGCATTTGCGAGAACACAGGCAGCGGAATGAAGCGGGTCAGCCGGTCGCCAAAGATTTCCGCCGGTGTGCTGATATTCAGGAGAAAGCGCGCCAGCAGCGCCATCAGAACGGCGATGATACTGCTAATGATTGCACTCTGCGTCACCCCTGGCATGCGCGCTAAGCCTGCGGATTGTGCAGATGGCGCAGCGGACCGCTGCGGCGATGGTGCACCGCCGCGAATCGTGCGGCGCACGGCTGGCGTATTGGCTGCATCAGTTCTATCGGACGAATCAGGCGCATCATCCCCATCTGATGCCGATCTGGTTTCTGATGTATCAGGCGAATCAGGCATATCTGGTGTATTGGTATCCATGCGTTTTGCCCTTTTGGGATAGCTGGGATAGCACAGTATGTTTCTTCATCCTGCGCAGTAGAGAGTCGCAGGTAATAGGTTGTTCTACCCTCTTTATCGTTCGTTCCAGAGTTTCACGCGCGTCTCTTCGCTGGAAGCGCGGCGCGAAAGCAGCGGCGCCTGCGAGAGCAACGCGGCGGCAAGCACCAGCACATCGCCCACCCGTGCGATGCCCACCCGCGCCTCGAACTCCGGCGCGCGCCGATAGGTGACGGGTCCACTTTGCCGGTGTGGCGGGCAGGCGTCGAGGACGCCCATCGCGATCAATTGCTCGATGGTCGGCGCGACGCTGGCGACTGGCCGGTTGAGCGCGCGCGCAATCAACAGCGCAGTCAGCGGCTGCGTCACCGCCGCCTGTTCCAGCGTCAGCAGCGCCAGCACCACCTCCAGCTCACGCCAGCCCAGGCTGACCGGCGATTCGCTCACCGTCCCCTGCTCGTCGGGAGCCACCTCCGGTAGCTCTGGCGCCGCCACGCCAAGCGCGAGGCCGCTGGTCATCTGCGCTGGCTCTAGCGTGTGCGCCAGCGGCCCAAAGCTCGGCAGCGCGCGCGCCAGCGCCGCCAGCGTCGCCCGCGAGGGGTTCTGCGCCGCTTCATAGCCGGATTCCAGCTTCGAGAGATGCCCCTTCGAGATGCCGGTGGCCGCGCTGAGTTCGCTCAGACTCATACCGGCCACCTGGCGCGCCGTGCGCAACAGGCGACCCCAATCGAGTTGCCAGTTTGTCTCCGTTGGCGTGCGCGCCTCATCGTTCATGGCCGTCTATCCTCTGTACACTACCAGCAAAACATTACCAGGACATTACGCTTGCGAGCGTATATCATAATACCTGTCTATTTCAGTATAGAGTGTCCTGGTGAGGCCAGCAATACGCCGCCTTCTCGTACCTGCGAGAGCATGGCGAGCTTACGCCGGAAAGTGAGGCATCATGCCAGCGATTCGCCTGATCTATTGCGCCGACCCGTTGCATCCCACCCAAATAGACCCAATCTACGCGCCTGAATGTGCCGCTGCGACGCACGCTGGTCTGGATTATGCGCTCATCAGTTATGAGGCGCTGGTTCAGGAGCAGCAGGCCAAGCGCGCAGTGCGCCGTGTCGCGCCCGCCGTCGAGCCAACGCTGGCAATCTACCGTGGCTGGATGCTGTGTCCAGCAGACTATCGCCGCCTCTATGCGGCGCTGGCTGAACGCAACCTGCATCTGATCAACTCACCGGAGGCGTACCGCTTCTGTCATTATCTACCGGAGTGCTACACCGCCATTGCGGATCACACGCCGCGTACCGTCTGGCTGCCGTTAGTTGAATCGCGTGAACCCGACTTCAATGCCATCATGCTGGCGTTGCAGGTGTTCGGCGCTGCGCCTGTCGTGCTGAAAGATTACGTGAAGTCGCGTAAGCATGAGTGGGCAGAGGCCTGCTTTATCCCATCGACGAGCGACCGTCAGGCCGTTGAGCGCGTCGTGCGTCGCTTCATCGAGTTGCAGGGCGAGGACCTGAACGAGGGGCTGGTATTCCGCGAATATGTGGCATTCGAGCCGCTTGGCGCGCACTCGCGCAGCGGTATGCCGCTTACCCGTGAATATCGCTGCTTCATCCTCGATGGTGCAATGTTGACGCGAACCGCCTACTGGGAGGAGGGCGACTATGACGACGCTGAGTTGCCGCCGGAGACGCTCTTTGCCGGGAATATACAACGGGTGCGGAGCCGCTTCTTTACGCTGGATGTCGCGCGCCGCCGTGATGACGGCGCGTGGATGATTGTCGAGCCTGGCGATGGGCAGGTCGCCGGGCTGCCGGAGCGACTCGACCCGAGCGATTTCTACAAGGCGCTGGTCAGTCGTCTGACCGGCGCTCAGTAGAATGGGTGAGCGACTAGGAGTATAGGGGGATAATGCCTCACCACTTCGGCTGTTCCCGTTATGCTGGCCTGACGAATTCGTCTGCTTCTATACACGTGCTGGTTGATAGCTGTGGTTGTCCATGATAAGGGCCACCGCCGCCAGCAAGGGCCAGCGGTGAGAGGGAGATTTTGGATCTCCTTCGCGGGGGTGGGATGGAAAGGTATTAGGGCAGATGACTCACGTTCTCGTTGTAGATGATAGCTTCACGCTCAGGCAACTCATTCGCGCGATTCTCCAACCCGCAGGCTACGATATCATCGAAGCCGCCGATGGAGTGGAGGGATTGGCGGCTCTGCGTTCGAGCGCAGAACCATTGGTCGTTTTGCTGGATTATCAGATGCCGAATATGGACGGCATGGAAGTTTTGCAGGCCGTCACCGATGCTGGCGGAGCATTGCTGGCGCACGACTATATCGTCATCTCGGCAAATTCGGCGACGTTCCCGGATAGTTTCATTGATCTCTTGCGACACCTCTCGATCCGGGTGCTGCCAAAGCCCTTCGAGCGCGAGGCCCTGCTGTCGGCGGTGGCGCAGGCAGCAGAGCGGCTTGTTGCGCCGCCTGAACTGATCTTCCCGCCGGATGCGACCGACGCCTGAATCGCGTTATTGGGAGCAATGGAGAGCAGCGGAGCCAGGAATCATAGGCTCTGCTGCTCTTGTCTGTGATGGCTCATACTTGCCATCGGCATGCGCTGTGTGACGCAATGGAAGAGACGTTGTACGCGAAACACTCCCAAACGTAAGAGAAAGGGATGCGTGATGCCTGCTCCTTCGAGCCAACCGGCTGATGTATCTGCCAGTGGCAACGATAGTCACGATATCTATGATGTCATCGTTGTCGGCGCCAGTTTCGCCGGCCTCAGCTTCGCCAGTGTCGCGGCGGCGCGCGGGCTACGTGTGCTGGTGCTGGAACGCGACGCTGAGGTTGGCAGCGTGGTCCGCACGACCGGCGTTCTCTTCAGCGATGTGCTGGATGTATTGGATGTGCCCGCGCGCTATCTGATGAACTCCGTGCGGCGTGTGCGCATCCAGACGCCCGACCAGAAGCCCATCGAAATCGCCGCCAAAGCCTTTCGCTTCTACATGGCGGATGTCCCCGGCATGTTGCGCTGGATGGCCGGCGAAGCTACGGCACGCGGTGCGACGATTCGCTGTGGCTCACCATTCCTGGGGGCTGTGCGCTCTGCCGATGGCCTGATGCGTGTCTCGATTGGCAGCCCCTCAGCCAGCGAGGGCGGCGGCGCGGCTTCCCGTGCGCCAGCCAGCGATGTGTATGCGCGTTTCCTGATTGGCGCGGACGGCGCGAAGTCAACGGTTGCGCAGAGCATGGGCTTAGACCAGAACACGCATTTCCTGGCTGGCGCAGAATGGCTAGTCGAGAATGTCGAACTGAGCCGCGAGACATTTTACCTGGTAATGGACCACAAGCTGGCCCCCGGCTATTGTGTTTGGCTGGCGCCGCATGGTGATATCGTCGCGCTGGGAGTGGCGGGACACATGCGTGAGTTCAAGCCGTCTGCCTCGCTCAAAGTCGCACAGACAGTCTTCGCGGATGTCGCGGACCTCAGCAATATGCGCGTGATCGAACGCAAGGGAGGCATCATCCCGACGGGCGGACGGCTGCGCAAAGTCTACCGCGACGATGAACGCGGGCGCGCGCTGCTGCTGGGCGACGCCGCCGGACTCTGCGGCGCGGCCACCGGCGGCGGCATCTATCCGGCGCTCATCAGCGGGCGGCTGGCAGGGCAGGCCGTCTCCAACGAAGTTCTCAACGGCACCAAAGGCGCGGTGAAGAACTATCTGCGCGATTTCGCGCAGGCCGGGCGCATGGGTCACTATCTTCAGATCGAAGACTGGATTCGCTGGGTGCTGGACCGTATGGGGTCGAATGCTGATGTCGCTATGCTCTACGGACTGTTCGGCTCGCCGGAGGGGCTCCGCGTCTTGCAGCAAACCCTGCTGGAAACGCCGATCATCAGCATGGACAGCAGCTTCTTCGGCGTCGTGCGCAACCTGCTCGGCAAGCATCCGAGCATCTATGGCGCTGCCTTCCGCACCGCGCTGCGCCGTGTCGTCGCCCGCGCATAGCGTGACGACACGGTAACGCGCGAACGTTCCGCTACTCAGGCGTGCCCAATCGAGTAATCCCAGAGACGGGCGCCTGTACGGAGATCATACGCGGCGAGCAGGCGCTGGCCTTGCTGATTTTCACTGAGATAAAGCTGGCTGCCGCTGACATCCTGTGAAGTCGTAGCAATATCATGCTGCCAGAGTTGTTTCCCATCTATCGCCCGCAACACAACAACATGCCCTTCTTCCAAGATAGGGATGACTAGCCCATCGGCCAGGATGGGTGGCAGTAGACCGTATCCATCAAGGGGTGCGCTGATGGCGTTTTTCCATACTTGCCGTCCATCCTGGCTGTTCAGCGCAAGGGCGTTTCCACTTGCCCCATCTGCGCTCCGTTCGTCAAAGTAGAAGGTCGTTCCCTCTGCGACGCAGGGTGAGGCGCTTCCCTGAACGGCGATATTCCAAAGCACATGTCCACTGGTGGCCGCTAATCCAACGACAGTGCCTGCGTCTCCTGTTTGCACGAATGTGCTGACGCACAGTGTATTACCACTTTGATCAGATGCTGGTGTCGTGGAAATGCCTCCTGTTGCATACTGCCAGGCGACGCTACCATTCCCTATATTAATGGCGAGTAGCAGGAGATTCGCTGTGCCATCTACATTACGTTCGGTAGCTTGAACATAGATATGTTGACCAACGATCACCGGAGGAGTTGGTCCACCGAGGTCTGTTTCGCCACCGCCCGAAAGCGGCACATCTGAAGCATAATCCCAGATTACCGAACCATCAGTGGTGTTAAGCGCTAGAATATGCCCCTCAAACCCTGACAGTTGATTTGTCATCACGAATAAGTGCCCATTCATCAGAAGTGGAGTGGCGGGGATATCGTTCAACGCCTTCTGCCAGCGCACTGAACCGTTCTGGCTGTCAAGTGACTCTATCTGACCACTTGGCACTGCTGCATGTTCTTGCAATACACTGGAACCGAGATAGACGACTCCATTGGCGACCGTTGGCGCACCTTCCAGCTCAACGCCTGCCTCGTGTCGCCACCGCGTCTTCCCAGTGGAAGGATCAAGCGCCTCCAATACTCCCTGATGTGTTCCCGTTGCCTGCACTTCAGAATTGCCTCCTACATAGACGAGGCCGTCCTGCAAAAACGGCTTGAAGGTGGCAGTCATCACAGCGTTGGGTGTTTCAAGCGTATGCTGCCATGCCACCCGGCCATTGTGTGAGTCAAGCGCTACAACGATGGGAGCGCTGGTTGCAGTCGCATTGAGCAGTAGATACAGAGATGCTATGGGAGTGGGCGAGCTATTGCCTGCGGATTGCGCAGCACAACCTACAAGCACACTACTGGAGAGCATGGCGCCTACTATGAGATGCAAGATGAGATGTTTCAATCGCAGGTAATCTCTGCATCTTCTAGGAAAATGCACTAGAACAAACATAATGCTCCCGTTTCTACTCTAGAGAAGCGTATTTCGCCATTTGCGCTCTCCTGGCGAGCGATAGACTGTGTTCAGTGTAGCTCCAAACAGGCGCAAACGCCACGGGCGATTCGCATTTTCACTCGTAGAAACAGCCGTAGAATCCGCCGTAGAAACAATTGCTCATCAGGTTATAGCGGTCGAATGGGTACGTTCGTACTTTCAGGAAGCTGCTGCCGTCACATTGGTGACTGCATCTACCTCGGATTGTGGCGCGAGCGGCAGCCAGGGATACAGATTGTGGGTTGTGGCATCGGCGGCCAGCAAGACGCCAAAGCGCCAGATGGCGGTGCCGATAAGGGAAGTGCTATTGGTGCTGTTATTGAACTTGACGATGCGGATGACGCAGCCATTCAAGCCGAGGTCAGAGGTGTCCGGCTCTATTGCAATATCCTGCGAATACGCCTGATGATCCTGCAAGGCGCCGGAAAGCGCATTCGTGCCATCTGAACAGACGGTTTGTGAGAATTGCACCCGTTCATCCTCATGAAGTGACGAAAGTGAATTGGGCTGAATGAGCTGCCAGTTACCGCTCTCATCCAGGCCCAACGAGAGCGAGACCGACGCGCCCGCATGATCGGTATACGCCTCGATGATCTGTCCATCCTGTGTCTGTATCTGCCACTGAAAGATCAAGGGAATCACAATGTTCCAGGCGTTTCCTGGTGATGGCGCCAACTGGCTTTGATCGAAAACCGAGGGGTCCTGTGGACAGATCACATCCTGGCAGGGCAAGCTTGGCGAAAGCAGCCCAGGGCCAGGGATTTGCAGTAAGGCGGTTTCGGTGAGCGGGGTGGTTGCGATGCGGCTGATGATCTGTCCCTTGTCGTCCTGCCCTGCGCCGTAATACTCGCCTGCTGGAATCGTGATCCTGCCCGACGCAGGGACCACAATCTGGCGAACCAACGTCTCTGCCAGCGCTTTGAGGTTGGCGGGCAGGGCGCTTTCGCCAAACTGAAAATAGAGGACGTTGGAGATGACCGCCTTCTGATGCGCGAACGGCGTGACGCTGGCCGCGCCGGTGCTCGAGTTTATACAGGGTTCGCCTGAATTCGGTCCGTCAAAGCCACCGTCACGGTCCCAGGAGACATGGCAGGTTTCCGACAGGAATGGCGGCGCGGAGTAGGTGACGGTATCGCTGCCGCCGAAGACCGGGCGAAAAATATACGGCGGACCGCCTGATAGTGGCTTGCCATCAATCGTCACTGTGCCATAGGAGACATTGGCGGAGATGGCCACCAGTTGCGAACCATTGGGCAGATTGGGCAGGTCGGTATTGGGAGTATGTGATGGCACAATTACCGAGCGAAACAGCGCCAGGACGATTACCAACAACAGCAGCGCCAGCCCCAGTTGAAAGGCGCGCTTGCGTGGCGAGGAGCGGCGATTGACCAGCGTTTCCGCATCTATCGTTTGCGGTTCGCTTTCCCAGCCATCCATGCCCACGCCTGCGTCTTCGTCCAATGGCTCTGTCTGCTGCTGTTGGTTCTCCGGTAGCAATTTGTCCATGCTCAAACACCCTCCCAGCCCATATAACGCTCACTCTATAGGCTAGGCCAGCCATGCCCACAATAGCAAATTGTGCAGCGGCGCATCTGGATAAGTCTCATAATCGCAAAGAGAACCACGGCACAGATGCAGACCAATGCCGTGGCTCTCATGATGCGAAGAAGGAAGGACGTGCGAAAGCGAGCGGCTATGGCCCCTTCAGGACACAACCATCCACTTTGTTATCGAACTCTTGCTGCACGATATAGAAGTGGCCGTTGAACTGGACATTGGCTTTATTACCGTCGAGCGTCACCGAGCCGAACATCCAGGCACACTTGTCGCCAATCTCGGCACCGCTGCTATCCGCCCAGGCGCTATTGGGTTCGGGATCAGTGACGGATTCCATCTGCTCGTGGCTGGTAACATTGATCGTGCTATCGGCGTCAATGTCGTTGTTCGGCGTCGTCGAAACGCCGCAGGCCGTCAGGTCCGTGCCGGTATAGGGCATGTTAGCGTAGATTACCGGCGATCCGCCGCTGGTATAGTTGCCATGGTAGGCGCAGTAATAGGAGAAGGCGCAGGTGGTGCTGGAGCTATCGAAGCAGGAGCCAACGTTCTTGGCCGTGAAGACGAAGAATTCATGGTTCAGGCCGGCAGTCCACCCATTGACGCTGATCGCATGCGTCACCTCAGCCTGAATCTGCGCATCGGTGAGGCATTCTTTCGGCGTGATGGTATCGGTGCAGCCAGAGGCTGGGTAGGCGGCGGTGTCTATCCAGGCAGCGCCGAGGCTGGATTTGTTGACTATGTGCTGGCGTGTGCCGCTCACCACTTGATAATACTGCGTATTGTTGTTATAGAGCACGCTGCCGCCGACATCGCCGAACCAGCGTTCGATCAGGCTGTTATACGTCGAACTGACTGTCCAGCCAGACGGCTCCCAGAAGATCGCATAGCTGACTTCCTGCGCCTGCATGACGGGGCCGCCGTGATAGCGCAGTTTCGGAGTACTCGTGCGCGACTCATTGACCGCAGGGACATGCCCGCGTATGCCGAGCGCATGGCGCCCATTGGCAACGTGAGCGGCGGCTGTCGCGGGTGCAGCGCCGACAGAGTTCACGACAAACACGAAAACCAGGGCCAGGATCGCCAGGGTGCTGGCAACGGGCGCAATACCGGCCAGCAGAAACTTGCGGTGATGTTTCAACCTGATGTCTCTCCTCTAGAGAGATGGCAGCGCGCCATCTCATCTACTGGCAGGCTCAAAGTGGAACCTGCTCCCCCCATGCCACGCACATAGCCGGCAGAAACCATGCGCATGGTGCATCGCAGTGTTGTTTCGTGCCCTTCCTCCAATAATGCTCCCTGCCGTGCAACCTCGTGCCTGCGCATGTGCATTGGCAATTTGGCAATGAGGTCCGCACCAGTGTACAAGCATGTGGTATTCCTGTCAATAGGCTCGCTCGCATCATGCGCTGAAAACAAGACGAAACATGATGAAACAAGGCATACGGGAGGATAGTTGAGATATCAAGGAAAATAGAAATAGAGCCGCGCCACCATTCCTGCTGGCAGTGCGCCGCTCAGAGCGAAGTGTTCGCCGGCACTGCCATCGCAGGCGCCTCGTTGGATTGGCGAGAAATGAGCTGGTAACGCGCTGCATCGAAACGACGGGTGGCACGCCGGAAGAGCCAGGTAAAGCCCGGCCAGAGCGTTGAGTTGCGCCCATGCGCGTCGAGATACCAACTCGCACAGCCGGAGGTCCAGACGGTACCCTGCATGCGCTGCTGCACCTGCGCATTGAATGTTTCCTGTGCCTCTGGGCGTATTTCCACGGCTTGCAGGCCCCGCCGGTCCAGCAGCCGCAGACAGCCCAGGATATACGTGATCTGCGACTCGATCATATAGACCATTGAATTGTGCCCCAGGCCGGTGTTCGGCCCGATGAGCAAAAAGAGATTGGGGAATCCAGCGACCGCTGTGCCTTTGTAGGCGCTTGGCCCCGCCTGCCAGACCTCGCCGAGCGAGCGACCATCGCGCCCGCAGATGAACTCCGGCAGCTTTGTATCGGTCACATGGAAGCCAGTGGCACAGATGATCGCGTCAACCTCATGTTCGTTGCCATCCGTCGTCACGATGCTGTGGGGCCGCACCTCGCGGATGCGTTCGGTGATGACCTCGACATTGGGTTGGGTGAGCGCCGGATAGAAGTCGTCGGAGAGCAGGACACGCTTGCAGCCCATCACATAGCGCGGCGTCAGCTTCTCGCGCAGCGCCGGGTCTGCCACCTGCGCCTCCAGATGGCGGCGGGCGAGACGTTCAGCGGCGCGCATCATCTGAGGCCGATAGACGAAGGCGAGCGCCATGAATTCGCGCTGAAAATAGATAATGGCGCGGGCGATATGCTGTGTGATGGGCAACCGGCGGAACAACGCGCGCTGCCAGCCGGGAATCGGATGATCGCGCCGGGGAACAACCCACGGCGGTGTGCGCTGGAAGAGCGTGAGTTGGCTCACCCGTGGCTGGATATGCGGAATCAACTGGATCGAGGAGGCGCCGGTGCCGATCACCGCCACGCGCTTGCCGGTCAGGTCATAGTCATGTCGCCACTGCGAGGAGTGGAAAATCGTGCCCACGAAAGATTCGATGCCAGGGATGGCGGGCAGCGACGCTTCGTTGAGCGGCCCATTGCCCAGAATGAGCAACGTAGCGGTCATGCGACCCTGGCTTGTGGTGAGCTGCCAGCGTTGATTGCTGTCGTTCCAGGTGGCGTTGAGCAGTTCGCAGTTCCAGCGAATGTGCGGCAGTATGCCGTAGCGTTCAGCGCACTCGCGCAGGTACGCCTGTATCTCGCTCTGCGGCGAATAGGCGCGGCTCCAATTGGGATTGAGCGCAAACGAGAAAGAATAGAGATGCGACGGGATATCGCAGGCGCAGCCGGGATAGGTATTGTCGCGCCATGTCCCGCCGATATCCGTCGCCCGCTCGATGACAACGAAATCATCGTAGCCGCGCTGTTTCAGACGAATCGCCATGCCCAGCCCGGAAAATCCAGTGCCCAGAATCGCTATTCGCACCTGCTGCATTGGCGCATCCTCGCCTGGCCGTGTATCATCGCCAGCAGCCTGGGTCAGTCTATCCGCAACATCTGTACGCGCGTCGCTATCGCCCTGTTGTTCCTCATCGCTGGCGAGTATCCGCTCCATGATCGCCTCCTCATCATCCCTCGCAGATGACACTGGTATGTTTCGGAATACGATAGCGCCATTGCCGGAGAGTATAGCACGATGCTCCGCTGCGCGGAAACAGGCCGCTTCCGCATAGCCGTTGTTGCCATCCTCTGTGGCCGGGATGCCTGACCTGCTCGTCACTACAGTAGTATAATGCGCTGTGGGAATGTGTGGCGGAATGTTGGTGTAGCGCAGCGTGGCGGATGTATGGCGGGAAAAAGTGAGGCAAACATCGTGGGATATCCAATGCAGAACGATGGCGAGCATATCTGGCTGCGCCAGTCGGTGACATTGACCGTGCAAGGACAGACGCGCACTATTGAGATGGCCGTGCCGGTGCGTCCCGGCGCCACCGCCGATGAGGTGGAGGCGCTGCTGAGCGAGGCGGACGCTGGTATGCAGCGCCTCTCGCGCCACCTGGATGCACAGGTGGCCTTGCTCACCGGCACAGCGCCCCTTGCGGCTGCCCACCCCGCGCCTGCGATTGCTCCCGCAACGCCATCCGCCTCAACGCCACCCGCAACGCACACCGTGAAGGAAGCGCCAGCCGTCCCAGCCGCCCCGTCCACACCAGCGCGCGCCACAGCCCCGCAGCGTGAGCAGTCACCCGCTGCCTCCACCACACCGCCCGTCCGTGCAACTGCCAGCGGACCGCTCGCTAAGCCAGCCGCGCCTGCGCCGGAGAAGTCAGCTACGCCGCCTGTTCCGCTTTCGGTGAAAGATTTCATTGCGGCGGCGCAGAGCGAACTCAATCTGACGCCCAAACAGGCGATGGAACAACTGGGCGTGAAGTCGCTCTCTGGTCTCAATCTGCGCGAGGCGCTGGAAATGCTGCGCCGCCAATCGCTGCGCTCCGGCAACCCTGGCAACTCCGCTGCTTCATCCGCGCCCGCCGCTGCTTCTACGCCGCCAGCTACAGCATCCTCATCACGCGCAGCCAGTGCGACGCTACCCTCTACGCCAGCGCGCTATTTCGAGGAGGAAGACGATGACCTCGATGTGACGTTCAGCGTGGATGGCGACGATGTTCTAGAAGATGAGTTTGTGGCATCTGGTGAGTCTATTGATGCAGGAGCCATGCCTGACGATGGCTTTGGCGACGATGACGATGCGTTCGATCTCGACGACGTGCCAGACTTCGGCGCGCTACCGGCCCCGCCCGCCGCGCCAGCAAGCCGGTCAGCCGCCCGCCGGACGGCGCCCGCTACGCCACCAGCGGAGGAGTTGGAGGAGATTGCAATGCCGCCCGCGCAGCCAGTGAACGGCGATATGCGCGCTCGCGCCTTGCAGATCATTGGTCATATGCGCGGCATTGCCAGCGGCGGCACGCCCACCACACAGCAACGCGCCGCCTATCGCAATATCGTCGTCAGCGAACTGGGCGAGCCGGAGGCCAAAGCGTTGGTGCAGGGACTCTGGCGGGTCTCCGCCGAACGGCTGGGCGCTGAACAACTCGATACGCTGCTCAGTTGGGGCAAGCGCGACTCCTTCCGCGAGGATGCCGCGCTGGTGCTGGCGGCGCTGCGCGCCGAACGCGAGCGCGCGGCGGCACAGGCAACAGCTACCACCGATGCGCCAGCGCCGCCTGCTGGCAGAAACGCCGCCAGCAAACCGGCAACGCCACGCTCGACTACCCCGCGCAGCCGGACAAGCGCCCGCCCGGCGGGAGGCGACTAGCATGCGCGTCGTCGCGGGCAGCGCCAAAGGCCGCAAGCTCAAATCACCCACCACGCCGGGCACACGCCCAGTGATGGACCGTGTGAAGACGGCGCTCTTCGACATCCTCGCGCCGCGCATCCGCGATACGCGTTTCCTCGATCTCTTCGGCGGCACCGGCAGCATCGGCATTGAGGCGCTCAGCCGTGGCGCGACGTTTGCGACCTTCGTGGAGCTTGGTCCCGAAGCCCTCAAATGTATCCGTGAGAATCTCGCCATCACCCGCTTCACCGACAGAGCCGAGGTGCTGCGTAGCGATGCCTTCGCCTTCCTGGAACGCGCCTACACCAGCGGCAAACGTTACGATATAGTATATGTAGCGCCGCCGCAGTATCATGGCATGGCGGCGCAGGCTGTTGCCCAACTAGACGCTGCGCCGCTGACGGAGCCGGGCGGCTTGGTGATCGCTCAGGTGCATCCGCGCGAACACGGCGACCTGGATGCGCTGACGTTGCGGCGGCTCCGGCGTAGCGACGAACGCCGCTATGGTAGTACGCTGCTCGTCTTTTATGAGCATCAGCAACCGGATGGGCAGGAGCAATCCGGCGAGACAGCAACGAACACAGCAGAAGAAATAACAGACCTATGATTAACCAGACATCGCGTTTCGCCTTTGTGGATGAGGGTGAGGCACTGCGCAGGCTCGGTGTGGACCGCGATACACTGCTCTCCTTTGTGCAAGAGAAGCGGCTGCGCGCCTATCCAGGCGTCGGCAAAGGCAACTTTTACAAGATGAAGGACCTCGATGCGCTCTACGCCGAGTTACATGCTGACGAAGAGACGCGCGAGATGACCCCAGCGGATAGCGAACCGGCAACACCAGGACGCAAGCTCTTCGATCCGGCGTACAAGGTGCATGTGCGCCTGCAAGCCGACCTCAAATGGTATGACTTGGAGGATGAGGACCTGCAAGCCTGGGTGCGCGAGCTGCACGCCGACGGCTACGCGCGCCAGCGCACCAACATCACCAACGTCATCGCCAGGTTGCAGCGGCTCATCGAACTGATGGATCAGGCAGCCGCCAACTGGCAGGTATTGGAAGCGCCAGCACTCCCTCCCGCCGCGACGACCGGGAAACCAGCCAAGCCTGCGCGCAAACCGCTCACTATGTTTTCGCCAACGCAATCAGTGCCGCAAGCGCAGCCAATCCAGCCAGCTACGCCGATGCAGCCAGCGCCAATCACCATCCAGAAGCGCACCACCCGCAAGCCGCTGCCGATGGCCGGCACGCCACCAACGGCAAATGAGCCAGACGACAATCATAAGGATAATGCCTAATCCTTGCCATCTACGCTGACATGCTATACTGAAAAGATCAAGAGAGCAACGCTGCTTGACATGAATATTTGTTTAGTGCTAAACTAAAGACATGAAACACGACGAACAGATGGTAGACAATGAGGCGCGGCGCGGTGCGCTGGTGGCGTGGCTGCGGTTGATGCGTGTCTTCCAAAAGATAGACCGCAAGGGCGCCGAGCAAATGCGTTGTTCGGACCTCAGCATGGCGCAGTTCGATGTGCTGGCGCAGGTGGGCAAGCACGATGGGCTGACCCAGCAAGAACTGGCGGATCATTTGCTCGTGACCAAAGGCAATATCTCGCAACTCATTGAGAAGATGGAGCAGCGCGGCCTGGTGCGGCGCTGCGCGCAGGGGCGCACGATGCGCCTCTCGCTCACCGAGAAGGGACACGCCCTCTACGCCAGCATCATTCCCGCACACGAAGCAATGCTCGCGCGCCAGCTCGCCGCGCTCTCGCCAGAAGAACAGCGCCAACTGCGCACGCTGCTCACCAAGCTGGATCACGCGCTGGACTGATTCCCCTACATCCAAATTGTTTACTCATAAACGAATTTTGTGCCACCTCTTGACAAGACACACCGTTTAGAACTATACTTATTGTAGCTACTAACAAAAGTGAAGCATGGATGATGTCCCATGCCTCCACAACCTGTTCCCATTGGAGGAATACACAACATGTCCTGGTTGCTCGATACCACTCATTCGCAGATCGGCTTCGCCGTCAAGCACATGATGATCTCGACGGTACGCGGTCGCTTCAACACCTTCTCCGGCACATTCGATATTGACGAGCAGAACCCTGCCGCATCCAGCGTGGATGTAACGGTTGATGTCAGCAGCATCACCACTGGCGACGCCAACCGCGACGGCCACCTCAAGACCGCCGACTTCTTCGAGCAGGAGAAGTATCCGACGATGACGTATAAGAGTACGCGCGTGGAGAAGCTCAGCGACGACGAATACCGTATCTATGGCGATCTGACGCTGCACGGCGTCACCCGCGAAGTGCCACTGACGGCTACCCTGGAAGGGCTGACGACCGACATGCAGGGCAATCGCCGCGCCGGTTTCACGGTGCGCGCCGCCATCAGCCGCAAGGACTTCGGCCTGAACTGGAACGTCGCGCTGGAGAGCGGCGGCGTACTGGTCAGCGATAAGGTCAACATCGAGATTGACGCGCAAATTATTGAGCGCGTACCCGTCACGGCCTAATTATTTGCATATCCTGCGCTACAATCGAAATCAGCCTCTCTAGCAAACGCGGCCACCAAGAATGCCTGGTGGCCGCGTTTTTGTGTTTCGTTCCCCCGCCCTCGCGGGAAAACGGGCAGGGGACGAGGACCCCATATCTATCAGATTTCCCCATCTTTCTCCCTTGACCCTCACGTAACGTGAGGGTTTATGCTGCTCTATGGAGAAAGGAGAGGCGAGCTAATGGCTGTGTCACGAGAACGCTTGTATCGCGTGGGCGAGGTTGCGGCGCTAACTGGTGTTTCGATCCGGACGTTGCACCATTACGACGAAATTGAACTCTTGCCACCTTCTGGCCGGTCGGAGGCTGGATACCGGCTCTATAACGACGCGGACCTGCTACGCCTGCAACAGATTTTGACATTGCGCTTCCTGGGATTTTCGCTCGATCAGGTCTGCGACCTGCTCAGCCGCCCGGATTTCGATGTTGAAGCCTCTCTCCGTATCCAGCGGCGCGTGCTGCGCGACCGCATTGACGAACTCGAACGTATCGAGACTGTGCTGGGCGAGCTATTAGAGCGGCGACAGATGACCGGCGAGTGGGCATGGGAACTGGTTGCCAGCGCCTCAGCGTCCATCCAGGCGGAGATGAAACTCCGAGGTGAACAGATGAGCGAATACTATACACGCGACGAACTACAACAGCGTTTGGCGGAAATTGGCAAAGCGACGCCCGCCGAGGTGATTCAACAGACCGAGGAAGATTGGACGGCGCTCGTGCGCGAGGTGCGCGCCAACCGCGATCTCGATCCGACCGATCCCAGGGCACAGGCGCTTGCCGACCGCTGGAACGAGCTGACGCAGGATATGGCCCACTGGTTCGGTGATGATCCGAAGCTGGCGAACTCGATTCAGCGCAACTATGCGGAGGGCGTCTACGCCGAGATTGCCGATGCGCCAACGATGGAAGATTTTGCCTTCATCCAAAAGGTGAACGCTGCGCGCAAGAGTGAATGAAGAGGACGATCACCATGACAACCTCAACAAACCAGACCTGGCGTGAGGGCTGGAGCGAGGGCGATGTCCTCGCCAACGGCATCCGCCAGCACTACTACCGCATCGGCGCAGATAGCGAGAAGCCGCCGCTGCTGCTGCTGCACGGCTTCACCGAGAACGGCCCCTGCTGGTCGCGCGTGGCGAACGCGCTGGCGCCGCAGTACGACGTCATCATGCTGGACGCCAGGGGACATGGCCGCTCCGCCGGTCCAGAGACTGGCTACTCGCAGGCGTTGCTGACGCAGGATGTGGTTACGGCCATCACTGCGCTCGATTTGCGCCACCCTATTGTGTTCGGCTATTCCAATGGCGCTGTCACCGCCGCACAGGTGGCCGCCGCTGCCCCGGAACTCGTGCGCGCAGTGGTTGTCGAAGACCCGCCCTGGAGCGAGGCGCCCTGGCGGCCACAGGCAACCCAGGCAGGCGCAGGTGAACCGTGGCCGGGATATACCGCCTGGTATAACGCCTGGGTCAACTGGCATATTGCCCTGCGCACGCAAACACTGGAAGAGCGCATCGCCGCTTCACAGCAATTTCTGCCACCGGGCGCACTGGACTGGCCGGGCGAAGAACTGGCGACACACCTGGAAGCGCAGGCCCAGTTCAATCTAGACGTGCTCGATCATGTGCCACCGCTGCCGGTGAAAGCGCCCTGGCGCGCAACCGTCGAGCAAATCACTTGCCCGATATTGTTGCTCACCGCTGGCGGCGACCGTATGCCATCGGTTTCGCCGCAAGAGGTGGAGCAGATCAACGCGACGTGGCGGCATGGTCAGCACGTCGCATTTCCAGACGCCACACACTTCCTGCATCATGAGCTACAGGGCGCGCAATTCGAGCGGTTCATCTCCGTCCTCAACACATTCTTGCGCGCCGCACGAGAGAGTGAGCCTGTTTAGGTGGAGCGGATAGCCTTGCTATTGCGCTGCGGCTGATAGTTCCGCCGGTTGTTCGTTCTGTTCGCGCTGGCCTTGTCGCCTGCGCTGGTATTGTTGCCAGCGTTGCCAGAGCCACTGAATCGCTCCCATCGCCAGGACGATAAACAGTGGCTCGATGGGCGAGCGGAAGCGCGCGTTGCCATAGAAGACCAGGATTTCTCCTATGGTCCCCAACATAACGAGATAGGCAAAGAGCAGTTCCGGCCAGTAGTTTCGTCGCGTGACAATCAGACCGAGCGCCGCCAGCAGCATGATCGGGATGGGAAATGCGTAACTCATCGCACTCACAATGTGTGAGGGGAGCCGGGTGGGAAAACGATCTATCGGCATATCTGCCTCATGGGTATAGGGGGTAAAAAAATTGCGCAGATGGTAGAACCACAGCAGCGGCAGTTCGCCAGGATGCGAGGTCGCCCACTTGATGGCAGCGGCAACCTCTTCTTGTTGGACGAGAACCTCACATGGAGCGAGACAGGGATTGATATTGATCGGCGGCCCCACCGGCGGCTCAGATTTTCCTGGGCTATACCAGCTTCCCAGGTAGAGCCTATTCGTCATGACGATGTTGTTGTATGCCCCACGCAACACGGTGCCATCACCCCCGGCTACCAGGACGAAACTATGTGAGGCGTTATAGTTGCGGATAGTCCACGGCGCAATGACGGCGCAGGCCACCAGCACGGTCAATGCGACACCGAGCAGCGCCCGCCTGGGCAGGCGTTTGCGCCAGACTAGGAACAACGCCCACAGAACGACCAGCCCAATCACCACAACACCGTTGGGGCGGGTCAGCGCCAGCAGCGCCAGCAACACCCCGCACAGCACCCAGAGCCAGCGCCGTTGCCCCTCGCTCTGCTGGATACGCAAGACGCAATAGCACACTGCCGTTTGCAAGAACGTATAGAGCGTCTCAGTATACATCCAGCCGGTATAGAGATACAGCGCGGGATAGATGCAGGCGATCAGTCCGGCCAGCAGCGCCAGCCGTTTGTTCTGGAAGAGATCGCGGACGAAGAGGTATACCAGGACACAGGTGCCAGCATCCAGCGCGCAGAGAAAGAGGCGGGCGAAGATATTGGCGCGACCAGCGATCAGCGAAAGACCGGCGATGAGAAACGGCCAGAGTGGTGCGCGCGAGATCGTTATCCCTTGTTTCAGGCAGAAGCAGTGTTCATCCAGCAAATTGAATGCGATGGTTTGATAGGTCAATGAGTCATGCAGTGGATAATAGTCAGCAGCAACCACCAGGTTATAAACGATACGCACCAATAGCCCCAGACAAAATATCATGATGGCTGGCAGGAAGGGCCTGAGCCGTCGCATTTTCGACTCCTCCAGACTTTTGCCCATAATACAGTTTTCTTCGGCAAACGGACGCCTGGTGATGCAAGCATAATGATGTGGATGTGAGCTGTCAAGCGTGAATTGCCGCGAATTGCAAGGGGAAAATCTCATTGCCCGCGCTGGCGGTCGTGGTACAATTGGCGTAATTGGCTGGCCGGGGCCACGCGCCGCCGGAGGCCAGAAAAGATATGACGACTAAAACAACCGCCAGAAACGAGACGCAAACGAGAGGATACGGGTCAGTGTCGCAGAAAAAGTCCACCGCCAGCGCAGGCGGAACGGCACAGAGCGCGCAGCCTGCAACGAAGCAGCGCCAGACGACCACCGCCAACGGGTCCACACGAGCCACGACGCGCGCCGCAAAAAATGGCACAGCAGCAACAGCGGCAACAGCGGCAACAACGTCAGCAGCAGCGGCAGCGAAAACAGCAAAATCTCGCAGCACGTCAGCCGAACCGCATCGCGACCTGCTGCGCTATCGCGATGAGTTTCCCATCCTGCAAAACAAGGTCTATCTCAATAGCTGCTCGCTGGGACCACTCTCGCGCCGCTCGATGGCCGGTCTCGCACGGTTTCAGGAGCTGTGGAACGAGCATGGCGCGCAGGCATGGTATCGTCTCTGGCTCGGCGAAATTGCCGCCGTGCGGGCGAAAGTCGCGCAGTTGATCGGCGCGCAGCCACATGAAATCGCCATTGCGCCCAACGTCTCGATTGCGCTCAGCGAGATCACCAGCGGGCTGGACCTGGGCGAACGCAAGAAGGTCGTGCTAGCGGATATGGATTTCCCGACGCTGGCCTATCAATGGCTCGTCAAGCAGCAGAGCGAGGTCGTTTTCGCCAAAAGCGCGGACCGCATGACGCTGCCTGCTGAGAGCTTCGCGCCACTGGTGGATGAGCGCACCGGCCTTGTCGCCACCTCGCGTGTCTTTTATCTCAGCGGTTATATCCAGGATATCGGCGCCCTGGCGCAGATCGCCCATGCAAAGGGCGCGCTGCTCCTGGTGGACGACTATCAGGGCACCGGCCAGATTCCGCTGGATGTCAAAAAGCTGGATATTGATTTCCTGGTGACGGGCACACTCAAATGGCTGATGGGTGGGCCAGGGCTGGCCTTCATCTATGTGCGCGAAGAGTTGATTCCGCGCCTGCACCCCACCGTCGCTGGTTGGTTTGCCGCCCGCGATCAGTTCCAGTTCCGCACGACCGATTTTGAGTACCGCGACGACGCCACACGCCTGGAAGCCGGAACTCCTGCCGTTGCGCCAATCTACACCGCCAGCGCCGCGCTGGACATCGTGCTGGAAATCGGCGTTGAGCGTATTCGCGAGCGCACACGCTTCCTGGCGGACGACCTGATTCGCCGCGCGCAGGAGAAAGGCTGGCCGGTGCGCAGTCCGCTGGATAGCAGCATCCGCAGTTCCATCGTCATGCTGGGGCTGGAGCGCCCGGATGAACTGGTGCATGGTCTCACCGAGCGCGGCATCATCGTGGACTATCGCCCTGGATTGCTGCGTATCTCGCCCAACTTCTACAATACCGTCGAAGAGAACGCGACCATCGTTGCTGCCATAGATGAGTTGCTGCGCGCACGGAAAGGATAAGCTGCGATGCGAGTGACCGTTGCTGCCTACGGTGAATTGCGCCGCTATCTGCTCGGCGGCCAGCCGGAGCGCGCCCTGGACCTGCCGGACGGCGGCACGTTGGTGGACCTGGCGCATGCGCTGGACACCGATCCAGACGATATGGCGCTGGCTCGCCGCAATGGAGCCGTGCTGCGTGATGACACGCCGCTCCGCGAAGGCGACCGCATCGAACTCTTCGCGCCGGTTGGCGGCGGCTAGCCTGTATCGAAGGCAGAGCAACTATAAACTAGAGGTCAGCGTGCCCCGGCTGTGAATAGCCGAGGGCGTGCGCAGGAGTATTCGCTATGGCGCTGGTGTTGCGCGAAGCTGATGTGCGGGCAGTTCTAACGATGCCCGCGACGATCAACGTGCTAGAAGCGGCTTTTCGCGCCCAGGGCAGCGGCAACGCACGCAACCAGCCGCGCCGCCGTATCGTGCTGCCAGAGGCGCGCGGCGTGCTGCACATGCTCTCCGCCTATGTGCCTGGGACGCCAGGCCACCCAGAAGCGGCGGGGCCGGGACTGGTCGGCTTCAAGGCGTATACCACCACGCAAGATGGCGCGCGTTTCGTCGTCATGCTCTACTCTGGCGAAGATGGACGGCTCCTCGCCATCATCGAAGCTGACTGGCTCGGCCAGATGCGCACCGGCGCGGCCTCCGGGCTGGCGACGCGCTACATGGCGCGCAATGAGGCTGAGACGCTAGGAATCATTGGCACCGGTGGGCAGGCGCATACGCAGGTGATGGCGGTTTGTAGTGTTCGCCGCATCCAGAGCGTCCTGGTGTATGGGCGCAACGCCGAACGCCGCGAACGCTTCTGTGAAGAGCTGGCGGCGATGCCCGGCCTGGATGGTGTGAAGCTGACGCCGGTGGCGAGCGCCGAAGAAGCGGTGCGGCCAGCAGATATCGTGGTGACGGCGACGACTGCGCGCGAGCCGGTGCTATCAGGAGACTGGCTGCGTGATGGCACACATATCAACGCGATGGGGTCGAACTGGCGCAATCGCCGCGAGGTAGACGACACGACCATCGAACGTAGCGCGGTCATCGCCGTAGATGCGCTCGATCAGGCGAAGATCGAAGCGGGCGACCTCATCATTCCCGCTGAGACAGGGCGCTTCGATTTCACGCGCGCGGTCGAACTCGGCGCTATCGTCTCAGGCAAAACACCGGGGCGTCCGGAGGCTGGCAGTATCACGCTTTTCAAGTCGCTTGGCATCGCGCTCGAAGATGTGGCAACCGCCGGATTGGTCTATACGCTGGCGCGCGAGCGTAGCCTGGGCGACGAACTGGCGTTTCTGCCATAATCGTCATTGCGTGGAACTGTTAGGCTTTTGGGAGCAAACAATATATGAGTGGCAGCCGGTTTGTGAGCATGTTCGCCGGTAGGAAGCAGCAGAAGATGCAACAGGTGCGTCGCCGGAGTGGACGCTCGTTTGTCGGAATGGCGCTCGTATGTCAATTGGCGCTGCTGCTGGCCGGCTGCCAGTTGGTGCAGGGAGCCTCCTGGGAATCGCTGGGGCCGGAACGTGGCGGCACAATTCTCTCGATAACTACCGATCCGTTCTCTAGCAAGCTCATCTATGTCGGGTCCAACAACGGCTATGTGTACGTGGCGCGCGGCGATACAGGACCTAATCTCGTTCCCAGCGCCGGCCTGCCGCAAAACGCGGCGGTGGTGGCACTGCTGGCAGACTCAATTCACAACGGGACGGTCTACGCGGGCACGAGCGATGGGTTGTTCGTCTCCACGAATAACGCGGCAACCTGGCGCGCAGACGGCGCAGGGCTTCCACAGGGCGACTCAGTGACGGCGCTGGCGGAGGCGAAGGACCAGGGCATCCTCTTCGCAGGCACCACAGCGCATGGCGTCTTTCTCAGTCGCGATGCCGGCGTAAGCTGGCATATGGCTGATAGTGGGTTGCCAGCCACCGCCAATATCAATGCGCTGCTCTGGGAGCCAACAACGCAGACACTCTATGCCGCTGTGGATGGTGTGGGCATCTTCGCATCGAGTGACTTGGGAGCCACCTGGACCGCACGCTCCACCGGACTGCCAAAAGAAGTCTATGCGCTGACGGCGCTGCCCAAGAACGGCATCAATTTTACTGGTTTGACGATCTACGCTGGCACCAGTCAGGGCGTCTATGCCAGCACCGACAACGGCCTCAGTTGGAAGGTCTCTGGCGCCGGCCTGACGCAGCCGGTCTATTCGCTGGCCATTTATCCGACCATCCTGGGCTGGATATACGCCGGCACCAATACCGATGTGATTCGCTCACCAGATGGTGGCCGCACCTGGGCGACTGTTGCGCCGGGGCTATCGCATCGCGTGCTGGCCGTAGCGTCGGTGCCAAACACTGATCCGCCGTATGTGATCTTTGCGGCGTCGGCAAATCTCTATCGCTTTCCACCGGAGCAGGGCGGAAACAGCGGCCCACTTACGACCATCGTAGAAATCGTCGCCTTCTTGATACTGCTTGTGCTGCTGTTCTACTTCTTCCGCCGCACCCGCAACCGATGGAATCCACCCGCGCCCCCTGCCACCGGCGCACGTTCGTCCGCAGGCTCGCCGTCCAGAACTGGTTCTTCCAGTTCCTCCAATGGGCACAGCCAGCAGCGTGATCTCGCGGCGCGAGCAGCGATGAACGGGCACAAACCAACGCAGCCAGCCGCTACACGGAGCGCAACGTCATCCACGCTATCCAGCAAGGGCGGTAGCCAGAATCCGCCCAGGGCTGGCGGCAACAATAATGGGCGCAAGGGCAAGAACAGCAAAAAGAAGCGCTGAGGCAGCCAGTAGTAGGGACAGAAACGAGCATGGGTGCTGACATTCATGGGTGGGTCGAAACCCGCGTAGCAGAGGGTGAAGAGTGGTGGGAAGCCGCTATTCGCATACACGACATTGTGCATCGTCAGTACGGCATGTTCGCTAGCCTGTTCGGTCTGCGTAATGGCGCCCCTAGTGTGATAAGCGCGGTTGGCAGATTTCGAGCCATCGCGCCGGCACGTGGCGCACCTCCTGGGGCATCGTACTACTATGAGCAGGATCGTGATAACTACGGTGGGGCGGTAGGCGAGACGTGGGTGCTTTGGAGTGAACTTGCCTCAATTGACTGGGATGAGAAAGGGACAGGCGAGCTGCGAGAGCGACGAGGAGACTACCTGAATGGTGGTTGGGCTACCTTGTTCAAGATGATGGAGCAGTTGGCCGAGCAGTTTGGTGCGGACAACGTTCGGTTGTCTGTATGGTTCGACCAATGGTAGCGCGCGCAGACAGGAATGTCTGCGCCACCAGTAGTTATCTGCGCTGCCAGGCCGCCGTATCCAAATACTAGACGCGCTCCAGGCGGCGGAAGGTCGAGTTGATGGCAACGCGCAGGCTCTCGATCACACCGCGCCCGCTTACGGCGACGGCCTCGAAGCTGGGCGCGCGATAGGGATTGAGGTATTGTTCGAGGACGGGGACGGGCAGGATATCAGGGAGGTCGCGCTTGTTCCACTGCATTACCAGCGGGAAATCGCCGGGATTCTTGCCCATGCGCCGCAACTGCTCGTTGAGTTCATTCCAGCTTTCGATGTTCTCTTGCAGTTTGCTGGCCTGCGAGTCGGCGACGAAAACCACGCAATCTGCCCCTCTAAGGACGGAGATACGGGTCTGCTGATAAAGCACCTGCCCGGGCACAGTGTAGAGCTGGAAACGAATCTGAAAGCCGTGAATATGGCCGAGGTCCAGCGGTAGGAAGTCGAAATAGAGCGTGCGTTCGGTTTCGGTGTCAATCGAGACCATATCGCCAACGTCGCGCGGATTCACCGTCTTGTGAATGTAGTGGAGGTTGGTCGTCTTGCCGCTGAGGCCGATTCCATAATAGACGATCTTACAATTGATCTCACGCTTTGCCATGTTGATGAGTGACATCGCAGTTCCTGCCTCAGTTCGGTTATGCTACTGACACGCCGGGACTTCATCGTGAGTCCAGGCGTTGTATGACGTATAACGTATGATGTGCTGATTGGTTCGGCGCACGCGGGCAGTGGTATTGTATCGCACACGCCGGAAGTTGCAAAACGGCGTACCGGCACAATCCCCAGCAATCATCCTATGCACCTTGCTCACGGAGTTGCCTCAGCGCTATCAGCGGTACTGGTGTTGTTGGCCTGCTCATTCAGGCGCGCAAGAAATCTATCGAGCTGGATGCGGGCGCGTTCGTGAATGCCCTCTCCGATCAACTGGTGATCGTCGTGGGCGCTGACACGGAAGACCAGCCGGCGACCGGCAACTTCGATGAGTTCGGCGGTGGCTGTCACATGGCCGCCCACTGGCGTCGCGGCAAGATGGCGCACGTTGACGAGCGTACCGACGGTGGTTTCGCCCTCCGCCAGTTCCGGCTGCACGAGTTGCCACGCGGCATTCTCCATGAGTCCAATCATCATCGGCGTGCCAAAGACATGAACGCCGCCTGCGCCGAAACGCGCGGCGGTATGTTCGTCACCGACGACCAGCGCAGCCTCGCCACGCATGCCAACCGTCAGGCTCATGCACCAGCCTCCTTGTATCACCGTTATCTCAGCATATCAACTTGGATCTTGTCTTGCTCTTGTGTTGCGTTCTCTATTCTAGCACGCAGTTGTCCCCGGATGGGGAGAGTAATAGCCTTCCCCTCAGCCGCTACTCATCTCATTTCGTCTCAATCTCATCTCATCTGATCCGCTTGGCGCAGTGTCTACATCGCCGTATCGTGTTATGCTATCTGGTATAGATGATGCCCTTATCGCCCTATAGTCCTGCTTTCGTCGGTCCTATACTCGTTGACTGAGGAAAAGGTACAATGCCATAATGGCAAAGCCCTATTGGTGCGGGACATCCTTGCGCCATCACTTGCGCGCGGAGTAGCGAAGAAGCATATGCAGTATACGGATAGCACGGCCCAGCCGACCTTGCCCAGCGCCGGAGCAGCCATGCAGGAGCAGAAAACCAGAATCGCCATATCGGTTGTCGTGCCGGTGTACAACGAGAAAGACAGCTTGCAGCCGCTCTATAGCGCGCTGACGGAAGAACTCCAGAAAGTCGGCGTTCCCTACGAAATCATCTTCGTGGATGACGGCAGCAATGACGGCTCGTTCAACACCATCACAGCCTTGCACGAGCAGGACGCGCAGGTGCGCGCCATTCGTTTCCGGCGCAACTTCGGCAAGACGCCGGCGCTGGTGGCCGGCTTCCAGCGCGCGCGTGGCGAGGTCATCTTTACGATGGATGCCGACCTGCAAGACGACCCCACGGAGATGCCCAAATTCCTCGATAAACTGGCTGAGGGGTATGATCTCGTCTCCGGCTGGAAGTATCCGCGCCATGATCCCATCACGAAGACCCTGCCATCCTTCTTCTTCAACCGCCTGCTCGTCGCCTCGACCACCGGCGTCAAGTTGCACGATATCAATTGCGGTTTCAAAGCGTACCGGCGCGAAGTCATCGAAGACATCAAGCTCTATGGCGAATTGCACCGCTTCATTCCGGTGCTGGCACAGCAGCGCGGCTTCAAGATCACCGAAGTGAAGGTGCGCCATCACAAGCGCAAGTTTGGCAAGTCGAAGTTTGGCGCCAGACGCTTCATGCGCGGCTTCCTCGATCTGATGATGGTGCTGTTCCTGATGAGCTATCTGCGCACACCGCTGCGGCTCTTCGGCTCCATCGGCTTCCTGATGACGTTTGCCGGTATCCTCATAGACCTGTATATCGTCCTCGACCGCTTTTTGCCTTTTGGCTCGCATCAGGAGATTCATAATCGCCCATTGCTCTTTGTGGGCATCATGCTGATGATTTTCGGCGTCAGTTTCATCCTCACCGGACTGCAAAGCGAGATGATACGCCACTTCGCCTACCGCCCGGAAGAAGAATACAGCGTCAGGCAGGTGCTGGATTGAACGAGTTGACCGAGTTGAACGAACGCGACGATGATAAGGCAGACAAGGCGGATAAGGCGCTGACGCAGAGCAGCGTTTCTGGCTCGCCACCGGCTACAGACGCGCAGAACACCGGGCGCAGCAAAGGTGTGATGGCGCAGGCGATGGGGCTGCTCAAACGCTATAAGCTGGTGGTGCGCATTGTCGTGCTGGCGCTGATCGCGGGCTTCCTGGGCGCAGGCGTCTGGCGAAGCTGGTCCACACTCTCCCATTATCAATGGGACATGCAGTGGGGCCTGTTCCTGGCGGGATTCGCGCTGCTGGTGGCGCAGGAACTCTCCTATGCCTTCATCTGGCGCGGTATCCTGCTGCGCATGGGAAGCCGGCTCGATGTCGTTTCCAGCCAGCGCATCTACCTCGGCGCGGAGTTCGTGCGCTACATCCCTGGCAATGTCTGGCATGTGATTACGCGCGTTCTCTGGGCAGAGCAGCGCGGCGTGCCCAAGCCGGTGGGCTTCGCCAGCATGGTCATCGAACTGGCGACTAAGATTACCTCGGCGGCGCTGGTGTTTGCCATCAGCCTGTTTTTCTGGCCCAATGTCGGCGCGCTGACCTCGCGAATAGACATCCCCCATAGCGCGCTGGTGACGGCTGGCGCAGTTCTGGTCCCGCTGCTGCTGTTGGGCCTCTATCCGCGCCTGCTGGAAGCCATCTTGAACTTTGGCCTGAAGAAACTGGGACGCGAGCCAATTAAAATCACCCTTCGCTACCTGGATATCTTGCTCGTCACGCTGTTCTGGATGGTAAGCTGGCTGGTGGCGGGCGCTGGCTTCTACCTGATAGTTGACTCAATCGCGGGTGTCGCACTCTCGCCGGTCTTGCTGGCGCTGGCCATTGGCATTTACTCAATTGGCTGGGATGTCGGCTTCATGGCGTTCGTGACGCCGAGCGGCCTGGGATTCCGCGAGGTGGCGATCATCTTCCTGCTGACGGCCTCAACACTCGTACCCAACGTCATCATTGCCACGGTCATCGCCTTCGTCGCGCGCCTGCTCGCCACCGGCGCAGAACTGGTCTGCATCTCAATTGCCTACCTGATCCCCGGTGCGCCGAAGCAGCCACAGACGGAATCGCTGCAACGGGCGCAGGCGGAGCTACGTTAAACCAAGTGGGAATCCCCCACCCCCGGCCCCTCCCCCGTGCGCGGGAGCGGGGAACAGAGCGGCCGCTCCGCTAGACTATTCTCTACGGCATCCGATTTAGCCTTCGCGGAGCAGGTGTAGCCGGAGCAAGTTGATGGCGGTGATGGCAGCGCGCCACTTGATTTCTTCGCGTGCGCCGCGAAACCGCTGGCTGGTGTCGCTGATGCGCCCTGCGCTGGCGACGGCGATATGCACAGTGCCAGCAGGCTTATTTTCTTGCAGCGTCGGCCCTGCCACGCCAGTAATGCCGATGCCGAGGTCCGCGCCCAGCCGTTCACGGACAGCCTGCGCCATTGCGCGCGCCGTCTCCACGCTGATGACGCCATGCGTTTCTACGATCTCGCGCGGCACACCCCATTGCACTTTGAGGTCGGTCGCGTAGGAGACGAGTCCGCCCAGGAAGGCCGCCGAACTGCCGGGCACGTCGGTCAGCGTGCTGGCGAGCAATCCGCCGCTGCACGACTCCATCGTGGCGAGTGTCAGGTGGCGTTCGATCAACAGTTGGAGCGCGACACTCTGCGGCGTGTCGGCATCTACACCGAAGATATGCGCTCCCAGGATGGCACGCGCCTGCTGCTCGGTCGCTGCGACCAATGCCTGCGCCTCCGCCTCGGTTGGCGCTTTGGCGCTGATGCGTACATCCACGGCATCGCGTTTGGCATAGGTGGCGACCGTTGGATTGGTGGCATGAATCAGCGTGTCTATCCGCTCCTCAACGCTGGACTCACCGAGGCCGGCAACGCGCAGTATGCGCGTGAAAAGGACGGCTCCAGTGCGTGAACGCAGGCGCGGCACGACTTCCTCTTCCCACATGCGCTTCATTTCATGGGGCACACCCGGCATGGCGACGATGACTTTGCCATCGCGCTCAGCCCACCAGCCCGGCGCGGTGCCAAAAGGATTGGCCAGCGGCGTGACGGAGGGTAGCACCCACGCCTGTTTGATGTTGTGTTCGGGCATCTCGACGCCCCGGCTCGCGAAGAAGGCGCGCAAGGTCTGCTCATAGGCGCGGTCTACGGTCGGCGTCTCTTCCAACACGGCGGCGATTGCTTCGCGGGAGAGATCATCTTCGGTGGGGCCGAGTCCGCCAGTCATGATGACGATATCCGAGCGGTCGCGGGCACGGCGCAGGGTCTCGCTGAGGCGTTCGAGGTTATCACCCACCTGCGAGACAAAATAGAGGTCAATGCCGAGCGTGGTGAGTTGCTGCGCCAGATAGCTGGCGTTGGTGTCGGTGATCTGCCCGAGCAGCAACTCGGTGCCGATGGAGAGAATTTCCGCGCGCATATGTTCGTACTCTCGTTCTCGATGCTTGTAGGTCCTATGGTGGTCCGCTTGCCAGCAAACTGTTGTCTGGCGCCAGGCAGATTGTATCACCAGGATTGGCGCTCTGTTGCCGGTAGAACAGCCGCTCTAGCAGACGCTACTTGTTGTCAAGTCCTCTTTCGGCTACTGCGAACTGCCATCAGTCATAGCTGTTATGCCTAGTTGGCCCCACATCTTGTGTCTAGATAAGAAAATATGCCCAGGACCCCATATCTAGTAAATTAGCCCTTGAAAATCCCATATTTAGATGGTAAGCTAACGTGTGCAGGTACAAATTCTCTTGTAGAGCAGGCGTCGTCATTGGGGTGAAACAGCGCTGACCCCACTGCCGGATATAGCGACGCCAGGCATAGGTAGCTGCGTGCAATACGCTTTTCGTCGTCTGATAGTTCAGTAGCTTTTGTAGCTCGAACCCGCGAAACCCATCACTCAGCATCAGGAAGGGACCCCGTGAAAGAGAAAAAGGGCGCCACTGGCACGGCTCCAGCGCAGCGCAAGCATGGCGAATGGTCTGAGGCAGCGATCCGTGTGTTGCGCGAACGTTATCTGTTGCGTAACGCGGATGGCGACATTATAGAGACACCAGACGATTTGTGCTGGCGAGTAGCTACGGCGGTGGCCTCCGCAGAGGCGCGCTGGCAGGAGAAATCCGGCAGAACGCCAGAAGAAATGGCGCAGCAGTTCTATGATGTCATGGTCGAGCATAAGTTCTTGCCAAACTCGCCCACGCTGATGAACGCCGGCAAGGGCAACAATCTTCAGCTTTCGGCCTGCTATGTCGTGCCGGTGCCTGATAGCATGGAAGGCATTTTCGATGCAGTCAAGCATGCTGCGCTAATCCATAAAAGCGGCGGCGGCACGGGAATGAGCTTTAGCCGTCTCCGTCCAGTCGGTAGTATGGTTGCCTCGACGCACGGAGTCGCTTCCGGTCCTGTCAGCTTCATGAAGATATTCGATGGAGCAACCGAAGCGGTCAAGCAAGGTGGATGTGTCGTTCCTGAGACGCGCGTTTCCACGGCAACCGGCCTCGTGCAGATCGGCTCTCTCGGCCCAGTAGAGGCTGAACCAAAGAGCTGGCATGCGCTAGCCCAACCGCTCACCGTTTGCACAGATGAGGGCAGCCGCAAGGTCGAAGAGTTCTATCATAATGGGATGGCTGCCGTTCGCACAGTACGCACTCGTAATGGCTACCATTTCACCGGCACGTTGGAACATCGGGTGCGAGTCATTGACGAAAGCGGCGCTTATGTTTGGCGGCATCTAAAAGACCTGCATGTTGGTGACTGGGTGGCGTTGCAGAAGAACACCTACCCCGATAGCACGGACTATCGCTTTGCGCCTTCTGATCGCATCCCGCACTTCAACGCGAAACAGATCAAAATACCAGAGCGCCCCACCGCTGAGCTAGGCGAGTTCATCGGTTATCTGATGGGTGATGGTACTATCAATTATTACAATCCTGGCGGTGGCACTGGCCGTCTCATCCTGACCGTTGCCGATGCTGAACCAGAGGTAGCAGATCGCTTGCTCCATCTGGCAGATGAGCTATTTGGCTTGACCGCTACATCGTGGAAAAAGCCAAATGATGCCAGCAGAAACTATTGTTTCGCTTCCACTGAACTGGTGGCGTGGCTCAAGCATATTGGGGTAACGAAGCCAACCTCGTTGAATGTGCGTGTGCCGGAAATCGTTTACCACGCTGGTGCGGAGTTTGCACGGGGTTTTCTACGAGGTCTTTTCACCGCTGACGGAACAATTAGCGATGAAGGATATACAAGCCTGTATACCGCCTCGCGGGAATTGGCTGAAGATGTTCAGCAGTTGCTTCTAGCACTCGGCATTCCCAGCGGAATCGGCATCAACAAGGATCGCAAAGGAGCGCACGGGAAAAATCCCATCTATCGAGTACGCTTGCTCACGCAGGAGGGGCTACGCGAGTTTGCCGAGCGCATCGGTTTCATGGCAGCCGCAAAGAATGATCGGCTCGATGCTGGCTTGGAGAAGGCTTGGGAGTTCAACGACATTATTCCCAATCAACAGCAGGCAATAGCTGCTCTCTATGACGGTCCCGGACGTGGCAGTGGTCCAGATCGCGGTTTGCGTGGAGCAAATCGCCAGCTTTACCGAGATATCCAGCACTATTTGCCCAATGTCGCGGCCCCCCGTAACTTAACCCGTTCTCGCTTGCGCTCATTGATTGAGAAACATGAGGAGATACGCAACAGTCCGCTCGTTGCCTTCCTCACAAACAATCAGTTTTACGATCAGGTAAAGGCGCTTGATGACGACGAGGCAGTAACGGTAGACCTCTCAGTTGAGCAGAATCACACCTACATTGCCAACGGGTTTGTCAGCCATAATACCCGACGCGGGGCAAACATGGGAATATTGAGGGTTGACCACCCCGATATCCTACAATTCATTGACTGCAAGCGCGACGGCTCGGTGACAAACTTCAACATCTCGGTGGCGATCACCGATGAGTTCATGCGCGCGCTCGAAGCCGACGGCGAGTACGATCTGGTGGATCCGCACACGCAGCAGGTGGTGAAGCACCTGCGCGCCCGCGAGGTGATGGACACCATCGTCTCGGCGGCCTGGGCCACCGGCGACCCCGGCCTCGTCTTCATTGACCGCGCCAATCACTCGACCGCCAACCCCACGCCGGATATTGAGCTTTTAGAAGCAACCAACCCGTGTGGCGAACAATGGCTCGGCCCGTATGACGCCTGCAATCTTGGCTCAATCAACCTCGGCATCTTCGTGCAAAACGGCGAGATTGATTGGGTGGAGTTGGAGCGTGTGACGCGCGTGACCACACGCTTCCTCGACGATGTGATCGAGATTAACCCCTTCCCGCTGCCGCAGGTGCATGAAAAAGTGCATGCCAACCGGCGCATCGGCCTGGGCGTAATGGGCTGGGCGGAGATGCTCTTCGAGCTTGGCCTGCGGTACGACAGCGAGGAAGCCATTGCGCTGGGCGAGCAGGTGATGCGCCGCATCCGCGACTGGGCCAGCGATGAATCAGCGAAGATGGCCGAGGAGCGCGGCGCGTTCCCCAACTGGGCGCGCAGCATCTACAAAGATGGCCCGCAGCTTCGCAACTCCACTCGCACCACCGTTGCGCCGACCGGCTCTATCAGCATCCTGGCGGATTGCTCGTCGGGCATCGAGCCGATCTTTGCGCTGGCCTTCCAGCATCGTGTCAAACAGCCGGATGGCTCGTATCGCGTGCTAGACTTCGTGAACCCCTTCTTCAAGCGTGCGCTGGAGAACAGTGACATCGCAGACAAAGACGAGGTGTTGGAGTACGTCAAGTCGCATGGCTCGCTCCACGGCCACCCGGCAGAGGCGCATCCGGCGCTTGCGCCATACGTCACCGCACACGAGATCGCGCCCGAATGGCATATTCGCATGCAGGCGAGCTTCCAGAAGGGCGTAGACAACTCAATCAGCAAGACGATCAACCTACCGAACAGTGCCACACTTGATGATGTGCGCGACGCCTATATGCTGGCGTGGAACCTGGGCTGCCTGGGCATTACCATCTTCCGCGACGGCTCCAAAGGTGAGCAGGTTCTCAATGTCGGCGTCAAAGAGCAGGAGAAAAAGGCGGCTCAACAGTCTGCTGCGACCGTTGCTGTAGCTCCTGTTGCCCCTGCACCGCGCTATCCCAACGGCGTCAAACCGCGCCCAGAGGTGATGTCTGGCTACACGCGGCAGGTGCGCGCGCCGGAGGGTACCGTCAACATCACGCTTAATAGCGATAATGATGGTCTCTTCGAGGTCTTCGTGAACGTTGGCAAGGCCGGCTCTGATATTTCGGCGCTGGCGGAGGCGTTGGGCCGCTTGATCTCGCGCTTCTTGCAGATTGACAGCCCCTTGACCCAGGACCAGCGCGCGGCGGAGGTCGCCCGCCAGCTCAGCGCCATTGGCGGTAGCTCTTCCATCGGCTTCGGCATGAATCGTGTGCGGTCGCTGCCGGATGCCGTAGCGCGGGCGCTGGACCTCTACCTGAACAGCCCGCATCCGACGCAAGTTGCGCCTTCCAGCCAGGCCAGCGCGGAGCCAGCGTCTTCTCCTGCTGAGGAACATACGCACGGCAGCGCAGGCAGTAGCGGAGCGATCAGCAACGGCCAGTCCAATGGGCATGGCTTCAATCCCGCGACGCTGGCACTCTATACGGTCACTGGCAACCTCTGCCCCCAGTGCGGCAACAATACGCTGCACATGGAGGAGGGGTGCAAGAAATGCGTCAGTTGCGGCTATAGCGAATGCTAGCAAGTAAATAGTCATCCAGAACATATAAACAACGGCTCACTCATCAGGGTGGGCCGTTGCGGTGTTGTAAGGCATCAAATTGGCACGACGGCGACCGCTTCGATCATGACCAGGAAATCGGCAGGCACCATTTCTGACACAAACAGCACCGTATTAGCTGGCGGATTGGGACGGTTGCCCCAAATGCGTTGAAAAGCCGCAAAGCCCGGCAGGATGGGCTGGCCCTGAGCAATATAGACATTTACCTTGATAACGTGTTCCAGCGAAGCGCCTGCCGCACTGAGCGCAACCTGTACATTGTGCATCGCCTGCTCCGTCTGCGCCGCGATGTCTCCCTTGCCTACGATCTGTCCTGTTTCATCGAGCGCGCCCTGCGCGCCGATATAGATGGTTTTCGCCGGACCGGTCACCACGACCACATTGGTATACGCGGAATTGTCGTACAGGCCGGCAGGGCGCAAATGCTGCACCGGGCCAGTCGTGGGCGATTGCTGTTCCTGCTCACTCATTGGATGTCTCCTCGTTGTTGTATCGTTGCTATTGTGTTCACTCGAACGGCGCATAATATCCCAAGTATACGAAGAAAAGCGGCTAGTTCTGTTCCTGATTAGAGGGATTTATTTGCCGTTAGACCGCTCATTGCGGCTGCGTGCGTGGCGATGCTGCCATAGCCAAAAGCCAATGAGCAGCAAGACAATCGCTGACAATACTAGCCAACTCAGCGATCCCCAGCGTGCGGCGACTTGCTCATATGACCGGCCAAACAGTATTCCCAGGAGCGTCCAGATGGTAATCCATATCAACGAACCGGCGGCGGTTGCTGTGAAAAAATTGAGAAAAGGCATACGCGCGGAGCCTGCGGGATAACTGATGAAGCTACGCACTACTGGAATGAGACGCCCCAGGAAGACGCTCCACATGCCGCGACGACGGAACTGATCCTCAGTGGCGAAGGTGAGTTCGCGCGTTGGGCGCAAGTAGTAGGATAACCGTGCCCAGCCCTTGCCTGGGCGCACTGCTGGTCTTGCCAGCGTAGAGAGCGGGACACGAGTACCTATTCCGTAAGCGGCACATGAGGCTAGCACTTTACCTGCGAGCGCGAGCGCAATCGTTGGCCCAAATTCAATGCGCTGGTGCGTGGTCAGGTATCCTGCCAGGAGCAGCAGCGGCTCATCTGAGATCGGAAACCCAGTGCTTTCTACAAAAAGCCACACGAAGATAAAAGTATACAGTCCTGCTGCTGGTAACTGGCGCGCCCAGTCGAGTAGGGCATTGGCCATGCCGGTCATGTGATCCCCCAGGTACTTCTAGCCTTCGGTTGCCATCAGATCTGCGGTTCTCTAATCGTTGTAGCATGCCAGCCGGCGCTCTCCCCATTTTCGAGCATTTCTTTATCAAGGTTTAACACTGCATTACAGAGGTAAATGGGAGCGGGAAGACACTTTCGTTCTTGTGCCCATCGGGCCGGAGGCGTATAATCAGAGATGTGGCATTTCGCGCCGCTGCTGTGACGATGGAGTCCGGCGAAGATGACAACGCGCTGGAGCGCATGCTGGTGGTAGATAGCAGTATTTTCATTGCAACCCCATCTGTATACCCCGTATTGCCCGTTTGGCAGGCGATACAATGGGACTACGCGCATCGAAACACTCCCTCCCTCCTTGCTTCCGGCGATTCCAGCGATTCCGGCATCGTCCCGTCACCCTGGTGGAGTGGCCGTTCTTCTCTTCATCGTCGCGCGTTCGCTCGCTAGTTCAGGAGAAACATCGTTATGTATCGAGGCCAGTCGGGTCAGTGGTCCTGGTTGTTTCATCGTGTAACCGGCCTGGGTGTTCTCATCTTCCTGTTGATTCATATCGTGGATATCACGTTGATCGGTTTTGGGCCGACGGTCTACAACGATGCGTTGCAGGTCTTTGACACCGCTCCGTTTCGTATCTTCACCCTCGCATTGATCGGCGCCTTGCTCTACCATGCCTTCAACGGTATCCGCATCATCCTTGTGGACTTCTGGCCCAGCGGCTACAAGTATCAGCGCCAGATGTTCTACACCGTCATGGGCCTGACCATCCTCTGCACGTTGGCGACCGCCTTCTTTATCCTTGCGCCCATCTTCGGCAAATGCCCACAGCCAGGTTACTGCTCCGCTGTGATGTAGGCATTGCTGAGGCTTGCTGAGGAACCGCACACAACACGAAGAGACGAGAATAGAAAGGGTTAGAAGGCAATGGCAACACAAACAACACCTGCAACGCCGACGGCGGCCAAAGTAAACGGCTATGGTGCGACCTCCCGCCCGGGAACCGGCAGCACGAGCTGGGAAACGTTCTCTTGGTATTTCTTTCGCATCTCCGGCGTCGGGCTGATTTTCCTCGCCCTCATCCATGTATTCTTGATGCACATTGCCAACGACGTTTCGGCAACCAGCTATAGTTTCATCGCGGCGCGCTATGCCAATCCGTTCTGGCGCGTCTATGATCTGCTGCTGCTGACACTGGCGCTCTTGCACGGCTTGAATGGTCTGCGCATCGTCTGCGATGATTACATCAAATCGCATGGCGCGCGGCTGGCCGTCATTTCCGTGCTGTTCTTGATCGCGCTGTCGTTCTGGCTGATGGGTACGATGACGATTATCACGTTCCAGCCAGGGCATACGCTGGCGCAGACATTGCTGGGCCTGCTGCATCACTAACACGCCAGCGAATCCGGCACCATCTACCAGGGGGTTGAGGCGCTTCGCACCAGGCGCAAAGGAGAAAACCATGAATTATCATAAGTTTGATGTCGTGATCGTCGGCGCTGGCGGCGCTGGTCTGATGTCGGCCATGCAACTGGCGCACAATTCCAGCATCGCCGTCATCAGCAAGCTCTATCCCACCCGCTCGCACACCGGCGCAGCGCAGGGTGGCGTGGCGGCGGCGCTGGGCAACCAGGAAGAAGACCACTGGAAGTGGCACATGTTCGATACGGTCAAGGGCGGCGACTACCTCACCGACCAGGATGCCGCTGAGATTCTGGCCCGCGAAGCCATTGATGCCGTCTATGACCTCGAACACTGGGGGCTGCCGTTCAACCGCACGCCCGATGGCAAGATTGACCAGCGCCGCTTTGGCGGCCACACGCGCAACTTTGGCGAGGGGCCGGTGCGTCGCTCCTGCTACGCCGCCGACCGCACTGGCCACATGATTCTCCAGACGATGTATCAGCAGTCGGTGAAGAATCAGGTGAACTTCTTCAACGAATACATGATGCTCGATCTGCTCATCAACGATGGGCAGGCGTGTGGTGTCGTGGCGCTCTGTCTGCGCGATGGCTCGATTCACGTCTTCCATGCAAAGACCATCGTGCTCGCCACCGGCGGCTATGGCCGCGCCTGGCGCATCACCAGCAACGCGCTTGCCTGCACCGGCGACGGCATGGCGGTCGCCTATCGTCGTGGGCTGCCGCTCGAAGATATGGAGATGTACCAGTTCCATCCGACGGGCCTCTACCGCATCGGCATCCTGCTCAGCGAAGCGGCGCGCGGCGAAGGCGCGTACATCCTCAACAATGAGGGCGAGCGATTCTGCATTCGCTATGCGCCGACGATGGAAGAACTGGCGCCGCGCGATATGGTTTCGCGCTTTATCGTGCAAGAGATTGCCGAGGGACGCGGCATCGGCGGGAAAGACTATGTGTATCTCTCGGTGGCGCATCTGGGCAAAGAAAAGATTGACGCCAAGCTGCCGGATATTACCGATTTTGCCCGTAACTACCTCAACGTCGAACCTTACTACGAGCCGATTCCCATTCAGCCGACCGCGCACTATGCGATGGGTGGCATTCCCACCGATATCGAGGGGCGCGTGGTCGTGGATGAGCAAAACACGGTGCTGCCGGGGCTATACGCCGCCGGTGAGGTGGCGTGCGTCTCGGTGCATGGCGCGAACCGGCTGGGCACGAACTCGCTGGTAGACCTGATCGTCTTCGGGCGTCGCGCCGGCAAACATATCGCCGCCAAGTGGCTGCCGGAGGCCGATTTTGCCCCGCTGCCAGCGAACCCTGATGGGTATGCGACGGAACTGGTGGAGGGGCTGCTCTCGCGCGCCAATGGCAAGGGAGAGACGCAGGAACGCATCCGCCAGGAACTGCGCGACGAGATGACCGAGAAAGTCGGCGTCGTGCGCAGCGAGACCACGTTGCTGGCAATGCAGCAGAAGATCGCTGAATTGAAGGAGCGGTGGGCAAACGTTCGCTTAATGGATACCAGCCACACCTTCAATACTGAACTGATGGAAGTCATCGAGTTGGGCAACCTGATTGAATGTGCGGAGGCAACGGTGGCTGGCGCGCTGGCGCGCAAAGAGAGCCGTGGCGGACACTACCGCGAGGATTACCAGAAACGCGACGACGCCAACTTCCTGAAGCATACGCTGGCGTACCGCTCGGATACTCCAGGCCAGCCGGACCTGCGCTATAAGCCGGTCGTCATTACGGAGTTCCAGCCCAAAGAGCGCAAGTACTAATACACACGAACACGCACGAATACATGCGCCTGCCAATCGCACGAAAAACGCAAAAGCAACGGGATTACGAGAGAGGATACAGAAGATGGCAGCAGCAGATGGTACGCTCAGCGTCCAGATAAAAGTGAAACGCTACCAGCCGGAGAAAGAGGCGAAGCCCTACTGGCAGGAGTTCCGGGTCCAGGTGGACCCCAAAGATCGCCTGCTGGATGCGCTGAATCAGATCAAATGGGAGCAGGACGGCACGCTGACCTTCCGACGCTCCTGCGCGCATGGCGTCTGCGGCTCCGATGCCATGCGCATCAATGGCCGCAACCGGCTCGCCTGCAAGTTGCTCATTGAAGATGTGGGCACACGCATTACCGTCGAGCCAATGCTTGGCTTCCCAGTCATCCGTGATCTGGTGGTGGATATGGATCCCTTCTTCGCCAAATACGAGAAGATCAAGCCGTATCTCATCAACGATGAGCCGGAGCCACGCACCGAGCGCCGGCAATCGCCGGAGCAGCGCGAACGCTACGATGAAACGACGAAGTGCATCCTCTGCGGCGCCTGCACCGGCTCCTGTCCGTCCGTCTGGGCGAATGCCGACTGGGTGGGTCCGGCTTCGATTGTCAACGCCCATCGCTTCATCTTTGACAGCCGTGATCGCGGCGCCAACGAGCGGTTACAGATTCTTAGCGACCGCAATGGCGTCTGGCGCTGCCGGACGATTTTCAATTGCTCGGAGGCTTGCCCGCGTGGCATCCATGTGACCGATGCCATCGAAGAGGTGAAGCGCGCCATCATGTATGGCTCAAATGCCATCGAGTGACCGGTGACGGGCGATATCGTTTGAGATACGCTCAGTGGGATAGCGCGTATGATGAGAGCCGGTTAGCTGTGTAGCTGTGTAGGCCGGCTCTCGTCATGAGAACGTGCCGGTTGATGCAGCCTCATAGAGGCAAACATAACGCTATCATTCGTCCCCTGGGGAATAGTACCACTAGCCACGGTTTCCGCCTTGACTTTATGCTGCCAATGTGGCAAAATCAGAAGGCACCTCACGAGAGGGTCCCCGATGCACAGACAACGCGATAATCCTGCGTTGCAGTTTTTCGAGAACAAATCCCAGATAGGACTTGACGAGAAAAACGCGCTGTGATACTATCAGGAGGCATCTCTAAAACGACCGGACGATGTAATACATCTCCTGGCCAAAGTGAGATGCTTGCTTCGCCCGTTCTATACGGCTGAGCAGTGTGTACCTGAACAACCACATAACGATATGATTGAGTGTATATCCTGATACGTTGCGCTGCCCTTTCGAGGAGCGGGCAATGAGTATCGAGATGATACGCCACGGAAGATTTACTTCGATTTTGCCGAAGCGAGCAAAAAGAAGAGGATCGTGCTTCTCGCGACTTGGCTCATGAATCATCATGAGAGTATGCCAAGCGGAGAAGGGTGTCGGGGGGATGCCTAGGGGCCAAAGGCCGAAGAAGGACGCGGAGAGCGGCGAAACGTGGCTGGGGAGCTGCAAGCGAGCGATGAGCCAGTCGAATCCGAATGGGGCAACCCACTACCGTGCGAGCGGTAGTATCCTGGTCTGAATGCATAGGGTCAGGAAGGGAACCGGGGGAACTGAAACATCTCAGTACCTCGAGGAGAACGAATCAACACCATGCGCACGCCGCATGGCGGCAGGCCTCCTTTCGGGGGGGCTGCCGGAGAGTCCCGTAGTAGTGGCGAGCGAACCGGGATCACGCCCAAACCCAACCGCCTTTTGGGGTGGTTGGGGGTTGTAGGGCTGCAGCGGAGCTGCCGCAAGCGTAGCTCGGCAGGTAACGAGTGTGTATGCATCGCAGCGGGGAACGGTCTGGGAAGGCCGACCGGAGGGGGTGAGAGTCCCGTACGCGCGGCGGCGATGCAGCCTGCTGGTTGCAGTACCTGAGTACCACGGGACACGCGAAATCCTGTGGGAAGCTGGGGGGACCACCCTCCAAGGCGCACTACCTTTGGCCACCGATAGGGAACGAGTACCGTGAGGGAAAGGTGAAAAGTACCCCACGCGGGGAGTGAAAGAGCGCCTGAAACCCGACACTTACCAGCAGTCAGCGCCCGGCGGCGGCACGGCTTCTTTGGGAGCCGTGGTCTGCGGGGTTATGGCGTGCCTTTTGTAGAATGATCCGGCGAGTTCATGTGTGCAGCGACGACCCAGAAGGGTCCCCCAGGTTAAGCCACAGGGGCGTCTCAGTCCCCTGCTGAAAGAGTGGTGGAGCCGCAGCGAAAGCGAGTCTGAACAGGGCGCAATGAACATGAGGGGTAGCGAGACGTTGCACGGATGAGGCCCGAAACCGGGTGAGCTTTCCATGCGCAGAGTGAAGCGAGGGTAAGACCTCGTCGAGGCTCGAACTCACCAGTGTTGCAAAACTGGGGGATGACGTGTGGACAGCGGAGAAATTCCAATCGAACCCGGAGATAGCTGGTTCTCCCCGAAATGTATGGAGGTACAGCCGTCGTGATCTGGAGCGCAAGTTCCAGAGGAGGCTGCCTGGGAGGTAGGGCACTGATTGGGCTCGGGGCCAAGTGCTGGTTACCAACCCCAGTCAAACCATGAATGCCCAGGTAAGCGGCCACGACGAGTGAGGTGACGGGGGCTAACCTTCGTTGCCAAGAGGGAAACAACCCAGACCGCCGGCTAAGGTCCCCAAGTGTGTGCTGAGTGGGAAAGGTTGTGGGAGTGCCCAGACAGCCAGGAGGTTGGCTTAGAAGCAGCCATCCTTGAAAGAGTGCGTAATAGCTCACTGGTCGAGTGCTCCTGCGCCGACAACGTAACGGGGCTCAAGCACACCGCCGAAGCCGCGGATGGTCAGCAGCCCAGCAGCGATGTTGGGTGTGAGTCTGGTCATGGTAGGGGAGCGTTCGGGAGTAGCGGAGAAGCGTCAGCGGGAGCCGACGTGGAGCGAACCGAAGCGCGAATGCCGGAATGAGTAGCGTCATGGCGGGTGAGAACCCCGCCCACCGAAAGCCTGAGGGTTCCTGGGCCACGGCAGTCGTCCCAGGGTCAGTCGGGACCTAAGCCGAGGCTGGTAGCATCCAGCGTAGGCGATGGAGAGCAGGTAGACAGTCCTGCACCTGCGGCGCGCCAGCACAGCGGGGGGACACGGTAGGGAGCGCACGCCCACCAAACGGACAGGGTGGGTTGGTGCCGAGCGGCGGCAGGCCAGGCAAATCCGGCCTGCGTGTAACGCCAAACGGCGTCGGGAGTCTCCGTTGAGGGGACGGAAGGTGCGTGGTGCCCAGGCCGTCAAGAAAAGCCTCGCTGCGCGTCTGTCTTTTGGGACGGAAAATGAGCGCGTGCCATAGCAGCCCGTACCGCATACCGACACTGGTAGGCAGGGGTCAATGCCCCCAGGTGGACGAGCGATCCTCGGTTAAGGAACTCGGCAAATTAGCCCCGTAACTTCGGGAGAAGGGGCGCCCCGCTAGGGTCCGCCGGTTGCTCCGGCGTGGCGTGAGGGGGCCGCAGCAAATAGGCTCAAGCGACTGTTTACCAAAAACACAGGTCTCTGCCACGGCGCAAGCCGACGTATAGGGGCTGATGCCTGCCCAGTGCCGGAATGTTAACGGGAGGGGTGGGGCTTGAAAACCGTAGCTCCAAACGAAAGCACCGGTGAACGGCGGCCGTAACTATAACGGTCCTAAGGTAGCGAAATTCCTTGTCGGGTAAGTTCCGACCCGCACGAAAGGCATAACGACTTGAGCACTGTCTCGACCGAGGGCTCGGCGAAATTGAAGTACCCGTGAAGATGCGGGTTTCCCGCGACAGGACAAAAAGACCCCGTGGAGCTTTACTACACTTTGGTCTGGGCGCGAGGCTACGTCTGCGTAGCATAGGTGGGAGCCGGTGAAGCGTCGTTTGTGGACGGCGTGGAGGCAGCAATGAAATACCACTCTTGCGTGGACTTGCGTCTCATCGCGGCCCCTACAGCGGGGCGCGAGACAGGGCCAGACGGGTAGTTTGACTGGGGCGGTCGCCTCCCAAAGCGTAACGGAGGCGCCCAATGGTTCCCTCAGGGTGAATGGACACCACCCCCATAGAGTGCAAGGGCATAAGGGAGCTTGACTGCGAGGCAGACCCGCCGAGCAGAGACGAAAGTCGGGCGTAGTGACCCAACGGTGCCGGGTGGAAGGGCCGTTGATCAACGGACAAAAGCTACCCCGGGGATAACAGGCTTATCTTGCCCAAGAGTTCACATCGACGGCAAGGTTTGGCACCTCGATGTCGGCTCGTCGCATCCTGGGGCTGGAGTCGGTCCCAAGGGTTGGGCTGTTCGCCCATTAAAGCGGCACGCGAGCTGGGTTCAGAACGTCGCGAGACAGTTCGGTCTCTATCCGTCGCGGGCGTTGGAGGAGTGCGGGGCGTCGCTTCCAGTACGAGAGGACCGGAGCGGCTGGACCGCTGGTGTGCCGGTTGGCCTGCCCAGGCCACCGCCGGATAGCCACGTCCAGAAAGGAGAAGCGCTGAACGCATCTAAGCGCGAAGCCGACCCCAAGATGACTCCTCCCGGTGATGGGTTCGTCCCACCACAAAAGACCCCCAGCAGATGACTGGGTTGCTAGGGCGTGACGTGTACATGCGGCAACGCATTCAGCGCACCGCTCCTAATGGTCGCACGGCTTGGCTTCCCTATTGCCAGCGTGCATTGCAAATGCATCTTCCGGTTCGAGCCACGAGTCGCGCACACGGCGCGCTCGTTCGCCCGGCAAAATCGAGGTAAATCACGATACATGCGATAGTGTACACGTACTTCCGCAAGGGCGGGAGGGGATAAGCGTTCTTGCTTCCTCTCTCGCCCTTGTCGCGTTTTCTGTGTTTGGTTGGGAAATCTGCTGGAAGAAAATAAAGTCTGTAGCAGAGAAATAGTGAGCTAGTGAGCTAGTGAGCTAGTGAGATAGCGGCGAAAGTGAGCAACGGAATGACAACTGGCGACGAGGTCGTCATTACCGATGACCTTGACGTATTGCTCGCGGTTCTGCCTGCCCGCATTCGTGCGGCATTGCAGGCGCGCGATGTCGCCAATCTACTCGAGGTGATCCTTGATCTTGGCCGTCTGCCGGAGGCGCGCTATCCGGATATTGCCATAGACCTCGGCGCTGACCCGGTTTCCGCTGAAGACATCGCTTATGTGGTCGAGCGGATCGGGCAGTTTGGCGATGACAACCGGGCAGGCATCGAACGCACGCTGCATCGCATCAGCGCCATCCGCAACCGCCGTGGCGAGGTCATCGGCCTCACCTGCCGCGTCGGACGCGCCGTGCGTGGCACGGTGGCGATGGTCCGCGATGTGATAGAACAGGGCAAATCGCTCTTGATTCTTGGCCGGCCAGGGGTGGGCAAGACAACATTGCTGCGCGAAGCTGCCCGCGTGCTGGCCGATGAGCTGGGCAAGCGGGTGGTGGTGGTGGACACCTCCAACGAGATTGCCGGCGATGGTGATGTGCCCCATCCGGGCATTGGTCGTGCCCGCAGGATGCAGGTCGCCCGCCCTGCCGAGCAGCATCAGGTGATGATCGAGGCGGTGGAGAACCACATGCCGGAAGTCATCGTCATTGATGAGATTGGTACCGAATTGGAGGCGCAGGCCGCCCGCACGATTGCCGAGCGAGGGGTGCAGTTGGTGGGGACGGCGCATGGGCGCACGCTGGACAATCTGCTCATCAACCCGACGCTCTCTGATCTGGTGGGTGGCATCCAGGCGGTGACCTTGGGAGATGAGGAGGCGCGGCGGCGCGGCACCCAGAAGACGGTCTTGGAGCGCAAGGCCCCGCCCACCTTCGATGTCCTCGTCGAGCAGGAGGAACGGCACCTGATCGGCGTCCACATGGATGTCGCCATTGCCGTGGATGGGTTGCTGCGTGGTGAATCGCCACAACGCGAGATGCGCGAGCGCCAGCCGGATGGCTCGATCCGCCGCTGGGTGGAGCGCGCGAGCCGCGCCGCCCGCGCCGATAGCGTGGGTCTGCCCTCGCGCGAGGTGCCGGTGCAGCGTGAAGACTTGGCGCAGCGCCGTTCATCGCGCGGACCGGGGGCGAGCGTCATGGCTGGCATGCGCCCAACATCTCCCTGGTGGGAGGAACGCCGTGGACGCGAGAATGGTGGAACGCCAGAAGAATCTGCCGGTGGGCGCTGGCTCGACCCTGAGTTGGCGCTGGGGGCGGCGCTCATGGAGCCAGAGGCGCAGATTGCGTCGTCCGCAACGACTCCGGAAGAATCGCAGCGCCGCCCCACCTTTCGCAAACGCAGCATCTATCCTATGGGAATCAATCGTGCCCGCCTCGAACAGGCGATCCGCGAGTTGCGGTTGCCTGTCGTCATCAGCCGTGATGAGCGCGACGCTGATGCCATGCTCGTCCTCAAGAGCCTGTATCGTATGCAGCCGGAGCGCGTAGACTCGGCACAGCGAGCCGGTGTGCCTGTCTATGTGCTGCGCGGGTCCAGTATCGAACGGCTGCGCGAGGCGCTGGCTGACCTCTTCCGCGCCGACATGGAGCAGGCGCACCAGCCAGCCGATAGCGCGTCACAGGACGACTGATGGAGAGGTGCATATATGGATAGGGGATTTGTCGCCGGTCATGCAGTCAATAGCTGTCCGGCGACCGAGCAAACATGTTCGGTAATGTCCCACCCTGTCGTCAGGTCGCCCTCATCCTGGGTATAGACGGCGATGATATAGGTTTCGTGTCCCACCGTCACAATGCCGGAGGTATTCATCACCCAGAGATAGTTGGGCGCCTGCACCCAGCCGTCTTTCATGGCAACGGTTGCTCCATTGGGGGAGGATGTCCCAACGCCCTCTTGCTCATCTGATTCGATGTTCTCCATCAGGTTGAGTGCCAGACTGCGATCCGTTGCCGTCAGGATTTTGCCATCATGGAGCAGTGTGAGCAGTTGCACCATCGAGAGCGGCGAAATCGTGCTATAGCCCCAGTCCACCGGATCGGTGGAGGTGAAGTTGCCGATGTTGAGCGACCGCATGAACGCAGTGAGCGCCGGTGCGCCGCCGATCTCATCGAAGAGCGCCTGCGCTGAGTCGTTGTTGGAGTTCTCGATCATTGTCGTCAACAGATACAGTTCTTCGTCGTCCGGCTCACGGCCCTGCTGCTCTGTCATTGTCAGGAAGGCAAGCATGATGGGTACCTTCGCTGAGCTTGCCATGTAAAATTGCTGAGGCACGTTGTAGAGATAATAGGTGTTGCGCGTCTCATCGAAGATGGCCGCGCTCACATGATTTCCCCAACTCGCCAGATAGCGCGCAAGATCAGGGGAGAGTTGATCGAAGGAGTACCAGATGGGGCTGTGCGAGGCTGGCGCGGTGATGGTGGTCGCGCTGGCTGAAACCCAGCCGACGCCCGATGTATGCGCGGTGTTCCAACTGACCTCATACCACAGCGTCCCCTGCACCCACTGATAGAGACCATCCAGCGTCAATGGAGCGTTCAGCCCGATATGCACCAAGGGCGAACCCATCGCCGGCGCGGGCAACACCGCCGTATTCGCCCAGGGATCGATCCCCCAGATCGTCATGTTGAGCGGTATTTGCGGTTCTGGCGCGTTCAGCGTCTCCAAGTAGGCAAGGCCGGTCGCCAGCCGGGTAATCGCCGGCTGGCCGTTGCTATCCAGTGTATTCTGGTCCACCAGCAGCGCCGTGTGGGCAAAGACCTGTACAACCATTTGATGCGTAGAACCATCGCTCCCGGTCATGGTGAATGAATGTGCCTCGCTCAGCGGGAGGCCGATGTCAGTTCTCCATCCGTCTGGCGTAATATCCGGGCGCGTGATATAGCTCCAGATGGCGCTCGGAATGATATGGCCCACTGCCACCGAACCCAGCGTGCCCTCCGCAATGAACACCCCGCCATCTTGCTGCGTGGCGCTGCTGTGCGGCGCTGGCCGTTGCCCGTTTCCTGGCGAGGCGACCAGCGTATCGGCGCCGATATCCGCGCGCAGATTACCATAGTTCAGGCCGCTGCTCGCATTGCCGATGGTCGCCTTGCTGCCATCCATCAGCAGCGCATAGAGTAAGGGAAGCTGAATGATGCCAGTGGCGGTGTTGCGCTGACCATCGCTGAAAAGCGGCTGTGTCAGGTCACCGAAGCGCGTGGCATCCCATTGCTGTGGCGTCGTGTTCGCTGGCAGCAGCAACGCCCCCGATGTGAAGAACTGCACCACACCCTGCGGTAGCCGGTACGCCGGAGTCAGTGGCGCGCCAAGCGTAGTGGCGCCTGCAACAGCATGATAATAGCCCGTGAACAGCGGATCAACCGCCGGAGGATTGGCGGCTGCCAGCGAAAAATCGAAGCTGGCGGGCGTTTCGCGCCGCGAGGCGCTGATCTGGGCAAGGGCGGCTGGCAGCGATGATTGCAAGGTGACAGCAGACAACTTTTGCGTCTTGCGCGCCTGCGCCAATCTGATAAAGCTGGCCAGCAGCATCAGGCAGAGGACGGCCCCAGTCATCAGCAGAAGGGTGCGCGAACGAGGGCGTTTGGGGGGGTGGATCTTCTCCAGCGGGGAGGTTCCAACCGTTTCCGAACGAGGGGATACTGACATGCGCTACTTCCTCCACCTCTGCATCTACATCTAAGGGTACATCTGCTGGAGCATTATCGCCTGATACCTGACATATAACCAGCCGATCACCTGCGAAGCTGGCGCCTGAGCTATCGCCATCTGTGCGCAGGACTCTGCAGCGAGTACCTAACTGTTACCCTATAGCAACCTACATGCCAGCAGCCCCTAACCACGTGTCTTATTGGACCCAATTGGACTGTACTCGCCGTTTCTTTACATTCGCTAAGAAAATTTGCTGGTTGGAGGTTCTGCGCCTTTTCTTTACATTCTCATGACTATTCGCTGAGAAACCCCGCCAGTAGATTCAGTAATTTTGTCTAGGGAGCGTCATAGGCGGCGCATGATACAACTGTAGATGGCGGCGTACCGTAACCGTTATATCCAATAGAGCGTCAGGCGCATCAGGCGCATCAGGCGCATCAGGCATATCAAACCATCAGGCAGGCGTGGCGCGAGAGGCGGGGACGATGGACTATCACATTTTGCTGGCGGCAGGTGGAATCGCCCTGATTGATATCGTGCTGAGCGGCGACAATGCGCTGGTGATTGGAGCGGCGGCGAGCCGGCTGCCACGTCGCCAACGCTCCTTTGCGATTATCTGGGGCGGCGTTGGCGCTGTCGTGCTGCGGTTGGGACTCTCAGCGGTGGCGACGGAACTGCTTCAAATCGCGTTGCTGCAATTAATTGGCGGCGTTATCATCTTCGCTGTTGCCGTGCGGCTCTTGCTGCCACAGCACGAGAACGCCGCCAGCCATCGCGCCCATGATCGGCTGCTTCCCGCTATCTTCACCATCCTGATTGCCGATGTCACGATGAGCCTGGATAACATCCTGGCGATAGGGGCGCTGGCCAATGGCCATATTCCCCTGCTGGTCATCGGACTGGCGTTTAGTATGTTGCTGCTCTTTATCGCCAGCGCCCTTATTGCCCGTCTGATGGAGCGAATGGCATGGCTGATTGATGTCGCGTCTATCATTCTGGCGTGGACGGCGGCCAACCTTGTCCTGGGCGACCCCACCTTTACGAAGCGCATCTCACTCACGGAGAATCAGCAGACGGCGGTGCATTTGGGCTTCGTTGCGCTGATTATTCTGATAGACCTGCTGATTCGCGCAGTGCATGCGCGCCCATCACATCGCATTCCAGTGCTGGCAACGGGATCCATTAGCAGTGAGCGTGAAAGCAGCCGCCATCATCACGAGCAGAACGGCCACCACATGCCCTCAGCCGTTCCGGTTGCGCATACCACTTCAGTTCCTCCCGCAACGTCAGCAACATCAACAGCGCCAACCGCTCCTTCAGATGCGCTCCCTCCCGCCGGGCAACGCTCGTGATTGGCCTATCATAAGGGATGCTCTGCGTCGCCGCTCTCGTCGTCGCGTTCGTTGCCACTTTCATAGAGTGTCCTGAGCGTCTCGTTGAGCGCCGCTCGTTCGTGGCGCAGCGCGTTCGCCATCTGCGCCAGTTGCGCCTCTCCCTCTGCGGTGAGTTGCACGCGGACGACGCGCCGGTCCTGGCGTTCCTCGTCCACCTGGCGGGTAATCCACCCCCGGCGTTCTGCGCGGTGCAGTAGCCCAATAACGGCGTTATGGCGTATTTGCAGCCGTTCGGCAATTTCTGTGATATTCGCCCAGTCGCGCCCTGGGAATCCTTTAATGGAGAGAAGTAATTGATACTGCTGCGGCGGAATCCCCAATTCATGCGCCTCTAATTCGGTGATGCGCAAAAATTGCCGTAGCGCAGCGCGTGCGCCCGCCAGCCGCATATAGTCTATCTTGGTCAATCGCTGCTCATCCAGCAGTGGGTCGCTGTCGCGCTGTGTCGAGTCATGTGTCGAGCTATGTGTTGCGTGTTGTGTTGTCCGCTGGTTTGCATCTGTCCTGGTTGCCATAACCTTCGTGTCTACTCCTATCCCCCGCACCGCCGTTTGCTCGTGATGCTCACCTACGACCTCGTCGTATGCTCAGTATGTTCAGTATGTTCATGTCTACCTGCTTCGATATACGGCTCTGGGTTATATCGTACCCGTTGCGCCACCTTCCATCAACGGGAAGCACAGCAGTATTTATGCTGAGGGGCGGACTCCGTAGATCATTCGCGGAGTCCGCTCCCTCGTTGATGCCCTCTTTCGCCTAGACCAGCCGCAACACTTCGATCTCCGGCGGGAAGCGCATTTCCTCGACATTGCCCGCCCAGAAGAGACGTTTCATCAGTTCGCCTGCGGCAAAGAGCAGGTGTTGCTGCGCGGTGTCGCGCATATCTTCATACGCGCCGGAGCCTTTGTGTACGCGCGTGCTGACGAACCACTCATGCAGCGGCGTGGCCAGCGCGGCACGCACCAGATAGCAGCGCATCTTGAGGTAGCCGTCGTCATCCGGCAGATAGATGCGCAGATGTGGCAGGCCGTTGCTGAGGTCCAGCCGGTAAAAGACGCCGTAGTGTTCGCGTGAGGTCTGGAAGAGCGACACTTCTGATGGTCCATCCAGCGGTAGCTCCTCCATCGCGGCGCCGTCCATCTCCTGGGATGCGCGATGCCCGTAGCTGTAGCGGGTCGGCTCCTCGCCGCGTGTAGAAGAGGGAGCAGTGCGCGGCGGTGTCTCTGGCTGAATTGCAGCGCCCTGCCCACCGGAAGGTTCTTCGAGGACGACGCCCAGATGCGCCAGGAGTTCTGCCAGTTGATCGTCGAGAGACATCGTGTTGATCCTTTCCGCCGTGCCGGTTCGGCCCGATGTATGCCTGTCTGTATCTATCGCTAAGATCGCTATGATGGTGATGCTAGTGTTGCCTGTCTCATCATCTTGGTCGGATGTTCTATCCTATCATTCTTGCGCTGGTGGATCACAGCGGTAATGGGTGGCCCCCACCCCCAGCCCCTCCCCCGTGCGCGGGAGAGGGGAGCCGCAGTGGGGCTATTCGATAGTCCGGGAATGCTTTCTGCAACACGAAGGGAGTGCTATACTCGCCGTGTATAGTTTGTATAACACGGCTGAGCTTGTGAGCGAGTGGGCTTGTGGCGTAGCGGTCTACGGCCTACCGTCCAGGTAGTGCTGATGAGTTTTGGGATTGATTCTGAAGTGGTAGAGGGTAGCTGGGTGAGCGAGGGTTGGGTTGATCGCGTGGGAAGGGTTGTCACCTTCACCAAAAGCGTCTCGGAGGCGGACATGGCGTTGTTCGCGCTCATCACCCGCGAGGATACCGACATTCCAGAGGAGCCGACACCGCCGGTTCGCCAGCCCCGCCAACCAGCGTCGCTCGCGCTGCTGGCCTCCTTGCTGATGGCTGCCGCCGCTCGCCATCTGGAGACGCCGGCCCGCGCGCCCTTCACCGCGCAACGCCTCGACTTCTTCGCGCCGCCGCAGACTGATGACACCCTCACGATTCGCGCCGAACTCGTTACCTACGACGCAGCAGCGGACACCATCACCATCACCCTCACCTGCCAGAACCAGGAGCAGCGACCACTGGCGCAGGGTGAGTGTACCCTGCGCGTGGGGTAGTCCTCACCCCCGGCCCCTCTCCCCGCAGGGAGAGGGGAGACTGGGCGCAGGTCATTTGCCATCAACGGCGGCCAAAGAGGCGGCGTTTGCGCTGGTGCTGCGAGTGTTCCGCGTCTTCCCCCGCCAGATATTCCTCTTGCGGCTCCTGCTGGCTCTGATGCCCCGCATGCTCTGGCCGTTGATGCTGGCCGGACGATTGCTCGCGCAACTCGCGGAGTTCGTGTGCGCGGCGTTGCGCCCGCAACTGTTCCAGGCGGCGTACACGCAGTTCCTCGTCGCTGGACCCTGGCATCGGCGGCAGGGGACGGTAGCGACCCCGGCGCTGGTCGGCGGGCGGCACCCCTGGCTGTCCCCAATCATCTTCTTCCAGGTCCTGGTCCCAGAACTCTTGCCGCTGTTCTGCTGGCGGAATCGGCGGCGCTGGCTGTGGTTGCGCCGCTCGCTGTTGTGCTGGCCGAGATGATTGAGGCGATTGAGGTGATTGAGATGGCTGGTCGTTGCGCACGACCCAGGGCGGACGCTGCTGTTCCGGCCATGCTGCCTGCGTAATTTGCGCTGGGCGGCGTTGTTCTCCTCGTCCGGTGGCGCGCGGAGCTGAAGGAAACTCTGGATGGATGACACGCGGCTCGAAGCCGGTCGCCACGACGGTCAGCTTGATAGCGCCGTCCAGCGAGGCATCGTGAACCGTGCCGAAGATGATGTTGGCGTCTGGATGCGCCGCGCCCTCGATAATGTCAGCAATCTGATGCACCTCCGCCATCGTCAGGTCGTCGCCGCCAGTGATATTGAAGATGACGTTGCGCGCCCCACGAATATCCACATCCAGCAGCGGGTTCGTCAGGGCGTCGTGCGCGGCCTGCTCAGCGCGCTGCTCGCCGCTGGCGCGGCTCATCGCCATCAGCGCCGAGCCGGTATCTGACATGACAGAGCGAATATCCGCAAAATCCAGATTGATGAGTCCGGGAATCGTAATCAGATCGCTGATGCCCTGGATGCCCTGGCGTAGCACATCGTCTGCGAGCCGGTATGCCTCGAACGCGCCGAGGTCACGCGAGCTCAACTCCATTAGCCGCTCATTGGGCACCACGATCAGCGCATCCACCACCTCGCGCAGCGCCTCCACGCCATCGGCGGCGATCTGCTTGCGGCGGCGCTCGAAGGCGAAGGGCGTAGTGACGATGGCGACGGTGAGCGCGCCCTCCTCGTGGGCCGCCTGCGCCACCAGCGGACTCGCGCCGGTGCCGGTGCCGCCGCCCATGCCAGCGGTAATGAAGACCATGTTTGCCCCGCGCAACTGCTCGCGGATCGCATTGTAGCTCTCCTGCGCCGCTTGCTGCCCGATGGTAGGGTTGCCGCCCGCGCCGAGTCCGCGCGTCAGCGTTTCGCCCAGGCGCAGGCGTGCCGGTGTGCGCGCCTGTTCCAGCGCCTGCGCATCGGTATTCATCGCCACGAACTCGACGCCACTGACGCCCACCTGGATCATGTGGTTGATGGCGTTTGTGCCCGCGCCGCCGACGCCCACTGCGAGGATGCGCGCCGCGCTGCCATTTGCTGGCTGCGCTGCCGGGGGCGGTGCGCCGCGTAGATCGAGCGCCGGTTGTCGTTGCGTGTTCTCTGTGTTGTCGAGGTTGCCAGCGCTGTTTTGGTTGTCCTGGGTCATCGTTCGTCCCGCCTCCCTCTGTGTCTTAGCTGATATAACGATTGGGATAGCGTCTCGTGCTTGCCGGCTCAATACTGGCGGCGTTCGCTCCGATTTCCTACGATCTCCTCTGTTGATTCTCTTATCTTGTATGGTACTGATTTTCGCTAGGAAGGCAAGACCCCTGAGACTGCGCGTTTGGCATGGTGTAGCCAGCGGGGTAGATGCAGCCCATGTAGCGCTTGCGGTACATGCGGTAGATGCGCTCGATGCGCTCGATTCGCTAGCGGACTGGCGAACGAGAGGCGCGGCCAGCGTGGTGTCGCGCGCTGTAATTCTTCGCCTCTGTTGCGCTGCTGCCAGAGGACCAGTCCTACCGCCGTGGCGAAGGCCGGCTGACGGGCACCCGACGGCAGGCCAGCGATACCCCCATGCAGCGCGCGTCGCACTGGAATATCCAGCGCCTGCGTCAGCAGTGTCTCCAATCCCGGTAGGTCGGCGCAGCCACCCGTGAGCAGCGCCACCTCCGGCTCGACGGTGGCCTGGCGCGCGTCGTCGAGCGGCGGACAGAGCGCGTCTGCCAGCGTATAGACGCCCTGTTGGATGCTGCGCGCCAGTTCGCGGCGCGGCATGTAGCCGGTGTGTTCGGCGGTGGACGGCAGGGGGACGAGCGCAAACTCGTCCACCCGCTGAAGGTCGCAGTGTCCAGCGCGCACCTTCAGTTCTTCGGCGGCAGCGATTGGCAACTGCAACTGCTTGGCGGCGGCCTGGGTGATGGTTGCTCCGCCAACCGGGACCGTCCGGCTCATCCAGACGGCGCCGCCGACGTAAATAGCGATGGTGGTGGTGTCCGCGCCGATATTCAGCACTGCCAGGCTGCGCCGGTGTGCCGCGCGACTGGAGGCTTCGCGTAACGCCTCGCCAAAGGTATGCGCCAGCGCCTCGCCCGCTGCCAGCGGACCCGCGATCACCTGGGCCGGTGTGAGATGCGCCAGGCGCAGGCTCTTGAGCAGATTCTGGATGGACGCGCCCGGCCCCACGGCATAGTGAATCTCCACATCCAGTTCTTCGCCAGCCATGCCGCGCGGGTCCGCCATGCCAATTTGCCGGTTCACCAGATAGGCGCGGGGAAACTCGTAGAGGACTTCATAGCGCCGGTCCAGCGTCAACGTGCGGCGCGCGGCTTCGATGGCCTGCGCGACATCCTGCTGGTTGATCTCGCGGTTGGGTGGAATGATCGAGCAGCCGCCACGCGTGTTCAGCCCATAGACCTGTGGACCACCGAGATTGACGGCGACATTGGGCAGACGCCGCCCAAGTTGTTCTTCAACCTCATAGCAGGCGCGGGCGATGGCCTGCGCCGCCTCGCCAACGTTCACGATGACGCCGCGCTGCACCCCGGCGGATTCCACGTAGGCGCTAGCGAGGTGGCGCAGCGCGCCATCTTCCATCGCTTCTGCCACCACCACTTTGATTGCTGAGGAGCCGATATCGAGTCCGGTGATGAGGTGTTCGCTGGAATCTGCCATTGGGGTTTCTCCGCCAACCACGCCAACCACGCCAATGCATGCCAACCATGCTCGTGATACCCCATACCCCACTGCCGTGCGTAACAAGCATCTTCCATGCCGTTGCTCCTTCATGCCGCGATTGCTGAAAATGTGGCACGATATGGTCACATCATCTTCCCAACACAACACCAATGACGAGGAGCAACCGAATGAGCAGCGCAGCTTCCAGGTCCAGCGCGAACGGCGTCTATTACAACTACATCGGCGGCGAGTGGACACCGGCGGCGGATGGCCGCACCAGCGAGAACCATGATCCGGCGAACGGCGAACTGATTGGCCAGTTCCCGCGTTCCGCGCAGGTGGATGTAGACCGCGCGGTGGCGGCGGCAAAGGTGGCATTCGATGGCTGGCGGCTGACGCCCGCTCCCAAGCGTGGTGAAATCCTGTATCGTGTGGGCGCGTTGCTGGCGGAGCGCAAAGAAGAGATTGCCCGCACGCTGACGCGCGAAATGGGCAAGGTGCTGGTGGAGGCGCGCGGCGACGTGCAGGAAGGCATTGATATGGCCTACTACATGGCTGGCGAGGGGCGGCGGCTCTTCGGCTCGATTGTGCCCTCCGAACTGCCCAACAAAGCAGCCTATGGCGTGCGCGAACCTATCGGTGTCGTCGCCTGCATCACGCCCTGGAACTTCCCGGTGGCGATTCCAAGCTGGAAGACGATGGCTGCGCTGATCGCCGGTAACACCGTCGTCCTCAAGCCCGCGACCGATACGCCGCTCTCCGCGCTGAAACTGGTGGAAGTCTTTGCCGACGCTGGCATCCCCGATGGCGTTCTCAACCTCGTCTGTGGCACCGGCGCGGAGGTGGGCATGCCGCTGGTGAATCATCCAGATGTCGCGGCCATCTCGTTTACCGGCTCGAACGACGTGGGGCGCGAGGTGAACGTTGCAGCGGCGAGCCAGCTCAAACGGGTGACACTGGAACTGGGCGGCAAGAACGCCATCATCGTCATGGACGATGCCGACCTCGATCTGGCGGTGGATGGCATCGTGTGGAGCGCCTTCGGCACCACCGGCCAGCGTTGCACCGCCTGTAGCCGGTTGATCGTGCAGCGTGGCGTGCGCGCGGACCTGGAGGAGCGGCTGCTGGCGCGGGTGAGCAAGTTGCGGCTGGGGCATGGGCTGGCGGAGACCACCGATGTTGGGCCGGTCATCAACGCCAGCCAGCGCGAGCGTATTCACAGCTATATGGCGGTGGCGACTGGCGAGGGCGCGCGCATCCTCTGCGGCGGCGAGCCAGCGCAGGAGGGCGACCTGGAACGCGGCAATTTCTATCGCCCGACGCTGCTCGGCGGTGTGACACCGGAGATGCGGGTGGCGCGCGAAGAAATCTTCGGGCCGGTGCTTTCGATCATCGAAGTAGGGACGCTGGAAGAGGCGATTGCCGTCAACAATAACACGAAGTATGGGCTGTCCAGTTCGATCTTCACACGCGACGCGAACGCCGTGGAGATTGCCAAGCGCGACCTGGCGACGGGCATCGTCTACATCAACGCTGGCACCATCGGCGCGGAGATTCAGTTGCCCTTTGGCGGCACACGCGGCACCGGCAACGGCCACCGCGAGGCCGGGCTGGGCGCGCTGGAGTTCTTCACCGAGTGGAAGGCGATCTACGTGGATTTCAGCGGTCGCCTCCAACGCGCGCAGATAGATTAAGCGTAGACGAAACGCAACAGGCTCCTGCACATAAACCAGGAGCCTGTTTGATATACTATTGAGAAAGAGGAAATCACAGACACCAGCAGAGAGAGGGCCACACAATGCCCAACTTGCCGGAATACCAAGAACTTCAATCGAACACTCATGACGATGCCACCAATACGAGCGATGTCGCGTCGCTGAGCGTGGAGGTATTGGCGCTGATTGCCGGCGTCACCGAGAAGTTCGAGGCTGAGGGCAGCGAGGGCTGGCGCTGGATCGCTGAACACAGCAGCAATCCACAGGTGGTCGAAATTCTGCAAGACGCGACGCCGACCACCTTGCGCGTGCTGGATGCCATTGGCCGGTTGGAGCCGGTGAACGGCATCACGATTGCCACCCACCACCATATCCCCAAAGGCACCGTCTCGAAGATCACGCGCCGGTTGATTGCGCAGAAGCTCATCAGCACCGAATCGCTGCCGAACAACAAGAAGGAAGTCCTCTTCCGCCTCACGCCGCCCGGCAGAGAAATCTTCGAGGTGCATCGCGCCTTCGATGAGCAGATGGAGCGGGGCTTCATCCAGTTTTTGCGGCGCTACGACGCTGACGAATTGCGCCTGCTCGTGCGGGTGCTGCGTGATGCGGCGGCAACATCGTTCCTGAGCCTGGCGCGCCAGGCGACACCACCGCGCGACGAAGAGAGCAATGGAAACGGGACAGATAACTAGCAGCACATGTGTTGCGCTGTGACATGTATGTGCCGCTCAACCGCTATTGCTGGATATCCGCCTGGTGGTTTCCCGCTCCCTCAGCAGCCAGCAGATCAATGGCTCGTGCAGCAGCCTGTCCAATGGCGGCGTTGATGGAGCGCGCCGTCACAACCGACCGCCGCGAATAGTTGCGCTAGCTCCTGCTGTTCCTCTTGCACGCATGACACCTCTTCTGACTATCAGTTCTTATCTGATTTGCGCTGGCTGGAGTATTCACTCGCTGGTGCTTCTCGAGCGGGCTTCCGGGAGAAATTATAGGGCGCGCTTCGCCTGCAAAAAAGTGGCTCCTCTCTCGCATACAGTGAAAGAGGAGCCGGGAGGATAGGACTGCTTATTCAGCGTCGCCGAAGATGGTGTAGTGCCAGCCCTTGCGCTGGTCGCCGGTGGTGTCGAGCATCACGTGCTTGACCTCGGTGTAGTCATCTATCGCGTAGAGCGACATGTCTTTGCCGAAGCCGCTCTGCTTGAAGCCACCATGCGGCATCTCAGCGGTCAGCGGCAGGTGATCGTTGACCCAGACGGTGCCGAACTCCAGTGCGCCGCTCACCCGCATGGCGCGCTGCACATTGCTCGTCCAGACGGAGCCTGCGAGGCCGTAGCGGACGCTGTTGGCTTTGGCGATGGCGTCGGCTTCGTCATCGAAGGGCAGCACGACCACCGCCGGCCCGAAAATCTCTTCGTTGACCACTTCGGCGTCGTCTGGCAGATCAGTGATGACGGTCGGCTGGTAGAAGAAGCCCTTCTCCATGCCGGCGACTTTGGCGCGCTCGCCGCCGGTGCGGAAGGTGCCCTTGCCCTTCGCCGTTTTTACCAGCGCCTCCACGCGCTTGAGTTGCGCCGAGGAGACCAGCGGCCCCATATCCGTCTTGTCGGACGACGGATCGCCCAGACGAATCTGGCCGACCAGTTCAAGGTAGCGTTTCAGGAAGGCATCATACGAGTCGCGCTGGACATAGACGCGCGTGGCGGCGGTGCAGTCCTGGCCGGTGTTGACGAAGCCGCCGCAGACCGCGCCCTGTGCCGCTGCTTCCAGGTCCGCATCGTTGAAGACGACGAACGGGGCCTTGCCGCCAAGCTCCATATGCACCCGCTTGAGCGAGGCTGAGGCGGCGCGCATCACCGCTTTGCCCGTCTCTGTTGCGCCGGTCAGCGAGATCAGCCGCACGTCTGGATGCTCCACCAGCGCAACGCCCACCTCATCGCCGCCAGGGACGATATTGAGGACGCCAGCGGGCAGCCCGGCCTCCAGCGCCAGGCGACCGAGCATCAGCGTGGTCAGCGGCGTCTCCGGCGCGGGTTTGAGGACGACGGTGTTGCCAGCAGCCAGCGCGGGACCGATCTTCCAGATCGCCATCATCAGCGGATAGTTCCACGGCGCAAGCTGGCCAACGACGCCCAGCGGCTCGCGGCGGATGACGCTGGCATAGCCGGGAACGTATTCACCGGCGGCTTTGCCTTCCAGCGTGCGCGCGGCGCCAGCGAAGAAACGCAGGCAGTCAATGGCGAAGGGCAGATCGCTGTCATGCGCCAGTTTGATCGGCTTGCCGACATTGCGCGATTCGGTGGCCGCCAGTTCATCGAGGTGTTCTTCGAGCAGGTCGGCCAGCTTGTAGAGCGCAGCGGCGCGGGCGCTGGGACCGATGCGCGACCAGCGGCCATCCTCAAAGGCGGCTTTGGCGGCGGCGACGGCGCGGCGCACATCGGCGGCGCTGCCTTCGGGCACGGTATCGGCTTCGGCGCCGGTGGCTGGGTTGATGAGGGTGCGCGTTCCCCCCTCGGCAGGTTCAACCAGTTCGCCATCAATCAGCATGCGGTCGGTCGTGGTGGTTGTGAGCGCCATAACGATTACTCCTGATTCTCCTCATTGCCTCTCTTGCAGCGGCGCTGGCGACACCGCCAACATCCGCATTCTCACGGCAGTATACGTGGCGATAGGGTATGACTCAAGGGACGGCGCGGCGCAAGCGTGTCCCGCCTTGATTGGCCAGTATGGCGATAGCAGTGATGCTCTATCCCACTGATAGTTCTCTTCTGATGATTTGTTTGCATTTTGCGAACCATTTTGTTATCATAGGCGCATGTGTTCTCTCTGGCCGTTGGCATTCGTTATCTCCTTCCGTTGCTCTGACTTCCTGTAGAGCAATGCCGACGGACCTGTAACCTATCTCTGGATAGCTCTGGAGGCTGCAACCGATGACACATCAGACATTACAGGTAGAGGATGATGACGATATCCCGACGGCCATACGGGAGATGCTGGTGGCGCAACGGGCAGTCTTTCGCCGACTCCTGCATCCACGCGGTGACGAGTGGATTCGCCTGGACCTCAGCATGGGCCAGCTCAAAACGCTGATGGTGCTGGCTTCGCAGGCGCCGATGACCGTCAGCCAGTTGGCCGAAACGCTCGACGTGGGCAAGCCGACCGCCAGCGTCCTGGTGGACCGCCTGGTCAATCTGCGGCTGGTGATGCGCACGGAAGACGCCGAAGACCGCAGGCGCACACTGGTGGCGCTGACCACTGAGGGCAGCGAACTCGTCACCCATCTGCGCCAGGGCAGCAAAGATACGCTCATTCGCTGGCTCTCCGCGCTGGCGCCAGCAGACCTCGCCGCGCTGACTCGCGGCATGCAGGCGCTCGCCGCCATCGCTGAACAGGACGATCCCTCGCCCGAAGCCTCCAAAGCCGCCAAAGCCTCCGAGACCGCACCTACGCTCATCCCATCAAACTGAGCATGTTCTGCTCTCGGCTTTGAAAAGCTGGGGCACGCCTGTTGAGAACAACTCTCTCGGCTTTAAAAAGCCGGGGCACGGTGGCAGGGGCTGAAGCCCGTGGCGCATCCGCAGGGACTTCAGTCCTCGTGATGTGCGCCGGCAGTTGACTGCCGCGATTCTAGAAGTGGAGACGATATCCGCGATGACCGACACGATTTCCGTCCCGACCACAGCTTCGGAGCAGCCGGAGCCACAGAGCATACGCGATACCGTCAGCAAGCGGCGACTCGCGCTGATTATCACCGGGCTGCTGCTGGGCATGCTGCTCAGCGCGCTCGACCAGACGGTGGTGGGCACCGCGATGCCCCGCGTGATTGCCGATCTTGGTGGCGCTAACCTTTCCTGGGTCTACACCGCGTATCTTCTCGCATCTACCGTTGGCGTGCCAATCTATGGCAAACTTTCGGACATTTATGGCCGCCGCATCTTCTTCATGCTGGGCATGGTCGTGTTCTTGATCGGCTCAGCCCTCTCCGGCACCAGCGACAACATGACGCAACTCATCATTTACCGCGCAATTCAGGGGTTGGGTGCTGGCGCATTGATGCCAATTGCGCAGGCGATCATCGGTGATATTTTCCCGCCGGTGGAACGCGGCAAGTGGCAGGGTCTCTTCGTCGCCGTCTTTGGCCTGGCAACGATTGTTGGGCCGTTGCTCGGCGGCGCAATCACCGACCACTGGGGCTGGCGCTGGGTCTTCTATGTCAATATGCCGGTCGGCTTCTTCGCGCTGCTGGTGACGGGGTTGACGCTGCCGAATCTGGTGGTGCGTCGCCAGCACACGATTGACTATCTCGGCTCGATTGCGCTGGTCCTCTGGTCGGTGCCGTTGCTGCTGGCGCTTTCGCTGGGTGGCAACCAGTACGACTGGAACTCCTGGCAGATCATCGGCCTCTTCGCCGTGGCGGCGGTGATGCTTCTGGTGTTCGTGGTGATCGAACTGCGCGCCCGCGAGGCCATCATCAACCCACGCCTGATGAAGAACAGCATCTTCTCCGTCTCGATGATTGCGATGTTCCTGCTGAGCGCGGGCATGTTTGGCGCGATTCTCTACCTGCCGTACTTCGTGCAGGATGTCCAGGGACAATCCGCCACCAATTCCGGCGTAGTGCTGACGCCGATGATGCTGGGCTTCATGTTCAGTAGCCTCGTCGGTGGGCAGTTGCTTTCGCGCACGGGCCGCTATAAGCTGCTGGCGCTCTTCGGCTTCGCCGTCGGCGCTGTGGGGATGTTCCTGCTCTCGCGTATGAATGTCAACACCTCCAACGGCGAACTGATCCGCAATATGGTTGTAACGGGCCTGGGCATCGGCGTTATCATGAGCCTGTTTACGATTGTGGTGCAGAACGCCTTTCCGCTGCGCCAGATTGGCGAGGTGACGGCGACGCTGACGTTTTTCCGCTCGATGGGCGGCACGATTGGCCTGGCGGTGCTTGGCTCGGTGCTGGTCAACGGCTTCACCAACAACCTACAGGCCCGCATTCCGGGGCCGCTCAAGCCCTATGTCTCGGCGAAACAGCTCTCCAACTTCGGGCAGGCACAGAGCAGCGGCAGCAGCGGCGGCGGTTCATCCACGACGGCGCACCTGCAACAATTGTTGGCGCACTTCGGTCCACAGGGGCAATTGCTCTATCAACAACTGATGATGGCGGTGAGAACCAGCCTTTCGGATGCCATTTCCAACGTCTTTGCCATCGGCGCCTGCATGATGGTCGCCGCCTTCATCGCCACGCTCTTCCTGCGTGAGATTCCGCTGCGCAAGAGCCACAAAACGGCGGACACTGCGAACGGCCAGCAGCAGGCGGGTGATCGCGGCGCTGACGACCAGGAAAGCGCCACCCTTGCCGGAGGAGCCATCATTGGTTGATCCGGCTGATCCGGCTGATATAGATGGTGCAGAACAGGGCATGACAGGGCATGTGTCCTGTATTGCCGGCGCCTCGTAGGATAGCAGGCGGCTGTCCTACGAGGTTTGCAGTTGCGTGCGCGGTTCCAGGCGCAGCCGCGCGTGGCCCTGCTGGAAGGCAATCAAAACGAACATCACTGCGCCGAGCGCCGCGATGGAGAGAAAGAGACCTGCCTGCCAGAGCAGTAGTGCGACGGGTTGCCCGCGAAATGGTGGCGCTACCAGGAGCGCGATGCCCAGCGCCAGGGCCAGGAGCGGCGCGAGAAAGCGCCAGATCCAGCGCCACCGCCGTAGATGGATGGCGCTGAAGATGCCGATGAGGCTGGCTGCGACGATGATGGCAAGTTGCGCCAGGGCGACCAGCGAAACCAGCCGGATACTTGCGAGATGATAGGAGCCAGCGCACCAGCCGGAGGTGCTGGCCAGGAGGTCGCACTCGCCAGTTAGGTGATAAGCGTAACGCCAGATATCAGCGATGTTCCACACCTGCACCGCTACCAACACGCCAAGCGCGGCTATCATGCCATTGACCAGCCAGGGAAACGGCGTTGGCGCGGGAGAGAAAGCGCGCAGGATGCGGCGCGTGAGCAGCCGCATGTCGCGCTGGAATGACGCGCCACTGCGCACGCGCGCCGGAGCATAGGCAGCCAGTCCAGCTATATCAGCGGGCAAATCATGGGCTGTAGGCATCGCCGCATCTTCGATCAGAACGGGAATGATGATCTTGTCACTGGAAAGCGCAGTGGCGATCTCCAACCGCACATAATCGGCGGGGTCGTCCAGGCGACGCAGCCCATTGGATGTGGCAGCGGTAAGCCAGGTGGGACCAATGAGGATGAGTACCACATGACTCCCGGCGAGCGCCCGCGCGATGACATCAGGGAAATCGGCTCCGGCAAGCATGATATCAACGTCGAGGTAGATGCCACCCATCAGCGCGCTCTCTTGCTGAAGATGGTTGTAGATGCGTTCGCAGATCGCGCGGCTGTCGCTGCGGCGATAAGAGATGAAGCAGGCGAAGGTAAGCGGATGGGTCGTTTTCTCTGCCGCCTTGTTGGCTTTATTGCTCTTATTGGCTTTGTTGGTGGCGTTGAGGGGGTCCGTGACGATGCGTGAGGCGCTCAATCCATATGCAACCAGCAGCAGACCACCAAGCAAGACAGCCACGAATACCGCGAGAGATGCCGCCAAGCCCGGAAGGAGACTCTGGACGTTCTGGCGCTGGATGAGGCGTTGCATGGCATCGAGATCCGGGACGGCGCGTGTGATTGCTATCAACGTTGCCACGATACATGCGGAGGCGATATCAAGCAGGATCAGCCGGCTCACGAGACGGTCGCGCGCCGCCTGGATTGCCGCCAGCACAGCCAGCAGTGCCCACGGCCAGCCCAGCACGAGGATGGCGATGCCATAGAAGCCGCTGAGTGGACTCGATAACGTCAGGTGGTTGTACTGAATGTACGCGATTATCTGCTGAGAAGCTAACGCGAGCGTCAGGAAGGCAAGCGCGGCACAGAGCAGGTCCCAGAGCAGCGCCAGGCCACATCCCTTGAGGACCCAGAGCTGCTGCGCGGGAAGAACAAGCTGAGCGGTGATTTGCCGCTGTAGTTTGGCGGCGAGCTGCACGGCGTTGCCATGCAGCATGAGGGATTGCGTGTATGCGAGCGGTTGCAACTCCGGAGGAAGTGTAGCCGCATCTGGCATGACGGCCCCAGAGACGAGCACCGGCGCAACCAGCATGTGGCGCTGAAACGCCTGGGTCAGCGCCTGGCGTGCAAGCTCACTGGCAGGCGCATCGGACCCTGCCTCATTGCGTGGCTTCTGGAGAGCCGCCAGATGTTCTGGCCCAAGAATCGCCACGAGGACATTGGAACGGCTGAATGTAGCCGCATCGAGCGTGCCGGAGAGCAGATGGACAGCGCGACGACCCCAACGCGACGCAAGCACAGCGATCATATCGCTTACCTCGCGAGATTGCTCACCCTCCGGTGCTATGACAGAGATTGTGACTCGCATAGTTTGTTTTCCCCAAGTTAGTTTATTTAGATTCAATATAGATTAAGAATAGACCAAGATGAAATTGCGGTCAACCGTTATGATACTGGAGGAGGCTTTGTTTGACATGGCTGACGCTATTGTTTTGCCCGTTCCTGGCCAGCGGAGGCTGGCTTCGTTATCGGCGAGGCGTTTCAGTGCGGATTCATCAGCCGGTCACTTCATCTGCAACCGGCGTATTATCGGTCGCAGTGGTTGGCCCGGCTTGTTCATATGTTTGTCCGGCTTCTGTTTGTCCGGTTTCGTCCGGCTCTGTCTGGTCCGGTTCGGCCAACACCTGCGCCAGAATATTCGCCTGATCGCGAAGTGAGCCACCCGCGCCGCCGCGCCGCCACATTTGCAGTTCAGCAGCAATGCTCAGCGCGATTTCGTCCGGTGTCTCCGCGCCGAGGTCCAACCCAATGGGCGCATGAACCTGTCGCAACTGCTCCGGCGCGATGCCCGCTTTCAGCAGCCCGCGAAAGATTGCTCGTACCTTGCTGGCGCTGCCGATCATGCCAACATATCCGGCTGAGGTTGCCAGCGCCGCCCGCAACGCCTCGCCATCCGAGCGATGGCCGCGCGTCACCACGACGATAGCCGTCCCTGGGTCGGGCCGACGTTCTACCAGTGCCGCCGCAAGATCGCCCACCGCCGTCTCAACAGTATCGGGCAGATTTGCTGCGCGCATGAACTCCGAACGGTCATCCAGCAGCGTCACGCGCCAGCCAAGCGGCGCCGCCAACCGCGCCAGCGCCTGCGCGACATAGCCGGAACCGGCGACCAGCAATCGTGGCTCTGGGCGCAGCGGCTCGATGAAGACTTCCAGCGAGGCGCCACAACTGCCGACGCTTTCGCCGCCTTCGGGGTCCAGATGATAGGTCAGCAGGGAGGGTTGCCCGCCGGAGAGTGTGCGCAGGGCATCGGCCACGGCGCGGCTATCCGTGGCCGAGCCGCCCAGCGTGCCAGCGGCGCTGCCATCTGCGCGCACCAGCAGGCGCGCGCCGGGCGCACAGGGAGCCGCGCCCCAGATCTTCACCACCGTCACCAGCGCCACCGGTTCGCCATGCGCCAGCGCCGCGCTAATCTCCTGAAACATGGTGGCCCTCCTCGCAAGCATGCCTTCAGAACGCCTTCCGCCGGTTGTCAATACTATCTATTGTATAGCATGTCGCGCATGGACGGCGATATGCGTATGATGTTCATATCTGGACTATTGTGGGATGTTTGGCGAGGTTTGTGCGTTATACTCAACGGATGGCATAGATGACAGTGGCATACTATTCCAATCAGCAACCGTCCGGCAGCAATTGCGTAGATCATGCTCTGAGGCAGGGAGACAATATCATGCGGAATATGACCCGCCCGTGGACTCATAGCCGGGTAGGGAGGCGTTTCATTGGCCTGGCGTTCGTGGCGACGTTGCTTGCGGTGCTTGCGGGATGTAGTCTTGGCGGGTCCTCCACCCCCAGCGGCAGCGACCAACTGGCACTGACGCAGGTGCCGTGGTGCGATGTTCCTGCCATCAACTTTGTGGATAGCGGCAGCACCGCGCAGACCACCTTCACCAATTGGGACGACGTGCGGACACAACTTGGCTTTACCACCTATCTGCCGGCCAATCTCCCCAAAGGCTCGTGCCTGGTGCTGGCCGGTGGCTCCGTGCATGACCCAATCTTTGGCGGCCATTTCGTCGCTACCTGGAATCTGCCGGGCAATATCTCGCTGAGCTTCTCTGAGGCGCCCAAACGCGCCAATCTCGGTGACAAGCTCCAATGCGCCCAGAGCGCCCAGGACGCGAAGACTGCCATCTGCCTCGGCGTGATGGGCAACACCGGCATCACCATCGCCTCGCCGCAGTCCGCCAGCGCCGTCCAGGCGATCTTCCAGTCGCTCAAGCCAGATGTAAATTGGGTGCCTGCCAACACCAATAAGCTGCTGGCGACGCAGACTCCCTCAAGCTAGCGCGCTACTGAGCGGTTCGTTGCGCAGTATAACAAACGGCGTTCCCGCTGAGACATGGGAACGCCGTTTGCCTTGTTGGGCTTCGGAACATCCAGAGTTGCGATAGTGGAATAACGGCTTAGAATAGTGCGATGCGGTTGAGAAAGGAAGCCGAATCAAGGCAATAGTGTTCCAAAATAGGCAGCGTTTGCTGAGGAGGTAGCTGCGGTCGGTTCCGAGCGCGTGTAATAACCCCGTAGTGATCGCCATGCCCCCAAACGCTCCATGCTTCGGCAAGCAGCATATAATCGTCTCGGTTCCAGGTGAAAATGGTGAGTTTGCGTCGCTGCGCCTCTACGAACACGAGTGCATCACTGCTACCCTTTGGATGGAATTCCAGTGTATGAAAAACACGGAATCCCCTGGCTCGCAACTGTTGCACTAAGTCTTGTCCGATTCCTTCGTCTACCAACAGATCAGCCATGCGCTTCGGATCCGTTAGCGGTGTTTTGTGTATCGGCAGGGTCGGCTGGCTCTCTGTTGAGTTGGGCATACCAGGTGAAATACTCTTCGAGCGTGCGTAGCGGTGGGGTATCCTCATCTGCGTATGGTTGTGTATTGCGGATGATGCGCGCGTCAAAGATGACCTTATGATCTAGATAGTACCGCTTTGCTGCCTCCCATTCGTCGCGGGGCATGTCGCTATAAGCAGCAAGTATTTCCTCATCGTTATACTTACTATTAATCCATTGCGCTATGAGCGTCCAGATCGGATAGCCGGATTGCACCAGCACCTCATCTATTCCTGCCTGCTCGTTTGCAAAAAGATGCGGATCCAGTGGTCGTCTTTTGTAGGGTGGTTGCCCATTGGCATAGGTACTATTATTCTGATTTGTTTTGCTCATGAGGATGCCCTCCTCTTTTTGTACTAATTCTCTGGCGGTTCATCAAAATCCAAACTGATACCCCTGTTCTCCTCATTGTCTCACATGTTTACGCGGAGATCAGGGGTTTTTTGAGGTCAGCTAAACGATTAGCTTGCCGAAGAAGATGCCCACGATGACCAGCACAGCGATGGTAATGACGACAATCGGCTCCTCGCGGCTGCCGGACTTAAAGCGCCAGCGCCGCTCCGGCGGGAAGCCAAAGCGCTCATGGTTGGGCCAGAGCCAGGGTACGCCGCCGAGCGTCAGGCTATCGGCCAGCAGATGTAGGAAATAGCCAATCATAAAGGCGGTGAAGGCAATGCCCGCTCCGGCATGGAAGTCGAATCCTGGGCCGATCCCGCTCGCCAGCCGCTCGGCAGCCGCGTGCAACCCCAGTTGATTGTAGAGAAACAGGCCCATGACATACTGAATCGCCCAGATGACGGCGCCAACAATCGCCATGCCCAGCAGACTATGAAAGAAGGTGCGATGCCCTGCCACATGCTGGATGCCCTTGCTGACGACGCCTGCACGTTCGCCGATGGTGCTGCGGGCGTTGTCAATATCCGGCGCCAGCGCACCGAGGGCAGCGAAGCCGTAGAAAATGATCTTCATCGCCAGCGTGTTTGCCAGCGTGCCCGGATCGCTGGGCAGCGGAAACAACGGCGGTGTCGTCACATGCAACACACTCTCCGCCACCACTGCGCCCGCCAGCCCAAACACCACATGAGATGGCCCTTCCAACCGTCACCGTCCCTCTCTATCTCTATGAATCTCTCTATGAAAGTCCTCACCCGGTCTCCGGCCACTCCTCTCCTCGCGAGGAGAGGGGTGGCCGCAGGCCGGGGTGAAGATTATTCCGGCGTTTCGACCAGAATAGCATCCCCTTCGATACGAACCGCATAGGTGGGTAAATCGTCACGGGCGGGGCCACGCAGCACCTTGCCATTGCGCACATCGAAGCGCGCCAGATGGATCGGACAGGTCAGCACGCAGCCATCCAGTTCGCCCTGATCGAGCGGGCCGCTGATATGCGTGCAGTCGTCGTCCACCGCGTAGATCGTCCCCTCCACATTGGCGAGGCAGAGCAGCCGCCCCGCGACCTCGACGCGCAGCAATTCGCCCGGCGCAATCTCATTCAGCTCTGCCACCCGGACGAACGTTCCCACGCGGCTCCCTCCTCTCATGTACTACGCCTCACTTCGCGGATTCGTTGCGTGCATTCTACCATGTGTTGCTCAGCATGCTGATGTTTTGTCTTCCCTGGCATAATGATAGCCCTACGAATAGGCAATTTCAGCAATAGACGTATTGATGCACTTGGCATACCAGATTGCGCGGACTGCGAAGAATAGACCATAAAGGCGATTGCAAGATGGGTAACGTTTTCCGCTATAGCGCTTCATCGCTGTACCATATCGTACAAAGCGGCAGAGCGCGAGACCGAGATGCAGGCGATACCGCTATACTTATATAAGAGTGAATGGTATAGGGTGAGGAGCAAGAGGGTGCAGAAGCGCAGAACGAGGCAATCGCTGGAAGCAGCAGGACTTTGGGCCATAGAGCCTACGATACCAGCAAGGTCATTAGCTGTCGTGCGGCCAGATGTTTCCTCTCCCACGACAGCCAGAGATGCACTACTCAGCCACTATCGCCAGCGCATCGTTCACAACCCCGCGCTGGATCGCAGCCTTGTCAGTTTTCAGGCGAACAAAACCGTGCCGTTTTCCGGCTGGTTCAAGTATCGTGAAGGATTCTCCGAGTCGTTGGTGTCGTATCTGCTGCAACAACTACATCCGCAACCAGGCACGCTGCTCGATCCATTCGCCGGGGGCGGCTCTGCGCTCTTTGCGGCCAGCGCGCTTGGCTGGGAAGTGAAGGGCATCGAGGTACTTCCTGTTGGCATCTATGCCATGCGGGCACGCCAGTCTGCGCGGAACATAGCATCTCAGTCGCTCATCGCTCTAATACGCGAGCTTGAAGCGGTAGATTTCGCCACCTATGCCAAATCTGAATATGCGCTCCATCATATCGCTATTACACGAGGCGCGTTCCCTGCTGAAGAAGAGCAGCAACTGACTGGTTATCTTGCCTATTGCGATGAGCAGATACGAGACGATATCCTACGCACGCTGTTGCGCTATGCTGCTTTCTGTATTCTGGAAGACATGAGCTACACGCGCAAGGATGGGCAATATTTGCGCTGGGATGCGCGCTCAGGGCGCTCACAAGGCAAAAAGCCTTTCAATAAGGGGCGTATTTTGCCATTCCGCGAGGCGCTCAATGCAAAATTACGTCAGATGGCAAATGATATTGGTGCGGCCCCAACACAACAATCGCTCTTCAACGTTCCCTCAACCACAACGCATGAGGGGGCTGACCTGGAACTCTACGAAGGTTCATGTCTGACTATTCTTCCAGAGATGGGGGCCAATTCAGTTGACTTTGTGCTGACTTCTCCGCCATATGCTAACCGCTATGATTATACCCGCACCTATGCGCTCGAACTCGTTTTTTTGGGCTGCGACGATCAGCGTGTGAAACAATTGCGGCAGGAGATGCTTTCCTGCACGGTGGAAAACAAGGAGAAGCGGGATCAGTTACGGCAATTTTACGCCCGCATCGGGCGCGAGCAAGATTTCGAGCGCATTGATGCAACTTTTCAGCGCCAGGATGCGCTACAAGAGGTGTTGGGCATTCTGGATGGCTACAAAGAGCGCGGAATACTCAACAATGCCAATATCGCCAGGCTAGTGCGCAATTATTTCTACGAGATGTGTTTTGTCATCTACGAATTGGGCCGGGTGTTGCGTCCTGGTGGCATCGTGGCGATGGTCAATGACAACGTGCGCTATGCAGGCGAAGAAGTGCCTGTAGACCTGATTCTTTCCGATATAGCGGAGACGTTTAGTTTGACTACGCGCGTCATCTGGACGCTTGGACGTGGCAAAGGGAATAGCAGCCAGCAAATGGGGACGCACGGGCGCGAAGAATTGCGCAAATGTGTCTACGTGTGGGAAAAGCAATAGCTATCCTAGTGGCTTGTTATAGGTTAACGAGCCAGCGGGCAAGACTTGCCACTTGCTCGGGGCGTGTCAGGTTGGCCGCATGACTGAGAGTTCCATCTTCCAATTGGCGATAGATCTCGTGTGCCATTGCTGTCTCAATGGCTGCGCCAACGAAAAAGAGATATGGCGACTTACCTGCAAATGGCCTGCTGCTTCTGATTCTATCTAGTGCGCTCTTTGCCGTTTTCCAATGCTCATCTGCGCCAGCCGGATCAATCCCGCCTTTCAGCTCGCCACAAGCAAGATACGCAACTGGATGTTCGAGCAATGCTTTTACCAGCGCCTCTTTCGAAGAGTTGTTGAGCAAAATGACATCAATATTTTTATCAATGAACTTTGGTTTGGTATCGAAGAGCAGTAGCCGTCCTGGCCAGCTCACCTGTTGTACTTTCCCGGAAGTGGCTTGCTTGACCTCGACCTCATGTGGTTGCAGCGCCGCCAGAAGTTCCGATGTGAAATGTTGGGCAGCTTCTGCGCCGACCCAATTGCGCATCTGCCCTCCCAACGCATCTCCTTTGGTGAGCATATAGCGGGCGAAAATTTCCTCACGGAAATTTGGGCCAGCCTGAGCCGCAATCGTTGCAAATACTTCCTGAACGGCACGCTCTAACTCATCAGGTGATAGGCGCTGTTGAGCCTTCTCGGAAAAGCCGGCAGCAGCAATCAAATCATTTCGCAATTGGGTCAGAGCAAACAATGACTCTATTTGCCCAACTGTTTGGAGTGCCTCCCAAAGTTGCAATCCTCTTTCGACATAGGGTGTCGCCTTTTGTTGTTTTGCCTGTGCCTCACGAAGAAACCCGTCGCGCACCGCTTGATAGGATGTAACAAGATCGTTTGGTCCAGTTATCACGCTTGTCCATGAGGCATCGGCATCAGGCATACCCTCATCCTTTTCTCAGCAAGACAACCAATAAGCGTATGAAGTCTACTACATCCCCACATATTTCGCGTAGAGGCTGCGGGCGACAGCGGTGTCATCGGTGCCTTTGATGATGGCGCGGGCATCGGGGAAAAGCGTGAGGTCGTAGCCGTCCACCTGCAAGCGCAGCAGGAAGCCATTGCTCGCCACGGTACCCACCGGCGCCAGCCGCTCCGCCAGCGCCGCCAGGTCGAGCGTGCCGCTGATGGCGTGGCTGGGCCGCACCTGCACGGCGTTGCGCCCACAGAGCGCCGTGCCGCTATCTTCCAGCGGCGCATCCAGGTACTCGTATTCGCCGCGTCCGCAGGCCGGGCAGTCTTCCTGGCGTGGCAGTTCAATGCGCTCGAAGGTGTTCTCCCAGAGGTCCACCCAGGTCATGCCGCGCGCCAGCTTCTCGCTGCCCACCAGCAGTTTCAATGCCTCAGTCGAGGCGATACCAGCAATCGCGCCGACGATGCCGTTGAGGACACCAGCCGTATCGCAGGTGGGTGTCGTGCCGGGGAGCGGGCGCTCCGGGAAGACGCAGCGCAGGCAGGTCGTTTCATGCGGCTGCACTGTCATCGTTACGCCGTAGGAGGCGATCACGCCGCTATAGACCCAGGGAATGCCCAGCTTCACGCAGGCGTCGTTCAGCAGATAGCGCGTCTCGAAGTTATCGGTGCCGTCCAGCGCCAGGTCCACGCCCTCCAGCGCCTCTTCGATGTTCTCAGCCGTTATATCCGTCACCAATGGCTCGACGGTGATGAGGTGATTGACCTGGCGCAAGCGGTTCGCCGCCGCAATCGCTTTGGGCAGACCACGCCGTACATCCTCCTCATCATAGAGAATCTGGCGCTGGAGATTGTTGCCCTCGATATAATCGCGGTCAGCGATGCGTAGCAGTCCCACACCGGCGCGCGCCAGATTATTCGCCAGCACGGTCCCCAGCGCGCCACAGCCAACGATCAGCACCCGCCCCTGGCTGATGCGCTCCTGCCCGGCGTGGCCGATGCCGGTGAAGAGCGTCTGGCGGGCATAGCGTTCGCCCGCACCCAGGCTGCGCTCTATGCGCTCATCATGGTCATCATGGCTCTTGTGATTGTCTCGATTATGCAGGTCAGGAGTTTGCGGCATGATGGTATCCCTTCGGTGGTGCGGCGATATGGCTATGGCGGCGTACCGGTTTGTGGCGCTGCTGTAGATATAGCGTAGCTCAGTGTGGCTATCACCAGCTATCACCAGCTATCACCAGTGCGTTCAGAGCAATCGCCGCGCCGCATTGTAGCGTTGAACCCAGGACTTTATGGTAGGTCGCCGTCGCCCTTGCGTATCCTATTCTTGCTGGCTGCGCGCCGTGTGGAAGCGACGTGCCAGGACCTTCAGCCCGCTTGTCCTCTGTGTCGCCATATGATACAATAGCCCCCACAGCCGATAACGGCCAGGTAGCCATACGCGCAGGGAAGGCGCGTCGCGGACGGCGCTGTACGCTCGTGAAGACGTGTACACGTCCACCTGCGGGCAACGTAAGGGAACCAGGTGGCGGCGGCACGCGTTTTGTAGCATGTGTATGTACATGTGTGCATGTGTAGCACAGATGTCATCGTACTGATGTGTTGAGGTGAACTGTTTCGTTCGGAAGAGGTGGCGGAAAATGGCACGGCAGGTGGCACACGAGACAGAACAGACAGCGCAGGCGGAGCAGCCCGTAGAGCCGTCCCGGCAGAAGAAGGTGCTGGTGATTGACGACAATCCTACAATTGTCGAGTTGATCCGGCATGCCGTCAATATGCAAGGGAAATATTCTGTCATCGTAGCCTACGATGGCGTGCAGGGTCTCGAACAGTTTTATGCCGAGCATCCCGATTGCGTTATCGTAGACGTGCGCATGCCGCGCATGGACGGCTATCAGGTGGTGCGTTGCATCCGTGGTGATAGCGTCTCAGCGCATACGCCGCTCATCATCCTGAGCGCGATGATCGAGGAAGACGATCAATTGACCGGCCTGCTCTCCGGCGTTGACGAATACCTGGCGAAACCGTTTAAGCCAAGCGTTCTCTGCGCCACGTTAGAGCGTGTCATGCAGATTACGCCAGAGGAACGTGAACACCGCATCGAGCGGTTGGCAGTGGAAGACCTGGAAGAACTGCATGATGAGGTCCAGAGCCGGCGCGAGATGGTGGCACATCCTGCCGTCCCACCTGCCGCCGCGCCAAAACGTGCAGCCACAGGTGATATGAGCGACACGGCGGCATCAGTCTGACGGGGAAAGGGTCAGACTCAAGTATAAGGGGGTGGGGAGTGGCCGTGGAACGTATCAGCGAACAATCCATGCAAGAACGTCCACTGGATGTGCTGGTGGTCGAAGGAAACACTGCGGCCCGCGAACGCATGCAGTTGGCGCTTGGCGACGGCTATGCTCTCCGTTTCGTCAACGGCGTCAGCGAGGCGTTGGATGCGATTCGCCTTCAGCAGCCGGATTTACTGGTCAGCGAGGTGGATTTGCCGGAGGGCGATGGGCTTCAACTCTGCGTGCTGGTGCGTGGTGAGCCGGAGATGGGCAGCATTCCGATTATGCTCGTCACGGAACGCGGTAGCATCCAGGATAAGGTGGCGGGATTCCAGGCAGGCGCAGACGACTATGTGGTGAAGCCGGTAGATACCCGGCTCTTCTATGCGCGCATTCGCCTGCTCTGCCGCATCAAAGGCATCGCGCTTCCCTACGCGCACCGGAGCGCCTGAGCGTTCAAACTCGCTTGAAGGGATGTGAGGTAGGGCAGACATTCCTGTCTGCCAGCGGCCCTTGCACTCGCAGACAAGAATGTCTGCGCCACCAGCATAGACAATTTTTCTAATCTCCTGGGTTATGGGCGCGCGGCCCAGAGGTCGAGTCGCCCACCCTCCCATTCCAGCGCATCACCGGAAGCAGGCGCGGCGCCGATCAATCGTTCGATGAGGCTGGCGCTGGTGATGAGGTGCCCGAAGGGTGTTTCGATGAGGACGGCGCGCCGCTCGTAGAGGCGCGGATGGGCGGCAAGATGCGCCTGCTGTGGGCAGCGCCAGCGCAGCGCGCGAACGATCCCCGCAAGCTCCTGTCGCGCACTGAGCCGCCACGGATAGCGGCTATGCGCAAGATGCGCTAGATTCTCCTCTATGCTTTCCACGTTTCCTGTATTCTCTTCATCCTCACGCAGTTCCGGCTCTGATATTCGCTGCATGTGATAGGCCGTTGCCAGGGAGAGCAGGAATGTGTAGCGTTCGCCGGTGCGCAAGGGATCGCTGAGCGTGCGGCTATCGAAGACCGTCAGCGTGCGTCCGTTTTCCAGGCGCAGCGCCAGCCAGCAGCTCGCGGCGCGTGGCCCATCCCCGCTAGTGGCGCTTTTGCGTTCGAGGAGCGCGGTGATCCATTCAACCATGCGATGCGACTCCCGCTGTCTTTCCGCCAGGAAATGTTTCCCCTCATAGGGACATTATTCCTTCATCCTATCATGCGGAGCCTCGGGGCGGACCAAGCGTGGGGTAGCCAAATCTGCACGTTATTACTGGGCAGGCAAAGTTTCGTCAGTAGTTCGTTACTCCTCATAGCAGACTCAAATTCTGGGATGAAATTGAACCGGGTGTAAGAGCGCTGGCGATAGGGTTTGTATTCGAAGTCTTGCCAGATTGCTTCCGACCGGTTCCGCATAGTTGGAGGGAATACGTGAGTTCGTTTGGTGTGTTTGGTTACTGGTTTGCCGCTGGCCTTTTTGTTTTTACGGCCGTGATCTCGTGGATCCGTGGTCTACGCAGCGAAAGAGGTAGGCTCAGGCTCTTGTCTCTCCTCGCCGGTTTTTGCTGCCTCCTTGCCAGTATTGTAATACTAGCCACCCTCTACTCGTTAACGCGCTGACCGGCGAGATGGTATGCGCAAACGCACTGCATTGCTTCAAGAATGAGCCAGTTTCTTGAGTGACCAGATGCCATTATTGCAGGATGTTCGCCAAGCTATATCTTCTTTGTGGTTGCCGCGCGAGGCTCATCGTTGGTATACTGGCGCGGAGAACACGGCAGGAGGGGCCACGAATTTATGAGCGAACGCGCACGTGTTGAGCAAATCAGTCAACTCATCGAGCAGCACAACATTGACCTCATCAAAGTGGGCGGGCCGGACTACGACGGCGTGTATCGCGGCAAACGCCTGCCGGTGGATGTCTTCCTGGATGGCGTGGAGCATGGCTATGCGCAGGGCAACGTCCTCTTTGGCTGGGACATCGCTGATGATCTGGTGCCCGGCCTGCGCTACACCAACTGGGACACTGGCTACGCCGACCTGCGCATGCTGCCGGACCTCAGCACATTCCGTCCCGTTCCCTGGGAAGAGGGCGTCGCTAGCGTTATCTGCGATTTTGTGGATGAGGATGGCGAGCCGGTGCGCGTGGCGCCGCGCTACGTGCTGCGCCGGGTACTGGAACGTGCGGAGGCGATGGGCTACCGGCCAGAACTGGCGCTGGAACTGGAGTTCCGGCTCTGGCGCGAGGATCAGCGGTCGCTGCGCGAGAAGCAATGGCGCAATCTGACACCGCTCAGCCCGACGACAAGCTGCTATGTCATCCACCGTTCCACTGGCGACGACTTTCTCGTCGGCAAGCTGCGCCGCCTGATGGACGCCTACGCTGTGCCAGTGGAGGGTTATAACCGCGAGCATGGCGAAGGCATGTATGAGATGAATCTTCGCCATACCGCTGGAATGGAAGCCGCCGACCGCGCGCTGCTCTTCCGCAACGGCGTCAAGGAGATTTGCCTGCTCGATGGCATGACGGCCAGCTTCATGGCGAAGCCCTTCGCCAATGAAGACGGCAACAGCGGCCACCTGCACCAGAGCCTCTGGACCACCAGCGGCCAGAGCGCCTTCTATGACGAACAGGGCGAGCATCATCTCTCACCCGTTTTCCTCTCGTATATCGCTGGCGTCATGCAGACGATGCCGGAGTTTATGGCGCTCTACGCCCCAAACATCAACTCCTACAAGCGTTTTGTGGCTGGCTCCTGGGCGCCGACGGTGGCTGCCTGGGGCATCGAGACGCGCACCCCGGCCCTGCGCGTCATCTCCGGCTCACCCAACGCCACGCGGTTGGAGAATCGCGTCTGCGGCTCAGATGTCAACCCGTATCTGGCGATGGCCGCCACCGTCGCAGGTGGCTTGCATGGCATCGAGCAAGGGCTGACGCCGCCGCCACCGGCGCGCAGCAACGCCTATGCGCTGCCGGAAGCGGTTGCCCCGCGCCTGCCGCGCACGCTCGAAGCCGCTATCGAACGCTTCGCTGGTAGCGAGATTGCGCGCGCCTGGTTCGGTGATGCGTTCGTGGATGACTACGTGACGATGCGCCGGTGGGAGATTGAACGCTATCACGCCGCCGTCACCGAGTGGGAGCGCGAACGCTACTTCGAGCTGATTTGAGGGGTGTTAGCAGGTGTGATACCGATTTGGGTTGAGTGGCTGGCGCACGAGATCGCGGCACTCAAGTGCCGGCGCACGCGAACCGGACTGAAGTCCTGTCGCCGGTCGCGCGTTCCGGCTTCAGCCGGTTGCTCCGTGCCTCGGCTTTTCAAAGCCAGGAGGGCTGCCCAGAGGTCCCATCGAGGGCGCCAGAGGTTGACCATTCCGCGAGACGACCCGTATAATGGCGGCCTGTACCGCGTGTCAATGCAGTGTGACTGATAGAATGCCAGACAGCGGGCAGCGTGGCCCGATTTTTGCGTTTACGGTCATTACGGATTGGAGTCCCTGACCCGCAAGCCGAAACGCTCCGCTGGCGAGCAAACCAGATTTGAGCATGAAGGAGAATCCATCGTGCAGCGCATGAACGGAAGAATCCAGGTTCGACCAGAAATTGCCCGTGTCGAAGCCTATGTGCCGGGCGAATCACTCGAAGCGTTCAGCGCGCGCACAGGCGTGCCGATGGAACGGCTCATCAAGCTCAACAGTAACGAAAGCCCCTATCCCGCTTCGCCACGGGTGGCAAAGGCGCTGGGCAGCTATGGTCAGTACAATCTCTATCCTGACCCCGACGCGACGGCGCTCAATGCTGCGCTGGCCGGTTATGTCGGCGTTGACCCTGACTATATCATCAGCAGCAACGGCAGCAACGAACTCATCAATGTGCTATGGCATGCCTTTCTTGGCCCCGGCGATAGCGTCGTCACCAGTCCGCCGACCTTCAGCCTCTATACGACAGCGACGACGCTGGCTGGCGGTGAGATCATCATGGCGCCGCGCCGCGAGAACTTCGATCTGGATGTCGCCGCAACGATAGCCGCGCTGCGCGACGACACCAAGCTCATCATGGTCTGCTCGCCGAACAACCCCACCGGCAACTACGTGCCGCGCGCCGATATCGAGGCGCTGCTGGAGACCGGGCGCATCGTCGTGGTGGACGAGGCGTACATCGAGTTTGCCGGTGATGAGGCGCTGGCGGAAAGCCCGATCACGCTGGTGCCGGAGCGCGAAAATCTGGTGGTGCTGCGCACGTTTAGCAAGTGGGCAGGGCTGGCGGGCATGCGGCTGGGCTATGGCGCGTTCCCACTGTGGCTGGTGCCGCATGTGCGCAAGCTGCAACTGCCCTTCGAGGTCAACCTTGCCGCGCATATCGCCGCCCACGAAACGCTGGCCGACCTGCCATTCCTCAAAGAGCGTATCCGCCAGATCGTCGCGGAGCGCGAGCGCCTCACCAGGACACTCTCCTCGTTTGGCTTCCTGCGCGCGTATCCGTCGCGTGGCAACTTCGTGCTGCTGGAACTCACTGATCCACGTCTCTCGCTGCCGGAGTTCCGCGCGCGTATGGAGGCCGCTGGCATCATCATCCGCTACTTCCGCACGCCGGACCTGGCGCGTCACGCGCGCATCACCGTCGGCACGCCGGAACACACCGATGCCATCGCCGCCGTGCTAACAGACATTGACAATCAGTTGAACGCGATGGCCGCGCCAGCAGAGACCGCGCCCGCCACCGTTGCTGGCTAGCGCCAAAAAGACTTCCCGGCGCGTAGACATTCCTGTCTGCGCGCCTTTCCATATGCCATAATAATGGACGCATGGCAGGTGGAAAGGGGCCAGCGCAATAGAGAATCATGTAGCGGTGAGGATGGGCAGCGCATATGGAACAGACGCCGGGCGACCCAGCCAACGCAGATCAATCCCATGGCGAGCAGGAGCAAGGGCTAGAGATTAGCGACCTCCAGCCAGGTCACATGCAGCCTGGGCATAGGGATTATCGCCGTGCGGGTTTTGGCGCACGACTCAGCGAACGCACAGCCGGACAGGTGTTGCTCATGGTGAGCGTCGTGTTGTTGCTGGCGGTGCTGGTGAATGTGGTGCCACACATGGTCGCGCGGCTGACTGGTGCAGGAGCCACGCCGACCCCGGCAGAAACATCGGTAATCAGTAACGTTGGTATCTCTATTTCCAGTTCCACCCTTCCTCCCGCAACGCCGCAAACCACGCCGACGCCGTTGCCCGGTGAGAGCGCCGGCATTCCGCCGCTCGGCGCGCCGCCTGCGGCCTGCGACTCGTCCACGCCAGCGCTCACGCAACAGGGACCGCCAACGCTTGGTCTGGACGTTGGCGGCCAGGGCGTCTGGATAGATGGCTTCAGTGGTTCCTATCCCACGCTCAACCTGAAAGCCGACGAAACCGGAGCCAGCGGACCGTTCGGCTGGCCGCTCCACTACACGCAATATGGCTGGCCGGCGCCGGTTGCTCTGATGATCGGAGTGGGAGTCGTTGGGCCGATAACGCTCACTGGCTGGGACGTGTCGAATCAGCATCCGCTCTGGTTCGGTTTCACCGGCATTGCCTCTGGTCCACCGCCGCCGGCCAGCACCTCCTTCACCATTTACCCAGAGGATCCATCAGTCCCTGCTGGTGGTGGCGATAACAGCGCAGATTTCTGGTATGGCTACATCTTTCTGCCGGGCGCGGGCTGCTTTGCGCTCAGCGTTTCCGAGCCGAACCAGGGCTGGAAAGTGCTGGTCAGCGCCGGAGCGTGAGATAGCAAAAATCAAAGAGACGGCATCATGATGCCGTCTCTTTGGTCTACTCTGTGTGAAAGGGCGTCAGCGTCACCGCCCCTGCACGGCATTGCGTCGTCTGGCGAGCGCATCAATGATGACGGCGATGAGCAACACGACGCCCTCTACCATCAGTTTGATATCAGCGTTCTGGCTGCTCAGGAGGTCCAGGCCGTTCGAGAGGCTGCCGATGACCAGCGCGCCCAGCACCACGCCCCAGATTGAGCCGCGCCCGCCGAAGAGGCTGACGCCGCCGATGACCGCGACCGCAATGGCGTTCAGCAACAGCGCCGGGTCTACCTGCGCCGTGGCAGAGATAGCGCGTGAGGAGTCAAGAATGCCGCCGAGCGCGGCCAGCGTAGACGTGAGTGTGAACACTGCGATGCGTATCCAGATGACGTTGATGCCAGCGCGTCGAGCCGCCTCTGCATTGCCGCCGACCGCGTAGATATGGCGGCCAAAGCGAGTGAAGCGGAGCATGATCCAGAGCAGCAGAATCAGGCCGACGAGCAGGAAGGTCGAATACGGCACGCCAAAGGCGCTCTCAAAGATGAACAGGCCGCCAGCAAACAGCAGAATCGCCAACCCAATGCGGCCCCAGACATCCCATATGGGAGAAAGCGCCAGATTGGCGCGGCGGCGTTGCGCGCGGGTGTAGAGCAACAATCCGACGAAGATGGCCAGCACCGGAATGGGAATGAGGACATCCCAGGGGAAGGTGACATAGTTTGTCATGATGCCGGTCAGTGTGGGGTCAATCAGGCGGATGGTGGTGTTTGGCAGCAGGATATGCAGCAACAATCCTGAATAGAAGATATATCCTGCCAGCGTCACAACGAAGGAGGGGACGCGCAGCACCGCGACGACGAAGCCATTGATTAGCCCAATGATCGCGCCTGCTACCAGCCCGGCCAGCAGCGCCGGCAGCGCGCCAAAGCCATGATAGACCGAAAGCGTCACCATCACTGCGCCGCAGAAGTTGGCCACTGCCGCCATCGAAAGGTCAATCTCGCCGAGCAGCAACACCAGCACCGCTCCCAGCGACAGGCAGGCGGTCGTCGCAATTTGCAGCATCAAATTGCTCAGATTACGCGGAAAGAAGAAGAAGCCCTGGCTGGTAATCTGAAAGAAGATCGCAATGACGACCAGCATCAGCACGGCGGGAAGCTGCCCCAGGTCGCCCCGACGAAACCGCTCGCCCAGCGCAGCCCACGGCGTTAGAGAGGTCGGTTGCGGTACCGGAGCCGCCGTTGTTGTGGTTGTACTCGTGACTTCAGTACTCATGCTCTTCTCTCCTTACGACGCCAGCGTCGCCCCCGGAGTGGCTCCGTTCACTTCGGGTTCTTCGCCGAACTCTGCGCCGGTAATCGCGGCGACCACCTGCTCAGCCGTCGTCGCGTGAATGTCAAACGTCGCCGCCCGGCGGCCCAGCCGCATGACGATGACCCGATCCACCACCTCAAAGACGTCCGCCAGATTATGCGAAATCACCACTACAGCCAGCCCCTGATCGCGGAGCCGCCGTATCAGGTTGAGGACCTGCCGTGTCTGCGCGACGCCCAGCGCCGCCGTCGGCTCGTCCAATAGCACCAGCCGGGCGTTGCGTAGGATCGTTTTGGCGACGGCGATGGATTGCCGTTGCCCGCCAGAGAGCGATGCCACCGGCACGCGCACTGAAGGAATCTTGACATCGAGCTGTTTCAAGACCTGTACCGTGCGGCGCTCCATCTCCACTTCGCGCATGATGCGCCCAAACGGCAGCGGGCCGGCGGAGTCTTCGCGGCCCAGGAAGAGGTTTGAGACGACATCCAAATTATCGCAGAGGGCCAGGTCTTGATAAACGGTTTCAATGCCCAGCGCAGTGGCATCGGCGGGTCCGTTGATGGAGACCCGTCTTCCATCCAGAAGAATCTCTCCGCTGTCCGGAATATTGACGCCGGAAATCGTTTTGATCAGAGTAGACTTTCCCGCGCCGTTGTCACCCACCAGGCCCACGACCTCACCGGCATAGACCTCGAAATCCACATCTTTGAGCGCCTGTACGGCTCCGAATGCTTTGCTGATGCCTAGCAGGCGCAGCACCGGCTCGCCCTGAGGAGCGACAGCGCCCGCAGATTGTTCGCTACCTGGAAGCTGCGCCCCACCCGGCGCCTCCGGCTGATTCTCCGCCATACAGATCCTCCACATCGAAGATGCAAGACGACTGCTGAAACACTGCTAAACCGCGCTAAACAGTGCTAAACACTCCTGGGGGCGGAATAGACCACCCCCAGGCGCGGTTCCTATGCCAAGCGACCATCGCTGGCATTGGCTGTCATACGTGTACTACGTCAACATATACCATCAGTGCCAGCAGGGACCCCCTGGCAAATGTCGGCCTTCGTAACGAAGCCATCGGCCAACACGGTTGACGCGATGTTGGTCTTGTCAACCGCTACCGGCGTCTCCAGAACGGACGGAATGTTGCCGCCGTCCTTCGTGGCCGTCTGGCCGTTGGTGAGCGACGACGTACTGGTTCCATTGCTGAGCGCCGCGACCAGTTGCCCGGTGGCATCGGCTTCTTTTGTAATGGCCTTGTACACGGTCATGGATTGGTTGCCGAGCAGGATGTTTTGGATGCCAGCGACCGTTGCGTCCTGGCCAGTGACCAGCACTTTGCCAGCAAGACCCTGCGATTTGAGGGCGGCGATCACGGTGCCTGCCATGCCGTCGTTGGCGACATAGGCGATCTGGACATCGTTATGCTGCTTGGTCAGCGCAGCGTCCATCTCTTGCTGGGCAGTGTCGTTGACCCAACCCGGCGTATACGTCTCATAGACATTCTTCAGCGTGCCAGCGGTGACCAGCGGGTCCAGCACTGAGTGGGCGCCCTGGCGGAAGAGGACGGCGTTGTTGTCGTCCTGCGAGCCGTCAATCATGACCATATTGTTATGGCCCGGCGTGACGTACTGCTGATAGTGGTCAGCGATGTACTGGCCCTGGAGCTTGCCAACCTGCACGTTGTCGAACGAGACGTAGTATTGCAGGTTCTTGTTCTGGATCAGGCGGTCATAAGCAATGACCGGCACATGCTGCGCGGCGGCTTTGTCTACGATCACCGAGGCGGCCTGGCTGTCATGCGGCGCCACGACGAGGATGCAGTCGCCTTTAGTCAGGTCGGCTTCCGCCTGGCTGTCTTGCGCGTCCTGGCTGCCATTGGCATTCACGACATCTACTGTCGCGCCAGGGAGGTACTTCTGAATCGCTTGCACGACCAGCGGATGGTCCTTACTCTCCCAGCGAGCCGAGGTATCGCTCTCCGGGAGCAGGAAGCCGATCTTCTTGCAGCCTTTGGCTGCTCCGGCAGGCCCCGTCGGGCCAGAGCTACCGTTCCCACCAGAGCAGGCGGTGAGCGCCAGCGCCAATACGGCGACGCCCATCACCGAGGTGAGAACTGTTCGCCAATGAGGACGAAAGGATAGTTGCATGCCATGATTCTCCTGTCGCATGAATTCCCCCGTTGCCGGCAGGCCAACAATGGCATCTGCCCGTCTGCCCATATCTCGCTATCACTGTGTCACCGTGCTCTACACGCTTCGTCCGGGCAAGCTGGCCGGTCCGGAGCAGGCGTTCTCGCAGCGCCTGGCATGGTACACACGGTACACATGGGACGAACAGAACAGGGGTACGTCTCGAACTTGTGATCCCGCGTTGGATTGCTATCCGAGTGCTGAGCGGCGCCTCCCTTCTTGGTGAGATTGGGTAACACAACAGACCGGAATATACACACTGGCAAATACCAGGGTATCTACTAGAAGGTACACTTGCTGCACTTGCTACGCATGCGAAAAAGGTGAAATGCTGGAATCAGGCGAAAGCGAACAATTCAACCATAAAGGCGCCTCACCGTGAGGTGCGCACTGGCTTCTCCACGTTTTCCACCGGTTCTACTGGCGCCTCTTGGTGGCCATTCTGCTCCGGCTGCGCCGGCTGCCCGATACCAAGCGAGACATCGAGCGGGCCGAAAGCGGCGTCAATCACCGAGGCTACCGCACCCAGCGCAATGGCGTTGTCTCCCAGCTTGCCCGTCATAATCTGCACATTTTTGGAGGCGGCTGAGAGACTGCGTAACTGCATCGCGTGGCGAATCGGCTCCAGGACCAGATCGTTGGCGCGGGCGACGCTTCCGTCCAGCAGAATCACCGTTGGATTAAAGATGTTCACCAGGCTGGCCAGCGCCACGCCGATCAACTCGCCGGACCGCTCGATGGCCGCACGGCAGGCGGCGTCTCCCGCGAAGGCCGCCATCACGACATCAGCGACATCAATGTGCCCCTCGCGCTTGAGCAGCGAGGAAGCGACGGCGCGGTCGGCTGCCGCGTCCCCCTGGTTACGCCGCAACGAGATGGCGTGCAGGGCGTCTTCGACGATCAGCGGAGCAGTCGTCATGGCTTCCAGGCAGCCCCGGTTCCCGCAATCGCAGAGCGGGCCATCTTCATCAATCGTGATATGCCCCAGCTCGCCAGCGCTGCCGCCACTGCCGCGATAGACATCGCCATCAATCACCAGGCCACAGCCAATGCCGGTGCCGACTTTGACATAGGCGAAGTTGGTGATGCCACGGCCCGCGCCGAAGCGGCTTTCGCCGAGCGCGCCCATGTTGGCATCGTTGCCGATGAAGATGGGAACTTTTAGCTCGCGTCGCAGGTAACGATACAGATCAACGCCGTGCCAGCCGGGCATGCGTGGCGGCGAGACCAGCATGTGCTGGCGCGCATCCATTGGGCCGGGGATGCCAAGCCCCAGGCCAATTACTGAATCCCAGGAAATTTCCCACGCCGCCGCAAACGAACGAATCTTCTCCACCAGCACCGGCAGGCAGACTTCGGCGCCAAGATCACAATCGAACGGGCCGGAAGATCGGGCCAGCACGTTCGCCGCCAGGTCTGTTGCAATGAGTGTGAGGTGGGAGCGGCCCAGGTCTACGCCGAGAATACGACCAGCCGCCTCGTTGAAATGGACCAATACCGGACGGCGCCCGCCACTTGGGGCTGCGCTCAACGTACTCCCCTCGCGGACCAACCCTTCTTTGAGGAGAGTATCCACAATACTGCTGACGGTCGTGCGCGAGAGGCCAGTGCGCCGGGCAATGGTGACGCGCGCCACCGGACCGGCTGAGCGGATATAGTTCAACACCAGGGTGCGATTGGCCTCGCGCAAGCCATGCAGGTCGGTTGCGCTGCGTTCCAGGATGTCACCCCGCGAACGAGCGTCCTGGGAGCGCATATCACGTACAATGCGTCGCACCGTATGGCTCATACCGAACAGCCCCTTGTGTGATAGAGACAGTACCATAGAGCAGGTTAGTTTGTCAAGTGTCTTAACCAACTCATGAACATCGCAAGAACAGGGCAACAAACATGGCTATTCGCGATGCTGATTGCGCTCCGGCACGCAGACGGCGCTGCTGGGTTTCAGCCACTCTTGCAGCAGGTGACGTTGCCACCACTTGTAAAGTTTGTTCTGCATGGCCTCTCGGAGAAGCTGAGCGGCTTACTCATCGAGGAAATACATGAAACAGGCGGTATCGTCGCGTTCGACCCAGCCCTGTTTCTGATAGAAGCGGCGCTGATAGGATGCGCGCTCTTTGCGATTGAAGAGCATCAGCCGCGTGCAGCCGCGTTCCCTGGCCTGCTGCATCGCCGCTTCCAGCAGCAGATGCCCAAGTCCCTGCCCGCGCTGCGCCTCCTTGATGAAGAGTTCCGAGATATAACCCTCAGCGCCAAGCAAAATGTTGGGCAGCCAGTGGACAAAGAGATAGCCGACGACCGCAGCCTGTAGCGTCTCCGCGACGAGCAGCGTATTGTCTGATGAGGCGAGGCAAACCGCCAGGCTTTTTGCGGCGCGGGCAATCGTATCCTGCTCCGGCTCCGCATTGATCGGCTGGAACCAGCCAACATCGCGCAGGATGGCCGCGAGGGCTGCGGCATCATCAATCGTGGCCGCGCGAATCGTGAATGGCGAAGAGGACGACGAAGAGGACGAAGAGGACGAGGACATGGCGAAACCTCCGGTATTTCCCACAAACGCATATGCTTTGTTGGCATGCTATCACTGCGACGCCGGAGCGGATGCGTAGTTTTCTGCCGGATTTATGAGGAGATGCGCCCGGCCTGCTGCGCCAGCGTGCGCGCCGCCGCGATCAGTTCGGCGTTGTCGCGCGCCTGCCGTCCGTTGGGCAGGCAGAGCGTATCTTCGAGGCCGATGCGTGTATCGTAGCCATAGCGGAGCGCAGCCGCCAGCACTGCCCAGGTGGATTCTTCGTAGCCATGCAGCAGGCGCGGCGTCTTGATGTTCGCTGCGTCCAGTGCCTGAATCATCTGCTCAGCCAACTGAAGCGCCAGGTCCGCCGGATCGTCCTCCATCTCGATCAGCAGGCGCAGGCAGCGCGTGGCGATGCCGCTGGTGCGGAGCAACTCCACATCGTCAAGCGTGCCCAGGCCAGCCTCGATGCCCACGCCATGCGCCAGCAGCGCGTTGCAGACATCCAGCGCGCCATCTTCGTTGAAGTTGACTGAGGCGTAGTCCGGCAAGGCGGGCAACTCGTTCCACTCATAGATCAGCGTCAGCCGCCGCTCAAACTCCGGCTCGATCCAGGCGGCGGTGGTCACGCCCAGCGGTACACCGGGGCAACGCGCGCGAATGGCGGCGAGCGCCGCGCCAACATCTTGCGCCGCGAGGCTCTGCGCGCCACCGGCGTCTCTGGGGTGGATATGCAGCGCGCCCGCGCCCGACGCGACGGCATCCGCTGCCGCCTGCGCCAGTTCCTCCGGCGTGATGGGCAGCGCGGGATGCTCCCCCGGCGCGCGGCTTCCGTTCAGGCAGGCTTGAATCAGCATGGCGATACCCCTCCTGACCTTTCCGATTGTCCTGAGTTCTCGCGCTCTCACTGTAGCACACGGACGGAACGATAGCGTGGGAAGCAGCGTCATTCCTTGTTCGTGCTGAGGTCGCATGGTATACTGCCAGAACAAACGGCGGCTAAATCTCTCAAGGTATGCTACTTCTTGATGTTCTTGTATATTCTTGTATGTTCCGCTCTCTTAGCAGGAGATATATCACCATGACCGCACCCCGCATTTTTGTCAGCCACAGCCATGAAGATGATGCCTTTACCGAGCGATTTGTCGAGGATTTGCGCCGGGCGGGGGCTGAGGCATGGATGGATAAGACGGATCTAGGCGCGGGCAACTTTCAGCAGCGCATCAGCGATGCGCTGGCGAACTGCTCCTGGTTTGTGCTGGTGCTGTCTCCTGCTGCGCTGGCCTCACCGTGGGTGCGTCAGGAAGTTGATGCCGCCAACCGCCTCAAACATCAGGGGCAGATTCATGATCTGGTATTCGTCATGTCCAGTTCGGTGAACCACCGCGAATTACCGCCGCTGTGGGGCGTTTACAACATCTTCGACGCGACTAATGGGTATGCGCAGGCGCGGGCACATGTGCTGAAGGCAGTGGGGTTAGTGAGTGAAGTTGGAACTACTCTTATCAGCACAGTCCAGGCACCTCCACCCATTGCCAATACGCCGCCAGTGCCGCCGATTGCGCCCGACCACTTTCCGCGGCGGCTCGCCAGCCAGGGCTTCGTGGGCAAGACAGCGCTAGTCGCTGGCAAAGTTGTCGAATATATCGTGCCGCCGCTCTGCCCCGTCCCTGCCGGATCGTTCCTGATGGGCAGCGACCCCAAACGCGACAAAGAGACATATGGTGATGAGCAACCGCAGCATACTATCATGTTGCCCGCCTATCAGGTGGCCTGCTATCCGGTAACAGTTGCCGAATATGCCTGCTTTGTGCGTGCCGGACAGGCAGAACCGCCTGGCTGGCAGGACCAGTTGAGCAAGTTGGATCATCCGGTCGTCAGCGTCAGTTGGCATAATTCGGTCGCCTATGCGGCGTGGCTGGCGGAGCGCAGTGGTCAGCCCTGGCGACTACCAACCGAAGCCGAATGGGAGAAGGCTGCGCGTGGCAGCGATGGACGCATCTATCCCTGGGGCGACCAATTCGACAAAGCGCGCTGCAACACCAACGAAGGCGGTAAGGGCGGCACAACGCCAGTGGGCAGCTATCCCGGCGGCGCCAGCCCCTACGGCGCGCTGGACATGGCGGGTAATGTGTGGGAGTGGACCAGCACCTTGAAACGCGAGTATCCATATAGTGAATCGGACGGACGGGAAGATGTCAATTCTACTGAGAATCGTGTGCTGCGTGGTGGTTCGTGGAGCGGTGATGCCGGGCTCGCCCGCGCGGCGTTTCGCGTCGCCATTCGTCCCGACGGCTTCCACGTCGGCAACGGTTTCCGGTTGGAGTTGCGGTCTGCCCCCATCTCAGGATAGCATAGCCCCCACCCCCAACCCCACCCCCGTGCGCGGGAGAGGGGAGCGCAGAGCTGCGCCGCGAAGCCTGCCTGTGCCGGTTCCATGCTCTCGGCTTTGAAAAGCCGGAGCACGGTGCAACAGGCTGAAGCCTGGTCCGTGCGGTCCGTGTGGTCCGCGAGAGGGCTTCAGTCCGCCCGTTGCGTGCGCCGGCAGTTTACTGCCGCGCTGCGGGTTCCATCGCCTCATTGCTGCGCCAACGCTGTGCTCTGGTGCTGTTGCAGGTATAGTACGGTGGCGCCAATATGTGCGCAGGGCAGCGGACGCGGCGCGTTGCCCTGGCAGGCGCAGGCGAAGCGGCCAACCTCGAAGAAGTGATAGACGGTCTGCGAGCGCGGCGGCCAGTCGCGCTCCGGCACGCGATAGAGATTTGCTTTGCGCACCGAACGGCCCGCGAAGGTGGCGACGTAGCCACCACGCCGCGCCAGCTCCACACACATCTCGTACCAGAGGCGCGCATACATCGCCTGCATCAGCGCCGCCACCTGTGGGTCGTCCGCCTGCCAGAAATTGCCGCTTGTCGTGTCCATGCCTTTGTCTCCCCGAATAGTAGCCGAACAACGCCTAGAAGAACTCAAATCAATCTCTGTACAAACTAAATATACACTCTAGTGAAACATTAGTCAACCTCCAGGGAAAGGTCTTCTCCGTTCATATGAATGGTTGTACAATAGACTGGCATCACTACAGTTATAGATACCGGGAAACGGGCAGATGGCGGAAAAAGAGCAACGTGGACTCACCGTTCCTTACCTGGAAGCGTGGCGGAAATATTTTGCGCTGACGCAACGTGAGCTTGCGGAGAAGGCTCAGGTTGGGCGTAGCAGCGTCATCCGCGCTGAAGCAGGCGAAAGCATCAGTTACACGAATGTCCGCAATCTCGCGGCGGCGCTGGGTATCAGCGTACCTCAGTTGTTGCATGAGCAGCCGAATCACCAAAAGATCAATGATGAAGATTCGCAATGAGTGAACGACAGAGCGGAAAAAGAGCGATAAAGCAAACCGTGTTGTATACTACACATTCGGAAGTATGAGCGTTTCGGGTAGGGCAGGAAATGTGCCCGCGTGGGGAGTGGCCGGCGACTAAAGATCGCGGCTGGATGGCGTGCCGCCGCGAAGTCCGCCTGTGCGGACTCGGAAGAGGCATGCCAGTCTCCAAATTCCCTGCCGGGTGTCATCAAATGGTGTATAGCCACGGATTCACCTGCTAGCTATCCATTTGCGCGGATTGAGCCGCTGATCATCCGTTTGCCCAAACGAACTCGCCGCCCTACGCCACAAGCGTTCGCCTGCGCTCTGGCTCCCCTCTCCCGCGCACGGGGGAGGGGCTGGGGGTGGGGGCGCCTAGAATAGAGTTGTTGTGTCGTCCCTTTTCGCACGATTGCGTGGGCGCAAGGCTGCTGCCACGGCGGCGCAGCCTGTTGAACCGCGACAATCCAGGCAATCCATCTATACACCGGCGATTTTGCTGCTGGCACTGACCGTTGGCATCTCGTATCTCGGCCTGGGCTTCGTCATGCCGCTGCGGGCGCTCTATAGCCAGCAGGTCGGCGCAACCTCCGGCGAGGTTGGGCTGATGGCCTCCTCGGCTCTGCTAACGGGCTTTCTGGCCGCGCCGCCAATTGGCTGGCTGACGGACCGCTTTGGCGCGCGCACAATCCTCTGGCTGGGATTGCTGGCGCATGCTGTCCTCGTTCTCTCCTACGCCTTCGTGCAGAATCCAGTGGCGTTGATTGGGCTGCGGGCGCTGGAAGGCATCGCCATCACCGGCGTCCTCCCACCATCGCGTGCGCTGATGAACGCGCTCGCGCCGTCCACGCGCCAGGGCGAGGCGCTGGGCATCCTGGGGTCGGCGCAGATGGTCGGCATTCTACTGGGTCCGGCGCTGGGCACGCTGCTGGCGAATCAGGTGGGCTATGTACCGGCCTTCGTCGTCGCCTGCGTGCCGCTCTTCATCGGTGCATTCTCCGCGCGGCTTATGCTGCCTCGCCAGGCTGGTCAGGGCGGGCGAAAATCGCCGCAACCAGCCGCTGCTGTGGCGCAAGAAGCGACTACGACAGCTACGCAAGGTGCGCCTCTACCGCGACGCTCCGGCTGGCGCGCGCAATTCACGCCGCAGCTCTGGCTGGTCTATGCGCTGGCCGCGATCCTCTACGTCACCCAGGGAACGATCACGGCGATCTGGAGCCTCTATATGGTGGCGCGTGGTTCGTCGCTGCCGGTGCTGGGTCTCTCGTACACCACCTATGCGCTGCCGGCGATGTTGCTGGCGCCGCTCACTGGGCGGCTCTCGGACCGGCACGGGCGCTACTGGCCGATTCTCGGCGGTTTTGTCTGCTATGCGGTGATCTATTTCATCTTTGGGCTGCCGGTCTCGCCGTTCTGGCTTGTCGTCATCTCCGCCATCGAAGGTATCATCGCCGCCGCCGTCAGCAGCGCGCTTAGTGGCTTGCTGGCGGATGTCATGCCGAAGGAGGGCCAGGGCAAGGCGCAGGCCAATTACAGCGCCGCGACGACGCTTGGCGCATTGCTCAGCGCCACCGCCGCCGGTTATCTCTACGGCATCTCGCCGGGTGCGCCGTTCATCGCGTCGAGCGCCATCTTCGTGCTGGTCTCGGTCGCGCTCTGCCTGCCGCCGCTGGTGCGCCTCTTCCCTGCGCGCGGTCGCTCTACTGGCGCATCGGTACAGTCAGGAAACGGAGCCGACGAGATGGCGAACGAACTGGTGAGCTAGGAGAATAGTTGGTCTATAGCTACCAGAGTTGATAGCTCAACCCGTAGGGTCCAATACGGGTGAAATGCGCATCTCGTGTGATGAGTGTGAGATCATACGAGATGGCAGTAACGGCGATCCAGATATCATTATCGGGGATGAGCTGATTGGTGATAACGAGAGCATTCTTCATCTCAGCGAAATCATATCCGATACCGCTATCCACTTCGACGACGGGCAGCCTATTTATGAGTGATTCTACTTTGCGCATGCCATCAATGGGGTCTCGTGAACGATAGGCGCCATAGGCTAACTCAGCCACAATCGTGGGTGAGATCAATTTATTTGGGAGAGTATTCAAACGGGCTATAATGGCATTGTTCTGACGAGGGTAAGGAATCAGGACACTGGAGTCAATCAAATATTCACGAGGCTGACTGCTCATGGTGTACTTCCTGCTCCTCCTCGATCTGCTCAAAAGCCTCGTTGATGGCTCTTTCCATATCATCTACGACTTCAGGAGCCAGGGATAGATCACCAAGCGCACCAGAGTACCCAGATTGTCTGGGCTGTTTCCTGCGATTGCGCTGATGAGCATGCGAAGCAAACTTAGCCGCCTGCTCTGCTATGACTTTTTCTTGTTCATCGTCTGCCATAGAACTGCCTCTCTGTTGTCCGCATATACTCGCTTATCACAGTCTAGCACATATCTCAACTTCACTTCTCAATTTACGGCCAACGATTGCTCTTAACTCATGAAACAATCGCCCAAATGAGATGCCTCTAACCTACGTGAATGCGAGCATCACGAACAGACAAAAGCACACCTCAACATGCGATAGATGCGGCTTACGCTTACATGCTGACATGCGGCTGTTTCGCGATGTGATTGCCGCACGTCTGTTAGCTGCAATCGTTGTGCGCGCGTGAAAGGTGTTAGCAGCTACGTGGCGAACGACGTTGCTACGCGATATGCTGAGATGATGCACGCATGAACACCCATCGAACGTGAACGAACATGAAATAGAAAGCGCGACACGCTTATGAAGACATCGCTGGCGGCAAGACAACAGGCTGCCATCTCACCGGCTGTGCCAGCCATCGTGCCGAAGCCGCTGCTGCGCGGCTGGTTTCACGCAGGCGCGGCGCTCGTTTCGCTGGCGCTCACCGTGGCGCTCTGCTGGGCCACACGCCATGATCCACCGCGCATGATCTCGATGCTGGTCTTTGGCTTGAGTATGATCGAACTCTATACGGTCAGCGCGGTCTACCACATCGGCACCGGCCACTGGAGCGCAAAGACGGCGCGGCGGTTGCGCGCGCTGGACCACGCCAATATCTTTGTGTTGATCGCCGGTACGTATACGCCGCTCTGCTTCAACGTCCTCTCCGGCTGGCTGCGACCAACGATTCTGCTGGTCATCTGGGGGTTGGCGCTGGCGGGCGTCGGCCTTGCCACGCTCACCTTGCGCATCCCGCGCTGGGTGACGGCGAGCCTCTACGTTGGCATGGGCTGGGTGGCGTTGCTGGCGCTACCGGCGTTCCTGGCGGCGCTGCCGTGGATTGCCGTGGCGCTGCTGTTCCTCGGCGGCGTGCTGTATACGCTCGGCGCGGTGGTCTATGCGCGCAAGTGGCCGGACCCGTGGCCGCGCGTCTTCGGCTTCCACGAGGTCTTTCACCTCTTCGTCATCGCTGGCAGCGCCGCCTTTGCTGTGATGATCGCCATCTGGGGCACGACGTTTCCGCGCATGTGATACGCCTACCCAACGCTGACCTTGCTTTTTGGCAGTTTTGGACTAAACTGTAATCAGCAGCGTTGCAGCTATATCGGCTGCGCACTCATTTCTCCAACATTCATCCGCAAGTGAAAGGAGCGTGAAGCAATGACTGCTACAGTCAACGTCGCCCTGCTGGTGCTGCGTATTGTCGCTGGCCTCACGATTGCCGCACACGGCGCGCAGAAGTTCTTCGGCTGGTTTGAGGGTCCCGGCCTCAATCGCTGGATACAGGGGATGCAAAAGCAGGGATTCAAGCCGCCGCTGCTCTGGACGGCGCTGGTGATTCTGGGCGAGTTCGGCGGTGGCCTTTCGCTGGCCTTCGGGTTTCTGACGGCGCTGGGCGCTGCCGGTGTCTTCGGTGCGATGGTAATGGCGATCCTCAAGCAACACTGGCCGAACGGCTTCTGGAACAGCAAACGCGGCCTGGAGTTTCCATTGCAATTGCTCACCATCGCGGTCGCCATTGGGCTGGCCGGTCCTGGTGACTACTCGCTGGACCATCTCTTTGGCATTCATCTGCCCTCGCCCTGGCTCTTCCTGATTCTGGCCGCCGTCGCGCTGATCGTTGATCTCGTCGGCCTCGTCATCAGCCGCCCGTCAGCCGCCGCGCCCGCCAGCGCCAACTCAACCACCACGCCACAAGCCACCTCGTAGCCTGGCAGTGAGAACCGCTCCATTGCCTCCGTATATTCTCTGAACGCTGCTGCACTGCACAGCGGCGCGAAGGAAGTGGAGGGAATGGAGCAGTGCTGAGGAAATGGGCGCTTGGGCCGATTATCTTCTTGTGGTGCATGGCGCTTGTCGCTTGTGGTGGTGGCCCATACTGCTCTGCTTGTCCACCAGTGCATGGACCTATTGCTATTCCCGGTACCCATACCTTGCCAGAGATTCCACAGCTTTTAGCGAGCGAGACCAACTATACGAGCGCAGGTTGGCTTAGTTCTTATACAGCCAGCGACGCCACTACGCATCTCATTATTCTGCTGAACAGCAATCTTTATACATTGCCGCTCGGCAGCAACAGTGTGCAACAGATTGCTCATGTGTCATGTGGCGGCGCACCAGCGTTATCGCCTGATCGGCATATTGTCGCGTGTCCCAATGCTCTTCCTGCTTCCTTCACCAACAGCGCTAACGGCAGCAACTGCCAGCCATTCTGTGCGGCATCCACCATACATATCTTTACGCTGACATCCGAAACAGAGTCTACAGAGCAAACACAGGTTGGATTGACCAACAGCTCGGATTTGTATATTAGTCCAACTTGGGCGCCTGATAGTCGGCATGTGGCGCTGATTCATCACCTACCTAACAATACCTGCTCGATTGACTTCTACCGAGTGCAACTATTGCCAACTACCACTGTTACACTAGCCGGTATCATGCAGTTATCTGCCTTCAAAATCTGCGATTTACGCCAGATCGCCTGGTCGCCTGATGGAAGGTCATTGGCGCTATTGGCGGGAAATGTCGTTAGTGGTTCGCATCAACTCTGGCTCGTCTCGCTTGCACACCTGCCCCCTTCCGTCTTTTCAGCGCAGGCACACCCACACTCCTTCACTATGACACCAATGCTTCTGGAGCAAATGCCAAACGACACGAACGCGAACAGCGCGGTGATAACAACCGTCAGTATGATATTCTTCTGGACGCCGGATAGCCGTGCTCTTACATTGCTTACCACGACGAATCTCCTCGAAACACGTATCAGTCAATTAGATCTGGCGTCACGAGAGGAAACTGTGGTCTTTCCAAAAATTGGCATATCGAGCGACAAGGGATACAGCATTCTCGCGGCGACTTGGACTCCGGATGGACATTCCTTGATCTTCGCGGCAGATTTCTGGGGAACGAATCCAACTGCTTACCAAGCAGATAGCCAAACCCGGTCAGCACAAACCACTGGTATCTGCGCCTGCCCGCACCCGCCTGATGCGCTCTATCTATATACACCATATACACCATCGGGTTGACACAATCGTCGGGCAAGTTCCTCTACGCATGGAGGAATCTTGCCCGGCCAGCATCTATGCCCAGCGGAAGGCGCGCACGGAGATGATGAGCGCGGCGACCATCCAGGCCGCGATAATGAGCAAGTCAGTCTGTACACCCGCGAGGCCCACGCCGTTGTTGATGATCTGGCGCAGCGCATCGTTGACGTAGGTCAGCGGCATTGCCTTGATGACCGGCGCCAGGAAGGCCGGCGCGTTGTTTGTCGGGAAGTATGAGCCGCCGAGGAACATCATGGGGAAGCTGACCAGAATAGTAATAGTCGCCGCCGTCTCCGGTGTCTTGGCGAAACTACCGGCGATGAAGCCCAGCGCCATCATCATCAGCGCCCCCAGTATCACCGTCACCAGCAGTGCCAGCCAGCTTCCTACCACCTGCACCCGGAAGGCGAAGATCGCCAGCGCCAGCAGCAGCGCGCATTGCGCCAGCGAGAGCAGCAGCCGCGCCAGCATCTGCGAGCTAATCAGTGTGGTGGGGCGCACCGGCGTTACCGCCAGCCGCTTCATGATGCCCTGCTGCCGCCACGCCACCAGCATCTCACCAACGCTGAGGTTGCCCCAGAGCAACACCAGGCCCAGCATGCCCGGCGTCAGCCAATCTATCTGGCGCAGGTTGTGGACGCTCACCGCGCGCTGATCCAACGATACCACCGGCGCCCTGCCCGTTGCCTGCTGGTTGATTTCCGTCACGATGCTCTGCACCGCCATCTGCGCCGACGCCTGGGTCGCGGGATTGCTCTGGTCATAGTACACCTGAATCGCCGCGTGGCCCTGCGCCAGATTCGCCCCGAAGCCGGGCGTCAACACGATGACGGCGTTGCGGTTGCCGTCGCGTAGCGCCTGCACCTCGCTCGATTGTGAGCCAGTATAGACCGTCAGCGAGTTGCTCTTTTTGAGCTGCGCCACCACTTGCGCGCTCACCGGCGATTGATCCTCATTGACGACGCCCAGCACCAGCTTGAACGATCCATTGTGGCCGAGGAGCAGCCCGAAGATAATCATTGAGATTACTGCCAGGCCCAGGCTGGAGACCAGCAGCATCCTATTGCGCCGCAACATCGTGACCCCGGCGCGCACCAATGCAACAAACGATTTCATGGAAAATACCTCCTTTGTCAAATCCTCACCCCCAACTCCCTCTCCCGCGAGGAGAGGGGCCGTGAGGCGAAGTGACAGGTGTTCGGTTAGATAGCAACTAGACGGGCGTGTTCTGGCTCCCCTCTCCCGCGCCCGCACAAGCTGGACGCGCCGCTTCTCTGTCCCCCCTCTCCCGCGCACGGGGGAGGGGCTGGGGGTGGGGGCCTATTCCCGTAGCGCGCGGCCCGTCAGCTTGAGAAAGACATCTTCGAGTGTCGGCGTGTGAATCTGGATGTGATCGAGCGTGCTGCCGTTGGCGTTGGCTGTTTTGAGCAGCGCCACCAGCGTTTGCTCGACATCGCTGGTATAAATCAGCGTGCGTTCGAGGCCGTGGCGCGCTTCGGTGGCGCCGGGCAGCGCACGCAATGTGTGTAATGGCGCCTCTGGCGTGAGCTGGCACTCGATGGTGGCGCTGGCGCCGAGCGACGCAATCAGGCCGGATGGCGTATCCTCCGCGATAATCTGGCCGTGGTCCATGATGGCGATGCGGTCGCAGAGCATCTGCGCCTCGTCCATGAAATGCGTCGTCAGGATGATCGTTTTGCCGCGCTCGCGCAGCCGCAGCACCGTATCCCAGAGCATGCGCCGGCTCTGGGGATCGAGGCCGGTAGTCGGCTCATCCAGAAATACCAGTTCGGGGTCGTTGACCAGCGCAAGGGCCAGCGCCAGCCGTTGCCGCTGCCCGCCGGAGAGGTCCTGCGGATAGCTGCGCGCCTTCTCTTCCAGCGCCACCTCGCGCAGCAGATCGCTGGTGGCGAGCGCCCTGGGGAAGAGCGCGCCGAAGAGCGTGATTGTCTCGCGCGCGGTAAGTTCAGGGAAGAGCGTCGTCGCCTGCAACTGCACGCCGATACGCTGCTGCATGGCGCGGCGCTGGCGCCTCACATCCAGCCCGGCGACCGTCGCCTGGCCAGCGTCCGGCCTGCGGATGCCTTCGAGCATCTCCAGTGTCGTGGTCTTGCCCGCGCCGTTGGGGCCGAGCAGCCCAAAGATTTCGCCGCGCCGCACCTGAAAACTGACCTCGTTCACAGCAATCTGTTTGCCGTAGCGCTTCGTCAGCCCCTCTGCGTTCACCATCAATCCAGTGGCGCCAGTGTTTTGTTCGCTCGCCACCTGCTTCATCTGTTCTATCTGTCTGACCATGTTGCTGACCTCACTTCCTCACTTCGCCGTCGTCTTCGCCTTGCGATTCCAACCGGATCACAACAGGATTGTGTCTGTCGCTGCTGCAAGTGTAGCCGCGAAGGAGTGGATGGCGCGCGTGTCAGTGGTCATGTTCGGCGGCATATTTCTGGTGGTTTCCGGCGCGCTGAACGCTATGGCGAGCGATAGAGCGGTCGCGCGGCTGCACACACTCTTTCTCTATCGTTGGTCATGGTTGTGGGCGGGAGAACGCATGACCGGAGATAGAGGCGGCGCGCACAACACGCGGATATAATGGGGATATTCCTATACTCCCCTCTCCCGCGCACGGGGGAGGGGACGGGGGTGGGGGCTAAGGGTGAGGTCTCCGTCATCCCAAGAAGTTAAGGTGTCACTCATGGCAAAGCGTGAACTACCGTTACTCATCGTAGACGAGAATCCCACCGGCCTGCATGGCTGGATGCTGGATATGACCACCTATCTGACGCTGGCAGGCGGCTATCTGGTGGCCATCCTCACCGCTGGACATCTGACCCTGCTGGGATTCACACTGCTCTCTGCGGGCAATCTCGTCTGGGCCTATTGCTTCCATCGCCTCTCTCACGTCGAGAGCGACGCGCTGCTCGTCGGGCTGACGGCGGCTTTGATCGTGCTGACGCTGCTCCTGTTGGAGTTGCCCCGCATGGGCATCGGGTTTGACTGGCTCCTGCCCATCATCACCATCTGCATCATCGGCGTGATCTATGCGCCGCGCATTTCCATCAGCCTGAGCGTTGCCATCTGGCTTGGCGTCACGCTGGTGCTGTGGACGCTGGATAACGGCCACAACATGCGGGATTTCGTGCAAACCCAACTGACGTTGCTGCCCGCCGCCATCTTCGCTTTCGTTTTTGTCTTCCTCCTGCGCCAGCAATATGCCCAGCGCAAACGCGCCGAGGCGCTGGTGGCGCAGCTCGAAGCGGCGCAGCAACAACTGCGCCGCTATGCCGGTGAAGTGGAGGAGCTGACCATTACCCGCGAACGCAACAGCATGGCGCGCGAGATTCACGATACGCTCGGCCACTATCTGACCATCCTTGCCGTCAAGCTGGAAACGGCGACGAAACTGGATGAACACGGCGATCCACGGCTGCGCGAGGAGTTGCAGGAGGCGCGGCGCGTGGCAGGTGAGTGCCTGCTGGAAGTGCGCCGTTCGGTGGCGGCGCTGCGCCCTACGTCGCTCTCCTCGCTGCGATTGGATGAGGCGCTGGCACGGCTGGTGGCGGAGTTTGAGGCCACCACCCCCGCAACGCAGGTGACGCTCGACGCCGAAGGGGACTTGCAGGCGCTGACGCCGGAGCTACGGCTGGCGCTCTATCGCTCGGCGCAGGAATCGCTGACCAATATTCGCAAGCATGCCCAGGCGACAAAGGTGTTGCTGCGCGTGCGTGTAGAGGGTGCGCGCGCCGAACTGCTAGTGCGCGATAATGGCATTGGCGCGGCGAACGATGGGCATGAGCCGGGTTTTGGTCTCCTGGGTATGCGTGAACGTATCGCGCTGCTCAGCGGCACGGTCAGCGCTGGGCCGGACCCCGAACGCGGCTGGCGCGTTGAGGTTTCCTTCCCGCTTCCTGAGCAACCAGTGGAACCAGCGCCGGAGGCCACGCCTGATGTGAGCCGCGATGCGACCAACCAGGACAGCCAGGACAACCAGGACAACCAGGGAATTGCTGCTGGAGGGCGGGATTGTTTTCATGCGGAAGTATGAGAACTATGAGATGTGGGTGAGGGATGGCGATGGAACAGCAAGGCGAGACCGGCCAGCCGATACGGGTGATGCTGGTGGACGACCAGACGTTGCTGCGTGAGAGCTTTCAGCGGTTGCTGGAACTGGAAGGTGGCGACATCGAGGTCGTGGGGACGGCTGGCGACGGCGTTGAGGCGCTGGCGCTGGTGGAACGCCTGGCCGCTGCCGGGCGCCTGCCGCATGTCGCGCTGATGGATGTGCGCATGCCACATATGGACGGCGTGGAGGCGACGCGCCAGCTCTCCGCGCGTTTCCCCGATGTGCGCGTGCTGATCCTGACGACCTTCGATGAAGATGCGTATGTGCTGGACGGGCTGCGAGCGGGGGCCAAGAGCTATCTGCTCAAGGATGTCTCGGCGGCGCAACTGGTGGACGCCATCCGCACGGTGCAGCGCGGCGGCTCACCGTTGCAGCCGTCGGTCGCCGCGAAACTCGTCGCACACCTGCGCCGTACCCCCGAACCCGCGCCCGAGCCTGCTACGCCGCCAGCGGAATCGGCGGCGACAGCCGCGCCAGCCCAGCACACAGGCGAACCGCCGCTCGAAGACCTCACCGACCGCGAACGCGAAATCCTGCGCTATGTGGCGCGTGGCGACAACAACCGCGAGATTGGTGAGGCGCTGTTCATCACCGAAGGCACCGTCAAGAACCATGTCTCCAACATCCTGAGCAAGCTGGGATTGCGCGACCGCACGCAGGCGGCGCTCTGGGCGCGCGAACACGGGCTGGCGTAAATCTTATTTCCGCCTTGCGACTCATCCGCTGTATAACTCTACTATCGCTGGTGATTGTGAGATTGCGGCTATACTTTACCCTGTTGATCTATCGCATGAGGATATTTCTATGGAACAGCGTGAGATTATTTATCGTGCGGCCAACGACCTGCGCGCGCAGGCGATGGCGCAGGCTGGCGTCGCCGTGGATGGGGCGCTCGAAGGGCGGGCGTTGCTGCAATTGCTCTGCGAGCGCAATCTGCTGGAGATTTGCGCGGAACGCCCGGACGCGCCGCTGCTTGGTGGCGCGTATGCCAGATTACAGGTCTACATTCCCAGCCAGCCCAACGAAGGCGGCTATATTTGGGTGAATAAGACGTTAGAAGAGTCGCGCGCCATCTTCGCCATCGCGCATGAATTGGGGCATTTCATCCTGCATCGCGGCGAGCAAGCGATAGCCAATCCCAGGTGTAGCGAGGCGGAGGTGAATGAGCGCGCCGATAGCGCGGCCCTGCGCGCTGGTGCGCAGGTCGTCGAGGAATATAGCCCGCGCGTGCGGCGCGAGTTGGAGGCCAACGCCTTCGCCGCTGAACTGCTGGCCCCTTGCGGCGAGGTACGCCGCATGTTCACGCAGAACGCAGAGACCGGCATCGAGGATATCGCCGTGCGCTTCGGCATCTCCGCTACGCTGGCGCTGCGCCGCCTTCAGGACGCGGTACTTGCCGCGCCGCCAGCAGCCGCATTCGCCGCCAACGAGACAGCCCCCGTATCTATTCCGGCGCCAACCGATCCACTGGCGCGGCTGGATGACTCACAGCGTGACGCCGCCTGCGCGCCAGGTCCGGCGCTGGTGATCGCGGGGCCGGGAACCGGCAAAACCGCCACGCTTGTCGGGCGCGCTGCGCATCTGCTCCAACAGGGCGCACAGCCGGAGACGATTCTGGCGTTGACCTTCTCCAATCGCGCGGCTGGTGAGATGCGCGAGCGGCTGATGGCCGCCGGTCTGCCGGCTGAGCGTTTGCCGATGATGACGATTCACGCCTTCGCCGCGTTGCTGCTGCGTTCGTATCCCAGCAATGTGCCACGCGCGCCCGGTGAGCCGCCGCTTGCGCCGGACTTTCGTATTCTCGACCAGGCGGATGCGTTGCTCTTGATGGAAGACCTGCTCAGCGAATTGCCGCTCCAGGCGTATCGCTCGCTGCGCCGCCCCTCGGCGCACCTGGGCGATCTATTGGAAGATTTCTCGCAGGCGCGCGACCGGCTGCTGACGCCGGAAGCCTACCTATCGCTGGTGGAGCAGATGACGCCCGCGCCAGACGAGGCGGTCGCTGCCTATCAGTTCTCCAAAGAGCAGAAGAAATCCGGCGGCAGAGCGTCTGTGCCGGAGCCGCCGGATGGCACATTCTGGCCTGATGGCACATTCTGGCCTGAAGATATCGCCAAAGCACGCGAGCGGGCGCGCGCCTATCAGGTGTGGGACCGGGCGCTACGCAGGCGCGGGCTGGTGGATTTCGGCGGGCTGATCGCCTGGGCGGTGGAACTGCTACGCGCCGCGCCAGAGGCGCTGGCAGAGGTGCGGCGGCGCTTTCCGCAGGTGTTGGTGGACGAGTTTCAGGACACCAATCACGCGCAATTCGAGTTGCTGCGGCTGGTGGCCGGCGAACAGGGCACTGGCCTCTGGGTCGTCGGAGACCGCAATCAGGCGATTTACCGCTGGCGTGGCGCGGCGCCATCCAACCTTACGCGGCTGGTCGAACACTATCCCGCGCTGCACGTGCGCTCGCTGCGCTACTGTTATCGCTCGGTTCCGGCGATTGTCGGATTGCAGGCGGCGATGGTCAATGGCATGGACGAAACGGCGAATGTGGCGAATGTGGCGAATGTGATGGGCGACGCGCAATCAATAGCGATATCAACAGTAATCACGGCGAAGCTCGTGCAGGTGCGCCGTCCGCTGGCGCTGACGCCGGTGCGCGCGGCGGGGGCGATGCCGCCGGTGCTGCGCTGCGAGTCATTTTCCCGCGATGTCGTCGAATATGCTGGCGTGGCCGAGGCGGTGCTGCGTCACCATCAGACGGGAGGGTACGCCTGGAAGGAGCAGGCGATCCTCTGCCGCACGAACAAACAGGTGGAGAAAGCGGCGCAGGCGCTGGCTGACCTCAATATTCCCACGGCGCAGACCGGCCAGTTCTTCGAGCGGCCAGAGATCAAGAATGCGCTGTCGTTGCTGGCGCTGGCGGCTGGGCCGGACGCGCGTGGACTGCTGCGCGCCGATGTGCTGCTGGCGAGCGTAGGTGCGGCGGCTCCGGGGAGCGTGGCGCGGGTGGCGTTGCTGCGGCGGCTCTCCGCCAGCCAGAGCGCGCTGACGCCCACCTATGGTTATCTTGCCAGCGCCGCCGGGTCGCTCAATCGCGCGCAGATAGCGGCTGGCGCTCCGGCGCTCTGGCCGCCCGATGCCTGCGCTGGTTTGTTGCGGCTGGATGGCGTGATTGGCGCGCTGGCGCGCGACCACAGCGGGCAGGTTGGCGGTGAACTGGCGCGATATCTGTTACGGCCCGGTGGCTATGCCTGGCGGCTGGCGCGCGTGGCCGACGGCCTCGATCAGCCAGGGGATGCGCAGGGACCGGGGGTGTGGCGGCGCGTGTCGCTGCCGGCGGCAGAGAGCGCGGCGCGGGCGCGCACGGCGCTGGCGGCGCTGGGTGAGCTGGTGCGGCTGGCCTTCGGCTTCGATCAACGCTGGGCCAGCGAAGACGAGTTTCGCCAGCGCCTCAGCCGTTCGGTGCGCCTGCACCGGCGCGGCGCGACAAAAGGCGCTTCGCCACAGCGCCCCACGCCGCTGGATACATTGATGTTGCCACCGGGTGCCGACAGTCTGGAGCATCCGCTGGCTGCGCATACCATCCGCACCGGCGCGCTACCCGACGCTCTTGCTGATGATCTCGGTGGTCCGGTGGCGGATGTGCAGTCGCCAGCAGCGGATGATGAGGAGCTGGCGCCTGCTGTGCGTTGTTTCCTGCGCTATCTGGATGCGTTGCGTGCGGCTCATGTGCAGGTGATGGTGCCAGCGGGTGATGAGGATGTGGTGGCCGTGCTGACGCTCCATGCCAGCAAAGGGTTGGAGTTTCCGGTGGTCTATCTGCCGGGATTGACGCAGAAGCAGTTCGCTGGCTCCGGCGCTGGCGGCAAGAAGGTATGCCCGCCGGGATTTCGTGAGGAGGATGAGGCGGAGGAAGCGGCGGCGGAAAGTCTCAATCTCTTTTATGTCGGCGTGACACGCGCCCGCGATGTCGTCGCGCTGACGCTGGCGCAGCACGACGCCCAGACGACGAAAAATTTGCTCAAGCCTGCCGCTGCTCTCAACCTGCTGGCGGAATCGCTGGATTATCAACATGCCGCGCCGCTGCTGCCGGAGGCGCAACTGGCGGCGCTGGAACGGCGACTGGGCGATATATCAGCGCAAGCCGCTGGCGACGACGATGAAGATGATGTGAGCGATATGGAAGGTGTGGGCGAGACAGGGGAGACGGGTGATGTGACGGCAACGGATGTGTCCGAAAGCAGCCAGCATGTCAGGCTGCGAACATACCCATTCTATGAGCTAGATCAGTACGTAAAGTGCCCACGCCAATATAAATACGCCCAGCGCTTTGGCTTGCTCGATCCACAGCACGATGCCGTACAGCGGTTCCATCACTATATCGCCAGCGGGCGCACGGCGCTGCATTCACTGCGTCGTGACGCGCCGCACGCCGCATGGCCCGAAGCCGAACAGCAGTTGGACGCGCTCTGGGATGCGGAAGGTCCGACCGGACATGCCTATGAGACCTTTTATCGCAAGAGCGCCTGGGATATCCTGCGTGACGAGTGGAATTTGCTGTCTGCCTCAGAATCGCCCCTCGGCGCAGACCTGGAACTGAAGCTGACGGCAACGCTGAAGCAGTGCCGTGTACAGGTGACGGTGAATCGCATCATGCAGCCGGACCCGGCGCTGGGCGCGGATGCGCCGGTGACGCTGGTGCGTGTGCATACCGGGCGGCCAAAGAGCAGCGATGAAAATGACCTCGATCTGTTGCTCTATTACCTCGCCTTCCGGCAGGAGCATCCCACGCAGCCGGTGCGTATTGCGCTGGCCTATAGCCGCGATACGCTGGCGTTGCATGAGCAGGGTGGCGTTACCACGACGGAGACGCTGACAGATGTGACGGAGAAAGTGCGCAAAGACGCCGAACGCTATCTCGCTGGCAAGCAGTCGCGCCTCAGCAAGCTGGACCGGGCGGCGCGGGGCATCGAGCGGGGGGCTTTCGCGCCGCACCCCTCAGACGACCGCTGTGCCGCCTGCGCCTTCTTTACGGTCTGCCCCGCCGACCCCGAAGAACAAGCGTGATGGCGCACTCGCGGCAGTCAACTGCCGGCGCACGGAAACGCTGGCTCAAGCCAGCGCAATCGAGCCGACGCTGCCCTCACAGACTTTAGTCTGCTGCACCGTGCTCCGGCTTTTCAAAGCCGAGCGCGTTAATATGGCCCGTTCATCTCACTGCTATTGACCAGCGAAATCCATTTGTAATAGAATAACTGCTACCCCTACTGGCGCACAAGGAAGTCAGATGCGTCCATTGGCAGGGGAAATGCTATCAGCACGACAACCTGTTTCGTGGCGGCACGAGATAAGGGGGGAGGGGTTTTCCGCTGCCGCCGCTGGGCGCTGTATAGCAATAGTGAAGGCGATGCGCGAGAGCGCAGCCTCTCTTAAAGTCGGCTCCCTAACGCGCGGGCCGTGACGAGCCAAGATGGCTCCGATGTGTTGCGAGAAGATGCGAAAAGAGACGGGAGAAGAACACGTATGGTGACGATCAGTTTTTCCGATACCACTGCTTTTTCCGGCAACGACTGCGACGATGAGGACTACGAGGATCACGAGGACTACGAGAGCTATAATGACCCCGACTGCTGCGACAGCCATGAGGGCGATGACGCTATACGTGCGCTGATCTGCTATAGCGTCCATGCACGGCGGCGCGCCCGCCAGCGCAATCTCGACACTCGCATTGTGCGCTATGTGCTGGATTATGGGCGCATCATTCACCGCACTGGCATCCTCTTCTATTTCCTCGGCGCCCGCGACATCCCCTACGATGACCGCCGCAATAGCTGGGCGACACGGTTGGTTGGCACGGTGCTGGTGGTGGCGCAGGATGGCGCGGTCATCACACTCTATCGCAACCCCAGGGCGCTCCAGACGATCAGGCGCAAGATGAAATATCGCTCGACGCCCGGCTGGCCTGTCTGGCCGCCCATTGCGCCGACCGACCCGGAGCCGCAAGCACAAGAATCGGTGGTGGATGGAAACGACGCGCGCCTGCGCCACGAAGCCGCCTAGAGACCTCACCCCCGGTCCCTCTCTCATAGGAGAGGGGAGCCAGAGCAAAGACCTCACCCCCAGCCCCTCTCCCGCGAGGAGAGGGGAGCGCGGGCGCTCATATGCGAGCAGGCGCAGATGAAGGGGAGACAGGTGCCGCCTGCTTCAGCCCTGTTCCTAATACTGTTGAAGACATCAGCATCCTCTAATGGACTTCGCCGCGTCTGCATACCTGCATACCTGCATACCTGCATACCTGCACACCGCCTGCCTCATGTGTCAGCTCATACCGTCACGTCGGTGGCTGTCCAGATCGTCTGATTCTGGTCATCGCTGGCGCGCACCGCCCAGACTTTCTTGCCGGTCGCCAGCATCGTGAAACTGAGATGTGTGGCGCTCAGCTTGCCGTTATGAAAACTTCCCTGGAGTACGACCAGATCAATCGGTTGCTGGTCGCTCTCTGAGACATCGGCTTTGACACTGACAATTGTAGGGTTGTTTTCGCCGTACAGGGCGGCCACCTTCTGGCTGATCGCCTGGACAAGAGATTGGTTGGGTGTTGGAACAGCCGCGCTCGGAGTTCCTGGGTTGCTACAGGCGGCGAGACTCATACTGGCTACTATCCCAAACACAACACACAGGGCAAACAGGTGGCGAGATTGGCGCATATCGTCTTCCCTCGTTCATAGGTGAGCGCGAAAACCACTGCTACGGCGCAGAAAATAGCGCATGTACGCTAATTATCGCATGAGGCTGAGGGTGTGTGTGTGCTGTGTCTTAATACATGGCCACCCTGCAACAGGGCCAAGTGGAAGCATAAGGAAGCATCACGATTCTTGGGTCGCTGGGGCTATTGTTGTGCTGTCGCCTTTCGCTGCGCATATGCTACGGCGCGCATAGAGGCGATTGACGGCATAGAGGGCGAGCCAGGGGGTGAAGGCGAAATAGTCTGGCAGCGAGCGGAAGGCAAAGAAGAGCGGCAGCAGCGCCAGCACCAGCACGCCATCGCCCAGCCGCGACCGCCAGCGCGCCATCGCCACCAGCGCAGCCAGCAACGCAAGTACTTCCAGGGACGCATAGAGGAGCGGCGGCGCATAAGGCACGATCTGGCCGATGGAGAGCGCAATGATACCCATGCCATTGGCGAAGAAGGAGCCGTTCATCGGCAGCAGCATGCTCTGCACCCAGGCGTGTGGATTGGCAATCAGAAAAGGCAGATTCGGCAGCAGGAAGCTGGAGAATGTTAGCAGTCCGCGCCAGAATGTTTCGCGCATGCCGTAGCTCAGGAGGATATCCAGCGCGAAGAAGGGCAGGAAGAACCAGGCGTATTGTTTATAGGCGCAGGCCATGCCTAGCAGGAACGAACTGAGATAGCGTTGCTCGCGCCAGTGCCAGGCGACAAGAATGAGCGCGATGACGATGACTTCATCGCTCACCAGCAGCGACGCCGCCAGCGTTGGCATCGCTGCCAGCGCCGCCAGCGCGCCCCAATGACGCCAGCCTACCGGCGCCAGCCAGACGAGCCAGGCGAAGAGGCACCAATAGACGATGATGTGCAGGAGCAGAATATTGTGGATGCCCACGCGGAGCAGCGGCGCATAGAGCAGAAACGAGAGCGCCGGATAGCTGTGCAACGTCTGCGGGTCAAACGCGCCCTGCATGTGTCCGTGCCCCTGCGTCTGGACATACTGGCGTTGCACTGTATAGACATAGGCCGGGTCCGGCTGGGTATAGCCTTTGCCAAATACCGGACCGCGCACCGGCGTGGCAGAAGCATCTGAGAAGCGCGCCAGCGCATGTTGGAAGCTCGTGGCGCTGGCCGTGTAGGGGTTCTGCCCGGCGAGCAGCAGTTGCGCATCCATATGGGAAAACGCCAGGATATCGGTGAAATAGGTTCGCGGCGCGGGCAGGATGGTGATAAGCTCAACACCGCCGGCAAAGGTTACGACCGTTCCCACGCTCAGGAGCAGCGCCAGCGCCAGTGTCAGCGGGCGCAGCCGCTGATACCAGCGCCGCCATGCCGCCCGCACCGGCACGACGAGGCAACTGCCCATAAGGCAGGCAAGACCCGCTGCGCCGCTCATGACAGCCAGCAGTTCACGCAGCGGCGCATTGGTCCACGGGCCGAGTGGTATGCTGGCGACGCTGGCGAACATCAGCAAACCGCTGCCGGTGATGAGGCCGCCGTAGCGCATTGGCAACCCCCCACGCCGCCATGCAATGCGCTCTTTAAGGGTAGCGAGGGCATACGCGATCAGCAGAAGATGCAGCGTGGCTACCTGCCGGTACGTTCGCTTCTTCCTCTCTTTGCCTTTCTCGTAATCTCTGTGATAGTTGGGGGTGGGCGTCTCATGCTCCTGTTGCCCTGATTGTTCATGCTGCTCATCGTGTTGGCATTGTTCATCTTGTGGTGAGCCAATCGAGCCAATGAGGCGATGCGTGCTACCTGCCATCCTACCCTATTCCTAACGTCCTGTTCTCATACGTTCCTTCCGCAGATGGTCTGCGGCTGGCGATACCTGTTGTTCTCTTTCTGAGAGAAACTGTGCGCACAGGATGTGCCATGAGTTTGTTCACCGCGTATCGGTATGAATGGCTGCCAGATCGCGGCGACATTCCTCCGTGCCGGTGGCGTTGCCCAGTTCTTCGTAGATCGAAGCGGCCTCCTGGAGATAGGCGATTCCTTCGCGCTCGTGGCGTCTGGCGTGGAGATGTCCCAGGTGTTGCAGCGTCATTGCGATGCCTGGGCGGTCCTCGATACGGCGGTAGGTGGCCAGGCTTTCGCTGTAGGCAGCGATGGCGCGCGCATCATCACCGCTCGCTTCACTGATCTCGCCAAGATTATTGTGCGCCAGCGCCTCGCCCTGGCTATCGCCCAGCGAGTGAAAGATCTCCAGCCCAGCCTGTGTGGTAGCCAGCGCCTCTGCATACTGGCCCTGCGCTTTGAGCGCCTCGCCCTGGTTCATCAGGCCGACCGCCACGCCGCGCTGGTCGCCGAGCGCGCGCTTCAACGCGATGCTCTCTTCCAAGAGCGGCAACGCCTGCTGCCAGTCGCCGCGTTCGATGTAGAGCGTACTGAGATTGTTGAGCGCCACTACCATGCCTTTAGGATCATCCAGTTCGCGCAGCATGGCTAATCCCTCGGTGTAGAGGCGTAGCGATCCGGCGGCGTCGTTGCGGCGCTTTGCCAGATTGCCCAGCATCAGCAGCACCCGCGCGCGTTTGTTGGCGGAGCGCATATACTTCAGGCTGGCCTCTGCGAAGACCGTCCCATGCTCGATATCGCCCTGCGTCACCGCCAGGATCGCAGCGCCATAATAGGCGCGCGCCGCTATCTCGGTGTCGGCGGCCTGCGGCTGGCGCTCCCACAGCGCCAGCATGCCCTCGACCCACTCGCGTCCCTCTGTCAGATAGCCGCGATTCTCCCAGAACCACCAGAGCGAGGCGCTGATGCGCAGACCGGTGGCAATTGCCTGTTGCTCGCGCGCCCACTGCAAGACGACGCGAATGTTCTCATATTCCGCAACCAGTCTGCGCAGGCTCTCCGCCTGCCCTGCGCCGGTCAATTGTTGTTCCAGGTCTTCCACCAGCCGCACATAATAGTCGCTCAACTGCTGATAGACGGCGCGTTCCTCTTTGCGCTCTGTCAGCAGTTCTTTGCCATACGCACGCATGACATAGTGCATCTTGTAGTGTGGCGTACCGTCCGCCTCGTGTGGTATTTCTTGCTGGACGAGCGACTTATTCACCAGCGAGGTCAGCACAGACGGCATGTTGATCCCCAGCAGATGATGCGGATCGCCAAGCGCCTCGGCAGCTTCGCTGGTCCAGCCGCCGGCAAAGACGCTCGCCCGCCGAAAGACGATCTGTTCGCGGGCATCGAGCAACTGATAGCTCCAGGCGAGCGCATCGCGGAGTGTCTGTTGGCGCGCGGGGGCATGTGAACGGGTCTTGCGTGGCAGATCGAAGAAGCGGCGGCGCGACGGACCGCTGAGTTGCGCCAGGATGGTCTGCGGCGGCAACGTCTCCATGCGGGCGGCGGCCAGTTCAATCGCCAGAGGAATGCCGTCGAGCTGCGCGCAAATCCTGGCGATGGTGCGAATGAGAACCGGCGTCAGCGTCAGGTCGCCCTGAAGCAGGCGCGCATACTCGATGAACAGCGTGACGGCTGGATAGTCTTCCAGGTGTTCGTCTACGGCGAGCATACGGTCGTCCAGCGTCGCCAGCGCTGGAACGACGATCACCGCTTCATGTGCCAACCCTAACGGTTCGCGGCTGGTCGCAAGGATGGTCAAATGTGGGCAGGTTTCGAGCAACTGCGCAATGACGGCGCGCGCTTCCAACACATGCTCGCAGTTGTCGAGGATGAGCAGCAGGCGTTGTTCGCCAATCCAGCGGATCGTCTCGTCCAGCAGCGTGCGCGCTGGCTGCTCGCGCACGCCCAGCGCCTGCGCAATGGCCGGAAGGACCTGGTGCGCCGCAGAGAGCGCCGCGAGATCAACGAAGGTGACGCCAGCGGGAAAGCCATCTCGCGCCAGCGTTGCGCTTTCCAGCGCCAGCCGTGTCTTGCCAACGCCCGCCACGCCCGTCAGCGTCAACAAGCGAAGCGATGGATCCATCAGCCGCCGCTGGATGTCGCCAAGTTCGCGGTCGCGGCCAACGAGCGGCAACGCGCTATCGCTGGCAGTGAGAGCGGTGAGCGCATCGGTTGGCGCTTTCGGCGCGCGGGCCAGCGCAAAAAGGTGATCCGCTTCCTCTGGCGTCAAGTGCAGGGCATCAGCGAGCAGTTGCACGGTGTCTTTATGGGGAAAGCGGCTGATGCCGCGTTCGAGGTCGCTGATGGAGCGCACGCTGACGCCTGAACGTGCGGCAAGCTCATCCTGTGTCATGCCGTGTGCGGCGCGGAACTGTTTGAGCGCCACGGCAAAGCTCTGGCCGGTAGGCGGCATAGCGCACCCCCTCCTGACGGTTGGCGTGGCAACCAATGATGAGACACCTGGCGAGAATAGGGTAACGTGATTTCTCGCTGACGCAGCCTCTTGCTATAGAAGACACCCACCAGCGGACATTCTGCAAGTAATCCTGGCGGAAAGAAATGCTTGACAGGCACCCTGAGTTATGGTACCGTCACAGCACCTTTTTGATTGGCCGCTCCAATTCCACTGTTTCTCAAAGGGGAGAACGCCTGTGGGACACCTCAACGCTGCCGACACAACCTTTGTCCTCATTAGTGCGGCCCTGGTCTGCCTCATGACCCCCGGCCTGGCCTTCTTCTATGGTGGATTGGTCCGCCATAAGAATGTGCTGACCATCATGATGCAGAGCCTGATTTCGATGGGAGTCGTGACGATTCTCTGGGTGCTGGTCGGCTTCAGCCTGGCCTATAGTGGCGACACGCTGGGCATCATCGGCGACTTCAGAAATATTGGCTTACAGGGCATGCAGAACTTTGGCATGGCTCCCAGCCATCTCTACGCGCCGACGATTCCTTTCCTCGCCTTCTTTCTCTTTCAAGTGATGTTCGCCATTATTACTCCCGCGCTCATCTCCGGCGCTTTCGCGGACCGCGTGAGCTTCAAGGCGTATCTGGTCTTTTTGGTGCTGTGGAGCTTGCTCGTCTACATTCCGTTCGTGCATTGGGTTTGGGGCGGCGGCTTCTTGCATCAATGGGGCGTGGTGGATTTCGCCGGTGGTATCGTGGTGCATCTGAGCGCGGGCATGGCGGCGTTGGCATCAGTCTTTGTCGTTGGCAAACGCACCCAAGTCAAGGGACAGAAAGCGTTGCCGCATAATCTGCCGTTCATGGCGCTGGGCGCGGGACTGCTCTGGTTTGGCTGGTTTGGCTTCAATGGCGGAAGCGCGCTGGCTGCCAATGGCCTTGCAGCAGTAGCGTTTGTGAACACCAATAGCGCAGCGGCAGCCGGAATGGTCGCGTGGATGGCGCTGGCCTGGTGGCGCGAGCAGAAGCCCAGCATGAGCGGCGCGCTGACCGGCGCTGTTGCCGGGCTGGCAACGGTGACTCCGGCGGCGGGCTATGTGCCACCCTGGGCGGCGGTGGTCATTGGCCTGCTGGCCGCTATCGCCTGCTATATAGCGGTTCAATTCCGCATGCGCCGCGATTGGGATGATGCGCTGGATGTCTGGGGCGTGCATGGCATCGGCGGCGCACTGGGCACGATTCTCACCGGCTTCTTTGCGGTCGCCGCCATCAACGGCATCAATGGCGCGATTGTCGGCAACTGGCGCCAGTTGGGCATTCAGGCACTTGGCGTCTTGATCGCGGCTGTGTATGCGTTTGTCGTCACCTACGTCATCCTGAAAGTCATCAATATCTTCTTGCCGGTGCGGGTCTCTAAAGAGGTGGAGACGCAAGGGCTGGATGAGGCGCTTCATGGCGAAATCGCCTATCACCAGCCAGCGGAAAAGACCGAAAAAGCGACAGTGCCGGTGGCCGCTTCGCGTCGCTAGGTTATCCACTGATTGTGCTGTCTATTCATGCCCCAGGCGCAATAGCCTGGGGCATTTTCATTGTCTTGCTTGTTCAGCACATCGCCCTGTTCAGGGTGGTACCAACCGCCTGCTCTATTGACTGGCTGGCGTGCGGCATGTTATCATCAGCCGGCTGAACAGGCGCTAACATCGCTCATGCCACTGCTACCGACCGACCTGCGACCTGTTCACCAGACCAGGAGGTGTTCAGATGGCGTCACCGGCTGCAACCGTCTTTACCGGCCAGGATATCCAGGTACTCTATCAATCGAAGCGCGCGGGCCTCGATGCGCATCTGACGCAGCGATTGGTAGATTTCATAGATGGGACGCACACCTCACTGGATGGCGCGATCTATGATCTGCGGCATCCCGCCATCCTTGCGGCGCTTGCGCGTGTGGCGGAGCGCCATGTGCGGCTGCGGCTGGCCTATGACGGCGGCAAGGAGCGTACCGGCGGCCTGGGTGGTGACCCGAAGAGTGGCAGCACGGAGGAGGCGCTGTCGGGCGCGGGGCTGTTGCCATACGCCACCGCCGTTCATGAGCAGGGGCGTCATCTGATGCACGACAAGTTTCTGGTGCGGGACGGCAAGGAAGTGTGGGTTGGCTCCGCCAATTTCACCGTCGGCGGACTGGAACTTCAGGATAACACGTGCCTCATTATCTCCTCATCGCAGCTCGCGAGCATCTATACAGCCACTCTCGAAGAACTGCTTCAGCCGCACCATCGCCATATGGCGCACGCCGGAGCGCCGGAGACGGTGCAGGTTGGCAACGTGCGGCTGCATCCCTACTTTGCGCCGGCCAGCGGCGAGGGCATCGAGCAGACGATCATCTCGGCGCTACATACGGCGCGGCGCGTGCGCATCCTGGCGTTCTTGCTGAGCGATCCAGGGATTTTGCAGGCGTTGGCTCCGCTTGCGCACAATTCCACTGTGGATATTCAGGGGGTCTACGATCCGCACGGCATGCAGGATGTGCTGCGCTATTCGCATCAAGACCCCAGCGTGTTCTGGTTCCTCCACGATCCGCGCTTCGTCGCCGCGCCCTCACATGGCTTCTCGCCGGGACGCGAGCAAGATTTCATGCACAACAAGACGATCATCATTGATGATGATTTGGTCATTACCGGCAGTTACAACTTCTCTGAAAACGCCGAGAATAACGACGAGACGCTGCTAGCCATCGAGTCGCCAGCCATCGCCGCCGCCTATAGCCGCTACGCGGAGACCCTCTTCGCAGCCTACAAGGGAACTGCTGAAGCGCCCAAGATTCCGGCGCACGCGGCGCACGCGGCGCACAGCACACACCACACACATGAAGTCGTTCCCATGAGCGAGCGCATCGGCCAGCGCCTGGCGGAGCAGCGCCAGTCGCCGCAGCGGACGCGAGCTGCGCGTGCGCGCCGGTCCGGGCTGGACCGCGCCATCGCCGCCGTTGCGGTCCTCTTCTTCGTGGGGTTGGCCGTGCTGGTGGTGTTGCTCGTCCTGCTGGCGACCGGCGCGCTGCATATGTAGCTGTGGGGCGGTAGATTGCATCATGATGTGCCAGCCGCCATGCCAATAATTATCCGGCGTTTTGCTGTGAATTGAGGGATTGTTGTGGCCTCAAACTACAATCCAGACCAATTGGGTATAAGAGTGCAGTGGCTTGAAAATACGTGCAAGCGTGTGTTATACTCGGTTAGCAAAGATGCGATGAGCATATCCACGTTATGAATATGCTCATCTGACTCCTGACGCTGACAACAGCAGCGCGTAGGGCCAAATTGTAGGATAACACGCGAAAGCGCATGACGCCTAGCGCGCCGCATCCTATCCTTTTCCTCTACTCACTCCTCATCCATCAGCGTCCACCAAGGGGTTTGCCATCATGGCCAACCCTTGCACAGAGAATGGGCCTGCATCAAGTGGGCCGCTTTTGTGGTAGTTGGTCTATAAAGACCAACCTTGTGTAGGGGGTCCGCGTCATACGGACCCCCTGGAGAAAGGCGCTAAAAATGGGCACTGACAACAAGCAAGATGGAGATGTATCTCCTATCGAGCAAGACACAATCGTTTTCTATGGTCATCCATTAGTTGCACTACGCTTGGAGGATGGGCGCATCTGCGCAGTATTGAGATGGTTGTGTGATGGACTGCATTTGGATCCAAGTGGGCAGATAGAACGCATTCAGAGAAAGACCGCAATTTCCGAAGGCTTAATTCGCGTGCGGGTTCAGACGGAGGGTGGGTTGCAGGTGATGCCAGCGTTGACACTCGATGTGCTTCCCGGCTGGCTCTTTGGTATTGACGAAAACCGCCTCAAACCAGAAGTCCGGGAGGATGTAATTGTGTTTCAACGCGAGTGCGTGCGGGTGCTGGCGGAACATTTCGCCAACAAGGCGCGGGCGGCGCTTCCTCCTCCTGATACATTGGTTCCTGCCGAACCGATCACACAGCCCGAGCGGCCCGCGCTGGACGCCGGGCGTAGCGCCTGGATTGAGTATCATCATGCAATGGCAAAGTGGCTAGAATGGCAGGACGACATCGAACGCTGGCGGGCAGAGAGTAGCGAGCGTCAGGCAGCATTGGAGCAGCGCCAGCTTGTATTGGAGGATCGGCAAGACGGATTGGAAAGCCGCATGGAAGGGGTGGAAGAGTTGTCGCGTCTTTTCGTTGAGGTGACGGAACGCCTGGGACCACAAACGCTGACGCCACAGCATCAGGCAGCGGTGAAGCGTATGGCTGGAAGGCTGAACGAACTATCTGGCAGCCCCTTTGCGGCGATCTATGGCGATCTGAAAACAGCCTTCCGTGTCGGCAAATATAGTGACATTCCCGAAGCTGAGTGGGAGCGTGTTGTCACTTGGTTTCAGGTACGTATCGCCAGCGCCGAAAAGCTGCGCAAGAAGTAGCCGAGCGCGCAACAGGGGATATATCTCTATACGTGTTACATCGGTTCGCCGCATTCGAGGCGATAGGTGTAGGAATGTGCTGGTGTCCGCACATTATGCGGTATAGTTCAGTGGGCAGCGTAGATATTTACGCTGCCAATCTCATCTCATCGTAATAGATACGTTGCCAGCATTTATACAGAATCCAGCAGCAGCGTTCTTTGTTTTTGCGTATTGAGAGGCTATACTAGGGAAAACCTCGGACGTTGGTAAGGAGTCATCTTGAAATGACACGTTCTTCACGCGGGCGCCGAATCGTGTTGCATCCCTCGACGCTGGCGGTTTTTTCTGGATTGATCGGCGCATTCATCGCTTTTCTCATCAATCGTATCAGCGGCGGAGATGCTTCTCAACTCATCTGGGTCGCGCTTGCCTTCGCTATTTTGTTCAGTCTTGGCATCACCGCCTGGCAGGTGTATATGCAGGAGCGGACCGGGAAGCAATGGATGACGATGCTTCAGGAAATGGTCTTCCAAACCTACCTGCTGACGGTTGTTTCTGACAAGACTGAGATTTCGCAGATCGCACAGCAACAGTTGGGGCAGGTGTTGAAAACTCTCAGTGACGATCAGCAGGTAAACATGCTGAAGTTTTTCAGCCACAACGGCCTCCCCGCGACGTTTATCGGTGATGCGTTGCAGGGAAGCGCCGCCCTTGTGGGGGCCGACCTGCATAAGATGCAATTCCCCAAGATTCATCTCGAGCGTGCTGATCTGAGCCGTGTCAATCTCAGCGAGGCGAATCTCAGCGAGGCAAATCTCATCGGTGCGGTGCTATATCGCGCTGACCTTACCGGGGCAAATCTCTCCCACGCGCACCTCGACGGCACGAACCTGCGAGGCGTCAATTTCCATGGAGCCGATCTCACCGGCGCTGATCTCAGTGGCTCGTACATGGGGGTGGAGAAGGACCGTGTTGACGCATCCGGCGCGCAGGGGAGAACTGCGCTCCAGCCTACGCTCAGAGCAAACCTATCGAATGCTATTCTCGTTCAGGCAAAACTGGGATCATCCTACCTCGCTGGCGCTGACCTCAGCGGCGCGAACTTGCAGGAGGTTGATCTCTCGAAGGCGACGTTCAGCGGCGCGAATTTGCAGGGGGCCAATCTTACCAATGCCAATCTCAGCGAGGCAACCTTCACTGGCGCGAACTTGCAAGGGGCTGATCTCACTGGCGCTACCCTCACCTGGGCAATCTTTGATCACGCTGATATACGCAATGCAAAAGTGACTGACGAGCAGTTGAAGACGCTCAGCTCTGGCAACAACATGAAGAGAGATGCCTGATCTTTGGCTTTGGGATAGCCGCTACGCAGGTTTGCCGCGTGCGAGGAGATACGCGCGGAACTGCGTGGGCGTGCGCACGCCGTGATCCAGCACCGCATCATAGATATCTACGCCGCCGATTTCGTAGGGATAGGTTGGTAGGTGTCGCCAGACATCTTTGATCCAGAGAATCGCCAGCCGTGTCTCATTATCGAGCCTGCTGGCGATGCGCTCGGCTGGAGCTTGCTCTATGCGTGGCAGCGGCGACACCCAGAACGAGACATCAATTTTCCACTCCTCACCGCCCTCCGAATCTTCCGGCTGATAATAGAGCGCGAAGAAGAAGCGTTCATCGGTGGGATCGGGCGGCGCGAAGGCGGCGTGATCGTTGCGATAGCGCACCATCTTCATGCGCGGATGCGTCAACAACGGCAGCATGACCGCAAACACCTGTTCGACGCGCAGGCCAGGGCTGAGGACGTTGAAATCCGCATCGCGCCAGACCATCAGGCCAGAGACGAAGCTGCCGACCTGATACACCTCACCGGCTCGGCCAAAGATGGTCGCCAGGTCTAGTTCGGCAATGATGTGGCGCGCCTCCGCCTGAAGCGCCTGCTGACGGCTGAGCAATTCTGCGGCGGCCTCTGCGCTCAGGTGTTCGCCGGTCATGTTCACCCCAATTCCATTACGCTAATACGATAACTGTTCGCCAACAGCGAAACCTCCTGCCCAGCAACCCCTCTCTTCGCGTGAAATAGGGAGCTGACGTATGCCAACAGCGGAAACGCCGCGCCTGCGTCCCCTCTCCTCATGGGAGAGGGGGCAGGGGGTGAGGTCTATTCGTAGCGTAGCACATTGAGCGGGCGCACGCGCGTCGCGCTCCAGGCAACGCCACCCGTCACCAGCATGCAGAGCGCCGCTGTGCCCACCACCAGGCCGACCACCAGGGTAGGAGACAGCCCCGATGTATGCGGTGAATGGAAGGTCAGCGCCTCCACCAGCGTAGCAATCAACACGACCAGAACGACCGCGCAGAACGCTCCCGCCACGCCGATGATGCCGTTCTCCACGAGGACGGTTGCCAGCACGCTGCCGCTGGTGTGGCCGACTGATTTGAGGATGCCCAACTCGCGACGACGTTCCAGCATCGCCAGCGCCACCGTATTGGCAATCATAATCAATCCCGCCAGCATCGCCAGCGTCGCCACCGACTCGACCGCCTGCACGATGTTATCGAGCAGCGTATCAATCTGCTGGATGGCTGCGGCGTCGCCCAGCGTTACGATGCCGGGAACCTCGGTTTTGAGTTGTTGCAGCGTCTGTGTCATCGTCGCCGTATCCAGCCGCAGCGAATAGATATAGAACGGCTGGCCGCCGCTGAGCGTATTGACCACGCCGTCATCCACCAGCACCGTGCCGAGGTCCGAGAAGATGCCGCCGTAATAGAATCCCACCACATGCAGCGTGACCGGCGCGACCCGCCCCGCACCCGGCTGACCAAGCTGACCCAGGAGGCCACCCACACTGCCTACTGTGATGCTGTCACCCAATTTGAGGTTCAGCGGCGCCTGCGAATCCTCATAGGGCAGCAGCGCGTTGGTTCCACCGGCATCCGACGTATTGAGCATGCGCCCAGGCTGGCTGTCGTTCTGCCCCTGCGCAATCGTCACCTGCTGCGTCTGGCCGGCAGCCAGATTCAGCCCATCCAGCGCCAGCAGATTCGCGCCTTCGCCAGCGTTCTTGGGCGAGACGACCGGCTTGCCGTTGGTGGCGATGATGCGTGCCGGGGTCGCAATCGTCACCTGCTGGCCCCTCAGCCCGGCGACGCCATGCAGATGCGCCGCCACAGCGGGACCAGCCTGATGATCGGCCAGCACATAGGCATTGTAGGCATTGTGGGCAGCGCCCAGTTGCAGCAGCGCATCTTTGAGGCTCTGGCCCAGCGTTAGCCCCATGCCGATGGCGAAGACACCAACGAAGAGCGCCAGCAACGTTGTCGCGCTGCGTATCTTCGCGCGCCCGATATTGCGTATGGCCAGCCGCACGCGCGCATGCGCCGGTCTGGAGAGCAGCGGCACGACGAGACACACCACCGCCAGAACGAACAGCAGCAGCGCGAACGCCGGAACGATGTGTATGAGCAGCGCGGCAAGCGCCAGCAGCGCCACGACGGGAAGCACCGACCACCAGCGCAGGCCATCCGGCACTGGAATGGCGCTGAGCAGCCAGGCCAGCCCGGTGAAGGCGAAAGTCAGCAACACCAGCAGCAGGCCCATGCCGCCGACCACCAGCAGTGCCGTCACTGGATTCCGCAGGATGCTGGTGGCGAGCAGGAAGAACAGCACGCCAAGCAATCCGATGAGCAGCGTGGTGGTGAGCGCGCGCTTGCAGCCCGCCGTCTCTGGCGTTTCGCGCAGCACGGCCAGCGGGCGAATGGCGCTGGTCTGGAGGATAGGTAGCAGGCCGAAGATAAAGGTGGTAGCGATGCCAATGACGACGCCGGAGGCGACGATGCCAGGATCAATGACCGGCGTGATGATGAAGAGGAAGGCGCGCTCGACCAGCCCCACCACGAAGATGCTCATTCCAATGCCGATGGCCGCGCCGAGCAGTCCACCGAAGAGACCGAAGAAGAACGCTTCCAGACCGAACATCAACACCAGATCGCGCCGACGATACCCTTGCGTTTTGAGCATGGCAATTTCCAGCAGCCGGTTGCGCAGCACCACCTGCATCGTATTGACGATGCCGATGCCTCCGATCAAGAGCGCCAGCAGCCCGATGATTTGCAGGAACGTGCGAATACCCTCGATCTCGCTATGGACCTGCTGTTCCTGCTGTGCTTCGGTGGTAGAGGTGGTGCCGGGAACTTGCCGGGTGATCTCAGTGGCAACGCTGGCGGCGGTGGCGTTGTCGTCGCCAGGAACGTTGACCCAGACCCAGGTGTAGCTATCATTGACATGGCGACCCAACAGGTCAGTCATATTGGCGAACGCCTGCTGGTTCATCAGGATATCTGCGCGGTCCGCCATCGGGCCGGAGTTGGTGATGATGCCATCAATCACGATGTGGCCGCTGCTACCGTCGTCGGTCGTGATGGTATAGCTGTCGCCAACGTGCGCGCCAACACGATCTGCTGCTGTATTGGTGATGACGACGTTATCGCCTTGCAGCAGGCTGGCGAGTGAAGCGTTTGCGGGCGAGATGACCTGCGGCGCGCCAGCCAGCGGATAGGTGGAGGGGTCTACGGCAAAGATGCCCAACCGTTGCAAACCGTTGGTGGTATTGGTGGTCGCGTCGCTGACGCTGGCGGTGGTGTAGGCAGTAATCGTCCCCTGCGCCTTGAGCGTCTGGAAATAGCTCTGGTATTGCGTGGGGATGCCGTTCTCGCTATGGATGGCGATATCGCCGCCGTTGAGGCCGCGAATATTGCTGGTCAGCGAGATGTTGACCATGTTGCCGACCAGTTGCAATGCCACGATCACCATCACGCCGACGGCCACGCAGAAGACGGCAAAGACCGAACGCTGGCCGCCGCGCAGCAACGAGCGCGTCGCATAGCGCAGATAGAAGCCAAGTTTCATGCGGGAATTACTCCTTTCTCTCTGTGCTGCGCTACGCCACCAGGCCGTCCACGATGCGAATCGAGCGGTCAGCGGAGGAGGCGACGTTGGGGTCATGGGTGGCGATCACAAACGTCGTGCCGGTCGCCTGCCGCAGATCGCGGATCATCTGCAACACGTTGTCGCCGTTCTTCTTGTCCAGATTGCCGGTTGGCTCATCCATAATGACGATGGCTGGGTTGGTGGCTAAGGCTCGCGCCACGGCCACCCGCTGCTGCTCCCCACCGCTCATCTGGTTGGGCTTGTTGCCCAGCCGATGGCCCAAGCCCACCAGGGTGAGTAACTCTTTGGCGCGGTCACTGGGTTTCCCAGGATGCTTGCCGACATAGAGCGGCACCTCAACGTTCTCCTGGGCAGTCAGCGTCGGGATGAGATTGAAGGCTTGAAAGACCATGCCGATCTTCTGGTTCCTGACGGCAGCGAGTTTGCCCTCGCTCATGCGGGTGATGTCCACCCCATCCACGAAGACTTGGCCACTGGTGGGATTATCCAATCCGGCGATGATGCCGAGCAGGGTAGATTTGCCAGACCCCGACGGACCGACGATGGCGACGAATGCGCCGTGTTCGATGCGCAGGCTGATGCCTTTGAGGATGTCAATGCGCTCGCGGCCCAGCGGTAAGGATTTGCGAATGTCTATCGCCTCCAGCGCGGCGTGGGCCGTCGCTGGAGTTTGCATCGTTGGGCCAGGCGAGCTAGTCGGGATATCGCGGATGTCTTGCGTGTCCATTGGTGAATGTACCCTTTCTTTTGAATCCCCCACCCCCAGCCCCTCCGCTGCGCTCACCCGCCGCCTACGCAAACCGATGGTTTGCTTCTCGTCCTGCGGACGAGCGGCGGCGGTCCCCGTGCGCGGGAGAGGGGAGTGCGGGCGCTGGTGGGCGATCCGGCGCTGGTGTGGGAGACCGAAGGCCACCCCATTGAGGGCAATAGAATGCCCGGCGCACGCCTAGCTATGATGCGCGCCTGTATGCTGGAATGATGAACGTTATCGGGTGGGATGCGACGTACTATGCGGCCTTCGTGGTCGCAGGCGTTGGTGAGTGCGGGGCCGCGAAGCCACGCGCGCCGCGTCCCTGGCTCATGCCAGTACAACTACCCATTTCAACTATAGTCAATGTGGTTATAATACATGGTGTTCGCCACCCTGTCAAGCCATGCGTGCAGGTATCGCTACACACCAGTGCAGCTCGCGCTGGCACGCCAGTGTGCATCTGGGGGAAATTGCTTGCTGCTGAGGAATACTGTCCTGGATACAAGATGTTGTATGCTACAGCAAAGCGTACTACCCATGCGTATCGCATTGTTGTTCATCCTCATCCGCCTACCGGCGTCGCGGATGCCTCGTGAATAGGGGGCGTGCCATGACCGCCTTGAACGACCCGCACGACTCGAATGAAGTAGAAGAATCCGAAGCATTGGATGAACTGAGCGAGCCAGATACACGCAGCCGTTTGCGAGAGGCCGAGCGATTGCTGCGCGAGAGCGAAGAACGCTTTCAGGCGCTGGTGACGGCTACCGGGCAGATCGTCTGGACGACTACGCCTGACGGCCTGGTGATTGATACACCGCTCTGGCGCTCTTATACCGGGCAGACCGTTGAGCAGGTGCGTGGTTGGGGCTGGCTGGACGCCGTTCATCCAGATGATCGAGCGCGCGTCGAGGCCGTCTGGAAACATGCTGTCGCCACACGCACGCTCTATGAGACGGAATATCGCGTGCGGCGCGCGGATGGCGTCTACCGCTTCTTCCTTGTGCGTGGCGTGCCGGTGCTGGATGCCAGTGGCGCGGTCCGCGAGTGGGTAGGCTTCAATACCGACATTACCGAGCGCATACAATTCGAGCGACGCACCCAGGAATCATTGAATGCGTTGCTGGCGCTGGCAGAGTCGCTGGTGTGGGTGTCATCGGAGCCGGGTCCACCCGATGAATGGCCACAGAGCGAAGGAGCGGCGGCGCGGCGACTGGCAGAGTTGATTCGCCGCGTGCTGAACTGCTTGCGTGTGAATATTTTCCGCGTTGATGTCTCCAGCGGGCGCTCGCAGCCGCTGGCGGTTGTGGGTCTGACGGCGGAGGAGGAAGAACGCTGGTGGAGCGAGCAACAGGACTCACCTCCCAACCCTTTTCCGGAGGTAGAAGAATCACTGATGCGTGGCGAAGCGGTGGTGTTGGACTTGACCGAGCCTCCCTACAATGCGCGGCCCAATCCCTATGGCAATGGTACGCTCTTGCTGGCGCCGATGTATCTGGGCGGCAAGCTGGTTGGAGTGATTGCGCTCGATCATGGCCGGGCGCGGCATACCTATCACGAGGATGAGATCGAACTGGCGCGGGCGGTGGCCCGGCTGACGGCGCTGGTGATCGAGCGCGAACGGTTGCTACGTGAGCGGGCACAGGCGCAGGCGACGGAACTGGCGCTGCGTGACGCTAATCGCCGCATGGATGAGTTCCTCAGCATCGCCAGCCATGAACTGCGAACACCGCTTACCACCATCAAGGCTAACGTCCAACTGGCGCACCGGCGACTTTCCAGCATCGTAGACCTGCCGCCCGATGAGATGGCCGCGCGCATTGCGCCGCTGATTGCGCTGATGGCGCGCGCCGAACGCCAGGCGACGCTGCTCAACCGGCTGGTGGGCGATTTGCTGGATGTCGCGCGTATTCGCTCCGGCAAGCTGGAATTGCGGCTGGAACGGTGTGACCTGGCGGCTATCGTGCGCGACGCTGTGCATGAGCAGCGGTTGAACAATCCTGGCCGCAAAATCGGGCTGACGGCACCCAACGAGCCGGTGCCCATCCACGCCGACGCCGACCGCATCGGCCAGGTGGTGACAAACTACCTGACCAACGCCATCAAATATTCACGGGAAGACCGCCCCATCGAGGTGACGCTTGATGTTGCAGGCGGGCAGGCGCGCGTGGCCGTGCGTGACGAAGGGCCGGGCTTGCCGCCGCGCGAACGCAAGCTGGTCTGGGATCGCTTTCATCGCGCGCCGGGCGTGGAGGTGGTCACTGGCTCCGGCGTGGGGTTGGGGTTGGGGCTGCACATCAGCAAGACGATCATTGAGCGCCATAAGGGCACGGTCGGCGTAGATAGCGCCGTTGGGCACGGCTCAACCTTCTGGTTCCGCTTGCCGTTGACAGGATAAGTGCTATTCCCTCGCCTCCTCGCGTAGCAGCGCCAGCAACACCGCGCCTATATGCCCACAGGGTTGCCGTTCACGAAGCGCCAGCGCGCAGGTGCAGCGAATCGTGCGCTCACGTCGCGAGACATAGACGGTGCTTGGCGTGCCGGGGCGATATGCCTGCGCCGCCAGCGAGGAGGACGGCAAGAAAGCCGTGCGCCAGCCGGGCAGCGTCTCCGCCGCATAGAGGTAAACGCCACGCGCCGAGGGGAAACGCGAGGCGAGATGCGCCACAACGCCGTAGCGTCGCGCCAGCCAGCGCACCATCTCCTCCCACTGTTCCTGCGTCATGCCTGGTGAGTTTGGGGGCGTAGGCGTAATGACGCCGTGCCAGCGCGGCGGAATAGCCCCCACCCCCAGCCCCTCCTCCGTGCGCGGGAGAGGGGAGCCAGACGCCGGAGCAACGGTTGATGTGGTGGTTGATGTGGTGGCACGCAGCGAAGCCGCGCGATGTGGGAAGAAGGGCAAGAGAAATGTCGGCACAAAAATACCGGACCCTTTCCTCGGTCCGGCTACTTCACCCTGGCGCCCCTGGTCATGGTTCGCTGCGAGCTATTGCCTCCTAGTACCTGCGGCGCTGTGTGCTGCTCCTGACAAACCTGAGCAGACCAGTGCAAACCTGGCAAATCTTGGCAAAAGGCGGTCTCGCACGATATGATGACAGGCGTGTTGGGGTCGTGAGCGTTTTACCGGACACGATCACAATTGGTCTGGAACGTGAAGTTACGTTCCAGACTGTCATTTTGGGGCGAGGCACAATCGCCCGCCCGCTCTCAAAAGAGAGTGTACTGAATCTTTCGCCGCCTGTCAAGATGATGATCTGTTCTCATTGCCGGTGATTCTTTCCGGTGATTCTTTGATGCAGGGCGCGCTATGCTACAAGACAGAGATTCGTGCGTATTCACGAGGAGGAGCCACCAGCGATGGAAAATTATCTTTGCGTCACCTGCGGCACACAGTATCCGGCGAGCGAGACGCCGCCCGCGCACTGCGCCATCTGCGAGGATGATCGCCAATACATCAACCCCAACGGGCAGCAGTGGACGACGCTCACCAGGTTGCGCGGGCATCACAACAATATCTTCACCACGATTGCTCCCGGCATCACCACCATCCGCACGGAGCCGAAGGTAGGCATCGGTGAACACGCGCATCTGCTTCAGACGGAACACGGTAACATCCTCTGGGATTGCATTGCTTATATTGACGGCGCCACCATCCGCGCATTGCAGGCGCGTGGCGGTGTCAGTGCCATCGCCATCTCGCATCCCCACTTCTACACGACGATGATCGAATGGAGCCACGCGCTCGGCAACGTGCCAATTCACCTGCACGCTGACAACCGTGAGTGGGTGATGCGCCCGGATGACGCCGTTCACTTCTGGGAAGGCGATACCCTCGAACTCTTCCCCGGCGTGACGCTGCTGCGCTGTGGCGGACATTTCCCCGGCAGCATGGTGCTGCACTGGCGCGAGGCTGCCGAGGGCGACGGCGCGCTCTTCACTGGCGACACGATCAAAGTGGTTGCCGACCCACGCTGGGTCACGTTTATGTATAGCTATCCCAATGACATCCCGCTCGACGAACGCGCGGTGCGGCGCATTGCCGACGTCGTTGAGCCGCTGCCTTTCACCACGCTCTACGACGGCTGGACCGTGGCGCAGGGCGACGCAAAGGACGCCGTGCGCCGCTCAGCGGACCGCTACATCGCCCATCTAAGAGGATAGCCCCCACCCCTTCCCCCGCGCGGGAGAGTGGTGCCAGAGCATGGGCTAGCCCTTCTAGCGGGCACTTTGTGATGCACAAGCCACCGTGCGTATACTGTGGCGGCATCATACGTATCATCGTTTTACCGATAGTGGCGTCTGCGCTAAGAATAGCGCACAGAACGCCTGCCAGCGCCAGCGAGTGTTGGGCAGGTGATGCTGAATCGCCCAGAAATTTTCCGCCGCTGAGGAGGCTTTCCGTGAAGATCACCTGCAAGCAGCAAGACCTGGCCAAAGGACTTTCCACCGTCGGCCATGCCGTCTCGTCGCGTACCACGCTGCCAATTCTCTCGCATATTCTGCTCGCCACCGAGGGCGACCAGTTGCGTCTCTCCGCCACCAACCTGGATATCGGCATCACCTGCCACATTCCGGCGCAGGTCGCGGAGGAAGGCGTGACGACGGTGCCGGCGAAACTCTTCACTGATCTCGTCAGCAATCTTCCTCCGGCTACCGTCGAGCTGACACTGCCAGCGGAGGGCCAAAGTCTCAAAGTGACCTGCCTGCGCAGCCAGTCCACCGTGCGTGGCATGGACCCGGCGGACTTCCCGGCCATCCCCACGGCGGAGGGCAGCGAAGCGCCGGTGCTGCTGGATGCCAACGAATTGCGTGAGATGATTACACAGACGACCTTCGCCGCCGCCACTGATGACGCGCGCCCCGTCTTTACCGGCGTCTTGGCGCGGGTGCAGGAGAACACGCTGACCTTCGCCGCCGCCGATAGCTTCCGGCTGGCGGTGCGGCGTGAACCACTCCCTGGCGACGCCGCTCCCGGCGATGTGCTGATTCCGGCGCGCACGCTCAAAGAACTGGCGAGCATCCTCCCTGCGGAGGGCACCGTCAAGATGGTGGTGACGCCGAACCGCAATCAGGTGCTTTTCGAGGCCGAGGGCGTCAATCTTGTCTCGAACCTGATCGCCGGCCAGTTCCCCAACTTCGAGGCGATTCTTCCCAAGAGCCATGCCACCCGCGCCACCATCAACACAGCAGAGTTCCGGCAGGCGGCCAAGCGCGCCTCACTTTTCGCCCGCGACAATTCCAGGATCGTTCGCATGCGTATTGATCCCGGCGAAAACGATGGCATGACTCCCGGCTCCGTCACCATCCAGGCGGCGGCGGATGACAGCGGCGAGACGATGGAGTCGCTGGTGGCAGCGGTGGATGGCCCTGGGCTGGAGGTGATCTTCAACGTCCAGTATTTGACCGACGTGCTGGGCGTCATTAGCACCGAAGATGTCGCGCTGGAATTGAACACACCCCAGCAGGCCGGCGCGGTGAAGCCGAACGGTTCGAGCGGCGGCGAGTATGTGTACATCATCATGCCGATGCACAACACCCGCTAGCGTTGTTGCCTGAAGGGACGTTTGGCTTGCTCTGACTGATGGGCGTAATGTGTGGCTGTGATAGACGCGGCCACACGTTTTTTTATGTTCTTGGTGTTGTCGGCGTTCTCGCAGTATCTTACTATTGTCCGCGTCCGGTGGAGCGTTGCTTTGGAGGTCAGGCTGTTGTTCTACATACGAGGAAACGCTCTAATCTTATGGAAGATAGGCGAGGAGAGACGCAAATGCCCGAATCATCCCTACTGGTCACAAAATGTATGGCGCCGCCGTCTCGTGCGCAGTTGCTTCCCCGTGCCTCGCTGATCGAGCAGTTGAACAAGAGTAGCATGCTTCCGCTGGTGTTGCTCTCCGCAGGTGCCGGTTTTGGGAAAACCACGCTTCTGGCTGCCTGGGCCAGCCAGCGGCTCCCTCACTCCGTTGCCTGGCTCTCGCTAGATCGCCTCGATAATGAGCCACTCCGCTTTTGGAGCGAGGTTCTGGCTGCCATACGCACCCACTTCTCTAGGATTGGGGAAACGGCGTTGGCGCAACTGCAAGCGCCGCAGCCACCCCAACTGATCCCACTGCTGACGGCGTTTATCAACGACCTGGCTACCGCTGGTGAGGAGGTAACGCTTATCCTGGATGATTACCACGTGATTGACGAACCAAGTATCCATGCTTCGCTCCAGTTCTTGCTCGAACATGTTCCCGCGTGCCTGCACCTGATTCTCACCAGCCGGGTAGACCCGCCACTAGCGTTATCGCGGCTACGCGCACGGGGACAATTGGCCGAACTACGCGACGCGGATTTACGGGTCAGCGAGCAAGAGGGAGCCGTATTTCTCCGGCAGATCATGAAAGTACAGTTGAGTGAAGCGGATGAGCAACGTTTGGTAGAGCGCACTGAAGGCTGGCTGGCGGGCTTGCAACTGGCTGCGCTCTCTCTCGTCAGGCGTGATGACCCTGGCGCGTGGGTCTCGGCATTCAGTGGTAGCCAGCGTCTTATATTGGATTATCTGCAAGATGAGGTACTGGGGCGCCAGTCGCAGGCTATCCAGCGATTTTTGTTGCGCGTTTGCATCCTCCCCCGCATGAACGCATCGCTCTGCCAGGCCGTGACCGGGAAATCGGAGTGCCAGCAGATGTTAGAGGCGCTGGAACAGCGCCATCTCTTCGTGGTCCCGCTGGATGAGGAACGGCAGTGGTACCGCCTGCATGACCTCTTTCGTGAAGCGTTGCTGGCCCGGTTGCGGTCAACTCAGCCGGCGCTGATGCCGTCGCTCTACGAGCAAGCCGCCCGGTGGTATGAACGCCACGGACTCCTGCCAGACGCGATAGAAGCTGCTCTCAAGGCAGGAACCTTCACCTGCGCGGCAGAATGGATCGAGCGTTTCATTGACCAGCGTAGTTTTCGCAATCCCTACCATATGCTTTGCCGCTGGCTTGGGCAATTGCCGGAAGAGATCATGCGAGCCAGGCCAACCCTTAGCTTCTGGTATGCCCTATCCAATATGTTCACCTCACTGCGCAGAGCGCCCGATTCGTGGGTGCGTATCGAGTCTTGTCTCTTGACGGCGGAGCAGGGCTTTGAGGCCAGCGGGCAGCAGGAGCAACTTGGCGAAGCCTTTGAGTTGCACGCTGAACTGGCGTTCTTTCAAGACGATTTCGCCCGTATGCTGGCATTCGTCCGACAGGCGACCCCGCTGCTCTCTTCCCAAAGTCTCATGTATGCTACCAACCGGCTGGTCCGCGGTTGGGACCAGTTGTTCTCGGGCAATCTCATGGAGGCCCGGCGCTGTTTCCTGGATGGTCGCCAGCGCGCTCAAGCTCTCGGCTCGCTCACCGGCGCATTGGGGGCGTCGCTCTTGCTGGGAGAGGCATGTCTGGCTGGCGGAGAACTACGCCAGGCGGCACGCTATTTCCAGGAAGCGCTGGCTCCGGCAGATGCAGGCGCAGAGACGTTCCAGCAACAACTGATGACTGCGACAGGAGACCGGGAATCGTTCTTTGTGTCCTGGGCGTATCACAAGCTGGCTCAGCTATCCTATGAGTGGAACGACCTCGCTGCCGCGCAGCATGCGCTGGCGCAAGCCCGGGCGTTTGAGGAACATCCTGGAGAAACCATCCATGTGCTAACTTCCGGTGGATTGATTCGCGCCCGCCTCCTGTATTCACTTGGGGAAACGGCGGCAGCTTATCGTTTGCTGGAAACCTGGGAACGGCATACTCGGTTCCCTTTGGCAGTGTGCGCTATCCGTGCCTGCCGGGCCAGGCTTGACCTGATGAGGGGCGATCTGTCTGCGGTTGAGCATTGGCAACGCACGCGGGAAGCTTCATTTAACTCTCCCTTCCATGACGGGCATGCGCAAGACGAAGAATTGCCCTATGTGCAGCAGGAGGAAGATGCGTTGCTGCTCGTCCGTCTTGCCCTGGCGCGGGAGCAGGCGGAAGCGGCTCTTCAGCAACTTGCGTATTGGAAAACGCAGGCGGCGTCCCACGGGCGCACATATGCCCTCCTAGAAATGCTGCTGCTGGAAGCTCTGGCGCATCAGGTGAATCGCGCGCTGCCCCAGGCGAAGGAGAGCCTTCTTCAGGCGCTGAAGCTGGCTCAGCCGGAGCAGTACCGGCGCCTGTTTCTCGATGAGGGGCAGGCTATGGTCACTCTCTTGAACTATTCTCTCAAAGAGCTACCGGACCCGATTCAGGCATCATATGCGCACGATCTGCTGGCAGCATTTGGGCATGAACAGGTTAGCGCGCCTTGCGAATTTCCTGTCCAACCATCCGGTTCAGCAACGCTGCCGGAGCCACTGACTCCACAGGAGCAGCGGGTCTTGCGCTTGCTGGCTGGGGGCGCCTCCAATCGAGAGATTGCCACGCAACTTGTGATCTCGCTGGCGACCGCAAAGAAACACATGGCAAATATCCTGAGCAAACTGGGCGCCGCAAATCGCACGCAGGCGCTCGTGCGGGCGCGGGAATATGGCCTGCTGTAAGATCTGCAGAGAGCACTAGAGCAGAAGATATAACTTCACCTGTTGATTGGGTATAGATACGCCTTTCGTCTACCGTTTTCGTTTACTCTTCACGTGCTTCATGCGCTTCATGCGCTTCATCTGGCTGCGAAATACACCCTCAAAGTAGCCTTTCGACTACTGCGCTGGACATGACGAGACGCTATCCTCATCTCAGACGAGAGCGGCAGGAACTGGAATGGAGAAGAATCGCATGAGATGCCGTATTCGCATCAATGGCCATCTGGACGCTTTCTGGCAGGACTGGTTCGGTGGCCTGACGATGACGCAAGAAGAAGAGGGCACCACTTTGTTTTCTGGATCCCTACAAGACCAGGCGGCGCTCCATGGCATCCTGACGAAGATGCACAGTCTGGGCCTGACATTACTCTCGCTTGAGACGAACGAGCAATTTCCTTCTGAGAAATCAGGGGAACATCGCTGAAAAGGGAAAGGTAGCAGATGAAAGTTACTGCACATGGGAACAACCTGTTCCAGTTGAGCTACTATGGGTTTGTCAACTGTTATTTGGTGCGTGAAGACGACGGATTCACGTTGGTGGATGCTGCCGTAAAGGGATGTGGCAAAGCCATCGTCCAGGCGGCGCAGAAGCTCGACCGGCCTATCGTCCGCCTGCTCCTGACGCATGCGCATGTGGACCACGTCGGCGCCCTCGATGAACTGCACGCGCTCTTGCCGCAGGCGGAGGTATTGATTACCACCAGAGATGCGCGTTTCATGGCGGGCGACATGCGCCTGGACGCCAACGAGCCGGTTGATAAGCTGCGCGGCGGCTGGCCCACCCTCACCACGCGCCCTACGCGCACGCTGAGCGATGGCGACCGCGTTGGGTCGCTCGAAGTCGTCACTTCGCCGGGCCATACTCCCGGCCACGCCTCTTTCCTCGATACACGTGATCGTGGCCTGATCGCTGGAGATGCCTTTCAGACGCTGGGTGGCGTGGCGGTGTCGGGTACCTGGGTTCCGCTTTTCCCGCTGCCGGCGATGTCTACCTGGCATAAGCCTACCTGCTTGGAGAGTGGGCGCAAACTGCGGGCGCTTGCGCCCACCTGGATGGCTGTGGGTCATGGTCGGGTCTTGCAGCAGCCATTGGCCGCAATGGACCGCGCCATCGCGGCGCTGGACCGTGAACTCGAACGAAAAGAGCAGAGCCAGGTCGTTCTGAAGAAGGCATAGATAGACATAGACAGGCATAGAGATGCTCTGGTGATGGAGAAAGGATTCTCCGTTATTCATAGAGAAAGAACGGATATTGTATGCTATTGGTGTTGGTCGGACTGCCGGCACAATTGCTGCTCGGAGTGTTTTTCACTCCTGAGGGCGTCATCAAGTGGACCCATATCGGACCCTCCACCGCACGGTTCCAGCATTTTCGCTATCCCATGTGGTTTCGCTATCTGACAGGCGTGGTCGAAGTGCTGATCGGGCTGAGCCTGCTGGTCGGATTGTGGATTGGGTGGCTGGCGGCTCTAGCGGCCCTGCTTCTGGTGGTGGAGATGCTGGTTGCCATCGCTTCGCATCTGCTGCGCGGCCATGATCCTTTTGTGCCGGATGCCGTGCCTGCCGTAGCGATGCTTTTGCTGACGCTGCCGGTGCTGGCGCTTCACTGGGGCAATCTGCTGGCGCTTGTCAGATAGATGCGAACAAGGACACATCACTGCGAGAGGTGGTTGGACATTGCTGCAAACAACACCTATCGCGCCAACTATCATCGTGGTGACGGGCATCCAGGCTGCCGGCAAGTCTACCGTCGCGCGGCTGCTGGCGCAGCGATTCCCACGCGGGGCGCATGTCGAGGCGGATGTGCTGCATCACATGATCGTGTCGGGTGGCGCATGGATACGCGAACCCGGCGAGCCGGAGGGTGAGGTTGCGCGCCAACTTCGGCTGCGCCTCAAAAACATGTGCCTGCTCGGTCGCTCATTCTATGCGGCAGGCTTCACCGCCGTCCTCGACGATATTATTCTGGGCGACCGCTGGCGACACTTGCAAGAGGAATTGCGTGGTGTGCCGTTCTCGCTGGTGGTGCTGGCGCCACGCGCGGAGGTGGTCGCCAGCCAGCGCGATGCCAGCCACGCCAAACAGCCGCTTGGCGCAGATTGGGCGACCTATCTGGACCGTGCCCTGCGCGAGACGATGGCGGGCATCGGTTTGTGGGTGGACAATTCCGCGCAGACGCCAGATGAAACGGTGAATGAGATCATCGCGCGGCTCTGACGCTGGTTGTCATGCCGCCGGTTCGTTACGAACGCTTTGGCGCATATCGCAAGCCGACCACGCCACTTTTGAAGGTTTTCGTTCCTACCAGTTTCAGAGGAAATTGGCGCGTGACGCCAGCGAACAACGGTTTGCCTTGCCCCAGTACAACCGGATTGATATTGATGCGATACTCGTCAATCAGGTCGAGCTGCATAAACGTCTGTGCCAGTATCGTGGTGCCGTATACCGTGCAGCGCCTCGTCATACTTCGCCCTGGTTGCTGTCGTTGTGGGATGCGCTGCTCCAAGCGCCTGCTCCCGTATCGCCAGCGCCCGCTGGTATAATGACGCTGCCTGCGGATAGTCGCCTTGCGCGGCATAGAGCGCGGCCAATCCACTGAGTGCGTGGGCCACGTCTGGATGCGTGGGGCCAAGCGCCCGTTCCCAGATGCGCAGCGCACGCCGGTACAGGGGTTCGGCCTGCGTCTCATCGCCCTGCAAGCGATAGAGGTCCGCCAATCCGTTGAGCGCGTGCGCCAGTTCAGGATGCTCCGGCCCCATAGCTTGCTCCCAGAGCGCAAGCGCCTGCCGATAAAGCGTTTCGGCTTGCGCATAATCCCCGCGCAAGCGATACGCATCAGCCAGGCCGCAGAGTGGCTGTGCCAGCTCAGCATGCTCCGGACCAGCCGCCTGCTCGCGGAGGCGTAGGGCGCGCTCGAATAATTCTTGCGCTACGGCATAGTCGCCCTGCGCAAGCGCGAGGTGAGCTAACCCCATCAGTGGGTGCGCGATCTTCGGGTGGTCCATCTCACCTGGCGTAGATGCTTGTTCCCAGATACGCACGGCCCGGTGGTAGAGCGCCTCCGCCTGGGCATAGTCACCGCGCAGGCGAGAGAGGTCAGCCAGATTGTTGAGCGAGGGCGCTATTCCTGGGTGGTCCAGTCCTAGCGCCTCTTCGCGGATATGCAGCGCCTGCTGATAGAGCGTTTCCGCCTGGGCATAGTCGCCCTGCGCGGCGGCGAGCGCGGCCAGAGCGTTGAGCGCATGGGCTGCTCTGGGGCGTTCGGCATCGGGAGCTTGTTCCCAGATATGTAGGGCGCACTGCAAGAGTGGCTCCGCCTGCGCAAAGAGCGCGCGCATGTGCAGGTAGAGCGCCGTGCGATAGAGCAGCGACGCCGCCTCTGCAAATGTGAACGCATAGTCTGTAATCAGCGCGCTACAGGCCTGCGCCTGAGCAAGATAGCGCAGGCAGAGCGCCGAGGTTGCCATCTCAACCCGCGCCGGAAACGCCAGTTGTGTGGCGCGCACGGCGCGCTCCGCCCAGCGGCGCTGTTGCTGCGGCGACATCTCATCTCTGAGGACGGCCTGAACCAGACGATGGATACGCAGCATTCCAGTGTCTGGATGGCGCTGGAGCAGCGAGAACTTGCGCACTTCCTCGATGGTTTCGTTGAGCTTGAGGATATCGCTGGCCGCCCGCTGCAGCACTGGGCTGAGCGCCGCGCTCCCTGCGCTGAACAGATCTTCGGGAATCGTATCCGGTTCGAGGAAGGCGCAGAGCCGCAAGAGTTCAGCGGCGGCGGGGCAGCGCCGCTCCACCTTTGCAAAGGAGAGCGACCAGGTGGTTGCGACGGAATCTGGATGTTCGGCTGGCAGATGACTGCGGCGCTGAAGTAATTCGCGGCGACGGCTCCGGTAGAGGTCCAGATAGGCCGCGAGCGCGCAACCCACTTCATCGAGGAATGCGCCCGCCTGATCGAGCGCCAGCGGCAGGAATCCCAACTCGATGACGATGGCTTCGGCATCGGCCTGTTGCTCTGGTGTAGCTTGTTCCAGGGCAGCGCCGCTGGTCAGCAGGTTGGCGCGCCGCAGTAGAAAGAGCGTTCCTTCCACCATCCCCATCTCCTCCACATCGAGGCGTTTCGCCAGCGTTCCTAGCGCCTGCGCCCTGCTGGTGAGCAGCAGGTGTCCGGTGCGTTCCAGCGGCGCCACCTCCTGCGCCAGTGCCACGTCATCCGCGTTGTCCAGAATCAGCAGCCAGCCCTCATGTGTGGCGAACCACCGCCGGACGGCCTGCACCGCCTGGTTTTGCTGGTTTTGCTGGTGTAGCTGATGTTGGTCGCGTCTCTCCTGTTCGGGCAAACCCAGAAGATCGGCAATTGCCTCCATATCCGCCAGCAGGCTTTCTCGCGTGGCCGCATTGATCCAGAAGACGTAGCGATACTCCTGGCGATAGCGATAAGCGTATTCAAGGGCGATCTGTGTCTTGCCGATGCCGCCGAGTCCGCTGATGGCCCAGGATTGGGCGAGGGCGACTGGCTGTTCCCGCCAGAGTTGCTCGTGCAACTGCTGTAAGAGGTCTTCGCGGCCCGTAAAGAAAGGGTTGCGTGGATAGGGTACATTCCAGATTTCCGGCTGCCCAGGAGAGCGTGGAGATGGTGAAGGAGATAATGCAGATGGCGAAGATGGTAACGACTGGCGCAGGCCGGTGGCGAGGGCGATGAATGCCGCGCGCTCCTCCGGCGAAAGATGCAGCGCCTCGATCAGCAGCGCCAGCGTTTCCGGGCGCGGGAGATGTGGTACGCCGCGCTCGATGTGGCTGACGCTATCGGCGCTGATGCCCGCGCGCTCGGCCAGTTCCGCCTGCGTCAGCCCCAGCGCCCGGCGATGGCGGCGCAGCGCGCGGCCCAATGCGCTCAGCCCTAGATGGTGTTCCAGCGGATATTCTTCGGTGTTTTCTTCATGTGTCATATGTGTCACGAGAAACGCCTATCCTCCTCTCCATCCATCCTACACTGGCTCACATGCACTGGCGCTGTGCTAAAAGTCTCTCAAGTAGAGCACGCATGTCGTTCGGCTGGCGCTGTCATCTTCGCATGTCCTTTCCTGTGTTTCAAGTTAGAAGATTGCCGGCGATTTTCCGGATTTTCCGGGTCATGTTCCGGATTTTCCGTGGACTGGTCATCGGCAATCAGGTACAGTTGAAGAGTGGTCTACCCAGGGAAGATTACGGCGCGAAAGCATGCCATGCGTCATGGTCGCTCGTCACAACCATTCACTAGCCATTCATCAGGATTGTGGATGGCGCGGTAGGCTTTCTGCCGAAGACCTCTTTCAATCAGGCTGGCGTTTCTCTACCTTTGTAGTGAACGAGTTGCGGTAGATAGGAGTGATGTATGAGGAACCTTGTGGGCAGGTCTAGCCGTATCTCCTGGCGGCGTCTCGGCGTGGCCGCGCTGGCATTGGCGCTCGTCGCTACTACCGCGCTTGCCTCGTTTGCCTATGTCATGACTACCCATGCCGCAAAGGACGCAGCAGCTAACGCGAGCGGGCGACATGGCACGATTGCTGCTGGCAAGCCGTTCCACTTGTCGCGCACCGGCGTGGTAGATTGGTCGAAGTTGCCGGTGATGACCGGCAAAGAGCAAGCGGATGCAGCGGCATTGACGAGGCCAGGGCTACCAACAAGCGCAGAAATGGCAGCGTATGCGCACCTGTTGCAACAGAAGCATAATGATCTTCCGCATGCAAAAGCAGAGCCGGCCCCTCTTGCCGCGCCAACGCCAGCACAGGTTGCGCAGAATGCCAACTTTAATGTCTGCAACCAGTATCTAGCTCTGCCCTGTGTCACTCATGAATTTCCTGGTCGCTACGCTCCTTTGGATCAGGATGGGAATGACCCCTATACTCTCACCAGCGCCTCGAATCCGGGCTATGTGATGCAGGCTGTTGAGGGGTCGTATGCCGTCTATACCTTCACCGGAAGCCTGGTGTATGGCCCTACCTCACCCTCCACTTTTTTTGCCCCCATCATGGCCAACAAGCAGGATGCAATGGATGGCCCGCAAATGTTCTGGGATGCTACACGAGAACACTGGATCATTCTGGAAGAAGAGACTCAATACGCTGGTGGAACGACTATCCTTAGGTACGTTGATATTGGTGTCAGCAAGAGCCAGAACGCCAATCTGGCTCCCTCTCAGTGGTATCTTTACCAATTCAATACCAATGTCAACCTGGGGGGCATTGAGAACGATTGCGGCTATCCGCAGTTAGGCGGCGATTATTGGGGATTGTGGATCAGTTGTGATGCAAGTGATGCCAGCAGCGTGGACAATGCCTTCTTAGGGAATCTCGTTTTTGCGCTGAGTAAAAACGCGCTCTACAGTGGCCCAGGAGGCGCCTCGCCAACCGTCAACTGGTGGACGGGCATCCCTACCAATATCAGCAATGGCTCAGGTGGCTTTGAACAGGCGCTCTCGCTTACCCCTGCCGAAGAGGATGGCACGCCAGATGCCGAGTTTGTGCTGGCGACCGACGCTGGTTGGGGAATCAGGCAAAATATCCCAACCATGAATGGTTTGACTATCGCAGCGTTCACTAATACCCATGCGCTGGCTACCGGGGGAGCGCCAACACTTTCCTATGTGGTAGACCAGTTGCCAGTTGGTTATGCCGACCCTGCGCCAGGGGTCAATCAGCCATCCAATCCGCCCGAAGATATGCCGTTCTTCGGAAGTGGAACCTATCAGGTTCAGTATAGGGGAGGAAATCTCTACTTTGCGCTGACCACTGCCGTTGCCAATGGCTCGGTAAACGATAATGGTGCGTACTGGGCGGAAATCCAGCCGCAACTAACGCCACTCGACCCGGCCCATCCGCAAAACCAGATGGTCAAAGATCCGCTGATTCGCCAAGACAACATCTGGGCGTATGGACCCAATCAGGACGCTTATGAGCCAACCTTTATGGCCTCATCGGAAGATGATGAGGTGCTGGCGTTCTATTATTCCAGTTCGACGACCTATCCAAGTATCGTCTTTACTGCCCGGCGAGCAACCGATGCGCCAAACCTGATGGGTGGCATGAATGGGGCCAACCAGTTTGTGACCACTGGTACTGCTCAACTGTTCTCGGTGCCACTCTATTCCTCCTGCTCGCTGGACACCAACCTCACCTTACGCGGGCTGTTTTGGTGTACCAACAAGTATGTTGGCCCGCATGCTACATCAGGAGGTTGGGATACCTGGATCTATGCCCTACAAGTGTAGGTATGCGCTAGTTGATGGATAACGATCACTGCTAGTTGTTAGTGGCAGTATCCAGAATTGGAGTGAGGTCGTTATGCTCAGTTCGCTTCATTTTATGCGTTCTCGACGGATTGCGTTGGTCGCCGTTCTCTGCGCCGCTCTCCTGCTCACCCTGGTTGGCGTTGGGTGGCGCGTGACCGCCGTTCATGCCGCCTCCGTGCCAGCCAGCGCCCAACAGATCAAAGCAGTAGGCAGCAGAAATGGACATATGGCATCTCAGAACGTTGTCGTACAGACCGATTGGCCGCAGCCTCGATTCGATGTACAAGGAACTGGTTACAATCCCTTTGAGCGTGTGATCAGTCCGCTCAATGTCACCAGCCTGACATGGGACTGGAAGTTCTCCGCTGGTTCGTCCTTGACTGCTCCTGTGATAGCAAATGGGACCGTGTTTTTTGGCGCAAGTTATTCGCATGTATTCTATGCTCTTAAGGCCAGCACAGGAGCCGAACTCTGGTCGTTTACCGCCGGTGATATACTTGCCTCGGCGCCCGCAGTGGCTAATGGCGTTGTCTATTTCGGCTCTACCGATCACAATGTCTACGCCTTGAATGCCGCGACGGGAACTGAACTCTGGTCTTTCACTACCGGCTGGGCTGTCGCTACGCCGGCACTGGTGGCCAATGGCGCTGTCTATATTGGTTCAGCCGATGATTCTTTTTATGCGCTGGATGCTGCCACTGGCGCAAAGCTTTGGTCTTTCGCCACTGGATCGTATATTCAATCGGGCGCTGCTTTAGCTAATGGCATTGTCTATTTCACATCAAGTGACCAGAACATCTATGCGCTCAACGCCAGCACTGGGGCGAAGCTCTGGTCATTTCATCTGGGGTCTTCTGCTTCTTCCTCACCAGCAGTAGTCAATGGCATCGTCTACGTTGGATCGGGCGATGACCATCTCTACGCCTTGGATGCCAACACCGGCGCGAAACTTTGGACATTCGCTACAAGTAATACTGTCTGGACCGCACCAGCTGTGGCCAATGACGTTGTCTATTTTGGGGATATTGATGGCAATGTCTATGCGCTCAATGCTACTACGGGGGCGAAGCTCTGGTTATTTTTTACGGGTATCGAAAGCGATGGCGTCACATCTGCCCCGACAGTGGCTAATGGAGTTCTCTATATCAGTTCAGTCAATGGCATCCAGTATCAGCTCAACGCTAATACTGGCGCCAAACTCAGAGCATTTTATGTTGGGAATGCGTCACCAGTAGTGGTCAATGGCATGGTATACATTGGGTCTGACAATGGAAACATGTATGCGCTTCATCCTAGCTGTATTGTGCGCTGTCCCGTAGTCCCTGCAAAGCAAAGTGAACCATAACCCAGGAATCTCTTGCAAGGTATATCCCCCTTCTGCTACAGTGGAGGCAACACAGGATGGCTTCCCTGACGGCTTTTTCGTGCGGCGCATGGGTGTATTGTCACGCAATCGTGCGCGGCCCAAGAAATCGCGGTGCGCATGAGGCCGGATAGCTGCCCCAGGCAGAAGGAGGGTCGTGGCGGCCATGACAGACGACCCGCAAGACTGGCTGCTGCGCGAACGGTTGCCGCTGGCCGACCCACACCCGACGCCGCCGTCAGTTCTCTATCCGCAGTTCGACACAGATACGACACCGCCAGCCGTCGAGTATCCACCGTTCGACATGGAGACGACCCTGCCATCCGTTCTCTACCCATTGCCGCCGGATGTTTCTTTCCCTCCTAACCGGCTGCAACAGAGCGACGCCGCTGAGCGTGGGGTTGACATCAGCGCCACGCGGCCATCGCTCGATTTTCTCGCCTTACCGTCTCCGCGCCCCAAGCGCCCGTTTACGCGCCGCCTGTTCATTGCCGCGCCAGCCGTCGTACTTATCCTGGCGTTGCTTGCCGTTGGGATAGCGCGCTACCTGACTGCCAAAAAGACGGGAAATTGGAGTCCTACCACCAATCATCTTGCTGGTATTGCCATGATTTCCGCTGACGAGGGCTGGGCGGTGGGGCAGTATGGGACAATTCTGCGCTATAGCGGCGGGCGATGGTCCGTGGTGAGCCAGGGACTCACCAGCAACCACCTTTCCAGTGTGGCGATGGTTTCGCCCGACGAGGGCTGGGCGGTGGGGCAATATGGCACCATCTTGCACTATACAGGTGGCCAGTGGACGATGCTGAGCCAGAGTCCCACCACCAATTTTCTCGACAGCGTGGTCATGGATTCGCCAACTGATGGTTGGGCTGTCGGCCAATTTGGGACAATTCTGCATCACAGCAACGGGCAGTGGACCGCGCTCCGCCACAGCCCAACCGACAAGGAGCTGGTGAGTGTGGCGATGGATGCGCCCGGTGATGGATGGGCAGTGGGTGGCGGAGGTACGATACTGCATTATATCAATGGCAAATGGGCGATGAGCGCAAGCCCTACCAGCAACCCGCTCTATAGTGTGGCGATGGTCTCGCCCGGCGACGGTTGGGCGGTTGGCCTGAACGGTACGATACTGCACTATAGCGGCGGTCAATGGGTGAAGGCGCATAGCCCGACCGGCAATTTTTTGGTGAGTGTGGCGATGGATTCGGCAACCGATGGCTGGGCGGTCGGGTTGAATGGCACGATTCTGCATTACACCGGCGGCCAGTGGACCATGCTGGCGCAGCATCTCACCAGCAACCCGCTCGCCTGCGTGGTGATGGTTTCCGCGAGCGACGGCTGGGCGGTGGGCGGCGATGGGATTATTCTTCATTATGCCAATGGCACATGGAGCGATTGACTCGCGCTTCAGCTTGCTCGTATCATCTCACTATTCACTATTGCTCTAAATAATCTGTGAGCGCAACGGGTCAGCGTGAGGAGATCAGCGGCATGAGCGACACGAGTGAGCGCAACGAGATACCTGCTATCAGCGAGCCGGACGCAACCAGCGTCCATTATGCCACCTGCCCGCTCTGCGAGGCGACCTGTGGGTTGGAGATCACCACACGCGGGCGCGAGGTTCTTTCGATTCGCGGCGATAGCGCCGATGTCTTCAGCCACGGCTACATCTGCCCCAAAGCCTACAGCCTGAAGGAACTGGACGCCGACCCGGACCGCCTGCGCCAGCCGATGATGCGCCACGGCGACGAATGGCGCGCTGCCACCTGGGATGAGGCTTTCGCGGAGATCGAGCGTCGCCTGCCGCCGATCTTGGCAGAGCATGGGCGCGACGCCGTGGCCGTCTACCTGGGCAACCCCAACGTTCACAACCTCTCAGGGCTGCTCTATAATACGCCGCTCTTGCGCCTGCTCGGCAGCAAAAACATCTATTCCGCCAGCACGCTCGACCAGATGCCCAAGCAGGTCTCCGCTGGCTATATGTTTGGCACGATGCTCAGCATCCCCATTCCCGATGTTGACAACACTGACTATTTCCTCATCCTGGGCGCGAACCCACTCGTCTCCAACGGCAGTCTGATGACGGCGCCGGATATGCGCGGACGTCTGCGGCGGCTGCGGGCGCGCGGCGGCAAGCTAGTGGTGATTGACCCACGGCGCACGCGCACTGCCGATGAGGCCAGCGAACACCACTTCATTCGCCCCGGAACCGACGCCTATTTCTTGTTTGCGCTGGCGCAGACGCTTTTCGCTGAGGGACTGGTCAATCCTGGGCGGCTGACCGGATATCTCAATGGGCTGGACGAGGTGCGCGCATTGGCCGAACCCTTTACGGCGGAGGCCGTAGCGCCGGTCTGTGGTATTGCGGCGGAGACGATCCGGCGGATTGCGCGCGAGCTGGCCGCTGCGCCGCACGCTGCCGTCTATGGGCGCATCGGCGCCTGCACGCAGGAGTTCGGCACGCTGACGAACTGGCTGGTGGATGTGCTGAACGTGCTCACCGGCAACCTGGACCGCGAGGGCGGCGCGCTCTTCCCGCTGGCGGCTGCCGGGGCAAGCAACACCAGCGGCACTCCGGGCGTCGGGCGGGGGATGCGCGCTGGCTTCAAGAAGAGCCGGGTGCGTGGATTGCCGCAGGTCTTTGGTGAGCTACCAACGGTCTGCCTGGCCGAAGAGATCACCACGCCGGGCGAAGGGCAGGTGCGCGCGCTCATCACCATCGCCGGCAATCCCGCGCTCAGCGCCCCCAACGCCGACGAGCTACGCGCCGCGCTCGGCCAGCTCGATTTCATGGTCAGCATTGACTCCTATCTGAATGAGACGACGCGCCATGCTCATGTCATCCTGCCGCCGCCGTCGCCGCTGGAACGCTCGCACTATGACCTGGCGTTCTATCAGCTTTCGATACGCAACATCGCCCATTACTCGTTCCCGGTCTTCCCGCGTGCGCAGGAGAGCATGGACGAGTGGCAGGTGTTGCTGCGGCTGACGGGCATCATTGCGGGCCAAGGCACGCAGACGCCGATTAGCGCGCTGGATGATCTGGTGATGCAGCAGGTGGTAGAGCGTGAGGTGCGCACCAAAGATTCGCGCGTGGAAGGGCGCAACGCCGCCGAATTGCTGGCGGCGCTGGCCCCGCGTTGTGGGCCCGAACGCCTGCTGGACTTCCTGCTCCGCATCGGCCCTTACGGTGATGCGTTTAGCGCGCGTCCCGATGGGCTGACGCTGGCGCAGCTCGAATCCAGCCCGCACGGCATTGATCTGGGTCCGCTTCAGCCGCGCATTCCGGAGGTGCTGCGGACGCCCACCGGCAAGGTGGAACTGGCGCCACCGGCCATCATCGCCGATGTCGAACGTCTGCGCGCCGCGCTCTCGCGCTCACCTGCGCCGCTGATGCTGATCGGGCGGCGCGAGCTACGCAGCAACAATTCGTGGATGCACAATCTGCATGTGCTGGTGAAGGGTGACGACCCGTGTACGTTGCTGGTGCATCCAGAGGACGCCGCGCGGCTGGGCCTCGCCAATGGCGATCAGGCGCGCATCACCTCGGAGGCTGCCAGCGCAACGGTGCCGGTGCAGGTGACGGACGCCATTATGCCGGGTGTGGTGAGCCTGCCGCATGGTTGGGGCCACGATCAGCCGGGGACGCAGATGCGCATCGCCGCTGAGCATGCCGGCGTCAATCTCAACCGGCTAATTCCCAACGTCGCCGTGGACCCGCTCTCCGGCAACGCCATCCTCAACGCCATTCCAGTCAGCATTGCGCCGCAGGAGTAACAATTTATTCGCCGTCTTCGCGCTTTCGCGCCGGCAAACGGCGGACGGCGGCGGCGGCATCGCGCAGCCAGGCGAGGTACATCGTTTCGCTGCGGATGCCCATATCCAGCGTTAGCCGCGCCAGCGCCAGTTCGCGGTCGTTATCCATAACCTCCGGCGGGAGCGGTATCTGTTCGTAGGCGTGGAGTTGCGCTTCGTGGGCGGCGATTTGTTGCTCTAAAAGATCGAGGATGGTCTCATCGGGCAGTTGGGCGGCGAAAAAGAGTTGCACGAGAAACGGCTCGCGGTGAATCGGCAAAGGTTGCGGCGTGATGAGCCAGCGCGCCAGCTCGGCGCGGCCCGCCTCTGTGATGTGATAGACCTTGCGGTTGGGACGGTCGCGCTGAATCTCTAGCTCACTCTCCACCCAGCCTTGTTCTTCCAGGCGGTCCAGCGTGCGATAGATTTGCGCCTGGTCGGCGGGCCAGAAGTTCGCCACGGAAATATCGAAGCATTGCGTTTTGAGGTCATAGCCGGTCAGCGGTTGCTGCTGCAAAAAGCCCAGGATGGCATGTGAAAGCGACATGTTGCGTGTTCTCCTCTTGACAAAGCGAGTTTCATCTGGCATTATAGTACAGAGTCCTATATAGGACATATCATATATATGTCTTGCCTTATATATGACGCTCTGGGTCCTCACTCCTGGCCTCTCTCCTTGCGAGGAGCGGAGAGTGAGAAGTAGCAAAGGGAGATGTATCATGGCGAAGGTCAACAAGGGGCGGTTCACGGCGGAGATCGAGGGCGAGTTCGTGGTGTTTCTGATTGGCATGACCATCAACAAGCCCTGGAAGATTCACAAGTGGCTGCCGATGTTTCTGGCAATGCCACGTATGCTGCGCGAACTCTCCACCGACCCCGATTCGGGTTTCCTGGGATATATGATGCCGCCGATTCCCACGGTGATCGTGCAATACTGGCGGTCGTTCGAGCATCTGGAAGCCTACGCGCGCAGCAAGGACGGTCAGCACTGGCCGGCGTGGGTGGCGTTCAACAAAAACGTGCGCGCCAGCAGCGGCGACGTTGGCATCTGGCACGAGACGTATCGCGTGCCAGCCGGCGCCTACGAGACGATCTACGGTGGCGCGCCGGCGCTGGGCCTCGGCAAAGCGACCAAACTGGTGCCAGTCTCCGCCCACCGCGAAAGCGCCCGCCAGCGCATCGAGCACCAAGACACTGCCGGGCAGGACGGCGCAGCAGGCAATTCAGCAGAAAGCGCATCGTTGTCGCCGGTTGGCACTGGTGGATAGTAGACCATCAGCCATCAGGTCGCTCTCTCAGCCAGAAATGGCACGGTCATTTTGCGCTTTTGCGTGAAGCATGTACAATAGCACCGTTGCATGATTTCGTGAGCGTATGAGTATACGAGTGGTGGAGAGAGCGGCGCGTGGACGGGTATACGACGGGCGGGATGGCTGACGAGGACGCGCTGGAGGCGCTGAACGATCCGCGTCAGGTGATGATGGAGGTGCTGGGACTGGTGGAGGACCTGCGGTTGGCCTCCAACCGGCTTGGCGACGCCATCGTCGCCGGTGGCCTTAGCGCCCGCGAGTGGCGGTCGCCTGATGCCCGGCTGGCGACGCTCTCAGACCAGTTCCCCGATATCACGGTGGACGACCTGATTACCCGCCTGGCAGAGTTTGCAGGCCTGGGGCCAGACTGGTTGCATGGCGGACGCGCGGAAATCGTTCGCTTCAATGAGGAGGCGGCGATTCTCTATGGCGTGGTGCGCCCGCTGCGGATGGCGGCGCAACGGCTGCGGATGTTGCCGCCGCGCGAACGGAACGAGTGGCCGCTGGAGCGCGCGCTGGGTGATGTGCGCGTGGGCACGCCGCTCGATCAGGTGGTGGCGGCGCTACGAGACCTGGAATCGCTGGCTCCCTACATTGTGCCGTTGACGCCTGAACAATGGAATCCGCCTGTGTCACCACCTGCGCCTTCAATCAAAAACGCTGGTTCGCTTCCGCCGGTCGGTCCGCCTGCCCCAGCATCACCGCCATTGCCAGCATCACCAGCGTCATCCATGTCGCAATCATTTACACGGCTGCGCGACTTCATTCCACAGCAGGAAACGGTGCCGCTCAGCGAGGCGCCGGACAAAACTCCAGCGCAAGCGCCCGCCTCCGCGCTACGGCTGGCAGATATTGGCGCGCAACTGGCCGCATGGTCCAGAGTACATACCCGCCAATTGGCGGTTGGCAAGTGGGTGATCGTGGCGCTGGCGATTGTCACGCTGCTGACGGGGACGCTGCTGCTTTCGATGGCCATCAGAGGTGGCGCGACCACCACCCAAGCGCCACCCTCACACCTCATCGCCACGCCTGCGCATCTCGCGCTCGCCTGCTCCGGCAAAGGCGCAAACCTCACGCTGACGCTACGCAACAGCGGTACGACGGCGCTCAATTGGAGTATCACCGCGCCATCCGGCATCAGCATCGCCACGACGCATGGCACCCTCAAACCAGGCGCGACGGTGACGCTTCAGGTGAAAGTGACCAACGGCAAGGCAGCGCAAGGGACGCTCACCTTCACCTCAAACGATGGCTCGGCAAGCGTCCCCTATACAGTCAAATGCAGTGGCTAGGTTGTTCCATGTGCCTGGGATGGCAGACAGGAATGTCTGCCCCACCAGAAGAGCATCAGTGCATGCTGATACCGCCATCCACGGCGATGGTCTGTCCCGTGATGTAGCCGGCCTCCGGCGAGCAGAGGAAGCCGATGGCCGCCGCCACCTCTTCCGCCGTGCCAAAGCGTTTGAGCGGCGTGATGTCCATGTAGTATTTGCGGAACTCCTCAGAGACTGTTGAGGTGAGTTCGGTGGGCACATAGCCTGGCGCGACGGCGTTGACGGTGATGTTGCGGCTGGCGACCTCGCGCGCGGTGGACTTGGTCAGCGCGATCAGCCCAGCTTTGGAGGCCGAATAATTGGCCTGGCCCACCTGCCCCATGATGCCGGAGATCGAGGAGACGTTGACGATGCGACCCCAGCGCGCGCGCAGCATGGTGCGTAGCGCGGCGCGGGTGCAGAGGAACGCTGAGGTGAGGTTGGTGCGCACAACCTGCTCGAACTCTTCGAGCTTCAGTTGCAGGATCAGGCGGTCGCGTGTGGTACCAGCATTGTTCACCAGAATATGCACGCCGCCGAACTGGCTCTCCACTTCTTTGAAGAGCCGCTGCACATCTTCCTCAACGCTGACATCCGCCTGAATCGCGGTGGCGCGGCGGCTCAATGCCTCGATGGCGGCGCGGGTCTCGGCGGCGCCGCTTTCGTCGCTGCGATAGTTCACGACGATATCGGCGCCCATCCGCGCCAGCCGCAGCGCCGTCGCCTGCCCGATACCACGGCTGCTGCCCGTCACGACGGCGACACGCCCCGCTAGCGGCAAGCCGCCGGTGGTGGTTGTTATGCTTTCAGTCTGCTGCTCATCTGCCATGATCGTCTCCTCGCCTGATGAGTGGATGGATGTAAGGATCGATGTATGATGGCCGCGCGCTGCCTGTCATCGAACACGCGCCGCGCTTCTTTTTGCGAGTCCACTGTACATTATCCGGCGCGATCAGTCCAGCTTATCCAGTGCACGAGATTCATCCAGATGGAGGTTCTTGAGGAACGCGATGACGCCGGGGGCGAGGTCTGGCCGGCGCAGCGCGAAGGCAAGCGAGGTCGTCAGGTAGCTGACCGGATCGCCGGTGTCATAGCGGGTGCCCTCGAACTCGTGGGCGAAGACTTGCTGGCGTTCGAGCAGCGCGCAGATGCCGTCGGTCAACTGTATCTCGCCACCGCTGCCCGGCTCTGTCCGCTCCAGCGCGTCGAAGATATCCGGCGTCAGCACATAGCGACCGATGACCGCGAGGTCGGAGGGCGCTGCTTCGGGCTTGGGTTTTTCGATGAGGTCACGGATGCGATGTGTGCGGGGCGTGATGCTCTTGCCCAGCGCAACGTTGCCATAGAGCGAGATTTGTTCATGGGGCACGCGCATCGCGGCGACGACACAGCCACCGTAGGTTTCATGCACATCCATGAGTTGGCGCAGACAGGGGCGCTCATCGTTGACGACCAGATCATCGCCCAGCAGCACACCGAATGGCTCGTCGCCAACCAGGTCCTTCGCCATCAGGATGGCGTGGCCGAGTCCGCGTGGCGTGGGCTGGCGCGTGAAGCTGAGTTGCACCATGCTCTCGATGCGCTCCAGCATCTCCAGCTTCTTGTGATCGCCTTTACGTTCCAGCGCCGCGCGTAGCTCTGGTGTCTCATCGAAATGATCTTCGATGGCGCGTTTGGTGCGGCTGGTAACAATGATGATATGTTCGATGCCAGAGGCGACAGCTTCCTCAATGATATATTGGATCGTCGGCTTATCCGCCAGCGGCAACATTTCTTTCGGGATGGCTTTGGTTGCTGGCAGCACCCGTGTTCCCAGGCCCGCCGCAGGAATGACAGCCTTGCGTATTTTCATTGGATAGTTCCTCTTATATGAACAGCCGCGAGTAGCCGCACGAATGCTCGCGCCGCAACACAACACCACCGACTATACGTCATAGCAGAACGTGCGCCAAAGGGCGCCAAAAGATACTGTACGTAGGCTTTTGCCGTTGTGTCAAGCGACGGCAAAACCGGCACATGATGGGTCTCTGGTTGGCCAATGATTATGGCAACGCCTGAATCAGCCGTTCGATATCGGCGGGAATGTTGTAGAAATGCGGCGCGACACGAATCAGGCCGTTGCGCGGCGAAACGACGACCTGCCGTTCCGCAAGCTGATGGGTCAGTTCATGGACATCCACTGCCTCGCTGGTTTCGCTGGCCTGGCTACTCTGGCTGGACCCACGACGCGGGCGGAAACAGACGATACCCGAACGCTCCTGTGGTCCATCCGGGCTGATGACCTCGTGACCCTCCGCCGTCAGCCGTTCGCGTGTCAGGTCTGCCAGCGCCAGCACCCGCGCCTCCACCTCCGCCATATCTGCCGCCGCAAAGACGGCGAGCGCCGCGCTCAATCCGGCAATGCCCATCATGTTGTTGCTACCGCCTTCCAGCCGCGCGGCGTCCGGTCGTAGCGGCTGCGCATAGTTGAAGAGATCGAACGGCACTGGCACACTGAGCCAGCTCCGTTGCGTCGTGATTTTGAGGAAATCGAGCAGTTGCGGACGGATATAGAGCAAGCCGAGATTAGCCGGCCCTAGCAGCCATTTTACTGTGCCCGTCGCCAGGAAGTCTATGCCAGTGGCGGCGACATCCAGTTGCAGCGCGCCCAACCCCTGGATGCCATCCACGCAGAAGAGCGCGCCAGCGGCGTGCGCCAGCCGCGCCGCCTCCGCCAGATCGTTGCGATAGCCGGTGCCGAACTCGACGAAGCTCAGGCTGACGAGCCGCGTATGCTCATCTATCGTTGCCGCGATGTCCGCCGGCAGGATGCGCCCGTTGCGCGCGGGCACGAAGCGCACCTCGACGCCGCGCGAGCGCAAATTGAGCCAGGGATAGACGTTGGTGGGGAACTCTGTCTCTGCAGTGACAACGGTATCGCCCCGGCCAAGATGCAGTCCACTGGCGATGATGTTGAGTCCGTCGCTGACGTTCTTGGTGAAGGCAATCTCTTTGCTGTCTGCGCCGATCAGCGCGGCGAACTGTGCGCGCACCTTGTCCACGATGGGGAAGAATGCCTCGAAGGCCAGCGATCCGGCTTCGCTCTGACTGTGGATGAAGCGCTGTATGGCGCGTTCGACGGGCAGCGAGATGCTGCCGGTTGCGGCGTGATTGAGGTAGGCATAGCGTTTCGTGACGGGATAGAGCGCGTTGCGTAGCGCCTCATCGTCCAATTCCGCGACCTCGGCGGCGATATCGCTGTCAACAGCAGCGATGCGGCGGAGCATCGGCGCGAGCGCGGGCATATCGCCGGTATCAAAGTTCGTGCTATTGGTGGTCTGCGATGAAACTGCCATGTTTCTATCCCTCTCTGGACAACGCTGTCTGTTATGGCTGGCGAGCATTGATCTGATGTGCGTATGATACTGGTCATACTCGCCAGCATATGCAGCATATCGCCTGTGCGGGCGACTGGTCAATCTCTGGACATGTTGGGGCGCTCTGGTATACTGGGCTGGTATATTGGGAATGTATCCAGGGCGTAGCCAGGAGGCCGCTACGTGGCCAAAGAGCGGGCATGCTGCACGCCTACGCGAAACCCTTTTCTGCTCTGCGTTGTTCCTTTCAAGTTGATCTATTGCATTCGCAGTAATCTTCTGTTGAGGAGGAAGTACAGTGCAATCGAGAGGTCAGGGTCTGGTCGAGTATGCGCTGATTATTGCGCTCGTCGCCGTTGTCGTCATTGGCACGCTGATTCTGCTGGGGCCGCAGATTGCGAACATTTTCCAGGGCATAAGTAACGCATTGTAGCTGGCATCGTTGGCATCGTTGACATCGTTGACATCGTTGGCATCGTCTTTGCAAAGAATGCCCTTCCCACTCATATAGAGGAAGGGCGTTTTTCGTGTCGCTGCGGTAGGATATATCACGAGTGGCAACGCTCGACACTGGCACGGCAGGTGCTATCCACGTCTTGCACTAATTACTCTGCGGAAATCGTCAGAATAGCGAGAAGGTCGAGACGTTTCTAAAGACGCGATTGTAACATCCGACCATCACCATCCGTACATCGGGGAAACCGCGAAAGGATAGGACCAACATGCAACGAGTCAAAGATCTGCGCGAACGCTTCAGCACGCAGAGCCAGTGGATACAGATCGGGTTGCTCACCGCCAGCATCCTGACACCGCTGGTCAACCGCTGGAATGAGTTGCGCGCAATGGAGCGGGCGCGGGCGCTGCGCGAAGACGCGGAAGAACGGCTCAAGAGTCTCCGCGAATCGCCGCCCTGGAATCGTCGCGCCGTTCAGCAGCAGGTAGAAGAGGTCATCGAGCAGATTGATGAGCACCTGCCGAAGCGCCGGTCTGCGCCGCGTTCCAGCACGATTATCTGGATGGTCGGCGTCGGGGTCGGTGTGGTTGCCGCTGGCGCCGGCACCTATCTGCTGCTGAAGCGACGCCTGGAAGCCGCTAAAGAGAGCGAAGAGCCGTTTGTGCCGTTGCCCTTCCGCCGGCCAGCAGCGACCACAGCGCCACACCCGCTGGCTGCGCGTGAGGATGCCGGCGAGGCGTCGCCCCTGCCGAATGCCACCGCAGGTAGCGTAGCGCGACCAGAGACCCGCGAGAGGCCAGCGCCAATAGCGCCTGATGTGGCGGATAGGGGCAACGTTGCTACGGATACGGCGAACGCGACGGATGAGCAACCGCCGTCCGGTGTGACGGATGCCGAGGATGCCGCGTTCATCGGCAATATCCGCACGATGGCCTATCACCTGCCGGATGACGATCAGTTGCCAGCGGAAGAGAACCGCATCTATTTCGCCAGCGAAGCAGAGGCCCAGGCTGCCGGATATCATCGCGTGCATGAGGAGATCGGCGCGACTGAGAACAGTGCCGCCGAGTGAGCAGATGATGGCTGATGGCTGATGGCTGATTGCTGCGAGGCGACGGCGCTGGATTGCCGTACCTCCGGCGACCGGCCTTGACAGAGCAACAAACCTTCCATAGAGTGTAGCACAGGCAATCGCGGGAAATCTGGTTTCCCGGCATGCGGTTTTTGCTGGCGCGCACTGATGGAAGGACGGCTGCATATGCTGCTGGGGCAACGGCTGCAACGGCTGAGGCGTCGTGGGCTAGCCACATTGCTCTGGCTGGGCGTCAACCTCTACCTCATCGCGTCGTTGCTCTTTTTCCTGCGCGGCATCAATGCCTTTGCCGCGACCTCCGCCGTTGGCGGCTCCTCCGGATTATCCTATGCGCTGGGCGGGCAGAATCCGCAGTGGGTGGCAGAGAAGCTGGCGCATCGCATCACGCGGCCAACGCGAGCTGGCGAGACAATTGCTGCGCCCGCCTGCCACTCACCCTGCGCCACCTATCCCGCCGTCTACTCGCTCGATACCAGCGTGGTGCAGGCGACGCTGGAGCCGGGTAGCACCGGCACGGACGCCGCCGGGCATGCCTACTACGATCCTAATATGCCCCGGCTCTGTGGTCCTGGCGCGGCGGCAAACGCGCTCTTTTTCTGGGGTGGCGTAGGCCAGTGGCCCAAACCGACCGCCTGGACCGATGCCGCGAACGGCATCACGACGGCGTGGAGCGACCAGGACAGCCGCGCCAGTATTATGTATCTCGCCTGGAAGACGCAGCCACCTGGCTGGCCGCATGCTGGCATGATGGACGATCACCACCTGAGCAGCGGTGTGACGCTCTACAACATGCGTGACGCGCTGAACTGGGAAGCCTCGCACGAGAATCAGGACAACTGGAAGGATTATTTCTACACGGTCGTGTGGTGGAACCAGGCGGATCCAGAGATTTTCCACGCTGATGTGCAGGATGATCTTGCCAATGCGCATGTGCCGGTGGTGGCAGAGGTCAACGCGCGACTATTGCCTACGTGGTCGCCGGATGGTCCGGCGGTCAATCACTTCATCACGATTGTCGGCTACGATGACACTGCGCATGTCTATTATTACACGGACACCTGCGGCCATAGCACCGGCTGCGGCTCCACAAGCGACGGCGGTGTCCATCCGATTGCGCAGGGCGTCCTCTGGGCAGCGATTACGGCGGTGCATGTCAACACCAGCAGCGCGTACAATGCTGGTGATGGCGGCTTTGTGTGGTAGGAGAGACCACGCCCGCTAACCCCTTCTTCTCAGCGCAGAAATGCACGCCTGGCTAGGATGTACCATCCTAGCTATATACTGGGGGAATCGTACACAATTGAGTGCATACGCGGTGTTGATTCCGTTGGCTGACGAATTGTTCGGCACAGGCCTCAGCGGGACTCCCTGAAGCCACATCCAGATCAGAGGCAAGAACAGATGCGTTTTGAGCAACAGGTCGCAGTGGTCACTGGCGCCGCCTCGGGCATTGGTCGCGCACTGGTTCAACGCTTTGTAGAAGAGGGAGCCGCCGTCGTGGCGGTAGATGTCGTAGAGCCGCCGCTGCAAGCTCTGGTCGCGGAGCTACAGGGGCAGGGAGCAAGGATTACCGCTTGTACCGCCAATGTCGCCCTGGATGCCGATGTTGAACGCATGCTGGCCACGGCGACATCTACCTATGGCCGTTTAGATATCCTCTGCAACAATGCAGGTGTGATGGACATGATGACCCCGGTTGCCGATGTGTCGTTGGAGCTATGGGATCGAGTGCTTTCCATCAATTTGCACGGGCCATTCCTGGCCTGTCGCCGGGCGATTCCGCTCATGCTGGAGCGAGGCGGAGGGAGCATCGTCAATACGGCATCGGAAGCGGCGCTGCGCGGTGGCGCCGCCGGGACTCCTTACACAGTTTCCAAACATGGTCTACTCGGCTTGACCAAGAGCATTGCTTTCTTCTATGGAGAACGCGGCATTCGCTGCAACGCGGTCTGTCCGGGTGGTGTGGCGACGAACATTGGTCTGGGTGGGGCAACGCCTCATCAGGAGGGCCTCGCCCGCGTGATGGCTGTGATGCAGGCAACGGCTTCCTCACATGTGGCTACGCCAGACGAGATTGCAGCAGCGATTGCATTCCTGGCCTCAAAAGAGGCTGGCAATATCAATGGGGCAATCCTAGCCGTTGACCATGGATGGTCTGCCGCCTGACACCCCTCTACACCTCTAGTTCATGGTTGCCAGGGCAGAGGAAAAGCATTCCTAGCCTTCCCGCTAGGAGCTTTCTAGCCCTGGCTGCCGGCAGGCGGCTGCGGCGGAGGTGGGCCGTAGGGCGAGGATGGGCCACCGTAGGGTGCTTGCGGTGGCTGCGGTGGTTGTTGTGGCTGTATTGGCTGCGATGGACCAAGCATGCCAGGCTGCTGATAGGGTTGGTAGGCCGCCGGTTGATCTGCCGGAGTGGTGGGGCCGATGAAGATGTAGAACAGCATGGTGATGCCGGAGAATATCAGCAGGAAGATGAACCAGACCCATTGCCGCAGTTCCGCCATGCGGATGAGCGCGCCAACCCAGGCGATGAAGGAGAGGATGGCGGCGATGATGTACAGGATGATGGCGATGGCGAAGAGCGCGCCGTTGCCGGGCGTCGTCGTGGTGACACCGTTGGCGTTGGTGGTGGTGGTGCCGCCGGGAATACTGAATGCCGTGAAAATGATCGCCAGAATCACGATGCCGATACTGATGAGATAGAGATTGCGACTCAGCGCCTTGCTCATGTGATGATCCCCCTTTGCTGGCCCAGCTTCAACATGAGATTTCGCCAGAAAGATGTGACAAAAACTCCGTACAAGCCATGTAGGAATAGGGGCATGCACAATCCTTGCCAGGGCTATCGCCTCTTGTCAAAATGAAACTTTTGTTCTATAGTAGAATGAGCCGGTGAGTCCGAGAGCAGACGCCGCGCATCTCCTTCTTGGGGAGTGCGCGGCGTTTTTGTTTGGTCTGCGGACGGGAAGGCCGGGGAGTGAGGAGGTGAGACGATGGCGCGGCGACGCAAAAGCAGAGCGAACAGCGCAGCGCGGCGCACCCGCAAACCACGCACGCCGGATGTGCCGGGGACGGCGCGGGCGCATGTGGGCGAGACGTTCGCGCGCAGCACGAACGAGCGGCTGCCGCAGTCCGGCCCGCACAGCGACGGCGGCGCGATGCCCGTCATAGACCTGAACGGGCAGGTCAGCGGCAATGCGCATCTGGGTCTGCTGGATGTCGTGTTGGAGGTGGTGGGCGCGGAGCATCTGACGCTACGCGAGACGCTTGGCCTCTGGCAGCGCGAACAGGACCGCATCGTCAATCGCGCGTGGCGGCGACCCGGCGGGCTGATGCGTCCCGCTGGTTTGTAGTGGAAGGGAGGTGAGAAGTCTATGGCACGTGGTGGGCTGGCGCTCTGGGCGTATACACCGGCGACGAATGCCTATCCATTGCTGATTGGCGAATATGGCGAGCAGATCGAGGGATTGGAGGTGACGACAGTTGCGCCCGGCGGCTTCGGTGATCTGGCGTGCGTGCTGAAGCTCGGATACCCACACGATGCACGGCTGCCGCGCCCGGAGCTTGGCCTGTTCTCCCGCGTGGTGCTGCGTGACGGGCCGTTCACGGTGTTTAGCGGTGAATGGTCGGACCCGGCGCTGGTGCTGGATGGCGCCGCTGGCGACTATCTGCTGCTCTCGGCGCTTGGTGGTGGGGTGGCGCTGCGCGATGACCCGGATGATAGCAGCTACGCCACTGCAACCACAGCGCAGGGCATCATCGCGGCGGAGTTTGCCAAACGTAGCGCCTTTCTCGCGCTGGACCCAGACCAATCTGCTGTGTTGCCCAATGCGCCAACCAATACCTTTACGCCGGTCTACGACGGCTACACGCTGGAGGAGATTTTGCACGATTTGATGGGCGCGCTCGGTGACTATATCTGGACGGTCTATGACCACCCCAGCAATACCGATCAGGCGGGCTTTCCGACGTGGCAACTGCGCGCGCATCCCCGCGATACCACGACCACTACGTATCTGGCCTATGGCGAGGATATTCTGGGCTGGCGGGTGATGCCATCTGCGCAGCGCGCCTATAACGTCGTGCAGGTGGCGTATGTGGACCCTGTGGCGGGGCCGGGCGTCGTCACGGTGAGCGATCCACGGCTGAATGGCGATGGTTCGCAGGGCAATGCACCGTTTCGGCGGCGCAAGTTGCGGCGGAATCTGGGGCATTTGCCGCTGACGGGGACGCAGGCGACGGCCATCGCAAACGCCTGGCTCGCAACCTATAGCAACCCCACCAACAAAGTGGAGGTGGAGTTGCGCGCCGTGCATGACGCCAATGGCCGGCTGTTGCCGCTGCATCATGTGCGCGCCGACGGCAATCTCTATGTGCCGGAGCTGGCGGTGCGCGGTCAATCGCTGCCGGTCGCTCCCCTCGCTGGCGTCAACCAGTTTTACATCGTCGAAACGTTATACCGGGAGACGGCATCTGGCGATACCCGGCTGGTACTGCAACTCGATAACTATGCAGATCGGGCGGTCGCGCTGCTGGCGCGGCTCCAGATCAGCGATGAGGCGCGGCAACGCCAGCGTGGTGTGTATCGCGCGGTGCAATCGCCAGGGGCGCAGCAGGTGGGCTATTGCTCGATTCGCTCGCCCTCGGTGGCTGCTGGGCAACAGGTGGGCGTGGGGCTGAACTTTGTGCCGGTGCTGTCGCATATACCAACGGGTCTGACCTTCACGACGATTGCCAGCACGAACGTTGGCAGCGGGCCAGGCGTTACCTCTGGCACATTGACGCAATACGGCTGTGAAGTGACGGTGACGGCTGCGGCGACTGGCGCCGTCGTCTGGACCGGCAAATATACGACGCAAGGGGCATGAACTCCCTCTCCTCTGGGAGCGGGGTGCCCGCAGGGCGGAGTGAGGTCTTTCCGCGCTCCCCTCTCCCGCGCACGGGGGAGGGGCTGGGGGTGGGGGATTTATTCTCGAAAAAGGAGCGAACACACCGATGGATGCAATCCTCTTGCCAGGGCAACTCTGGCGTGAATCTGAGTTTGTCTATGATCCCGCGAGCAAACGCTGGCTTACCGGCACCTGCGGCCCTAACGCCTCCGCGATGGCCGAGAGTTGGGCGGAGCAACGCTACATTTCGACGCTCGACGTGTATCATCGCATGCGCGCTGCCGGGCGCTGCGATGCCAATGGCGCGGCAACGCTCGCCTCGTTGGCCGATGATGTGCGCGCGGCGGGCTACACCGTCGAGGTGTTGCCATATCGTGAGCCGATGCCGGAGGCAGATTGGCGCGGCTTCTTTGCGCAGCATGTCGGGCGGCAGGCGGTAGTCTTTGAGACGGCCAACGGGCAGGCGCTGGTAGATAGCATCAGCGGCAAGGGAGAGAATGCGCGCAACCTGCGCTATCATTTTGTTCTGATCGTTGGCTGGCATCCGGGTGGCCATTCGCCGCGCATGAATCGCGATCTGCCGCCGGGCTGGTGGTGCAGCGACGGCGACAATTTCGCGCAGGGCAATGTGTTGCAATTCTATCCCGATGCTGTGCTGGCCGCCGCACGTCCCTGCGCTGCAATGGCCGTCTATGCGCGGGTGCGCATGCCTGCGCCCGATGGCTCTGGCGCGACGGAGGCGGGAGTTCCGCAGGGCTGGCGCGACGATGGCAAAACGTTGACCGCGCCGAATGGGCATCGCGTCGTGCTGGGGTTCCGTGCGCATGTGCTGGCGGCAAAAGACTGGCCGCCGGATGATGTGCCGCTGGAAGAGGAGCGGCATGTCGAGCATATCGAATGGCAGCATCCGGCGCTCGGCGGTGGGTCGCGCCAGCTCTTCCTGCGAACTGCGCTCTGCTGGTCGCCAGCGCAGGGCGTGCGTGAGATTCCCCTCGGCGCGGAACTGCTGGCCGTAGAGACAGAACTGGCGACGATGGAGAAACAACTCGCGGCGGCCAATGAGCATGCTGCGGCGCTGCAACGGCAACTGACGGCGCTGCTACAACAGGCGCAACAGTTGCAACATGCCGAAGACCCCGCCGTGGCCGCCATCAAGGCGTTGGCTGTCGCGCTCTCCGCTGACGTGCCTGCGCAGCCAGCAGCGTAAGGTGATGAGTCGTTGTGGTAGGACAGATGGATGGTATGAAAGGAACTGGATTGATTATGCGAAACCTCGTGCAACGCGCACAACGCTACGAATCGCTCACACCCGGTGAGCGTGCGCTACTCAAACTGGCCGAGGGATTGATTTGCAGCGCGGTAATCGCGGCGCTGCCCGTAATCGCTCAGGCGCTCGGCCAGGGCAGTGTTCACTGGGGCGATGCGCTGCATACGGCGCTGGCGGCGGCCTCCGTCGCGGTATTGCTGGCGCTCAGCAAATACGCGAAGGCGCACGGCGATCCGGCGCCTGCCTCATCCATGCCTGTTGCTTTGCCCGCACCAGTATCACCAGTATCACCAGTATCACCAGTGTCACCGGCGTCTCTGGTGGCGGAGGGACTCAGCGATCTGGCGGGTGACGGCACGAATAGTGGCGGCGAAAGCAGGTGATGGCAGGTGATGACAGGTGATGGCTCATTGCAGCAGGTTGTACAATGAGGGCACGCGGATCGAGTAACACCTGAGCCATCCGCGTCGAAAGGTGGCAATGCAATGGGTAATGTCATCTTTGTGCTGGCGGTCGTTGCATTCTGGTTGTTCGTCTTCTTGCTGATGATGGTCCTCATCCGCATGGCGGCAGGCGCTCATGATGATGAGCAGACCGCATGTGATGTTCCAGAGGACTATTACAACCGGAAAGACAACTCCGCCGCGCTGACCTGACCAGACCACGCACACCGGCGCTGACCGTTGCAGCGCGTCCCTCGTAGGTGGTTTTCGTGGGAATTGCCGGGAGATTGCGGCAAGTACAAGCAGCAGCCTGGAGCAGGTGGGTTTCACCCAGGCGAATCGTATGGTAGAAGCGGCAGGCGCGTCACTGCCGCTCATTTTTTTGTCCTCATTCATGCCTTCAACGTCCTGCATGCTCTCAATGTCTTGCGTTTGTATACAAACATCTGTATTATCATTAATGTATACGATTTACACTGATGCCTTCGTCCAGTGAGGAGCCTATCGCCATGCAGCCAGAAGAGCTAGATCGGCCAGAACAGCCGGAGTCAATAGCGCCAACAGAGCAAGAAGCGGCAGAAACACCAGGAACGCCGGAAACGCCGGAAACGCTTGTGTCAGCCACCACCACAACGCGCTTTGACAAGTTCACGCAGCACGCCCGCAAGGCGCTAGCCCTGGCGCAGCGTGTTGCCCGGCAGATGCGCAGCAACGACATTCGCTCAGAGCATCTGCTGTTGGGCCTGGTGGGCGTGAAAGAGAGTACGGCGGCGCGGGCGCTCGCCAGTATTGGCCTGGATGTGGCGAGCCTTCAGTTTGAACTGGCGATGCGTGGCATGCGTGATATGGGCAGACGCAAGCGTGGCGAGCGGGTACAGGCCGGCCAGAAAGAAACGAAAGAAACGAAAGAAACGAAAGAAACGAAAGAGCCAGTAGGTTTGACCGGCGAGAGCAAGCGCATCATCGAGCGCAGCGTGGCGCTGGCGCAGGAGGCTGGGCAACCCAGGGTCAGCACCGAACATCTGCTGCTGGCGCTGCTCGACGAGCCGGAGTGTGCCGCCGCCGCCCTCTTGCGCAGCCTGCATTACTTGCCTGAGATTGTGCGTGCAGCGGTGGCGCAGGCGTTGAGGCAACGCGGCGCTGGCGAATCCACCACCGCCACTGATCCCTCGATAGTTGCGCCGGGCAGCGGAGCGAAAAATAATGTTGTCACCTGCCGCCTGGATGACCAGACGCTGGCGGCGGTGGATTTGCTGGTCGAGGTGGGCATTCGTTCCTCGCGCAGCGATGCCGTCGCCTGGCTCATCTCCACCGGCTTGCAGGCGCACCGCGACCTCTTCGCGCGGCTGCAATCCACCGCCGAGACGATTCGCCAGTTGCGCGCTGATTTTCTGGACGCCGAACGTAATAATTATGCGGTAAACCAGAAGAGCCAGGCGCCATTTTCGACAACATAATACGATAGCAGCGTTTGCGTGCTTTGCCTGCCGTTATGCTCTATCTTCACCGTCTGTTGCACCGCGCAATACGCCTGGCCTTCCGGCGTAAACTGGACGACAGGCGCCGTCAGCGGCGCAGAAATAGCCGTGATTTTGCCCACTGACACCACCTGCCGGTTGAGCAACGCCGCAAACGCTGCCGGTGAATATTGCGCCGTCACCTGGCGCGACGTGAGCTGATACACTGCCGTCCAGTTGGCGACGCTGCCATCCTGCTCCGCCGCCAGGATCGCGTTGTCATGCTGCGCGATGCTTGGCCCCAGCAGCGCCGCCAGGTCTGTGCAACTGGTGAGCGTGCAACCGGCGGCCATCTGATACGTGGTCACGCCTGCACCTTGCTGTCCAGCGCAGACGCTGGCGATTCCCTGCTGGTCCCTGGCGCTGGCATAGGAGAGCAGCGCGAAGGCGGCCAGCCCATCCGCGCTGATATGCGCGACGAAGGTATAGATGATGGGCTGCGGTGTGTCTGATTGCAGGATTCCCTGGCGGCAACGTGGTAACGCCACCGCCGGCGCAGTTCCCTGGGGCAGCCCTTGCGCAAATGTGCCGTCCGCCAGCGGAAAGACGGGCAAATTGCCGGCGAGTTGTTCACCCAGCGACGTGGTAAAGGTGAAGGCGTTGGGGAGTCTGCTATTGGCCTGCGGCTGTAACTGAGCGGTATACGCCGTGTTGTCAGCCGTATCGAGCCAGCGCCCGGTGGCTGGAACATCGCTGGCTTGATGAACCGCTACAATGAGGTGCTGGTGTCGTTGTGCCTGGGTGTGCTGGGCGCCTGCGAAACCGGCAAAGACCCCAGCCGCGATCAGCAACGCCAGCGATACGCCAGCCAATCCTGCAATGCGTCGCCAGCCGGTATGTCGCCTGCTGAAAATGCTAACCGTTCCAAAAATACGTGTCCATTGCGAAGATCTCAGTTGTTGCCGGCGTCGTCTGTGCTGCATAATGCGCCCCCTGTCGTGCCACGCTCCCGCCTGATTTGCGCATGCGCGTATGTGAGTAGGTGCGTTTAGGTGAGCTATTCCAGCCCATCGGCATGCACGATAATCAGATATATCTCGTTCGACATGTCAGTAGTGGGGCCGCCCGCCAGCCCTGTGATATCTTTCACCTGGATAGGACTACCAGGGTCCTGTGTGCCCGGCTGTGAGACGTTGAGATGCTGCACCGGCGAATTGAGCATCGTCTGTACGCTAGAAACGGCGTCGGGCGCGCTGAGCAGCGGGGCCAGCCCATTCATGTTGATGATGATCTGGTCAGTCAGCGCCCAGGCGTGGTAGCGCCCGCTGGGGTCCTGGTGATAACCGTTTGCCAGCGGCGGGCAGCCGTCACAGAGCGCCGCGCCGCCCCAGAGCGGGATTGCCGTAGCGGCGTCCGCCTGCGCCAGCATCACCAGGTCGCCCAGCGCCAGGAAGGTTTTTGCCGGTGTCTTATAGATCAAATAGTTGGTCTCGACGCCAAGCTGAATGTCGCCATAAAAGCTATAGAAATCCGGCCCTGGCAGCGGCTGAACGCTGTTATGCAGGGTGATGTTCTGGCTCTGCGGCGTCAGGTCTTGCTCCGCCGCGCCGTTGAGGTCCAGCCCAAGCTGATCTTTGAGTTTTGCGTAGATGCTGCTTTCGATGAGCGGCAGCACCGTCGTGAAGGGCGAGTTTGCCAGGGATGGTATGCCGTCGCCGGAGAGCGTCGCCGGGTCCAGCCCGCGTTTGGCCGTCAGCAGCCAGGACCCTTCCTGCGCGCCGTTCAGGATGAAGACGTGATCTATCAGGCTGGTGGCCTGCGCACACGCCGCTTCGTCATCGCTCGCCTGTTGATCTGTGGAGGTAATCGCCCTGGAATTGAGGCATCCGGCGAGCATCGTCCGCATGATCGCGCCGCCCATGCTATAGCCGATCAGCGTCACTTTTTTATTGGCGAAGTGCTGGCTGAGATGCAGGATCACCTGCGCCAGCGCCACGGCATTGGCGTCAATCGAACTCTGGCTGACGCAATCGGCGCTGGAACTGCATTGTGGCGACTCAGCGGAGGAGCAGCCGCTAGGGGTATGCGTCCACGCGGTATCGTCCACATAGCAGAACGCCTGCATGGCGCTGGCGTCGTAGGTGGTGGTCAGCGCGCCGATCAGGCCGGTCCAGGTTTGTTCGCTGGAGTCGCTGCTCTGGTCGCCGTCTGGCGTGCCGTTCAGTTCATGGGCGAAGTCCGTGGCGTCCTCGCGGATGCCATGCACCCAGACGATGGGATGGATGCTGTGTCCGGTGGAAATCCAGTGGATGACGGCGCTTTTCTGCCGGGCGGTATTGGCCCCACCGGCGCTGAGCGTAACGCTGACGGTATCGGTGCCGAGATGTCCGCCCTGGTAGGTATACTGCGCGTTGCCGTTGCTATCGGTGGTGACGGTGGCGCTGGCGGTGTTGGCGCCTTTGATGGTAATAGCCAACTGGCTGTTAGTCAGCGGATGACCGTTCTTGTCGAGCGCATGCAACTGAAGGTTGGCGTTGCCATGCTGCGCCACGAAAGCGCCGCTGCCACAGGCAGCCTCCGGAAAGTCACCGGCGCGTGCGCTATCTATCGCGCAGATGCTAATGCTGGCGCCAGGCGGCGTGGTAGCCGGATTACAGCAGGCGAACATGATACCGAACACGAGGAAATTGATGATGAGTATGATAGGAAGACGAAGCCGATGGCGCGGTGCTGTGTCCATCGCTGGCGCTCCTTTCCTCGCGTTGGGATGGCGGCCTTCTCACTGGAGGCCGCACCTGCCCTGGCGGAGAATATGCAGCGAGTATAGCCTGCGCCTGCCATGTACACAATTCTGTAGCTCACAGCTTTTGCGTGAGCGACGACATACTGAGCTTTGCTTTGCTGGCCCATCATTCCATCACGCGCTACCCGCCGGCCATCCGCCGCTTGCGCTCCATCAGTGTTTGCATATATCGGTCGCCCCAGTCCCGCATCTGCACCAGGATCGGTTCCAGGCTTTTGCCGAACTCGGTGAGCGAATATTCGACTCTGGGGGGCACTTCGCGATAGACATGGCGATGCACGATGCCGTCTTCCTCCAACTCGCGCAGTTGCAGCGTCAGCATGCGTTGCGTGACATCGGGGAGCATGCGCCGCAGTTCGCCAAAGCGTTTTTTGCCGTCGAGCAGGTGAAAGAGAATCACGCTTTTCCACTTGCCGCCAATGATATCCACTGTCGCCTCGACGGGGCAGTGATAGTTGACTTGCAGCCGTTCAGGGCCAAGTTTTTTCATGCGCCTATTCCTCGTTCCCCCCACTATGCCTCATTAGTATCTTTTTTGATACTATATCACAAAAATGTGCGTACTTGCAGAATTGGACGGCAGCGGGTACAGTCTTTCACCAGGGGACCACAGGCGGTCTCCATGATTCACGAGATGTTCGAGATGTGCGATGACACGACAAGGAGTTACAAAATTCGTATGGCGACGATGAAAGCGGTGCAGATCCATACGTTTGGCGATGTGGATGTGCTGAAGTATGAGGAGACCGAGCGACCGGAGCCACAGGCTGGCGAGGTGCTGGTGCGGGTGCGCGCCGCTGGCGTCAATCCGGTGGATTATGTCTCGCGCCAACGTGCAATACCAATCACTACCGGCGCAGCAGGGGTCAGCTTGCCGTACATCCTGGGCTGGGATATCTCCGGCGAGGTGGTGGCCCTGGGCGCAGGCGTGACGGAATTTGCCGTTGGTGATGCGGTCTACGGCATGCCGCGTTTCCCTGGCGAGGCCAAAGCCTATAGCGAGTATACGACGGCGCCGGTGGCCGACCTCGCGCGCAAGCCGCAGCGCCTGAGTTACGAGGAGGCTGCCGCCGTGCCGCTGGCCGCACTGACCTCCTGGCAGGCGCTCTTCGATACGGCGCATTTGCAAGCAGGGCAGACGGTATTCATTGCTGGTGGCGCTGGTGGCACGGGTCATTTTGCCATCCAGCTTGCCAAGTGGAAGGGCGCGAAGGTCATCACCACCACCTCGGCGCGCAATATCGAGTTTGTGCGCAGCCTGGGGGCTGATGTCGTCGTTGACTACACTCAGCAGGCGGTTGAAGATGTGGTGAAGGATGCCGATGTGGTGTTAGATACGGTTGGCGGCGAGAATCTGCGGCAGGCGTTCAAGGTCGTCAAACCTGGCGGTACGGTGGTGTTGCTCCCCGGCCACAAGGGGATGAGGGAGCTTGGCGAAGAACTCGCCGCTAGGCAAGGCGTGACATTCGCGTTGATCCTGGTCCATCCGGACGGCAAGGAGCTGGCGGAGATGGCGCAACTGTTCGACGCCGGCAAGCTCACTGTGCATGTTGACGCCACCTTCCCGCTTCAGGAGGCCGCCCAGGCGCATAAACTGAGCGAGAGCGGCCATGTGCGCGGCAAAGTGGTGCTGACGGTGGCATAGCCGCACAAGCTATTTGAGCCAGCCATCGTATCTACACTGGTTCATTCATGCAGTGGCAGCCCCTTGACGATGGTATCCACCTGCTTGCGTCCGGCGCGGAGCGCCAGCCCGGCAAGGTGTAGATCGTCGCTCGCAAAAAGGCGCACGGCGGCGCGGTTGGCGTTGTCGTGCGCCGTCACGAAGAGTTCCTCGGTGAAGATAGCGATGGGTAGCTCGCGACTGCGGGCTCGTTCATAGGCGGCGCGCAACTGTTCGGCAGTGGCGGAGAAGACGAGAACCGGCTGGCGGAACATCGGCAGATAGCGCACGCCGGTGGCATCCTCATATGGTTCGCCGGTCACGTCTTCAACCGTCGCGGCGATACCACTGGTGAGGAACGCCGTCATATTCAACTGCTGCCACATCGGCAGGTCGTTGCGCACGATAATCGCAATCTTGGTGTCGAAGCGCACCGGCGTTCTATCCAGCCGGTCCAGGATGTCAATCGTCTCCGTTGCCTGTGCGGTTTCTGTGGTTTCTATTGTGTTCATCGCCATAACCTCGTGTTATCGCCATCAACAATCGCCCGGCTTGGGAATCGCTGCGGGCTGAGATGCCTATGGAATGAGGATACTGTGGGTGGATGAACACGGTCTATCAAAATCTTGCGCTTCAGGAGTTGACCTTCAGCAATTGATTCACCAGCGCCACATTTGCCTCTTGCAGAGTGGTGACGAGGCGGTCGGCGCGTTCGAGGCCAGGGGCATCTGCGATGCCAGCGCGGCGCACTGCCAGGCAGCGCATGCCGCCAGCGTGGGCCGCCTCGATGCCCGCCACGGCGTCTTCGATCACCAGGCAATGCGCGGGAGCGACGCCAATGCTGGCGGCGGCGGCCAGAAAAATATCGGGCGCGGGCTTGCCATGAGCCACGCTCTCGCCGGAGACCGTGCCTTCCAGGTAGCGCCCAATGTCTAGCAGCCGGACAATCAGTTCGATGTTCTTCTCCGGCGCAGAGGAGCCGAGCGCCTGGCGATATCCGGCGGCATGTAGCGCCGCCATCAGCTCCACCGCGCCAGGGAGCGGCGCTGCCTCCACCGCCAGCAATGCGCGATAGATCTCCTCTTTGCGGTCCGCCAGCGCGGCGAGGCGTGCGGCTGGACCTGTCACGCCAAACATGCGCGGGATGACATCGGCGTTGCGCATGCCAAAATATGCCCAGAAACTCTCATCGCTATAGGGGAAACCGTTCTCCGCCGCCAATTCCTGCCAGGAGCGCCGGTGCTGCTCCGCGCTATCTATCAAAACGCCATCTACATCCCACAGCACCCCATAGTGCTGCCGTTCGCTCTGTTGTGTCATGCGTATGTATCCTAATCTATCCCATCAAGCCTATCGTGTGATCTCTCTCACTATAGCGCCACACCAGCCAATGGTGATAGAGGGCGCCATCTTCTGGTGGAATAGACAGGAGTGTCCGCTCCACCATCTCCGCCGCAATTCAACTGGGATGCAACCGGGATTCGATCAGGCATGCATAGTACGATCCTCAATGCTATCTTTGCCAGGTATGCCAATAGTCATACGTGTGTGATTGCGGCGCGCAGTCGTTCGCTTTGGCTTGCAAGTAGCAGACTGGAGTGAAAAAGCAGGGCTGGCAGAGCAAAGTCCTAGCAAAGCCAGAACAAAGCTGTTGCATCCGATATGCCGGTTTTTCACTTATGTTTGGCAGATCAGATCAGGCAGCGATGATCGGTATGCCGTTGCAATGCGCGCAAAGAGCGAACGCAGATTATGCAAAGGCGAACACCAATTCCTTGCATAGTAAAAAAGTACCAATCGGAATGGCATAGTGGGTGCTTTGGCTGGTGGGGCAGGTATAGTTGCAAGCGTGGTGCCGGACTGATACAAATGTTCCAGGCCGTGACGATGATGACGTTGGTATTGGGTGGTGGTCTGGGACGGTTGATTTGGGTCAGGGGCCGGCATAGGGGGGATACGGGATGTTGTGTAGGGGTGGAATGCGCTGAACGGAAATGAGCGCGTGAGGCCGGAGGAATATCCGCCAGCCAGGTCGGCGGCGGTCCGGCGTGGGGGGTGGAGCGGTTGGTGACCGCGCATCCTGTCCAGTGGAGGTTGTTCGTTTGCTTTCAACACAGATCAATTGGAAGTCTGGTGGGCGGATCGTATCGCTCGCCCTCTTAGGGGGTATGACGCTTAGTGGTGGGGTTTCCTCGGCGACGACTGCGCCTGTTTCTGCTGCGCCACGTGCGCCGGAAACGCAATTGGTCATCACCGGCCCCTGGCTCTGCCGTACATGGTCTGGTGGCGCGGGGAGCGCCGCACCCGGCCTCGCTGCCGCTTCAGGCGCCGTTGACGCCGGTTCTGCCGGCTACATGGCCATAGACGCGCCACAGACGACGCCCGTTACCATCTCCTGGGATGGCAGCCAGGCGGGAAGCGTGCAAGTGGAGACGATGAGCGCCGCAGCGGTTTCGACGGCGGCGGCTCCAACCCTCGTAGGCGGCACCTTCGGCGATACGACGATTCACTGTACGCGCAACTGGCATGTGGATGCGCATGGCAACCTTATCTCCGGAGCGCCAGGCTGGGTGCCGATCCCCGCCGATGCCTGGTCACTGCTGGCCGATGACGTTGGCTCGATCAATGCTTATAACCGGACGCATCGCGCGTTTCATCGTCCCGCGCCGCCGACGAAGCCGAAGCCCAGACCCGTCTATGTGGCGCCGCAAACGCACTCTACCGGCGGAACGGGAAACAACAATGGCGGCGGTGGGTCATATGGCCCGCCCAGCGGACCGTACAGTCCCTGGGCGCCAGTTCCGGGCCACCCCAGCTATGGCATGTCGGACTTTGGTGGCGACCCGTATAGTGGCTACTTCGGCGTCTGCACCTGGTATGCGTGGTATCGCCACCAGGGTGAGCCGCTGATGCGGCTGGGCAACGCCGCCGCCTGGGCCTGGAACGCGCCGCACTTTGGGCTGCGCGTCGGCACGGTGCCGGTGGTCGGCGCCACCGCCGTCTTCCAGCCGGGTGTCGAGGGCGCCGGTGGTGGCGGCCATGTCGGGCATGTGGAGATGGTCCTCGGTGGCGGCTGGTTCGTCATCTCGGAGATGAACTTCGCCTGGAACGGCGGCGGCTGGGGGCGCGTAGACTGGCGCTTCGTCTACGTCACGTCAGGCGTCTCGTTCATCTACTGATCGTCTGATACGCCAACCTATACCTGTATCCCCAACCAGCGAGTGACGATACTCGACAACAAAACAAGTGGCGCTCCCTCACCTCATTGGTTGGGGAGCGCCACTTGTTACAGCGGGATTCAAGGCCGAACGGCAGACAGCTTCACCAGCCGCGCCCGCATGATGAACGCCGCCGCCAGGATGGCGCCCACGCTAATGGCAATCACCAGCACAGAATTGGCCGTCTCGATTGCGCCCAGAGTAGAGAATGGCGCACGAAGTTCAGTCCCAACAATGGCGGCGTCTGACGCAAGAAGCGCGACAATGCCTATGGCCAGGATGATTCCAGCAACCAGGAGGTTGTTTCCGCCAGCGCCATGTCCACGGATAGTTTGCCAGCGCGCATAGAGCAATCCGATGGCAAGGCCGCTGCCAGCGGCAATGAGAACGGGGAGCAGAAACTCGAAGATGACGTATTGAATTGGTTGATTTACCAGCAGCGTATAGGATAGGCGAAAATCTGGCACCAGGAGCGCCTGTATCACAATATACCCTGCCAGCAACACGAACTGCATGATGGCAATGCCAGCCGTCACCTCGATGAGCGCGCGCCACCAGGGCGTTTGTGGCAAACGGAAGATCGCTACCGCAAAGGCGAACGGCAGAAGCGTGGCAACGCCCAGAAGCACATCATTGAAAAGCGCCTGCGCCAGCGATTCATAAAATGAAGACAGCAGCCCCGCCAGCACGAGCATCTGTGGCAGAATGGATACTGCCAGCGCCAGCGCCCCGCTGCTGGCGGCGCGCCCGCCATCAAAAGGATTCGCTTGTCCGGGCTGCCCCGACGCGCCAGTGGAGATGCCGCCAGCTAACCGTTGATTGAAGGCGCGTATTTTCTCATTGACCACCAGCAGCCGGATCACGAACCAGCCAATACCCAGCGCCGAGAGGATCAGGGCAACGGCGATGAGCGGCGTGTAGTCCTGCCCAGCTACAGCAAAAGGCGTTGGCTGGTTGACCTCTCGTATGGTACTGAGCAGCATCACACTGGCAATCAGGCCCCAGGCATAGGTGCCGAGCAGCCAGCCGATGCCAAGTCCAACGGCTCCCGCGTACATCGCGCCGACACCAGGCACGAACCATTCCAGGACAATGGCAACGCCCGCAGATTTCCGGCCCGCTACCGGCATCGCAGGCAAGGCTGGCTGCGCGCTAGGAGCGACCGTCGCCCCGTAATAATTCGCCGCCGGCGCCGGTGTGGGATACCCTGGATAGGCAGGGTACGCTGATGATGGGGGCGATGATGCGGGTGGTGGCGCATAAGGAGATGCTGCGATGGGAGGAGGGGTAGCGTTGGCTGCGCTCGCAGTGCTGACCAGGCTGACCGGACCAGCGGGATTCGTCGCGCTCCCATCGAACGAACGCCCGCAATAGCCGCAGAAGGTCGCATCGGCGGCGGCGCGTGGTTTACCGCAATAAGGGCAGAACTGAAGACTCACGTTTGCCTCTCTCTTCGTAATGCAACAGGTATGCATTGCTGCGGCGGTGTGCCGCTGTTCGCCAGTCGCGGCAGGCAAGCCACCTACCGGCCCGCCAAGTATAACTGAGAGGCCAGAACGTTGGCAAGTCGTTCGGTATCATCCCCTGGTTTCCTGCCCGGCATGTTTTGTGCGCGCACGTCATTCGTCTCTCTCATATCCCGTGTAGGCTGAAGCGTAATGGGATGAGGTGCATGCAAATAAGCGAAGGGAGAACAAGATGCACGCATGAGAACGAGCGCGGCATCAAGCGGACACAAGCATAGACACAAGCACACACCAGGAAACAACAGGAAGGAGCCATTCGATGGCACATCATCCAACACACGTCCCAACACAGCAGCCGCTTCGTAGCACATTGGAAGGCGCGGCTGCCGGAGCAATTGGCACGGCTGCCCTGAACATCGCTACCTATCTGGATATGACCGTTCGCGGCAGACCTTCGAGCGGCGTTCCGGGGCAGGTCGCCGCCAAAATTGCGCATCGCCTCGGCATTGACCTCGGCGCGGGCGCAGAGAGCGGCGACGACGCCGACCAGAAGGCGCAGGCGCGTACAAGCGGCGCGGGCGCTTTGATGGGGTATGCGACCGGGCTTGGCCTCGGTGCCGCCTACGGTCTCCTGCGCTCCTGGAAGGGCACGCTGAAGAGCACGCTCCCAATCCCGCTGGCAGGCGTGGCGCTTGGCGTGGCTGCTATGGCGGCCAGCGATATTCCAGCCACCCTCACCGGCTCGACCCAACCGCAGACCTGGGGCATTTCCGGCTGGCTCTCCGATATCCTGCCGCACCTGATCTATGGCGTCACAACGGCCCTCGCCTACGAAACGCTGACCGGCGAGTGACAAGATTGACAAGATTGAAACATGGGTTTTTCCATTCTCCCGCAGAATGGCGGCAAATCAGGGCTGATTATGACCTATCTCACGGCGATACTCTAGACGTGAGATGATGAACATACATCTCGCTGACACGTCGGGTAGATTGGGTGCGTGCCTTCCTGCGAACCGGCGCAGGGGCCACCCCTGGGGGAGAGACATATGGAGACCTCGCAAGCCTCGCAAACCACATGGAACACCGCATTATGGCGGCAGTTCGGCGCAGCCATAGATATGCTGGAAAACGCCCTGGTGGCCTGCCCAGACTCACTCTGGCAAGCGCGCCTCTGGAACGTCCCCGCCTCATCGGGGTTCCCGCCACAGTTCTCCGAGTTCTGGTATGTCACCTATCATGCGCTCATCTGGCTCGACCTGTATCTTGCCGGTGTTCCGGAGGAGCAATTTGCGCCACCCGCACCTTTTGCCCAGGGAGAGCTGGACTCCGCAGAGACGACGCCCGAACGGCCCTATACTAAAGAAGACCTGCGCGCCTACCTCGTATCGCTGCGCCAGAAGTGCCATACCACGCTGCTCACCCTGACAGACGAGCAGGCGAATCGGACCGTTGAATATCCCTGGTCGGACGGGCAGCCGGTTAGCTTCCTGGAGTTGCAACTCTACAATCTGCGCCATATCCAGGAGCATGCGGCGCAACTGAGTCTCGTTCTGGGCCAACACGACATCCCGAACGAGGCGCTCGACTGGGTTCCAGAGGCCAGGAGTTGAGCCTGGCGGCGCGCTACGAACGATCAAACACATAGAACGAGGAGATGAGAACATGGCTGAAGAGAACTTTACGCTGACGACGTTCTTCACGCAGTGGAAAGCGTATCAGGACCGCCTGGCGGCGGCGCTGGCGCCGCTCACCGCCGAACAACTGGCACTGCGCGCAGCGCCGGACCTGCGCTCCATCGGCGAGAATGCCGCGCACATCATCGGCTGCCGTGTCGGCTGGTTCACCTACACCCTGGGCGAGAGCGCCAGCGCGGAGTTGACCGAGGTGCAATGGGATGCGCCGGATGGGCCAGCTCAATCCGCTGCTGAGTTGGTGCGCGGTCTCAATCAGACCTGGCAGATGATGGCTGATTGCCTGGACACCTGGAGTCCCGCCGACATGCAGCAGACCTTCCCCGACGAGATGGATGGCGAAATTGTGCAGTTGTCACGCGCCTGGATCGTCTGGCATGTGATGGAACATGACCTGCACCACGGCGGCGAAATCTCGCTCATGCTCGGCGCGCACGGCCTCAAATCGGATTTCACGAGCTGATTCGCGTGCTGGGGCAGCAGAAGATGAACCTATAGGTGTGCGCCATCATGCTGCAACACTGGCCACTCTCTATTCGTCTGAGAAAGAGAACAGGTATACTAGAGTGGCGACTAATGGTGAGTGAACGGGAGGGGCGACATGACAGCAGCGCGCAAGACAACAGCGCCAGGACGACCTGTTGCTGGTCGCCCTTCCAGACAAAAGCGGTCCCAACCGCAACTGCTTGCGGCAAGTGCCCAGGCGGAACAGCCGCCACTACCGTTGGCTCAGTTCGCGCTCGACTATCGCTCTGAGGGTATCGGGCAATCACGCATAGTCCATGCAGATTGCTTCGAGTGGCTGGGGTCCATCCCGGAGAGCAGTCTCCACGCTATCATCACCGATCCGCCATATGGGGTGAAAGAATACGACTTCGATCAGATTGAAAAGCGAGCCAATGGCAACGGCGGCATCTGGCGTATTCCACCCTCCTTCGATGGACACATCCGCGCGCCGCTGCCGCGTTTCACTGCGCTGAATGACAAAGAACGCGCAACCCTGCGGCGCTTCTTCGTCGAATGGGCTAGATTAGCAGTGCATGCGCTGCGCCCAGGCGGGCATCTCTTCATCGCCAGTAATGCGTTCCTATCGCAGTTGGTATTTTCGGCGCTGGTCGAAGGTGGGCTAGAGTTTCGCGGGGAACTGATTCGTCTAGTGCGGACGCTACGCGGTGGCGACCGGCCAAAGAACGCCGAGGACGAATTTCCTGACGTGTGTTCGCTGCCGCGCGGTTGCTACGAACCCTGGGGCATCCTGCGCAAACCGCTGCCGCCCAAGATGACGGTGAGCGAGTGTCTGCGTGAATTCCAGACGGGTGGCCTGCGCCGCCGGCCCGATGGCCTGCCGTTCAGCGATGTGCTACTGAGCGAACGAACGCCACGACGCGAGCGCCAGATTGCCAACCATCCGAGCCTGAAGCCGCAATCGTTCCTCCGCCAGATTGTTCATGCCGCGCTACCGCTCGGCCAGGGCATCATCGCTGATCCGTTCATGGGATCCGGCTCAACGGTAGCCGCCGCCGAAGCCATCGGCGCGCAGTGCATCGGCGTTGAGCGTTTCGCGGATTATTACGAGATGAGCCGCGTCGCCATTCCACAGCTTGCCGCGCTGAAATTGCGCTCGGTGCAGCAGGCAAGTGCGGACGAAAGCAATGTGAAGGCAGAAGATTATCAAATCTCAGCATCAACAGAGAATATTCCGAGGCAACTGAATCTGTTGCTTCCCTGGTGATGTCGCTAGATTTTTCACCTCTAGCATAAGGTAGAATCACCTTCCTCATCGTCGTCAGGTATATCAGGCTGTTGCTCGTTCATATCTGCTGCCTTATAAATCCAATTCGCCTCCATTTTGGCGTAGCCTGATTCTGTCACGCTGGCGGTTATCGTTCGGCGGCTCTCAGCAGAACGTCCAGAGAACTTCCAATCGTTTTGCGTCAGCGCCGCTCCCACGACCTTGATAAAGCGGAATGGTCGTGGTTTGACACCTTTCTTCGGATCTGATGGTCTATTGCTGTCGAATACAAATACCATGAGCCAGCTTTCCTCGGCATTGTGCCCTTGCCAGCCTTTCAAATAGCGGGATGCTTTAATTTCGATGCCTTCGTGAGCATATTGCGCGGCGTCTTCTGAGAAATACCCTGCTGGCAGCAAATCAGGATGGCCGTTGTGATACATATTCTTCACCAGACCAGAACAATATTTTGGGATGCTGATGTTCATGAATTCGCTGACGACGCTGCTGAAATTTGCCGGCATGAGAAGCGATTCAAGTCTCACCAGCCCTTTGGTATGAAGTTGCTCATTCACAAATTGAAGAAAAGAGATGTATTCCATCATCGCTTGATAGATATGATCGGTTGTACAGCCATGTGGGATAATGGCCCGTGAATTAAACCCATTGCGACTTACCGGAACTGGAACACACGCCTTTTGCTCTAATAAATCCAATTGCGTATCGCTCATTCGACGCCTCCTCGCCTTTGTGATTGCACAGCCAAGAGTAGCATATCGCTCCCTTCATCTCAACCCATCTTTGCAAAACTTGTGTCCGGTTTTGTCCGCACATGTCCGGAGGTGTCCGTAGCCAGTGATGAAACACATGTTCTATGCTGTCACCGATGATGAACGTGCAACACAGCAGACTTCGGAGGTGAATAGATGGGACGGCCAGCGCAAGGAACGACACAAAAGACGACACATAAAACGACGGAGCGAGTAGCGCAAAGCGAGACTGAGCAGGCGGGCACAACAACTACGGCGAATGGGGCGAATGCGACGAATACCACCGGCGGAGCAACACGACGCCGTGCCAAAGCCGGGCAGTCGCAGCGCCTGCTTCATCTGCCAGCGCAACCGGCGCAATTACAACCAATGCCGCTCCAGCAGCAGCGAACGCCACAGCGGTATCCTCAGCAGCCGCTCGATCTCGGCGGCGCGATGTTTTCGCCGGGTGAGCCGCTGTTGCCGACGCCGGGGTTGGCCGGACCCGACGGCGAGCCGCGCCAGTTCGCCTTTCAGGTGGGCGCGAACATTGGGCTGCGGCCACGCGCCACCGAACAGACCAGCTTCGAGCAGTTGCGCAACCTTGCCGCGCTCTATGACGGCATCCAGCTCTGCGAGCGCGTCTATTTCGATCTGCTGGGGCGGCTGGAACTGCGCGTGGTGCCACGCCGCGATGCGCTGGCTCCCGGCGAGGACGGCAGCGGCGTTCGCTGGCGCGAGGCTGCCCACCGCATCGAAGGGTTTCTCGAAAGTCCGGACCGCACGCAGGATTTGCGTTCATGGCTCGTCGCCTTCGTGCGTGATCTGCTGGAGATAGATGCCGTCGCTATCTACACGCGCCGCACACGCGGCGGTCAGCTCTACGCACTGGAACTCGTTGCCGGCGAGACAATCAAGCCGCTGATAGACGCCGGTGGACGCGCGCCACAGCCGCCGGAGCCAGCCTATCAACAATTTCTCTATGGCGTTCCTGCTGGCTGGTATACGCTGAACGAACTGGATTATCTGCGGGAGACGGCGCGCACCGAGAGCGTCTACGGTCTCTCGCGCGTCGAGCGCATTCTGCTGCGTGTCAATCAGGCGCTCCGCAAGCAGCACTTCGATCTGGCGCGTTTCACCGATGGCACGACGCCGCTGGGCATCATCGCGCCGCCCGCCACGCTCAGTTGGACGCCCGAACAGATCGAAACGTTCGAGCGCGCCTTCAACAGTTTGCTGGCGGGCAACGATGAGATGCGCGTGCGGGCGCGGGCGTTGCCGCCGGGTAGCACCTGGCAGCCGCTGGCTGGGGACGATCCGCTGGTGGAGTTTGACCGCTTTCTCTTGAATGTCACGGTCGCAGCCTTCGGGCTGACGATGGATGAACTGGGATTCACAGACACCAGCAACCGCAGCACCGGCCAGACGCAGGAGAGCGTGGTCTACCGGCGAGCGGTCGCGCCGGTGGCTGCGCTGGCGGCGGGCTATCTGACACGCAAGGTGCGCCAGTGGCTCGATCCACGTTTTACCGTCAGCTTTGGCGGCATCGAGGAGCCGGAAGATTTCGCCGTCCGCGCTGACTCTTTCGCCAAGCTGGTGCCGCTGGGCGTCCTCTCGGCGGCGGAGGCGGCGCGTCTGCTGAATCTACCGCTGACCGGCAAGTGAGGGTGTGAGGACATGGCGGGTGGCATCAGTGGCATCAATGGCATCAATGGCATCAGTGGCATCAGTGGTATCAGTGGTATCAGTGGTATCATGCGTGAAAGAATCGCTGAGATGAACAGGGGAGAACCTGTGCTATGAGTACCACCATCCATCGAGAAGCCGTCGTCGGGCCGGATGGCAAGATCGAGATTACGGCGCCGGAGCTACAGCCGGGGCAGCGCGTCTCGATCACCATTCAGCCCGAACCTGAGCAAGCGCCAGTTGAGCAGAAACGTTCTGCACTCGATATCCTCTCTGAAGCACCTGGACACCAACTTTTCCAGACAGCCGAAGAAGTAGATGCCTACATACGCGAGGAGCGAGACTCATCGGAACGCTGACGGATGAAGGTGCGCGCATTGATGCGCCGGCTTCTGTTCGCCATCCAATTATGACTATACCCATTACAACGGAGCAATAGACGATGACAGATAAGCAAGCGCAAACGAGCACAACGTTTCCCATCACTATCGAAGATATACGTGCGGCGGCGGAGCGATTGGAGAGTCAGGCGCATCGCACGCCAGTGATGCACGGGCGCAGCTTCGATGAGGAGGCTGGCCAGCAGGTGCAGTTCAAGTGCGAACAGTTCCAGCGCGGTGGCGCCTTCAAGTTTCGTGGCGCGTATAATCGCATCGCCACACTGCCAGCAGAGCAACGCGAACACGGCGTCATCGCCTTCTCCTCTGGCAATCATGCGCAGGCGGTGGCGCTCGTCGCCAAACTTTTCGGCATTCCAGCGGTGATCTGCATGCCCACCGACGCGCCAGCCGTAAAGGTGGCCGGCACACGCGGCTACGGCGCGGAGATCGTCTTCTATGACCGCATGACGGAGAATCGCGAGGAACTGGCGGCGCGGCTCTCGGCGGAGCGCGGGTTGACGCTGGTGCCGCCGTATAACGATCCGATGATTATGGCTGGCGCGGGCACCGTCGCGCTGGAGCTACTGGAAGAGGCGCCGGAGCTTGATGTGATTGCTGCGCCCACCGGCGGCGGTGGATTGCTCGCTGGCAGTAGCATCGCCGCTCGCGCACTGCGCCCAAATATCAGTGTTATTGGCGTCCAAACGGAAGCTGCAAACCATGCGTATCTCTCCAAGCAGCACGATGAGCGCGTGCAGATTGCGCCGCCGGATACACTGGCGGACGGCATCCGCACGGCGCAGCTTGGCACGCTCACCTGGCCGGTGATCCGCGAGAACGTAGATGACATCGTGCTGGTGAGCGAGGATGAGGTGCGCGCGGCGATGCGCTTCCTGCTGCTGCGGCTGAAGCTGGTGGTCGAGCCGACCGGCGCAGTGACGGCGGCGGCGGCGCTCTCTGGCAAGCTGCGCCGCTACGGTTCGCGCGCTGGTGTCATCCTCTCCGGCGGCAACGTCGCGCCGGAGGTGCTGCGCGCTGTGCTGGCTGAAGAATAATCCTGACCCCCGGCCCCTCTCCCCGCAGGGAGAGGGGTGCCCGAAAGGCGGGGTGAGGTCTATCGCCGCAGCCGCAGCACCGCGCCGATGTGCCCGCACACACTGCCCTGCGGCAGCGTGCCGCCACATGCGCAACTGATCTGGTCGGGATAATGCCGCCGGATGCGCACCATCCACTTGCTCCCCGGCGCATAGTTCGCCGTATTTGCGGTATCTGAGATGCCAGCCACACCCTGCACGCCCTGCACGCCCTGCACGACGGCGATATAGAGATGATCGCCACTGGCGGCGGGCGCGCGCCGCCGGTCTATCTCTGCCGCCACCACTCCATAGCGGTCCGCCAACCGGATTGCCTCTGCCGCTGTGGGATGTTCTGCTGTGCCGGCATTGCGCCATTCAGTGGGGAATGGCGCTTGCGCAGATAACCAATCTGACGTTTGTGGCGGTTGCTTTTGCTGATCTACTTGCGCTTGTTGTAGCTGCTGTAGCTGTTGTAGCTGCTGGGCAAGTTGCGCTTCCTTCCAGGTGGCGCGGCCCGCCATCCAACGCCAGGTGACGGCCTGCGCCTGCGCCTGTATACGTTGCTGGGTGCGTTGCTGCGCCAGTTCAGCGGCGGAGAGCGCGTTTGCTGGCTTGCGGCGCAACAGGTGAAGGAGATGCGCCAGGAAACGATGTGGCTGGCCGGGCTGTTGAGAATGGGCTGTTCGCATATGGATAGCGCCTCTGAGCCTTTCCCTGCGCCATCCGTCATACCAGGACGCTATTTCCGCCAGTCCCCACTAGGTTCACCGCTCATGCCGCCTGAGTATGGTTATTGTTTGCCCTCCTGGGGCTGTTGCGGCGGCGCGGACACATACCGTATCATGGGAATCTGGTTGGATTGCGGACTCGTGTAAAAAGGATAGCGCAGTCTAACGGCCCTCCGCTGGTTATACATCGGAGGGCCATTCTTTTTTTCGTTCGGGGAGAGACCGTTGCCTCTCTTGCAAACGAGCGTACCATACAGACGCCTCGCCTGTCAACCGCCCGGTCGTAGTGAGAGTAACATCCGGGTCATTGCAGGACCGGCGGTACAATGAAGGCGGGGCGCATCCCAGCAGAGTCAGTAGAGCCAGAACTGGCACATAATGTGCGCTTCTCAGATGAGGTGCGCGCCCGCATGTGCTCTACCACCGCCACCACCGCCACCACTGGCAGTGTCAAGAGGCACGAATGATGCGGTTCAGCGCAGAGGAGGAGAGCCAGAAGGAGGCCACACAATGATTATGATGCTATGGCGACAAGAGTACCCCAGCGAGCGATTCGCTCCACGAGTAGATGCGCAGCCGGAGCAGCCGGAGCAGGTCATTGACCCCACGCCCAACCCTGATACGATGCCTGAACCAGGCCATATTCCGCAGCCGGAGCGCATTCCCGCGCCAGCGCCGTCGCCCCTTCCTGAACCGGCGCCAAGCCCGCTGCCAGGACCTACACCAAGTCCGCTGCCGGAGCCGGCGCCAAGCCCATTGCCCGGCCCCACGCCCAGCCCGCTGCCAACGCCACATCCCATTGATCCGCCGAATCCCCTGCCGACGCCGCACTAGGGAGCGATGACGTAACGAGCGAAATACGTCGCCAGTGAAGCGTGATATTTCCCGGTTTCCCTCAGCAGCGCCATACGCTATGTTCAAATTCTGAACATAGCGTTCTTTTATACTGTTTTCATCAGCCAGATGACCGGGCGAACGATATCAACTGACGCCGGAGACGGAGAGCCGAGGGGATGGCGCAGATATGGGCGCAAATATGAATGTAGCTACGAGCGATGGGCCTACGACGCTCAGCGTGTGGCTTGCTGGCGCTGGCAGATGTCATGCAGGCATCCGCGCTGTTTTGCCTGATTCGCCCGCTTCCCCGCTTCCATCGCACATTGCTGGGAAGTGGCCCCTGGCATCTTGCATTCGGCGCTGTTCTCGTGTACTCTTGCCTTATCTGAAATCACATTCTCTTGTGCCTGTGCAGTTTTTCGTGAATCCTACTGCGATAGAAAGTTCTATCATGACTCGCGGTAAGGCTGGCGTCACCTCTATGCACCAGGAGACGGCTGTTGCGCGCGACCTCCCTACGCGCACGCCGTCACATGCCCAGACGCATATCCACGCGCCACGCCGCACCGGCCTGTCACGCTATGCCTCCACCGCGCGACAACTGGCCATCGTCCTTCAGCTTGTCGCCGCCGGGAAAGACGGCCTGACCCGCGAAGAACTGCTCGCCGCGCCTGCGCTCTCCGGACTGCTGGCGCGCGCCCCACAGCAGGGCGATGCGCTGCGGCAGGCGATTGACCGTGACCTGCGCCACCTCACCGGCGGGCAGAAGCTCCGCGCGCTGAAACACCCCTTGCCGTCAGCCTCAAAGCCAACGATGCCACCAGCAGATGATCCAGTCGCCATCACGCCGCCCGTCGCCTATGATCCAGCGACCGCACGGTACCGGCTCGCCGCGCCGCTGCCCACTTTGCGCCTGAGCGATGCCGCGCTCGCCGCGCTGGGGCTGCTGGCGCACGCCTACCACGGCGACGAGTCAACTATCCCCGGCCTGCGCGCCTTCTTCGCTGAAGTGCTTGACGCGCTGCCCGCCGACCGTCGCGCCGTCTTCGCCCAGCAGATGCGCGTCGCTGACGGCAAAGCGCCCGTGCTGACGCTTGATGGTCCGCTCCCCGGCGAATCCGTTGACCAGGAGACGATGGAACTGCTCGACCGCGCGGCCAACCAGCGCCGGCTCATCGAATTCACCTATGCGCCGCGCCGTTTGCAAGGGAACCAGAAACGGCACACCAACGATCAGGTCTTCGGCATCGAATTGGGGGAGCATCCCTACGTCTTTATCTGGTGCGACGACGCGCAGCGCGAATTATGGCTGCGGCTGGACCGCATCGTTCCTGGCTCAGTCAGGCTCACACCCACCGTTGGCTCGCGCCAACCACGCTTGGGCCTTCGCATCAGCTACCGGCTCGCGCCAGGGTTGGCTGTCAGCATCAGCCAGCGGCTCGTCGAACAAGAGATAGTCCCGCAGGCGGACGGCAGCGCCATCGTTCACGGGCGCGCGCGCGACCTCTTCTGGGCGCGGCGTCTGCTGCTGGGCTACGGCGAGAACGCTCAGGCGCTCGACCCACCACAATTCGTCGAAGAGATGCGCCGTATCGTCGCACGCATGGCACAGATGTATGGGATAGGAGGCGACACTGAGGCAATTTAGCGCACTTCATTGACGAGGCGAAAAATCCTGAATTTTGCAACAGGTATGTAGTGGAGGGTGACAATGACTGAGATGCAGGATACGCCGGGGAAAGATGCGGCATCGTCTGATGAGTTTTGGCTCGAACTGTTGGGAATAGAAAAGCCCGATCTGTCGCAGGCGCTGGCGGACTATATCAATGCCATCGCCAACAGAGAACTGCGCCGGTATCGCAAAATCATCCAATGGGGCGCAAAGGCGGGGCAGACCTACTACAGCCATATCCTCGACGGCGTGATGACGCTGGGGCGGCTCTTCTCCTTGCAGCCGCTGGGGATAACCGATACGGAGGCGCGCTGTCTGCTCCTGGCCTTCACTGTTCACGATATCAACAAACTCGATGAATATGGCAAAGACGGACGCAGAACTAAAGCCTATCCCGATGCTGCCACCAGCGGGAATATTGACGCTGAACTCATGAGCCTGGATGCCTCCTCGTTCTTCAGTGAGTGGCGGCGCTATCTTGCTGACATTGCAGAACTGGCGCACCTGCATCAGGGGCATGACGCAGTGACACTCGATAGACTGGATCGCCGTTCGACGCTGCTGCTGGATGAACAGGCAGGAACAGGGCGCGTCAAGCAACTTGGCTATCTCATTCAAGCAGTGGATGAGCTTGATCTCTCCAAGACGCTGGATGAGCGCAACAAAAAAGATCAATTTCTCTTCAATCTCAACGCCGCCTGCCTAACTGAGCAGTATCAGTTCATCACGCATCGCCTGAGCGAGTATCGCGGCGTGCTAACCAACGTCATCCATAATGGCGTTGTCAACCATCTGCGCGCAAAATATCCTGCCTGCCTCGATCTGCTCTACTATCCCGATGGCGTGGCCTATCTCATCCCGCAGCGCCTCCATCTCACCTGGGATGACACCGATATCGTGGCAGTCGCGCAACTGATTGAACGGCGATTGGCGGCGCTCCAGGCAGATCAATTGGGTCAGTTCATCAAGGGACGCCCATTCGGCATCGCGGTGGACAAAGCTGCCATCGAAAGCGGCGCCACACCAGCGCAGTTGCTCGACACCATCTATAGCATTGTCATGCGCAAAACCTCTACGGCGGACCGTCTGGCCGAACGTGAGCAAGACCTGCGCAATAAGGACCTGTTGCCCGTGGTTTCCAGTGGCCAGCCTGCGCCAGATGTTGCTGCGTCCATCAACGCAGTGCTGGCGCTCCCGCAGATTTTACCAACCGATGAGATGCACATACGTTGTGGTGAGTTCATCACCGCTTATCGCAACCTCGTTGGCGACCATAGTGCAGATTTGGGGCTACAGATTAAAGATTCCTGGGAGCATCTCTATGAGGTGCTGGAACTGCCGAAAGATCGCTATCCCCTCTACAAGACAGTACATACCTTTCGCCGAGGCTTCTTCCTCGCGCGTGACCTGCCCGAACACCTGGCAACGGTAGACGCGCTGTATGAGCGATTCTTGCGCGTCTTTACCTCCGAAGTCGGCGAGAGCGAAGATAGTGAGGATGTGGATGAGGCAACTGATGAAACGGCTGGCGCTGAAGGCGCTGTATCGGGTGACGATGGTTCGATGCTTGTGCGCAGCCTGGCGGACTATCTGCGCCGCACGTTGATCGTCTCCGCCAATGTCGTGTCGCACGATTTCTCCGGCTATCTGCGTGAGTACGTGACGGCGCAGAACCGCCAGTGCTGCAATTGTAGCACGATGTTGCCGACGCAGAACTGGATGTCTGCGAATGTCCCGGCCAGCATTGGCGTGCAGGGGTTCTCGAATCGGCTGGCTGGCGGCGGATTGGTCGAACCCAAACGGCGCGTCTGCCCGATCTGCCGGGCGCAATTCATCCTCGAAAAGATTGCCTGGGCTGGGCATAGCAGCAAGATGGGGTTGCCCAAAACCGGCGCGGGTGGCGCGAAAAGCCCAGGCTATACCACATTTTATCTCTACCTCTATCCGCACACCTACTTTACCGCGCCATTCTTGCAGGCATGGATCAATGAGATGCAGCGCCTCCGCGATATGGATTCAACGGCGTTCTACATCAACATTGCGCAGGCGTTCCGGGTGTGGGCGACGAAGGAATTCGTGCAGATTCCGATCATCCCCACGAAGATCAACGGTGTGGCGCTGCCGCAGCTTGCCGAGGCAACGCGCAATATTCCGCTCTTGCCGATCAATGCGCCGGGCCAGAATTATGGCGAGCAGTTCCTCGTCGCTCTGGAAAAGGCCGTATTGCTGCGCGCGTTCTTTGGCTGCCGCGTGGTGCTGTCGCGCCTGCCCACGTCCCCGATTGACGCCAACAGCCTGCAAACCATCTTCGTGGATGGCTTGCCGCGCAATCTGCTCTGGCTGGTGACGGGCGCAGCCGATAACCCTGCGCTCTATCAGCACGAGGCGAATCTATCGGACGACCAGGTGAACGCGTTGGAGAAACGACTCCAACTGCTCCACCAGCTACGCGATGCGCTCTACATTGGCGGCAGTGATCGTGATCTCGTCCATGATCTTGCCGTGGAAACCGGCGACGATTCCTTGCGGCTCTACTATACGCTTGACCGCGCCATCGAAGAAAAGGTGGCGGCAGAAACCAGAGGAGGGAGGGGAAAGAGCAGAGCAGGCGATCCTGACCGCGAGGCGACGGCGCTCAGCCATGTCGTCACGCCGCTTGCACGCGAACTGCTCAAAATCTGAGCGTCCGACCGGCGCTGATGGAAACAAAACGAAGGTAACGAAGATGGAGACGAACGAAGGTGGGGACACATGAGTGAACAACACGAGCCACGTGAGCAACATGAGGCAGTCAAGCGATTGGCTGAGTTTGCGGCTGCCAATTATATCTGGGGTCGGTCGTCCAAGCGCACCTCATTGCTCGATCCATTCGCACGGATACTCGAGCAGTTAGAACGATTTCCTGATCCCAGGGATCGAGATCTGTTACGCGCTAGCCTGAAGAGTGACATCAGTAGACATATCGAACTTGCCTCTCGGTATGGAGTCAGCGCTGAAAGAAAACAGGCAATTTACCAGTATGTAGACCTCTTTTTCGATGAGGTATTGCAGCGTGAACACCATGATCGTGTGCAAAACTTGCTCGACCGTTCGCGCTTGCTGAAGGGCGCCTATCTGCTGTTCCTGCGCGATGCGCTTCCGCAATCGCTGCGCAAGGCAGCCGATAGCGAATCAGACGAACCTGGCGATGAGGATGAGGCAGTAAGCTAGCATCATCCACCGTTGATACTCGATTTTTTATTTCCTGTTCCTGAAAGGAAAAGCACTGATGGCAGTGAAACTCTCAACTCTTGCGCGCTATCAAACGCACCTGCTCGACCACTACGAAAACTTTCCGCATGGGCGCTATGTGAGCCTGATCGTCGTGCGCAAGACCGAATCTGAAACGATTTTCCGCACCGAAGGCAGCGGCGAAGGTCTGGTCAAAGAGACGGTCATCGCAGGTATACAGGATCAGCGCCCCTTGCGCCGCGTCGTCATCACCAAACGCAAACAGACCGCCGTTGAGCGACGAACCGGGCGTGAGCTGCTGCGCGAACAAAAGATGCTCAAACATCCCAAAGATAACAGAGGCAGAGAACTCGATCACGAGTGTGCGCTCAACACCAACCAGCCATGCGAACAGTGTATTGACTGCATGCTCTATGGCTTCGCGGTCGGTGGTGGCGGCGCGCAGAAGGCGCGTGTCATCACCGATGACGCATTCTCGTTGGCGCCGGTCTCGCAGGTGACGGACCGCCGCACCTTCAATGCCACCTATGACAACAGCACGATGCGTAGCCCGCTCGATGGTAAAGCCTCGACCAGCATCAACGAAGATGAATACGTGCGGCCAGAGACGCACTTCCTCGATATCGAGACGTTAAAAGATGTCACCATCGGGGAACTGCAATATGTCATCGGCAACATCCTGCGCAGTACCCGCTACGGCGCAATCTCCAGCCGGTTGGGGCGTGTCAAGAACACCATTGCCGCCATTGTCTTCAGCGATTGCGAACTGTTCAGCAACCTGGAATTGACGCAGGCGGTGTATGATCGCCTGCCGCATGATGAGGACCAGAACCTGCCGTTCCCGCTGGCCGACCGCGATGTTGAAACAGCGATACAGCAGGCGACCGACCACCTGCTTGCGCGCGTCGTCAGCCGCACGCCTGTGGTTGTGCGCGGGCAGGATTTGGACGCCGTGCGTGCCGAGACAGTGGAATTGTATCGCTCGCCCGAACAGGTGAAGGCGCTGCTCGAAGAAATTGACGCGGGCTATAGCGCCGCCGCCAGACAGCGCAGCAAATAGCGGTCAGCACGAAACTAACGTTGAACCTGGGAAATCGCGCGCCCGGTCTCTCCGCTGGGCGCGGTTCCCTGACCCATACCTGTATGTCTGTATGCCTGCAAAGGTGCAAAGGAGGCGTTAATCTATGCGCGTCTATCAGGGGACGCTGACCCTACAGGAGCATCTGTATTTTGCCAGCCGGGAAATAGGTATCTTGTTCGCAAGCGAGCCGGTGCTGGGCAACTATGCGCTCACCTATGCGCTGGGCCTCTGCCATTCGCCATACTATTGGAATGGCGGCCCGCGCTACAAACAGGACCTTTTGCCACTCAATGAGGCCGGTGTTTATGTCACGCCCGGCGCTTTCGAGCAGTTTTATTTCGCGTTTCAGCAATTCAACGCGCAGACCGACACCTATTACTCGCGTTTCGACCAGAACGCCATAGCGACGGTGCCGCGCCAGAAAGCGCGCCCGACAAACTTCCCGCAGACGGGCAAGCTCCGCATGCTGGGCATCGGCAGCGTCGCGCGCTTCTATGTGCTGAGCGCCCAGGATACCACGCTGGCGCTACCCACCTATATCCGTCTCGGCAAGTTTCTGAGCAAGGCGCGTATCCAGTGGACCGAACTACAGGCGACCCTGACCGAGGTTGAGGATGAACAGATCACCGCCTCGCTCAACGCTGCCGATATCCCGCCGCATCTGGACCTGCGCATTCTCTCATTGATGAGCGTTCACCCGGCTCCGATCATCGGCGCGGCGCTGCTCTCTGGCGCTGGCTGGCGGCTCTCCGGCGCTGGCATAGCGGCCACGCTGCTGCCGGCTGATTTACGCTATGGAGTGGAGCTGCTGCCATGATTCATCTGTCGCTGGCCGGGCATCAGGAGCATGTCTATCCCGATGCCAGCTTCTTCCCCAAAGAGTTTCACGAGCAGGGGCGTGATCCCCTGTATGCGCAGTGGCGCACCTATGATGCCCTGGTCCATGAAGACGCCAGCATAGTCCTCAATACCTACGCGACCGGATCGGGCAAGACAAAGGCGGCGCTGCTCTATCTGCATGAGCTACGCCGCCGGCCATTGTCACAGGCGAACTGCCTCTTCATCGCGCCGACCAATGAATTGTTGCGGCAACATGCGCGAGACATACAAACATTTTGTCGCGATAACGACCTCGATTATCAGGTGCTACCGCTGACGAGCAAAGATATGGACGACTACGCCCGGCAGATTGCCGAGATCGCGCCGGGCATGACACGCCGCGCGGCGAAACTGGTCGAGGTGCTGAAAAATCCGCGTGTGCTGCGGGATGTCAACGAACAGGAGGCCATCCAGCAACGTCCCTATGTGCTGGTGACGAATCCCGATATCTTTTATTACGCGGTCTACAACGGCTACGGACGCCATGAGGAGCGGCCACTGATAACGCAGTTCCTCGGCGGCTTCGATTACCTCGTCATTGATGAACTGCACTATTACAATCCCAAGCAACTGGCGAACTTCCTGTTTTTCCTGACGGCCTGGAAACACTTCGGCATCTTTCAGAGCAATGCCAAAGTGTGCCTGCTCTCAGCAACACCAAACTCCCACGTCTGGCAGTATCTGCGCAATCTCAATATCCCATTGACGGAGATCAGCCCAGACAACGAACCAAAAGATGCCAGCTTGCCATCCGTCGCGTCACTCGCGCCGGTGGAACTTGACCTCTATACGCAGGAGGAGGCCGGAAGCCGTGGCCTGGTGGATCTGGTAAGTGGACGCTATGCGGGAGACGTGCGCGTATGGCTTGCTGGCGGCCAGCACGGCGCTATCATCTCAGGCGCATTGTGGCGCATCAATCTGATGCACGACGAATTGCTGCGAGCCGGCATCAGCACATCACAAATGGCGCGCCTGACAGGGGTACAGAGGCGTGAGGCGCGCGAACAGGCAACCAGACGCGATCTCATTCTGGCAACACCTACCGTGGACCTGGGCTATAACTTTGAGCGCAAGGGCAAACCGCGACAAAGCATTGATTTTCTCTTCTTTGACGCAGCCTTCAGTGATGAGTTTGTGCAGCGGCTTGGCAGAGCGGGGCGTGTTCTTGGCAAAGCGGAGACGACTATTCCCAGCCGGGCGTTTGCCGTTCTCCCCAAAGAACTGATAGAATCGCTGCGACCGCTGGCAGGGCGCAGCATCACCCGCACCGAACTGCGCCTGGCGTTGCGAGACGCGCTGGCGGAGAAGCGCATCCCCGAGCGCAATATCATCTTCGATTACATCGCCAGCGGGTCCATCCAGGAAGCGTTTCTGCCAATTCTGCGCCTGCGCGATATGGCGGGCGAGACAAAGGAAGAGGATATAGAGGACCTCTATGAAAAGGTCCGGTCGCTCTTCGGCGCACCTGAAAAAGCTACTTTCAAGCGACTAAAGGCTATCACCAGACGGTTCAAAGATGAGCGCGAGGTGTTTAGAGGCGCGCCCACTGATCCCTACCAACTAGTTCCATATCTCTTGAAGTTGCCTAACCATCAGGCGCTCAAGCTCTGGGTGGGCAACAGAACGGAGAATCGAGGGGGATATCCACGGGTAACTCCAGAGCAACTTGCGCAATTGCATGAGAAGGTGAATAAACCGGAATCGCCCATGCACGCGCCATTTGTCGAATGGGCTGTCAAAACGCAGCAGGAATACGCTGTCCGCGAGGCGAGCTTCAGTTTCCGTGAAAGTTTTGAGGAGCCGTTGGCGCGCATCTATGATCCCAACCATCTCATTTCAGACGACACCATCAACGATTACGGCCTCTTTCACCTCGTTCAGAATTGCGAGATGGAGGTGCTTCCGCAGGGTGAATGGTTGAAGCAGAGTGGGGCGTCCGCCGTTGCGCATGATGCCGAACAGATTGTGGTGTATAGCGTCGTCCGTCGCTTGCGCGCCTATGAGGACCGTTTGCGGCTGCGTTTCCGCCTTGCGGTAAATGCAGAGCGGCGCGCCTGGGAAAATGACCACATTGGCAAAATGACGGCATTACTCAACCTGGAGCTATTCGCCGAAACCGGACAAGTGCCCGAAGCTGTGATGGATGCTGTCAAACATCGCTTTATTCCGGCGTTTCTGGCGCCACGAGATAGCATGATTGGCGGCAAGTTGATTGGTCTGGCGCGTAGCCAGGGCATGCGCACCTACGATAGTGAGATCACGTTCGCAGATGGTTCAAAGGGTGAGTATTGCATGCTGCTGGGCACCTCTGCGCTGTTGATAGCGGCGCGGTTACGCTGGGCCTCGACATACCATCAGAAAGAACACAATCAGGGCTTCAGCGATCCCATCTGGTGCTGACTGGCTGAACAGGAAGAAGTGGGCAAACAGCATATGACAAATCAAGCAATAAATGGACACGTGCGGTCGCATCCCCTCTATGCGCTGATGCTGAAGTTGCGGCCAAAGGCGGCTGGCGAGTGCCTGCCCAACGCCGGGCAGCAGGCGCACGCGGCGCTGCTCGCGTGGCTGGCGGCGGTGGACCCGGCGCTGGCGACGCGCCTGCATGAGCCGAACAACGACCGCCCGTTCACCTGCTCCTCGCTCTGGTTCCCGGATGAGCGCGCGGTGGCGCTGGCGCAGCGCGAGAACCGTCGCCTGACCGTTCTGCCGGCGCAAACCTACTGGCTGCGACTGACGCTGCTCACCGATGAACTGTTTCGCACGCTGATTCGCCGTTTCCTTCAACCGAATCTGACGCCTACCATCGCCAGCACACCTGGTACATCAGGCACATCAGGCACATCAGGCGCGGCGCAAGCGGGACTACCAGCGTTGCGGCTCGGCAGTGTCCACTTCGAGGTGGCGGAGCTGGTGGCGCTGGCGCAGCCCGACGAGGCCAGCCGCGCGTTGCCTACCTCCTGGGCAGGCTACGACACGTATGAGGCGCTGGTGGAACGAGCGGGCGCGCTGGACCTCGCCATGCCAGCCGCGCGCACGGTGGGGCTGCTCTTTCGCTCGCCTACTGCCTTTAGCGATGGCCAGCAGGAATGGGGCAAGAAGATGCACCTCTTCCCCGATCCGGAGCGCGTCTTCGACCGGCTGGCGCGGCTCTGGAACGCTTTCGCGCCGGAAGCGTTTGCGCTGGATGTGCCGGCGCTGCGCGAATATGTCGCGCAATGGGTCGCTGTGTCGGCGTATGCGCTCGAAACGCGCTCACTCCACTTCGACCGCCACGCGCAGGTTGGCTTCGTTGGGCGCTGCTCCTATGCGCTGATGGAACGCGCCCATCCCACGAACACCACGAACCGGCGCAACACCACTGCGGCAGCGAACGTTCCTGTTACGCTTGGCGCGGGATTGCGTCCCTGGCAGGCGTTGCACCTGCTGGCGGCCTTCGCCTTTTATGCAGGCGTGGGGCAGAAGACGACGATGGGGATGGGGCAGGCGCGTCCGCTCCCACCCGCCAGCATCCCGTTGGAGATGCCAGCGGCAAATATCTCCAGATCAGCGCCGAAACCGCTAGCACAGAGGTCTACGCTAACGCCAGCACGTGCAGCCGTTCCGGCAACGGAAAGTACCGGGTCTGCCAATGCGATTTCGCCTGATGACACTGCTGCTGTATAGCATTGATGAAGGCCAAATGGAGGCCCCCACCCCCAGCCCCTCCCCCGTGCGCGGGAGAGGGAGAGACCTCACCCCCAGCCCCTGCTCCCGCGAGGAGAGGGGAGTTCAGAGAGGCGACGGGCATGAGCGAATCTGAAGCGCCAGAACAACCGGAACAGTTGGAGCAGTTGGAGATTCCAGAGTATTTGCCGATCTCGTTTCTGAATGCGCTGGTGTATTGCCCCAGGCGCTTCTATTATGAGTTTGCCTGGGGAGAGATGCTGCTGAATGAGCATGTGGTCCAGGGGCAGGTCTACCACCAGAACGCCGACGCCGGTGGGGCCAGCATCACCGAAGATGCGGTGACAATCCGCCGTGTCTACGTCTATTCGGAGCGGCTGCATATCGCCGGACTGATTGACGTGGTGGAGGCGCCGCTCGATCCGCAGGACCCGGCGGACCCGAAGATTGAAGAAATCGCGAGTGCGCCGTTCTATCCCGTCGAGTATAAGAAAGGGTCGGCGCATGGCGGCGCACTAAATGACCATGTGCAACTCTGCGCGCAGGGGTTGTGCCTGGAGGAACGCACCGGCGTTACCTTGCCCGGCGGCTATGTCTTCTCCTTTGGCACGATGCGCCGCACCTGGATTGCTTTTACGCCGGAGCTACGCGCGGCAACCGAAGCCACCGTCGCGGAGGCGTTCGCGCTCTTGCAGGCCGGGCGTTTGCCGCCGCCGCTGCCGGAACGCCAGGCGCGCAAGTGTCGTGAGTGCAGCCTGGAACCGCTCTGCCTCCCGCGCGAGGTGCGGGCGCTGGGTACACTGGCAGCTAGCGGATAAATCCGCACCTAAGCGCCTGCGGCGACGAAGCCTGCCTGCGCAGGCTAGGAATCGGCTGGTTGCGCCTCAACCTAGATAGGTGGATTTCTTAGCCGGAGTTTCTAAGCAAGCCATACGTGATTGCAATCGCCCGCCTGCGCTCCCCTCTCCTATGGGAGAGGGGCCGGGGGTGAGGACACCAATGGAGCTGTGCCGCTATGTCTACGCTCTATCTCACTGAACAATATGCCTATGTCAAAAAGCATGACGACAGCCTGGTCGTGCAGTTGCAGGACCATACGAAGCGTGATATCCCACTGATGAAGATTGACCATGTAATCGTAGTGGGCGAGATCACGCTGACGACGCCCGCGCTGACGGCGCTCTTGGCGCAGGGCGCGGAGATTTGTTACCTCTCGGAGCGCGGCGACTATCGCGGTCGCCTTTCGCCGCCATTCTCGAAGAATACGTTCCTGCGGCGGCGACAATATGCGGCCTGCGCGGATATGGAGCGCACGCTGGCGGTGGCGCGCTGGATTGTGGCGGGGAAGCTGGAGAATCAGCGGACGCTATTGCTGCGCAACAACCGCAAACTGGCGGACCCGGAGGTTGCGGAGGCGGCGGCGGCCATCCGGCGCAGCATCAGCACCGTACCGTCTGCGGCGGATTTGAATAGTCTGCGCGGGGTGGAGGGCAACGGCGCAGCGAGCTATTTCGGCGCATTCGCCCGTCTGCTGCGCCAGGATCTCGGATTTACACGGCGGGTGCGGCGTCCGGCGACGGACCGGGTGAATGCGCTGTTGGGGCTGGCGTACACCTGTCTGATGAACCAGGTGTCGGCGGCGATTCAGACGGTGGGGATGGATGCGTATGCGGGCTATCTGCATGCGGCGCAGTATGCGCGTCCATCGCTGGCGCTGGACCTGATGGAAGAGTTTCGCCCGGTGATTGCGGATTCGGTGGTGCTGACGCTCATCAATAATCGCACGATTCAGGCGGACGACTTTGAGGAGGAGTTGGGGACGTTCCGGCTGACGGCGGCGGGGCGACGGCACTTTTATCAGCAGTTCGAGGAGCGCCTGAATACCGAGATCGAGCATCCGGTTTTTGGCTACCGGACGACATATCGCCGTTGCCTGGAGTTGCAGGTGCGGCTGCTGGCGAAGTGGCTGGAGGGCGATATTCCGGCCTATCCGCCATTCACTGTGCGCTGAGGGGAGACCTCACCCCGGCCTGCGGCCACCCCTCTCCCGCGAGGAGAGGGGAACCGCGTGGGAGAACCGCGTGGGAGAACCGCGTGGGAACTGTGCCTGACGAGAAGGGAGGCGTAAGCGATGGGCGCGCGTGGCAACAAGGATACGACGCTCTATGTCGTCTGCTATGATATCCCTGATGACCGGCGGCGGAACAAGGTGCATGCAATTCTTTCGGGCTTCGGCGCCTGGACACAATATAGTGTCTTCGAGTGTTATCTGACGCGCCAGGAGGTGGTGATGTTGCGGGCGCGGCTGGCGAAGGCGATGCACGAGCGCCAGGATACGATCCGGTTGTATGCGCTCTGCGATGCCTGCCGAGAGCGGGTGGAGGTGCTGGGTTGTGGTGAGCGCCCACGCGAGCCGCAAGCGTATATCTGCTAGCGTCTCCTGACGGCCATTGACCATTTCGTGGCTATTTCTGATAACCCTGATAACTCTGGCGCCGCATCGCTGGCGCCCGCACTCATCCTATTCGTTTAGCTGATATACTGCATTGTACGATGTGATAGTTGATCTCCCCGCCTAGTGTTTCCCTCGTCAAGACGCGCAAATGTTTCTCCCTTTGCCATGCGGATGAGGAGTACGGCAGGCGGTGAGAGCCGCGAGCGGCGCAGCACTGGTCAGAACCCCCGTACCCGCTCGCGGAACCGCTTCCGGCCTGCGGACCGGCTTGAATTCGGGGGTGGAGATGCGGGCTTGCAGGGTGTGGTATGCTAGAAAGGAGCGTTGCCGGTGACTTCTGAGTGCTTTGGCGTGACCCGCTCGCAAAAGTTGCCAGGAATCGGCCTGTTTTCTGCCCCCGCGAGTGCCCGCGTCAGAACGCTCATCATCCCGACTGAGGGATTGGAACAAAAAATCTTCTAAACACCAATGTGTGCGTTGTGGCGTCAGAACGCTCATCATCCCGACTGAGGGATTGGAACTCGCCTCTTTTTTCTCAGTAGATCGGGCAGAGTTGCGTCAGAACGCTCATCATCCCGACTGAGGGATTGGAACACGCATGGCACCGGCACGAATGCCAAAGATGTGTTCGGTCAGAACGCTCATCATCCCGACTGAGGGATTGGAACACGCCATGACCGCCAAAGTAGGGCATATTGTGCTGTTTGTCAGAACGCTCATCATCCCGACTGAGGGATTGGAACTTAATGGTCCTGGATTAAATGTGCCTGTACCTCTATGTCAGAACGCTCATCATCCCGACTGAGGGATTGGAACCCATTTGAGGGAGATAAAATTATCCCCCCCAATTCAGTCAGAACGCTCATCATCCCGACTGAGGGATTGGAACGTCACTAACTTTTGCTAATAGCATCATCTACTTTAGGTCAGAACGCTCATCATCCCGACTGAGGGATTGGAACTAGTTCTTCATTGGAATAAAGATAAAAATACACTTGAGTCAGAACGCTCATCATCCCGACTGAGGGATTGGAACAGCCGATGAAAATCTGTGGTAAGCTAGCGGCCTATTGTCAGAACGCTCATCATCCCGACTGAGGGATTGGAACTTGCAGCGCATCAATCGCGCGAATGCTGGCGTGGTGTCAGAACGCTCATCATCCCGACTGAGGGATTGGAACGAGTGTGCGCGCAAAGCGTATTTCGCTGGCCTCGCGTCAGAACGCTCATCATCCCGACTGAGGGATTGGAACACATCAAGCCGGTCGAGTGTACCCAACCCCTTCATGCGTCAGAACGCTCATCATCCCGACTGAGGGATTGGAACAAACTGGCGCAGCAATACCGGTTGCGGGCGCGGCCCAGTCAGAACGCTCATCATCCCGACTGAGGGATTGGAACAACAGGCTCACCAGCCCGATGCCCAACCCCATCATGGTCAGAACGCTCATCATCCCGACTGAGGGATTGGAACTTCTGAGGGTCTCCGCTGATGTCCTTTCGCCGTCGCGTCAGAACGCTCATCATCCCGACTGAGGGATTGGAACACCGCTTGCAAATCGTCAACGAAGTGGTGGCGCGCGTGTCAGAACGCTCATCATCCCGACTGAGGGATTGGAACAGAAATGGACTTGCGAATATAATCCCGAATCCACGTCAGAACGCTCATCATCCCGACTGAGGGATTGGAACCGATAATGGGTAAAATTCAGGAGTGGCTATCTTTATGTCAGAACGCTCATCATCCCGACTGAGGGATTGGAACCTTTCATCTTCTCGATTATATCTAATGTAGCACTATGTCAGAACGCTCATCATCCCGACTGAGGGATTGGAACTGTGGCCGCGCGCTGGCGCGGCCAGACCCAGCCCTCGTCAGAACGCTCATCATCCCGACTGAGGGATTGGAACGTGGATAGCTAAATCGCATAGCTGGATTGCTCCTTGGTCAGAACGCTCATCATCCCGACTGAGGGATTGGAACATGGCTCTTGCTGGCTCTTGGCGCTCTTGGCGCTCGTCAGAACGCTCATCATCCCGACTGAGGGATTGGAACCCCAATGCCGAGTTCCAGCAGCGCATCTATGAACTGTCAGAACGCTCATCATCCCGACTGAGGGATTGGAACCGATAATGGGTAAAATTCAGGAGTGGCTATCTTTATGTCAGAACGCTCATCATCCCGACTGAGGGATTGGAACCTTTCATCTTCTCGATTATATCTAATGTAGCACTATGTCAGAACGCTCATCATCCCGACTGAGGGATTGGAACCCATAATCGAACGGATTTCCCAGTACGTCTGTGCCGCGTCAGAACGCTCATCATCCCGACTGAGGGATTGGAACCGACGAATTGCTGCCTTTGTGGGCTGAACAATTCATTGTCAGAACGCTCATCATCCCGACTGAGGGATTGGAACTCTCCCTTCTCGTCGTGTGTCGTGTGTTTATGTTGTCAGAACGCTCATCATCCCGACTGAGGGATTGGAACCCATTCCAGCCAGCCATCTACCCGCAGCAACCGCGAAGTCAGAACGCTCATCATCCCGACTGAGGGATTGGAACAGTGGCCGGTCTGGTAGTAACGATGCACAATGGGTCGTCAGAACGCTCATCATCCCGACTGAGGGATTGGAACTCTCTTTCCAGTCAGCTTCTTGAATATGCTCCCCGTCAGAACGCTCATCATCCCGACTGAGGGATTGGAACTCAATGTACCCACCTGGACCGATGGCGCGGATAGGTCAGAACGCTCATCATCCCGACTGAGGGATTGGAACCATCACACAGTGAATCTGGCGCAGCAGCGGATTCAGTCAGAACGCTCATCATCCCGACTGAGGGATTGGAACTAGAACATGCAGATGTCATTGAGCCGCTGCTCTACCGTCAGAACGCTCATCATCCCGACTGAGGGATTGGAACCACTGAACGCAAAGAGCGCAGCGCCCAAATGTGGCGGTCAGAACGCTCATCATCCCGACTGAGGGATTGGAACTGATGAGGAGAGCGTGGCGCGGTGGCTGGCGAGTGCGTCAGAACGCTCATCATCCCGACTGAGGGATTGGAACAGTTCTATGGCTTTGGTGATGCCGAGGGCATTACCGTCAGAACGCTCATCATCCCGGCTGAGGGCTGAATGGCGGTGTAGCGCGCATTGCAGCCCTGGCGTGAATGTGGTTAGCGCGTGCGGGCAGGAGTGCGGCGCACGGCCTGGGGTTGTGGCAGCCAGAGCATGCGGAACAGAGTCAACAGCAGGACGGCGGCGGAGGCGACCAGATACACAACGACCATCCACGGCTGGCCGCTGTCGCTGCCGGAGAAGATGCCATGCAGCGTGACGAGCAGGAATACGGCAAAACCAGTGTAGTGGAGCAGCCGCCAGCTCGCATGTGTCAGATAGCGGCGCAGCCACGAACTGAGCAGCACCACCACCAGCGCATACAGCCCCAGCACGCCCAGGTCAACCGCGAGGGGACGATACGGCTCAGCAATGGGCAGCAACAGATTGAGCAGCGAAAAGGGAATCAATGGATCGAGGATGAGCGTCAACAGGTGCAGCGCCACCAGCGCCGCCGTCAGAATGGCGAGGAACTGGTGCGTCTCATCGAGCATCCACGAGGCGCGAGACCCCGCAATGCGCACAAGCGACCGCGTAATCCCCAGCAACACCATAGTAGTGAGCGTCAGATAGGAAGAGACGGCGGCGGCGCGTGTGACATACCACATGAAGGGGTTGGCTGTCGTCGCAGCAGCGGTCGCACGGGTCATCTGTGCCACAGTAGCAGTCTGTAACAGAAAGGACAGCATAGGTTCAGTCTCCTGATATGTTCGGTATTCCTGGGATTTCCTGGGTCAAGGGCGTCAAGGGCGTTGAAGCGACCATCGTTCCTGTCTGGTTGCGTGTACGAGACTTGCCTGGTGTACCGGGCGTTGGCGCGATGGTGATGGGCAGGTCCGCTCCTTCGGCGCCCCAACTGGCGAGATAGGCTGGCAGATTCTTCGAGAACACAACGTCGCCGTTGCCAAAGGTCAACACCAACGCAATCGCCGCGTCCGCATCCAGCCCGCCATTGAGAATGATTGGGCGCTCCCAGGCGGTTTCCACTGCCCGCAACGCCGCTGGATATCCGCGCAACAGCGCCATCTTCGCCGCCACCTCCGCCCGCGCCGCCGTCGGCGCCAGCGCGGTGGCCGTCGCAATCAGTGGCGTCTCTGCTGCGTCGCGTTCATCAATCCACAGCCTGACCGGTTGCCCGGTACGCGGATCGAGCAGATGATGCCGCCGCTCGCCATCACGTAGCCACCAGCGTTTCACCGCGCCGGAGGTCGCCAGCCCGCCGCGACTGAAACGCAGCACCGCGACATGGCTGACTGGGCTGACCGGGCTGGCCTTGTCATGTGTTTCACCTGTTTCACCTGTTTCACCTGATTCACCCGAAGTCTCCGTAGCCGCCGCTTCGGCGCGTGGGTCACGAATCCCGATGGCCCAGTGTTCACCAGGCGCAGGACCGCCGCGCACCCGCAGGTCGCCGCCAACATTGATGAGCGCGCCCAGGAACGGCAGGCAGAAGCGGTTCAGCGCGACATCGGCTCCCCAGCCTTTGGCGATGCCACCGAGATCGAGTTGCGCGCCCAGCGGAAGACGGATGCGCCGTCGCTTCTGATCAAACTCAATTGCCTGCCAGTAGCTCATCCGTGCTGGTTGCGGCTGGCGTGGCGTTTCGCGCTGCGCCTGCTGGATATGTAGAGGGTGCGCGGACTGGCGGATAAGCGCAAAGTCACGGTCATAGCCAAGCGACTCAAGCTGGCGCAGCAGTGTGGGATCGAAGAGACCGGCGCTGGCCTGCGCCGCCTGCACAGCGACGGTGACGGCGGTGAACACCAGTTCAGAGACGGCGAACCACTGGCCTGCGGCGCGATTCAGACGGCTCAGTTCGCTCTCCGGCTTGAAGCGCGAGAGGTGTGTATCAATATCCTCGAACCAGCGCATACAGGCATCGGCTGCCTCGCGCGCCGCTCCCGCCTGCGCAGGTGTCGCGGCGATCTGCACGCTGACATCGGTTGCCATCGGGCGGCCTGTGCGCTGGATCAGCCGGGGCTTCCCTGCGGATACGGCGCGCATAGCAGCTATTTCAGACATCTGAGACATATCAGGCATATCAGGCATATCACGAGACTCCTGTGCTGCTATTTGTGCCGCCCTGTCCCTGCTGAATAGTGATCGAGCCAGAGTTCGATGACGATTGATTCTGGTTGGACGAGTTGGTTGCGTTGCCGTCGTCATTACTGGAATTGGAATCGCTGGGCGAGATGGTGTTGGAATTGGTTGTTTGCGTCACGAGCTTGTGACTGGTGAAGCCCCAGACCGTGAAGAACAGCCCAAAGGTTGCCGCGACCAACCCCAGCCGCAGTCGCTTCTTTGCGCTCTTGCGGCGCATGGCAATCGCACTGGCGGCGTTACCAGCATACGCGCTGACGGGTCGTCCTGCCGAGGCAAGCGTCACATCGCCCACTGGCTGCGCCACGCAACTGAGAATATCGCCAGCGGCGCGTTCGGCTGGTGTCAGCGCGCTGCCAGCATTGGCCTGCACCTGACCGGCAAGTAGGCGCAGCCGGCAGGTGCCACACGCTCCGGCCCGGCAATTGAAATCTGGTCTGTAGCCATAGCGTTCGAGCGTCTGAAGGATGGTTTCGCCTGGACGAGCGGCAAGGACGGCGCCGCTATCGTTCAGGCGGATGCGCGCAGCAGTGGCGTTGCCTGCTTTGGCTGCGGGGGAAGTTGCGGTGACGGGGCTGGCGAAGACCTCGGCGTGGAGGCGCGATGCGGGCACACCACGATTCGTCAGCGCCGCTTCCAGATTGCGTTTGAGGCCCGCCGGTCCGCAGATATACCACTCCGCCCTGGAAATGTCAGCGCCGGTGGTGGTAAGAGAAGCCAGCACCTCCTCGACACGCAGCCGGTGCCCATTGGTTGCGATGTAGTGCCACTGGGTTAGCCATTGATGCTGCGGATCGAGGGCAGCCAGTTCGCTCCCATAGATGGCATCGGCTGGGCTGTGATAGGCGTAGTGCAAGAGGACGCGCGGGCGTTGCGCCGGAGCCAGCCGCGCGAGGGCACGCAGCATGCTGTAAATCGGCGTGATGCCGCTGCCACCGGCGACGAAGACGATGGGCCGGTCAGGCCGTACCGTACTATGCAGCGTGAACCGTCCCTGCGGTAGGGTCGCCTGGAGCAGCATGCCGGGGCGGGCGTTGGCGGAGAGATAGCTCGAAACGATACCAGCGTTCTGCCGCTTGACGGTGATCTCCCAGGGACGGTCTGCACGCCCGTCGCCGCACAGTGAATACGAGCGGTATAGCGTTGTCCCCTTTGCGCCGCTGGTTCCGTTGGGAGCCGTCGAGAAGGCCAGCGTAATGAACTGGCCGGGGCGATACGCCGCTGGTGCGCGCTGTGTGCCTGGAACAGCCAGCGTCAACGTCACGGCATCGCGCGAGGCGGGAGTGACCCGCAGCACTTGAACGGTCGTCAGCGATTGTGTTGTCTGCGCTGCGCGTGCTGGCTGTACCGGCTGTATTGGCTGTATTGGGTGCGGATGGCGCTGCTGGCCATTCGGTGCTGGAACACTTGCCATAGATCTCTCCTACATCCCGTAGATAGGCTGCTCCTTCGATGTTCCAACCAGGATTGAACCGGGATAGTCCGCGATAGCGCCGCGGGACGGAACAAACGATAGGTGATACAACGTGCGATGATACAAAAGGTATAGCATAGCTCTCTTAGAAATCAGTGGAAATACGATGAGAAAATTTTCATCTACTTGCCGGTCTGCTCTACCCCGGAAACCGCAGCGCAATAATGCTCTCATCAAAATCCCTGCCCCGCAAGGAGAGGGGCAGGGGGTGAGGTTCACACGTCGCAGCCACTCAGGAGAGTGGCGCGCCGTCTACTGCTTCCCAGCAGGCGGTTGAGCCACCGGCGACGTAGAGCACGACGCTGCGACCGCTCGCCGGAAGTGGGTATGCCGCTGGCGCCTGCCACTGCACGAGCGGCGCGCCGCTGGCTGTCGCGACCGTCACGGTTTGCCCGCGTACACTCACCACCAGCGATATCGGAGTATCCGCCGAAAAATTGAATGGGATGACAGGTCCAGCCAGGTCGCCCTGCGCATAGTCGTTGTGCGCGTGCAATTCGAGCTGATTGCAGCGCAGGCGCAGCGCAACGTTGTGGTTCTCGTCGCTGTGCAGCAGCGTGATCCAGTCGTTCACGCATCCCACGCCGCCCGATTTGGTGACCGCCCCAACATTTTCCACCGTGAAGCGCACGGCATAACCCGCTGCGCCGGATTGCGCCACACGCGCGCCAACCAGCAGCGAACCGCCGTCTCCGCTGCGTCCACCGAATCCCCGGTTATCCATCATCACATTGCGCATGCTGAAAACATCTGGCAGTGCGCCTGTCTGAGCGTGCTGTGCATGTGCGGGCGCTGCTTGCACCACCGCGCTGGCCAACATGCTGGCCATCATCAGGCACAGCAGCGCAAACAGCGCAAACAGCGCAAACAGCGCCAGCATCCTCGCTTGTTTCCACCATTCATGAGGAACTTTTGTTCTACTTACACGACAAAAAAAGAGACTCGTTTGCATGTCCCACTCCTTCTTTTTCATCACTTCCACCACTTCTACCACTTCCATCAAAGGGGTTGCGCGCCAATGTTCGCGCAATAGCGTGTGATTGGCCGGCAGATGAATCCGCGCCGGCCCTCCGTTCGCTCGAATGAAGCTCGTCGCCATTGTCACGACCGTTCGCCGCACGATCCCCTCTCCTTGTGGGTGAGGGGTGGCCGAAGGCCGGGGTGAGGTCTCTCTCTGGCTCCCCTCTCCCGCGCACGGAGATGAGCCTCCGCCATGCGAAGCATGGAAGCACTGCCTAGCAGTGCGGAGGAGGCGAGGAGCGAAGCGGAGGGGCCGGGGGTGGGGGCTTACCTCGGATACAGATACAGTGGCGAATACCGCACCTCGCCCGCGATTGCCCCCACGTTCCCGCTTGCCGTCCCATCGCTGATATACCCCGCCAGCACGTTCACCGCCCCTGGCGTATTTGGCCCACCTCCATTCGGCAGCACCTGGCTCGCCGTCGGGTCCAGCGTCAGATACGGATCCGCCCCGCTGTTCGCATTGATGCTCCCCGTCCCTTGCGTCCCCGGCCCACCGCCCGCATGCGCTGGATTCGGCACACTACTCGCCTCCACACTCAGCGTCCACGCCGGTCCATCCCCGCCACCTCCCTGCGCCGCCCGGTTCACCAGCAACCCATCCACATAATTCCACAGCCACTGCCCCGCGACGGTAAACGGCCCATTGCTCGGATTGTTCACCACCCCCAGCACCAGGCTCCCATCCACCGGCAGCAGCAATTGCCAGCTCGCCTGCGCCAGCACACTGTTGCTCGCCAGATCCGCGATCTGCGGCCTCGGCGTCAGATACGTCTGCGTCGGATCGGAGAGCGCCCCACCTGCGAACGGCGGCAACTGCGCCTGCCCCGCATCCACTACCGTCCAGGTGTTCCCCTGCGTAAACGGAAAGCTAAACGGCCCGTAATAGCTGCCCAAGAGGTCCGCCAGGCTCGTCACATCTCCTCCCTGCCCATACCACGCCGTCTGCCGCTGCATCGTATCCACCCGCACCTCCACGCTGCCCACGTTCCCCCCCGTCTCCTGCGTCAAGAGTCTCGCCAGCAAGTGATACACCCCCGGCTGATCTGAGGCCAGCGGCGAGAATGCTCGTGGATTCCAGCCCCCCGACCCCGGCGCCGTCGCCACATACCAGCCCCCATAACTCGCCGGATCGAGGAGTGACGTCACCCCACCCCCCGCCAGATTGAACCCCGTCGAGTTGCCCACCAGTCGCGCCGTCGCGCTGCTCTGCGCCCCCCTGCCCAGCGCCACGTTCAGCACGCTACTCGTGGGCCAGCTCGCCAGATACACCCCCAGCGCCACATACGCCGGCGCTGGCAGATCGCCCAGCAATCCAGAGAGCAGCCACTGCACCGGCGCCTGCGGACTCACCAGCTCGCAGTACGGCATACTCGTCTGGTTGTTCCCCAGCGCCGCCGCGTTCCACACCTGCGCATTGTCAAACCAGATCGTCCCGCCTGCGCTCTCGTTCGCCGTCGCATCATACGAGCGCAGCATCACCTCCAGGTACGCCGTCGTCGCCCCCAGCACCGTATATTGCGCGCTCAGTTGCGTCCAACTGCTGATATTCCTGTAACCAGAGACTTTCTGTGGCCCTCGTCATGGTTTCGGTGTCCCTGGCGAGATGGCATTGAGCCTGCTTCGAGGACGAGACTTTCGCTGTCACGTGAGTGCGTTTTGCTGGCTTTCGGAACATCCCCTATATTTCTCTACTGTAACCAGAGACGTTCTCTGGCGCTCTCCCCTCGCGACCGCTCCCTCCACTGTATGCGCGACGTTCCTGTTGTAACCGGAAACTTTCTCTGACTACGAGACAGGTTTCACTGTCCCTGCATTGATCCTACGCTGTCTATCCCCGATCATTCTTGCGTATTCCGTGCTGGAGATGAATGACCGAACTTGCACTCTCATTATGGGGAAGATAGTCCGGAAACGCCAGAAACCAGGATTGCACTGCAGCGGAGAACGTAGTGCCATCTCAGCGAGTACTTTCTCTGTCCTTCTTGAGACTTTGTTTGGCCGCACTGCTCCGTACTGCTCCGTACTGCTCCGTACTGCTCCGTCTTCTCGCGAGGTTAAAGCAAGAAGGCGGGCAGCGGACAAAGGAGAAACGGGGGAGAATTCGCTCACACCGCAGAGAAGACCAGGCTTGAATAGGGAGAACTTTCGCGTATGCCGTGTAATGGTACTCGCCTTGACTGTGTAATGGTACTCGCCTGGAAAGAACTCGTAGCGGTTGCGAACGGTATTGCACCGCTGGATGGTGAAGGTAGGAGGTGAGGAAGTGGTGGTACGGTCTGGACGAGCGAAGCGGCAAAACATGGTCTCCCCGCGCTACTGATCCCAGATGCGGCCTACGCGACGCTCGCGACACTGCGGAATGGAGAGCAAACGAGGAGCGAGCGCCTCATCCTCGTGGCCTTTGCCTCTTGTCTGCACAGGTTATTGGCTGCATGTGTTGGCTGCATGTGTTGGCTGCATGTGTTGGCTGCATGTGTTGGCTGCATGTGTTGGCTGCATGTGTTGGCTGCATGTGTTGGCTGCATGTGTTGGCTAAAGGGAAAACACCAACCCATCCTGGCATCTGGGTACTGGCTCCTCCGTCCTTCCTAGCGCGTAGCCGAGAAAGCGCTCGTCTGATCCCCACCCTGTTGGGACCGCATCGCACCTGCGGCCCGTGTGCGGCCCGTGTGCGGCTAGCCGAGTCAAAACCCTGCTGTATGTACTGGTATACTGGTGGTCCCACTCTTTTCTTTACTGGTGGTCCCAATCAAGGAGTCCCAATTGCACGGTGGGGTGCGCCCTGCGACGGTAGACGGTGCGCAACGCCCTCCGCTGTCCTGACTGTGCAGGGAGGGCATCGAACGCCGCATCACCACAGCGCAATTCGTCTGCTACGCCGATGCCCAGCGCTTGGCGGCGCCACTCCACCAAGAGGAGCGCTCGCGTTTCGGGCACGGGACGGATTCCCACGCGTTCACCAGCAAACAAGTGGAACAAATCGCGCGCATACTCGTGATAGCGGTACCCCCGCCAGTCAATACTCCCATCGGCAGCAATCCAGGCAGGATAACAAGGCAGAAGATCTACGAGATGGCTAGGAACCAAACGCAAATATGCTTCCACGCTACCCTCGTTTCCCTGAAAGTGCTCCTGGCGCATGCGTTCGGCGAACGGCGCACGACCGCCTTCTTCGAAATAGCGTTGGTCCAGCATATAGGCCAGATGGGCGACCGATTCGCAGCGCGTGCGGCGTACCTGCAGGGGCTCTGGGAGGACCGTCAGAGGTTCTTCTAGGAGGCGAATGCCAGTATGTTTGGCATACCGCGTGAGCGCGGCGGGGACGTAGCCGAAGATGCTCATGACGTGGGGCACCACGGTGCGCGATCCCAACGGCGTCACCAAGCGCTGAGGAGGAGCTTGGTGGAGCAACGCTTCATAGCACACCTGGATCATCTCTCGTGCCTGTGGCAGAGTGGGGGTCAGCCGAAAGTGGAGGGTTTGCTGGCCAGCACACAGGCGGATGACCCAAGGCACCGCCGGCCAGCCGCGAATAGCACAAGCGACCGGGCGGATCTCCAGTCGCCAATGCTGCTGAGCGGCCCCTTGCGCCGGCGTTGGAGGCAACCACTCGTGTTCACGAAGGTAGTGCAGAAAGGCGCAGATCGCGACGATATGGCCCAGGGTCAGCGGTGGCTTGCGCGCTTCACGTGCCCAGCGCTGGAGAATCTGGTCCACCATCAGGACCGAGCGTGGTAGCTCGACGCTCGCGCCATAGAGATCACCGATTGCCTGTGCGATTGGCACGGTCAGTGGCGCGCTCCAGGCGTGGATCCGTCCCACGAGCGTTCCATCAGCGTCCTGCGTTGGATTCAACGATAACTGGACGAGGGCACTGGCCAGTCGGACTGGTTCCTCAGCTTCTTTTAGCCAGGGGATCGCTGCCCAGCGACTCGCTGCCGGCTCGACTAACGCGGCCAAACGGGACGCCAACGGCATGATCATTCCACGATCCAACCAAGGGGTTTGATTAGGAGCGTAAAACGGATTGTCTTGGATATTCCGGCTATCCAGGCTATCCAGGCTAGCCTGGATATCTTGCGAGGAACTCGTGTGCGCCGACTGCTCCGGTTGCGCCGGTTGCTCGTACGCCCCCGCTCCGTCACCCACTGGCTCCGGCAGCGCATCGAGCTGTGGTGTCCCCATAGCATCGTTCCCTGTCCATCCCGCAGCTCGCCTAGTAGCCCTGCTGGACGGTACACCTACCATCGTGTGACACGTCGGCCGATCTCTTGGCTGCACAGCGGATACTGTACAACCTGGCAACAGTATGAGGGCGTGGTGCGCTCTAGCAGGAGGCGTGGCAAGGTGCGAACTGCTCTCACTGCGCCGCGCTTTCGCGCCCTGCTGCACCTTCGCTTTCGCACCTTGCCACGCCTCCTTTAGCCTGTAGCGGCAAGCCAGCGCGGAATCGCCGTTAATTGGAAGACCGTGTGGAGCGTCTCTGCGGTGATGCGTTCACTGCCCATGGTTTGGGCCAGTTGGCTCGCACACTGCAAGATCACCCGGAGTTTGCGGAAGGACGAGCCGATATGCTGCCAGAGGAGCAAGCCCAGCTCGAGATCGTCGTCGCTCTGCCCATCATACATCCAGCAGGGGAGACATATCTGCGGCAGGACGGTTGCGAGCAGTTCTTCTTGCGTCAACGGAAGAAAATCGAGATGCATGCCCACACGGCTCGTAAATTTCTCATGGCGGGTAATCACCTGCCAGATGCTGGGTAGACCCACCACTACAATGGGACAGCCACTCCGGTCAAAGAGGTGGCGCAACATCTCGAAGCTCTCCACGGTCAGCCAATCTCCTTCATCCACGAGGATCAGATCGAGATCATGCCGGCGGATCGCCTCAACAGCGCTCGACTCGAGATCATAGATATTGTGGCGCCCATGCTGCCCTTGGAGTGCCGTCAGCAACTGCGTCGCCACGGCTTTGGCGGTGGCTTTGGGTGCCACTTTGATGGTGATACACGCAGGTAAACCAATGGCTTCTCGTGGGGTGAGCGTCTCGATATAGTACTGGAGCGCAATGGTCTTGCCCACGCCCGCATTGCCCGTCACGACCCCCATCATCGTATAGCCGGTCTGGCTGCGCGTGGTCATGATGAGATCAAGAAAGGCGCCCAAGCGGGTGACACCCTGGGTTCTGATCGGTGGCTGCCCAATCGGCAAGCTGTTCTCTGCATCTGCTAGCATGTGGCAACTCCCGGCACTACTCGTTGCGCTGTTCGTCGCTGTACTCGTCGCTGTACTCGTCGCTGTGTTCGTTGCGCTGTTCGTTCTCGCATGGCATATTGCCTGCTCTCTGCTCTCTGCCCCGCGTACCGATACTGACTGGTTCGCGCTCATATACTCCGCATCTGGCTGCCGATCTTTTCCTCAAAGGGCCTATGACCCTACCGGCGGTGCCTCCAAAGTGAGTGGGTCACGGAAGTGACGGGTCACGGAGCCTAGACATCGCTCCGCTCCGCGTGAAACCTGTGCAGCCCGTGCGCCGGCGTCCCGCGCTGTAGCTTGTGCTGAGCTGCCAACCAGTCCAAAAGTTCATACGCTGTGGACGTGGTACTGGGAGGTGTTCCACCTGTTCTGCTTCGCTTGCTTCCGTCAGCGGACCCGCCAACCTGTCTTTTGTCGGCTTGCGTCTTATTGGACCTGGTTTTGCGCTTGTTATTGCGCTTGTCAGTTCGACGTATGGCCTTGCTGTCCTCGTCGGTGGATACCCCACGCGCGGTCCAGGTGGCACCTGAAGTCTCGGATGGACCGTTCGACGGCAGGGCGTTCGGAATCGTGCGTGGACGGAGCGTCTCCGCTGCATTCAGAATAGTCGTTCCGCTCGCTCCCCTCGCTTCCCTCGTCCCACCCACAGCGGTTCCCTCCGCTGATCCCGCTGATCCCGCTGATCCCGCTGATCCCGCTTGCCCCAGGTGTTCTTCATGCCCCAGGTGCCGCTCAGAGGACACGCGGGCGCGAGCAGCGCGAATAGACTGGCGAATCGCGTGCCACTGCTGTTGTTGGGCCGCCGCGACCTCCGCACGTGAGACACGAGCCAAATCGACCGCTACGGCACTGGCAATCCACTGGTGTTGTGCATAGACTTCAATGGTATCAGGGAGGGGTGGGCTCGGGGCGACGCGAATCGTCACAGCTTGCCCAACCCACGGCGCGAGTGCGGCGTCCCAATAGAGCCGTCCCCCGAACTTGATTCCCGCTTTTAGCACGCGCCGTGTCAGCGGTTCGCACAGCAGGATATCAAGCAGCCGCGAATCCACCGGTACGACGGGCACCAGGTAGGTTTGCCAATAGGTGAGCGGCGCCATGCCTAACTCGGTATGGACCTCGCCATGATACTGTACGAGAAATTGCCGAAACCGGGCCATCAGTTCTTCCAAGGTCAGCACCGCGTGGGCCTGGGGATGGCGAGCCACAATATTGGGTCCGCAATATCCAGGCAAGGTGGACCAGAGGCGGGTTTCAAGCGTGCGATGCATACGCTCCACGATGCCACGAATCTGCGGCTGATAGGGTGGTCCAGGAACCAGGTCGATGCCCAGTCCGGCCACGAGTTGTCGTACATGGGCTGAGAGCAAGTCTTTGCCATTATCGACCCACAACGCGTGCGGAACGCCGCCATAGGGATGGTCCGCACGGACCAGGAGAGCATCACGCAGGGCAGCCGCCACTGTAAAGCGGTCAGGCGGAACAAGTCGAAAATACGCCCCCATCACCATGCGCGATGCGCTATCCATCACCAGGGTCATATAAGGACGGACTTCGCGCTTGTGGCCAAGTCGCGACGCATCGGATGGCTCTTGTCGCTGATCCCGTCTCGCCCGTCTCTCGAGACCGACCTGTCGCTCTCCTGGCTCCCCTCGCTCCTGTCTCTCTAGGCTGTCCAGTCTCTCCCGTTCATCCGGTCTGGCGAAGTCACGTGATGCTTCTGGTTCGCGTGATCTGATTGACGTGTGGAGTCCGCTGGATGGGAGATCGTGCTTGACGCGCACCAAGACGGGAATCGGCGCTTGATGATCGAGTTGCCAGATCATATGATGCGGTGGATGTTGAATTGGATAGGTCAAGCGATAGCGATTGCGAAATTCACCCAGGCGCCCGTCGGCGACCGCCAGCACGGGCGGTGGTAGACGCCGGCAGATCGCTCGCACCTGCCAGTAGCTCGGTGGTCGTTCGTGATGGACAGCGGCCCAGGCGCAGGCACCGGCCAGCACCTGGTGTAACGGGCTATCGCGCGTAGCAAGCCGAATCGCTTCCACCTGTTCAATCATTGCCTGCGAAAGCGTATGGCAGGTGCCGCGATCACGGCGTGGCTGGGGCGCCAGTCCGGCCAATCCTGCGCGCTGATACGCCGTATGGTAGCGGCGCAGCGTGCGTGGACTGACTGAGACCTGTTCTGCGCGTTGTGCCAGCATGGCAGCAGTCAGATGCGCGTGTTCGGCAAGATCGCCCAACAGACGCCACCGCTGCAAGGCACGTTCACTGGCCGCAGCGGGTAGACTCCCCAGATCAGCAAGGCAGGGACGGGGTGTCCGATGAGGAGCGTCTGTACCTGTGGTATCCACGGTAGTGGCGACAGCGACCGTCGTGCCATCACTCTGAGTACTTTGTTGGGCCGCTACGGAAGCAGTCTGCGTCGTGTTGGTCGTTGTCATCTTCTGAATCTCCTCTAAATCTCCTCCGAGAGACCTTCGCTTCCCGCGCTATCCAGTACCCAGTACCCTGTGCCAGAACAAGTACAAGTACACGGGATACCGGGTGTATTGAGCTATCCGGGCTCACCTTCCAGCTGCTGGCCGCATGCAGGATCACTGCCAGTGTGCGACTATCGAGTGTGCGACTATCGAGTGTGACGAGACCAGTAGAGAGCAGAGCGAGCGTAGACAGATCAATGGCATTGATGACGACCGCCGAATCCAAAACGGCGACCTCGCGTTCGGGATGGGCAACGGCCGTCGCATTGAGATACGGCTAGGTAAAGACCTGGTGGGTAGACAGCCTCGGCTGGCTGCTGCTTATGGCGGACTGTGACACAAGCAGCAGCGACAGCCCGAGCAGCCATCCCAGCCGTGTCACAACCATCGGGTGCAGCTCGACATGCGTGCTGCTGCGCGCCGCTGCGCAATCACGAGAGAAGGCTTGCATCGAGGCCGCTCCTTGTCGATGACGAGGTAAAAACGCTCCGGTGGATACGGAAGTACTTATCTTGTCGTCTGGACGTCCGCCACCTGGCTTCGCTGTTCAGTTCATGTAGGTGGCAACCAGCGCCAGGACAACTCCCAGGTCAAGCGGCTTCTCCAGCACATGGCATACGCCAAGCTCGGTAGCTCGACGCAGCGCCTGGGGATCGGCACTCATGGCCAGCACCCGAAAGAGTCGCTCAGGTCCTTGCTGACGCAGCGCCTGGATGAGCTGTAGCCCCGTCATGCGTGGCAAATTCATATCCAGCAAAATAACCGTGTAGCGGTCTGACTGCTGTTCGAGCGTTTCCCAGGCTCTCTGCCCATCGCCGATGGCATCAACTACGAACCCTTCACTCTCCAGCAGCGCTTGTAACAGGCAGCACTGTGGGCGATCGTCCTCGACGACCAACAGGCGCTGCCCCAGCCGCGAATTGCGCCATGTTAACGTACTCATCGTTTGCCTGTTTTGGCTTGAATCATCGCTTGCCTTGTTGCTTCTCGTGTTCTGTTACTCGAAGGATGCCACCGGAGTACGCCGTCAGACGTGCTTTAGACGTGCTACGGACACCACCACACCGAACGACATGATGCTACCCAAAGCCCTGTTACCAGGTCGTGATAAATATGTTTAAGACGCTGTTCACAACGCTGTTCACAACGCTGGCGCGCTACCGACAGTGACCACAACAGCAAGCGGCAGGAGCGTGCAGAGGAGCGTGCAGAGGAGCAGAACACAAGAGACAGCGTAGCCTCCGTATCGTTGCGCTGCTGGTGAGTCACAACTACGTAAACGTAACCATTCTATCGCTTCCAGCGTGATGAGGTTGTCCGTTCGGCACAGCGGTTTAGGTACCGGAACAGCAGCACTACGCCGAGAGCGATGATGATGAGAAGCACGACAACGCAGCCGCCAAGCAGAGCAAAGAGCGCATGCAGATCAACTTGTCCCAGCTGGGTAGTTGCTCCTGTAGTTTCCTGGATCGCATGTCAATACGACTGACGGCATCGAGCGTTCACAGCGCGTTCACAGCGCGTTCACAAAGGCAGGAGGTGGCTGGCGAGATCAAGGCTGCCAGTATCACTTTCTTCTGCCATCGTATATCGGAAAGCGATGACGGAGAGACCAGCGTTGATCTCCTGGACGAGGACAACGCCAGATAATGCAGGATAATGCAGGACAACATAGGACAAGACCTGTAGGCGCATCGTTCACCCTTTACGGCTGTACCTCTGGACGTTTTCCTGGCGACTAGCTCGGCTCAGGAAGCAGCGATCACCAATCCCCTGGTAACGTGGTAACGCACGTGCTGATCATTCACCACCACGTCACTTCCTCTCTTTGCCTGGCTTGCGTCCGCATGCCAGCACGCCGCCGACGATGCAGTAAAACCATCCTGCGGCGTGTGCAGCGGTGAGCGAATCCCGCCAGTCCGTGGCGCGCTGCTGAGTGATAATCCCAGCGGCGATGGCGCGCCGTGTCATGGCGCTCAGGTCAAAGGCATTTTCAATCAACGCCAAATCGGTCACTTCATAGACGAGTGGGGTGGCCAGTACCTCCGTCAGCCCGAGGTGCTGGAAGTGGCGATAGAGTTCATGACCGATGCCACCATTGTGAAAGCTCTCGCAAATCAAGCGCTGCATCGCCTGACTCATGTGATAGTCAGGTGCATCCAGCACCAAGAGGTTGAGGTCAGCCTCCCAGAGGACGATCCGCCCTCCAGGCTTGGCGATACGCACCATCTCGCTAAGCGCCGCCTCGGGATCGGGGACATGCTGCAAGAGCCGCTCGGCACGTACTCCATCAAACTGCGCCTCCGGCAGGTCGAGGTGTTGCGCGTCCATCTGCACAAACTCCGCCACGATGCTCGTGTCATCCGTGTCATCCGTGTCATCCGTGTCATCCGTGTCATCCTCAGCGCTGCTCGCGGAGGCAGCTGCGCGTCGCTTGGCCTCCGCGAGCATCATCGCACTCACGTCCACGCCAAGTGCCCGGCCGCCAGGGGCGACGAGCCGAGCCAGTGCCAGCACATCCTCTCCGGTGCCGCACCCCACATCGCAGACCTTGTTGCCAGCCTCTAGATGGAGTAGTGCGTAACTGCGCTGTTTCAGTTCCTGAAAAAATGGGAGGGCACGCGTCACATCCAGATAGCGCACGAAGTCTGCGGGGTCGGTCGTGTGGTCCACCTGATCGAAGTCCTGGCGCAATGACTTCTCCATCTACTTTATCTCCTGTTTGCTCCTGGTTTTTTGGGTTTCACCTGACTGGTTCCCTAGTACACGCCAAGAAACGAACCATCTCCGCTGGTAGTGACAGCGGTTAACGCCTGGTGCCTGTAGTATCATCATCTCAAGTTACTCGTGAGCGGACGCCGTGGACGCCATGAGGGCCTCGATCTCATCTGGATGCTTCGGGGCGGCCGCGGTCAGCACTTCACAGCCCTGCTCGGTCACCAGCACCGTATCTTCAATCCGAATCCCAATGTTCCGATAGGCGTCTGCAGCGTCTGTAGAGAGGGCTTCGCGGTCTATGTGGTCTCCAATATAGAGGCCAGGTTCGACAGTGCAGATCATTCCTGGCTCGAGGCGACGTGGCTGCCCCTGGGGAAAGTAGCTCCCTCGATCACGCAGATCTAAGCCAATCCAATGGCTGCTCCCATGCATGAAGTACGGCATATAGGCGCCGCTCGCTATCAACTGCGTGATGTCGCCTTGCAGCAGTCCCACCTCCACGAGACCTGCCGTAATGACGTGGACTGCTGCCGCATGGACATCTTCCAGAGTCTGTCCCGGGCGTACCTGGGCCAGCGCCGCCTCCTGCGCCGCGAGGACGATCGTGTAGAGTTGACGTTGTGCTGGAGTAAAGCGGCCATTGACGGGAATAGTCCGTGTCAGGTCCATGGCATAGTATCCATACTCGGCTCCAGCATCCACCAGCACCAGCTCCCCAGCGCACATTTTGCGGGTGTTCGCCTCATAGTGCAGGATCATGGCATTGGAACCCGACCCCACGATGCTGGGATAGGCTACCCGCCGGGCGCCATGCCGGTGGAAGTCATATTCCAGCAAGGCTTGCAGTTCGTACTCGTACTGATTTACCCAGGTTTTCTGCATCACCTGCCGGTGCGCGGCGGCGGTGATCGCCCCGGCGGTCCGTAGGAGGTGCTGTTCGTCCGTATCCTTGATGAGGCGCAGCTCATCCAGGAGCAGTCCCAGGTCGTGGACCCGCGTTGGGCCGAGCGCACGACGATAGGCCAGCGACCGCGCACGGCGGATAAGTCGCCAGAGCTGCTCGTGCCACTCCTCGTCCCGGTCAAACGCGCAATGAATCGTTGTCGCCGCTTGCAGATACACGGGGAGGAGGTCATCAAGCGCCTCAAGCGGATAGGCGGCATCCGCCCCTAACACGGTCCGCGCCCCCTCCATCCCGAGCCGTGGTCCAGCCCAGCGGTCCGCCTCAGCATCGTGCGGCGCGATGAACACGACGAAGTGCTCGTCAGGGCGGTCGGCAGGGGGGTCGGTCGTCAAGAGGCAAACGACTTGTGATTCCTCACACCCGGTGAGGTAGTAAAGATCACTGTCCTGGCGATAGTCCCACGGCGCGTCATGGGGACGAAGAAGTGCTGGCGCACTTGCCACGAGGGCCACCGCACCACCGCCTCCTCCCTCCTTTTCCGCTTGGCGCATCTGCTGCAGGACCTGCGCTCGGCGGCGTGCATAAGCGTCCGACAGGGGCACAGGCGCTCCTGCCGCAGTCAACTGAAGAGAAGATGGCGTCACCAGACGGTCGTCTGGTGGGAGGGCAGGTGTAGGATCAGATGCGGACTCAGGTACCATGGGTTTGTCACTCCTCTACGTCGTGTTTGCATGCCTTATATGTTCGCTCGGTTTTTAGTTGGGTCCTATCGTCTTGGTAGGTGACGACGACCGGTGATGACGACACCAGAACAGCGCAGCGACTGGATCGTGTACGATGCTGCGCGCAGGAAGAGCAGTCGGGCAGGCGCACTGAGCTACGCTTTGACGCATAGATCTCCCTCAGCCAGCAGCATACTTTTAATGATTTCCTGAGCGGTTGTCACCTGCAGGTTGTCATCGAGGAGGCACAGGTCGCGGCGCGGTGGCGTCGTCAACGCCTGGTAGGCGGCATCACTGAACCGGCGATTGGCCTCCAGGTAGCGGGCGATGGGGTCGTCGGGCAGCGCCTCCTCCATCCAGATGGCGTAATAGCGTTCAGCCGCTGCGAGATGGTGCAGCGCCTGGCGCAAACTCCAGCCTCCCTCAGAGGCTGGAGGAGCTGGAGGCATCCAATCGAGCTGTTCCGCGCGCAACTGGCTGGCGCGTTGCGCGACCAGCGCGGGGGTTATGTCGATGCGCCAGAGCCACGCGTGCAGATCGGCGGCAGACAGTGGCAACTGGTCCTCCTCCAAGGTTTGTGCGGAATCTGCCCAGCCATCAGTGGCCTCCGGTACGATACCGGCGGTTTGCCAGAGCAGCCACTGGTCAATCTGGTTCAGGTGGTCGAGCGCATGATCCAGCACACGTCGCAGTATCTTGCGCGGAGTAAAGCGATGGCTGGCGTCGACCACTACTTCGATTGCGGGATCGTGGTGCGCAAGCCGTTCGAGATACGGCCGCGCCTGCCGGTGTGCCGCTAGCACGTGTTCAATAGGATCCCGTGGCAGGGGGGATAGTGCGAGCGTCGCATCAGCCTCGCGATTGGCGATCTCCCACAGTGCAGCGCGATCAAACGCGCCCACCTCTGCCAGACGAGCCAGGCGGGCGCGTGACGGTGCCAGGCTGGCCAGTAGCTCCTGCTGATCGCCAGAGAGTGGGTGGGCTGTATGATGCATCAGGATCGTACCTCCTAACAGATGTCAGTCAAGTCAGGCAGTCAGTCAGGTCAGGCATCGCCTTCGGGAGCGTTCTTGCGCAGTGGCCGCGATTATTGCTCGCCTTATGCTCACCGTGCATGATGGGAAATAGAACTTGCATGTTTTGCCGGGTAGCGAGGGCAGCAGCTAGCTGACGATATCACTCGTAGCAGGGACTTTGGATCCTGGCGGTGCTGGTTACGGTCATCGCCCACCTGCGCCAGAGATTCCCGTGTTCTTCTGCCGTTCTGCTGCTCAAGCAGCAGTGCGGACCTCTTATCGCGGGTCGTACCGCGTGATGTCTCCCTCGCTGCATATTGTTCAGTGCCTCTACTCAATGCGCCGTGAGATAGACGTTTGGCCAGTCTCCATCCTCCATCAGCAGGACGGCATTCAGCGTAAACCCATGGACCCAGGGGCGTACGCGCCAGGCGCGGAGTTCCTGCGCATACGGAATCCAAGCACAGAGGTTCACCAGCTCCTGCTCAATCGCGTTGTACTCGCTCAGGCGTTTGGTCGGGTCTTGCTCAGCATCCGCCTGGTTCATCAGCGCATCCAGGTGCGCATCGTTGACATTGGAGAAGTTATTGCCCACGCCACTATGGAACTGCAGCGAGAGCCAGTCCTGCGCATCGGGATAGTCAGCAAGCCACCCGATCTGCCAGATTTGCGCAGGATTGGCCGCAGGGCCAGCGGGCGGATTGATGACCCCTTCTACTCCGTTCAAGCTACCGGCATCTTGGATTTGCACGTTCAACCCCAGCACCTCACGCCAGGTCTGGGTGGCAATCACGGCAATCTCTTGCTGGGTGGCACTACTCCCCACCCCTGCTACTAACAGGATTGGCGCGGAGTGCATCCCGTTCTCAACGTAGGGACAAAACGGTTGCGTTTCGCCGCTGGCTTTGCAGTCGCTCTGCGCTTCCTGGAGCAACTGCACCGCCTTCTGCTGATTGCCGGTCACCGATTCTGTGCCATCCGGACCAGCCAGCTGCGGATCGTAGCCAGGGTTGCCTTCCGGCACAATATGGTTGGTCGGGAGCGCACCGCCATTGAAGACCCGGTCCACCAGCAACTGCTTATTGAGCGCCAGATCAAATGCCTGGCGGATGCGTACGTCGGTGAACGGTGCTACTTTCATATTCAGCCCGAAATAGTCGGTGGTCAGGCTGGGCACCTCATGAAAGTCGGCCAGGCCGACGGCAAAGGAGTAGACATCGCCGGGCACATCGGTGTAGTCATAGTCACCAAGCTTGTGGTACTGGTCATACTCGGTATCCTGGCTGGCCAGGAAGGGCCGATCTACCTCGGTCAAGGTCAGGTCCTTATGCCAGGCACGCTCCCAATAGGGATTGGGCACCAGTTTGAGGTCTTTGCCTGGGGTGTAGGACTTGACCATGAACGGACCGGAGCACCCTCCTTCGTTGAGGTGGTTTACCCACAGACCACCGGGATACCTGGTGATGAGCGATTGCTCGACCGGATACGCCGTTGGATAGGTCAGCGCTTCCAGAAAGTACGCCGCAGGATGCGCCAGCCGGATGATGAGCGTGCGCGTATCAATCGGGTCTAATCCTCTCCCATGCCCGATGAGGTGGAGGTTGACTGATTGCGCTCCAGGGAGACTGGGATCCCCTTTGCCCCCTGGAGTGCCCTCTCCCTGAAGCATGTTCAGGTAGGTCGATCCCAGCGCGAAACAACTGGCGTTGCGGCCATAGGTCTTGGCGTCCTCGATCCCGCACACACCACTGCTAGTGGCCAATGCACGGTCAATGCTGTAGGCAAAGTCTTGCGCTGTAATCGGCGTGTCATCACTGAAGAACAGAGAGGGACGCAGATGGAAGACGTACTCCGTGCCGTTATTGAGGATATCCCAACTGCTTGCCGCATCAGGCTTGACGTGCAAGGTGGCGCTATCCGACGTCACCAAACCCGAGTAGAGCATGGCCACGGTGGACGCATCTATCTGATTGGCGATGACTGCTGGATCGAAAACCGCGACCTCTTGGGATGGGTTCTGCACGGCGGTGGCATTGATATAGGGCCAGGTAAAGGTCTGGTTCGGCGCCAGCCGAGCTCCAAGGCCGCTGCTGGTGGCGCAGGCCGAGAGCAGCAGCGCCACCAAGCCGGTGAGCGCCAGCGAGGGCCACCAAGTGCCCTGTATAATGGTTGCACGAGTTGCACGGGTCGTCTGCCGATGGACGTGATGACAGTGACCGCGACAGTTCATGACGCTTTTCCTCATGCTGTTCCCTACGCTGTTTTTCACACCACTTCTCTCTTCGTTCGTGCCGTAGCCACTTCTCAGTAACACTGCATCGTGTTCTACCGAGCGAAAAGCCGGTCTATCGGTGCCGGAGAAATGGATCTCCACGCCCGCTATGAGCATTTCGGTCGCTGGTTCGAGACGAGTGCCATCAATGCCATCAGCGATGGCAGGCAGAAAGACAGGTCTTTCAAATCACGCCCAGACTCCCCACGCCTGTTCAATGTCTTTGTCTCTTTGTAATATGATCTCTCTCTGTATGGTGCAGGTTGAGCAGTCTCAGCTGGTCCTGTTCGCTCAGAGCGTTCTGAGCGAGCGAATTCGAATGCGGTCAGCACCTGTGTTTTTATCCAGGGACGAGGAGGAGATCACGTGAAGGATTCACCTGGTTGAAGCCAGCGGACATACCGCACAAAGGACATGATATCAGGCACGCCTTGCCTCACCACCAGTTCTGCCGGGCGGTGACTTTTAGGTCGCTCACGCCCGCCCAAAGCGCCGGCTTCGCTGGCCCAACGTGACTCTCGCCAGATCTGGTAGGGGACAAACGTTTGTCGCCCGCGTACGGCGGGTTGGCGGCGCGCGTTGCCCGTATTGATAGGAGTGAGCGCGATCCGGTCAGCATACGCGGCCAGCAACGGCGCTGTTTCGAGCACCAGGACCACTTGCGGGCGCGGGTAATTGGCTTTCAGCATGCGGTTGAGCCGGTCGCTAGCGAGCCAGAAGAAGACATGGGCATTGAGCAGCGCATACCACTCCGCCGGCGTCATTCCACGCAAGCAGCGTGCGAGCGCCGCTGGTGGCATCGGCTGTTGATCGCGAATGACGGTCCCAGTCGCTAGCGTTACCCTCTCGGCGCGGTGTTGCCGCTCGATGCGTTCACGTTCGTTTCCCTCAATTCTTGCCAGGTCCAGCAAGGCGCTGGTGCTGAGTAAGCCATACCGCTGGATCGAGGCCCAGTTGGCTGCATCCGCCAGATGGTACAGCATGGGCGACAGTGATGATGGGACTAGCGTTGACGGGAATGAGAACGGCGCTGGTGGACGGGCAAGCGAGGTAGCCGCCGCTGGCTGTAGCTGCTGCTCCATCATAGTGTTGATTGCTCCTCTGCCTCTCTGTGAGAGGCAGAACGATGGTGGCCCACTGTCCGCATTTGAGGGACACCTACGCTTCGTGGATCGCTTCGGTCTGGCGGTGTAGCGCCATTCATGCCGTTCGTCCGGTTCACTTCTGCTTGCTTGTGTATGGCTGGATGTATGAGGCGCTACGCAAACGAACTCCGGTGCCGTAAAAGCGAGCGTCTGCACGGAGTCAGTACCAACACGTCTTCAGGCTGCGACAACCATCCCTGTAGCTGACGAGTGAGTGACCTCCATTGCTGGCTCTGAGAGAGTACCGCTTGATAGGCCGCATAGGCTTCCTCGCCAGTGAAGGATGCGAACCAGACAAAGACATGTTCGCCCTCGCGCACCGGCAGCACCGGAAAGGTATTCGCGCTCGGCTCGGTCACGAATTGTGCGCGTAGCGTCGCGCCGGCCTCACGGGCGACTGGGACGACCTCCGCTGCGAAGAATCTGGTGAACGCTGTGTCCACAGGTGCAGCAAATGCATACGTCGTGGCCACGACGAGACCCCTGTCCGACTCTCCCTGTTCAGTTGCTTCCGGCGCCGGACGGTCCGATGGTTGCACGCGAAACCGCGTGGTGTCATCCACGGGCTTGAGCAACAAGACATTGTCTGAATCTAGCATCGTATCATTGGCTGCGGTACGATGTTCGCGCCAGAGGGGGCCAGAGTAGAAGCCCTCCAGCGCCTGACGCCGCTGCTCCATAGTGGCAAACCCCCGAAGCCAGATGAAAGCATCGGGATCATCAAGCTGGCGAAAGTGCCCAATAACCCGCATACCGCACTGTTCCTGGCTCTCGATGAAGTGTTCTTCAAAGAGGGCAATCAGTTCGTCGCGGCGACCGGGTTTGAGCGTATAGTGGCGCAGTTCGACGAGTGGACAACAGGCTTCGGCAGTGTCGTCTGAGACTTCTGGGCCTACCACCGACTGCGAGTGGGTCTGCCGCTGGCTCTGGCGCAGGGCATCATCTGGCGTGTTCGTCATCTTCTTACCTTCGTGATTTCGCTCATCGCGTACTCTCCCGCTCCCCTACAGGGTGCTTGTTAGGGTGCTTATTGCTGTGTTATGATTCCATGTTCCTGGGGCATTCTCGGCATTCTCGGCGTTACTGGGTACTCCTGAGCGATCACGGCACTCTCGTAAACTCCATGATCCAGTTGGTGTCCCAGTGCGCTCCCTCATCGAAAGAAAACGCCTGTTGCCACCGTGCTGTTTGTGCCGTCAGGTGGTCCCAGATAAAGCGAACGTGCAGCGGATGCCCCTCAGCGGTTTCGATCACTTGAAAGAAGGTGCCCACCCCATCGGCAAAGGTACCCACCAACGGGCGGAAATCAGGTGGATTGAGATTATCAATCCACACGATGGACCACTGTTGTGTGTCCGGATCGAAAGCTTTGATACTGAACCCGAGGGAGCGTCCTCGGGAGGGCACCATGGCTTCCCAGTGTTCAACCAGCGCCCGACCATCGAGCTGGGTTTCGAAGCGGTCGTGGCCAGAGAACTCTTCCCACTCGCCTGCTTCTCCGCCATCGGTTGGCGAGGGGGCGAAGTAATTGCCTTTCCTGCGCCGATTGACCACTGTCCAACTGCCGAGCAGGGCATCGAAATCGTGGGCGTGCGATAGATTTGGAGTGTCTGGAGTATTGATCATCTTCGTCTCCCCTTGGTTGAGCAGAATCCACTTTTCCCATCCATAATCTGGTGTCTCGCGAACCCCGCCGTGTGTCAAGCCAATAATAGACTACCTGGTAGGGTGTTCATGCTGCGTAAAAGAAGCGTTACAAGCAACGCTTCCCCGTCGCTGGACTTCTCGGCCCCCGAACGGTGGATGAACTACTGGAAAACTGACAAGATTCCTCCTCTGGCGTCGTGCAAAGCAAGCCGTGTACCCAGGTAGCAGCAGTTCTTTACGAATTATTACGGTGCAGCAACGCCTCACTAGGTACGCTCACGAAGGCGAAACTATTGACCTCTTGACCCTTGTGCTGCTTCAAGCAGACAAAACCATCCAAAGGGTCAATGATTTCGGCTGCATAGCTTGCTTCTTCTCGTACCCTAGCTGTTGGAGACTTCTTGAAAGAAGTGTTTGCGCAGTTCAGATTTGCCATAGCTTGTGTCTTCTCTCCTAACGAGTCTATGGCAAGGGCCTACCTGAGCCAGACGATCACCGCAGAGATAGTGACTGATGCCATCTCCACAGTGATCGCTTGCAACGCCTTGCAAGAGGTTGCCGCGCTTCTGGACGATCTCAACCTGTTATTGCCACAACGAGCTGGCTGTAACAGGTTGGGACGAGAGGAAGCATGAAGGTGCCATAACTTTGCCTATATGGCGGTTTGATGGCGCGACGATGGATTGGTTGGCGAACGGTTTGCGAACTGCGTCCAGACCCAGACTGGCGTACCTTAACCAACACGTTCCTGACCGATTCTTCGCGGCACTGGTCACCAGTGCGCAATCGCATATCACACCACAGCGTATGGGCACAAGCTCACCAGGACGAAAGCCGGATCATCGGCTTTCGTCTGTCATCTCAATTCTCTTCTCGTTTTCAGTCCTCACACTCCATGTAAAGAGGAGACGGTAGATGCACACGCGTATACGCACCCTGTCGCTGTCAGGGCTCATCGCCTTCCTTGGTCTGTTGGCGATCATCGTTGCTGGTTGCGGATCGGGGTCCAACGGCGGCGTCCGCCCGGACGCCCAGCAAATCCTACGCTATCCGCTCGACGCTGCTAGCAGCGATATCAAAACCATGGATCCTGCGCTGAACCAGGATTTCTATTCGTACTACCCCATCTCGCTGGTCTTTCCGGGGCTGATGACACTGGATGCCAATGGCACGCCGCAACCCTGGGCAGCAGCCAGCGCGCCGACCTTTGACCAGACCGCCAATACCTATACTTTCAAGGTGCGTTCTGGCCTCAAGTGGAGCGATGGCACGCCGATTGACGCCAACACGTTTGCCTACTCTATCAACCGCTCGCTCAGTCCTTGCACTGGCTCGTTAGTGACCTACTACCTGTTCCCCATCAAAAACGCGCAGGCGTTTTCTACCGAGAAGTGCGGGACCGATGGGGTGAGCGTGGTCGGTCCGATCAAGAGCCTGATCGGCGATTCATTACTGGTGCCCGATAACCAGACGCTGGTCATCAAGCTGGGCGCGCCAGCTCCCTACTTCTTGCAGGCACTCTGCTATCCAACGGCGATGGCGCAGCCGCAGGAGCTCATCAACCAGTATGGCATCAAAGACTGGACCAATCACTTGGTCGGTTTTGGCGGCAACCTGTTCAATGTCAAGCTGTGGGACCACAAAGGCCACATTGATCTGGTGCGTAACGATGGCTTCTGGGGCGCCAAACCCAAGCTGCGTGAGGTCGATTTCACCGTCTATAAGACAACTGCTGCCTTATACGCCGACTATCTCGACGGACGGCTCGATGAGGGCAGATCACCTGCTGACCAGTACAAGCAGTCCAAGGCGCGTTCAGACTTCCACGAAGTGCCCTATCTGGGCATTGGTTACTACCAACCGAATTGGGCCAAAGCCCCGTTCAACAATCTGGATGCGCGCCAGGCCTTCGCCGAGGCCATTGACAAACAAATCATTGCTGACAACGTCCTCCAAGGTGCAGATGTTCCAACCTACCATATCGTGCCGCAGGGCATGTATGGCTATGATCCAAACCTGGTAGGACCGGATGGCACCACCAGCGTGAGTGGCAACGTGACAGCGGCCAAAGCGGCGATGGCCAAGTATGTGGCCGAAGCCTGCGGCGGCAAGATCACCACCTGCACGCCGGTCACGCTCTACGACACCAATGATCCCGTCACGCAGACGGAGGATCAGGCAGTCGTAGCCATGTGGCAAAATGCCTTCCCGGGATATCCGATCAATACGCAGTTCCTGGACTTCAACTCACTGCTCACCCTCATCTACTCGGCCAATGCGCCGCAGATCTTCGGCATCGGCTGGTCGGCGGACTATCCGGATCCACAAGACTGGCTCTCCTTGCAGTTCGCTCCTGGCAGCATCAACAACACTGGTAATGTCAATGTGCCGGCAGCGAATACGCTGATGGCTCAGGCGGATACCAACCTGGATCCAACCAGCCGCGCACAGGAATACAACCAGGCCGAGCAGTTGTTGGTGACCGATGTGGCCTGGATATCGATGTACCAGGAGAAGACGCGCTACAACCTGCCGACCTACGTGCATAATTTCGCGTTCGATTCGCTCGCCACGATTCCGCTGGCTACTTGGCAGAGTATCTATCTGACCCAGTAACCACGGAGAATTGTGCCAATCAGCGTGCCTATGCTAACTTGCTAGCATAGGCACGTAAAGATGCCTTCCCGCTCGTGTGTTCACCAGATTCTCTCAGAATCTTTGGTCGAATTGGAGCTACATGAGCTTATGCCACGAACGGGAAGGCGTACGCTACCGATACAGTAGATCCATCACAGTGTTGGCGACGTGGTTATCACGTCGCGAGTGGAGCCTTTTCCTTAGTAAACGTTACTCGATGATGTCTATGAGGGCAGCCAAGAACGACAAGCCAAAAGCGAGATTCGAGGCATTCGCCTATCAACGGCAGCACATGAAACTGGACAGAAAGCTGGGATATTGGAATGGCAGAAGGCACGCAGTATAGCACCTCGGTACTCTGGCGCAACCTGCTGGTTCCTGGCATGGATTATTGCACGCTCTGGCGCACCAGCTCAGACCCGGGAAACAACCCAGAACTGGGCTGGCGGCTGGAAGGCAGCGTTGTGCAGCTTTTTGAGGGGCAGCCAGGGCAGGCGGGCTATCACGTGCAGTGTGATGATCGCTGGCGCACCCGCGCGGTCCTGGTGGAGCTAGCTATGGGGAGTGTTCGCCGCTCTCTTCATCTCACTGTTGCCGATGGTCGCTGGTATGCTGGAGCGGAAGAACTGACCGCCCTGCGCGCGTGTGTGGATATTGACCTGGGACTGACGCCCGCGACCAATACCCTGCCAATTCGCCGGGTCGCGCCGGCCATCGGCGAACACTGCGACGTGGTAGCCGCCTGGGTCTCCTTTCCAGCGTTGCGCATCGAACCACTCTTTCAACGGTATACCCGCTTGGAAGCCATGCGGTATCGCTTTGAAACCTTCGAGAACAGCGATATGAGCGGCGAGCCAGCCTTTTCCGCCGAACTAACCGTAGATCACACGGGTTTGGTGCAGGACTATACTGGTTGGTGGGAGCGCGTGAGCGAACCGTGAGTTCCCATGGTGAGCATGCAAAATGAGTGCGATGTGCTAGTGCAACACACTCCTCGGAGGCATGATAAGCTCTGCATCCCTGGTGGATTAGGGAGCCAGATACGATGTCACGCAGATTATTACGCATGATTAACGGTTTAGTAACGCCCGCTTTTGTATGACTGTGTAGCGCATGTATTTCTCTTTGAAGAGGAAAGCTGGGTCGTCAGCTTTCCTCTTCTCATGTACGGGCCAATGTACGCCATGTGTACGTCACACGAGGAGAGTCACTATGCTTCTGCATCATCGGCACCATCGGCATCATCTACATTGTCATGTTGTTTATTCCTGTCAGGGAACTCATGTTGGTCGAAGAGGCGAGAGCAGCACATTCTTGCGGCCAGCGGTGCCAGGGGTGCTGCTCGCGCTAGGGCTGTTGGCGCTGCTTGTGGCGGGGTGTAGCTCCGGCCCGCAAGGGACTATACGGGCGAATGCACAGCAGGTGTTGCGCTATCCGCTCGACGTAGGCAGCAGCGATATCAAAACCATGGATCCGGCACTCATCCAAGATAGTTATTCGTATTTCCCCATCTCGCTGGTGTTTCCAGGGTTGCTGACGCTGGATGCCACTGGCACGCCGCAGCCCTGGGCAGCTGCCAGTGCGCCCACCTTTGACCAGACCGCCAATACCTATACTTTCACAGTGCGCTCTGGCCTCAAGTGGAGCGATGGCACGCCGATTGATGCTAACACCTTCGCCTACTCCATCAACCGCTCGATGAGTCCCTGCACGGCTTCAGCGGTGACCTATTACTTGTTCCCGGTCAGAGACGCCCAGGCCTTCTCCACCGAGAGCTGTGCGACCGACGGAGTGACAGTGAACGGGACCATCAAGAGCCTGATCGGCGATTCATTGCTGGTGCCGGATAACCAGACGCTCATCATCAAGCTCACGGCTCCTGCGCCCTACTTCTTGCAGGCAATGTGTTATCCGACCACCTTTGCGCAACCGCAGCAGCTCATCAACCAGTATGGTGTCAAAGACTGGACCAACCACCTGGCCGCGCTGCGTTTTGGCGGCAACCTGTTTAATGTGAAGACGTGGGATCATCAAGGGCATGTGGACCTGGTCCGCAACGATACCTTTTGGGGCACCAAGCCCAAGCTGCATGAGGTCGACTTCACCGTCTATAAGACGATCAATGCTGGATACGCCGACTATCTGGATGGCCGGCTCGACCTGGGTGTGCCGCCCAATGACCAGTATGCAGCAGCCAAAGGCCGCCACGACTTCCACGAAGTGCCCTATTTGAGCATCATCTACTACCAGCCCAACTTTGAGAAGGCGCCCTTCGACAACCTCGATGCGCGCCAGGCCTTCGCTGAGGCCATCGACAAAGAAGTCATCGCCAAGCACGTGTTGCAAGGCTCAGCATTGGCCACCTACCATATTGTGCCGCAGGGGATGTATGGCTACGATCCAAACCTTGTAGGACCGGATGGCACCACCAGCCTGACGGGGAATCAGACGGCAGCCAAAGCGGCGATGGCCAAGTATGTAGCCGAAGCCTGCGGGGGCCAGATTGCGAAATGTCCCCCAGTCACCCTCTGGGATAGCAGCGATCCCATTATTCAGACGCAGGACCAGGCGGTGGTGGCGATGTGGCAGCAGGCGTTCCCTGGCTACCGGATCAAGACCCAGTTCATTGACTTCAACTCGCTGATCTCCCAGATATTGAGTCCCACTGCGGAGCCGCAGATCTACGGCATTCCGTGGATCGCCGATTATCCCGATCCGCAGGACTGGCTCTCGTTGCAGTTCGAGCCTGGCTCCATCAACAACTATGGTCATGTGAATGACGCTGCGGCCAACCAGTTGATGGCACAAGCCGATGTGAACCTGGATCCGACCAGCCGCGCCACTGAGTATAATCAGGCGGAACAGTTGCTCGTGACCGACGTAGCCTGGATTCCGCTCTACCAGCAGAAAACCTTCTACAATCTGCCAAGTTATGTGCATGCCTTTGCCTATGATGCGCTCGGTACGATTCCGCTGGCTACCTGGCAGAGCATCTATCTGACCCAGTAATACCAAATCCGTCTCGGTAGTTGTCGTATCGAGCACGACAGCCCAGATTTCAAACGCAGTTGTCTTTTGAGCAAATGACAACGACCCAGGCGAACTTGGTATTAGAAACTGTCTGAAAACCTGTCAGAAGCGAGCGAGTCTGCGGAGCATGAGACGGATCATCGCCAGGTAGATCAGCGTCTCGCTGGTGGAGCATAAGCGCTCATAGTCTTTGCTGAGGCGGCGGT